>Ga0326727_10000547_pt1 | contig 154225 bp, 131 predicted proteins | sample MB2enrmetagenome_FD_207643 | JGI IMG/M metagenome (GOLD analysis project Ga0326727, IMG submission 207643) | Lab enriched peat soil microbial communities from McLean, Ithaca, NY, United States - MB29MY | ecosystem: Environmental > Terrestrial > Soil > Wetlands > Peat | place: USA: New York... | reverse complement strand
CACCACAGCCGAGGAGGGGGACGCGTCCCCCTCCTCGGCTGCCCCTCATCAAGGTCAGACGGACCAGAAAGTGTCAGGCATCCGCTCGGTCTAAAATGTCAACAATCCGCCCGTCCGGACATCCGGCGCCTTCAAAGATGATTCACTTGCATCTATTACCGTTTGTCTACTTGCAACTAAGATACAAAATGTCGGCGCGCCGACATTTTCAGTTGGCCAGATTCAGAAGGTAGGTCCTATACAGGCAAGCAAAAACAAGAACCAGCCTGAAGGCTGGCCACTACAAAACCAAAGCGAATTGCGCGGGGTTATTCGTACCGGAGGGCTTCTACGGGGTCGAGTTTGGCGGCTTTGGTGGCGGGCCAGACGCCGAAGATCAGGCCAATGCTGACGCTGACAATGATGCCGGTGGCGGCGGCCCAGAAAGGGACTTCACCGGGCCATTGCAGGGTGACGCGAATGAGCAGCACCAGGGCAAATACGATGATGAGCGCGATGACGCCGCCAAGGCCGGTAAGGGTCATGGCTTCGAGGAGGAATTGCCAGGTGATGTCCTTACTCTTTGCGCCAATGGCTTTGCGCAAGCCGATTTCGCGGGTGCGTTCGGTGACGCTGACGAGCATGATGTTCATCACGCCGACGCCGCCGATGAGCAAACCGATGGCGCTGAGGACAATCATGGCCAGGTAGACCTTGAGCATGATGTTGTGGAATTCGGAGACTTCCTGCTCGGCGGTGACGATGGAAAAATTATCTTTGCCACCGTAGGGGACGCCTCTGCGGCGCTCGAGGACTTCGCGAATTTCGTCGACGGCAGAATCCAGCATTTTCGGATAGGCCTGGGCGCGCATCTGGATTTCGTCGGCGTCGGGATAAGTTTTCCGGAAGGTGCTGAAAGGGATAAGGACGCGGCGGTCCTCGTCGCCCAGGCCGATGCCGCCCTTAGGCTTTTCGACTACGCCCACGACCTGAAACGGAGAGCCGTCAATCATCACGTCTTTGCCGATGGGATGGCCTTCAGGGAAGAGGACGGGAGCGACATTCTCCCCGAGCATGACGACTTTTTCTTTGTGGAGATCGTCACCTTCACTGAGGAAGCGGCCTTCGAGGGTGGAAGCGTTGGCGTAAACTTCGCCGAAGTTGGGCTGAACGCCGCGGAAATCGATGGCGGTGACGTCGCCGGCTTTGGTGCGCACAGTGTGGTTGTGGCTCCAACTGGTTTCTAGGAAAACGGTGACCTGCTTGACGGCGGGGCAGCGATCCTGGATGGCCTTGGCATCTTCCATGGTCAAGGGCTTGCGCTGCTGCTCTTCCAGCGGTGGCGGACCGCCGTGGCGTCCTTGATCCCACTTGGTGATGAAGGCAGTGTCGGCGCCGTATTGATTAACGCTCTCCTGAATCTTCTGGTCGAAGCCGGTGAGCAGAGCGGCGACGAGCATAATGACGCTGACGCCTAGAACGACGCCGAAAACAGTGAGAGCGCTGCGCAATTTGTGGGAGCGCAGAGTGTCCAGCGCTTGCCGCAGGTTTTCGCCGTAAGCCTGTGCCATAAGTGCCCTCAGCCCTCTGAACGCAATGCTTCGATGGGGTCGAGATTCGCGGCGCGCATCGCGGGAAAAATTCCAAAGAAAAGGCCAACCGCGGTGGAAATGCACAAGGATAGAATCACGGCGCTAATCGACATCTCCATGGGAAACGAAAACACGTGCTTGACGAAGAAGACAGCGGCATAGGCGGCGATGATGCCGATGATGCCGCCGGTGGCAGCGAGGACCGCGGACTCGGTCATGAATTGAAGCAGGATGTGCTTTTTCCTGGCACCGAGTGAGCGGCGCAAGCCGATTTCGCGGGTGCGTTCGGTGACGCTGGCGAGCATGATGTTCATGATCACAATGCCGCCGACGACGAGGAAAATACTGACGAGGGCCATCGCGACAAAGGCAATGTTCTTGGTCAGGTCATGCCAGAGGCTCATGATGGAATCGGAGCCGATAATGCCGAAATTATCAGGGGCGTCGTTAGGAAGATGGCGCCAGGCGCGGAAGAGCATGCGGGCTTCGTCCTGGCTGGCGGCCATAAGCTCCTGGTTGGGTGCTTGAACGAAAATGGTGACCCAATCCTGAGGGGTGTGCCAACTTTTTCGCCAGGTGTTGAGCGGGATAATCATGTAGTTGTCTTGAGAATGACCAAAAGCGGTGCCCAGCGGTTCGGCAACCCCGACGACTTCGTAAGTGTGCGTCTGAACACGAATGGTTTTCCCGATGGGGTCGACAGTGGGAAAGAACTTGGTGGCCACGTCTGTGCCGAGGAAGACGATTTCGGAGCGGTGATCGTCATCGGATTGGGTGACGAAGCGGCCTTGAGCGACAGAGAGGTTGCGCACGTCAGCAAAATTGGCGGTGGAGCCGATCATCTGGACGTTTTCCATGGTCAAATTGCCGCTTTGCACCATGACCTGACGGTCTTCCTCGGCAGCCACGGCCGAGGTGAGCTTCATATTGTCGCGGAGACGCTCGTAGTCCTCGTAGGTAATCAGCGGGCGCTTCTGAGCCTTAATCCATGCATCTTCACTGGTGATGATGCCGAAGCGGTGAACGATGAAAACGTTGGCGCCGAGATTGGCGATGCGTTCGGCAACGTACATGTTGAGGCCGTTGATAACGCTCATGACGAAGACCAATGTGAGCACAGCGAGGATGACGCCCAGGAGCGTGAGGAAGCTGCGGAGTTTGTGAGCACGAAGGGCGCTGAGAGCGAGCTTGAGCGTTTCGCTGGAGGTGACCCAAGCGGCGCGGAAGCCCTTGGCACGCGCGGACACCGCGGCGGCACCGGGTAGCGGCGGAACACGGGACAAACCGTCTAAGGAGACTACGCCCAAGGTGAGCTCCTATTAGGGATACGAAACAGGGAGCCGAATCGTTCCTCAACCTTCACTAATTAGACGTTGGGGAGGCGGCTTTTCTTTCGCGAAACCCGCGTATAATCTTGGCTCACGGTGTAGTTTACTCTCATGGGGGGAGAGAGGGAACTGAAAGCGACGCAAGGGTGAATAGAGAGCTGATTTATCTATGACTTACGGAAAAGCAGCGTGGCGATGGCGAAGAGGATGGGGAGTGCTCGTCTGGGTTTGGTGTCTGGCTGGGAGCTTGTTGCTGGGCCAGGCGAACGCCGGACAGGACGCTGGTGGGGCATCACCTGAGGGCAACTCTCAGGCTGGGAAGAGCGATCTATTCGAGAAGGTGGTAGCCAAACAGAAGCGCACGGACCAGGAGCTGGATCTTTACGAGCGCATCGAGCGTGTAGAAATACGCAAAACGGGGAGCGATGCGGGTCCGGCGGAAGTGAGAGTGTGGCGTGTTTTTCCCGCCAGCGTAAGCAACGACAAAATTCCACTTTCTACGGAAGGCAAGCCTATCAATGCGGAAAGTTACCGGGCAGAGTTAGGGAAGCTTGAGAAGCTACTAGTTTGGGCTACACAGAAGGGGCCCGGGCAAGACGAAGCGCTGGCGAAGATGGCGCGCAAACGCAAAGAGCGCGACGACCTGATTGAAGCTACACACGCGGCATTTATCTTTACGCTGGTGGGGCACGAAATGCGGGGTGAGCGCAGCCTGGCGAAGTACAGCATGGCGCCGAACCCGAAATACAAGCCTACTTCGCGAAATGCCACGTTGCTGACCAAGGTCAAAGGGTATGTGTGGATCGATGAGCAAGCCGGGGAGTTGGCCAAGGTGGAAGGCGAGGTGACTGAGGACATTTCCCTGGGGCTTTTTCTTGCGAAGGTTTATAAGGGCAGCCACTTCATGCAGGAGCGGTACGAGATCGAGCCGGGGGTCTGGCTGCCGACCTACCAGCAATATGATTTCGATGGGAGGAAGTTCCTGCGGCCTTTTTCGATTCACGAGCGCACGTTATATACAAATTACCATCGAGTGGGGCCCCCCAAAGAAGCGCTGGACGTGGTGCGTGGCGAATTGGGCAAAATCGTGGAAGAGACAGCCGGTCCATCAAACACAATGCGGTAGAATGGGTTAAATAGTACTAGTCCTTCCCCGGCCGATTGGGAGGAGCTATGATCCGCTGGCTTATGACCCTGTTTCTATTGCATGTTAGCCTGGCCCTGCCCGCCCGCGCACAAACAAGTGGGGCGAATCCCTCCGGGCAGAGCCCGAGTACAGCAGCCACGCCGGGAACCGCGAGCAATCCTGCTCCGAGCACACCGAAAAAAGTATGGACGAACGACGATCTTGGAGGCGCAGGCGGTAAAGCCTCCGCGGCGGGCGATAAAAACGGCCAAAAATACCCGCTGAGCAAGGCGCCGGACCCGACGACAGTGGATCGGATCCGCAAGAATCTGCAAAAACTGGAGGGGCAAGTCGAAGATATCAATAAGCAAGTAGCCGCCTACAAGGAATTCTTGAAGGGCGAGCCGGTATCCACAACCGGGTACGAAGTGGATAAGGGATACGGCCGAATTCCGGTGGAGCAGCAAATCGTGATGTTGGAGAAGAAGAAGAAAGATCTGGAGACGCAGATTGACGCGCTGTATGAAGAGGCCAGAAAAAAGGGGATTGACCCGGGGCTATTGCGGTCAACGGAGTGATGCGATGAAAAACAGGATTGCAGGGCTCGGCTTACTTTTACTGGGGTGTGCCGCCACTTGCTGCGCGCAAACGCAGGATACCCCGAAGAAAGATTCGCCGGATACAAAGCCTGCCGCGGCACCAGCGGACAAGAATGCAGCCAAGCAGGATGCGCAGGATAAAAAGAAGCCGAAGAAGGTTTGGACGAACGAAGAAATGGCGACCTTGCCGGGCGAGATCTCCGTAGTCGGCGACGCAAACCAAGGAGCAGCGTCCAAGAAGGAAACAGGGCACGACGCGGCAGCCGGCAGCGGGGATAGCCAACAAATGCAGATCGATAGCTACCGCCGGCAGATCAACGACCTGCGGAGCCAGATCGATGCCGCGGACCAACGCATCGCGCAATTGAAGGCTTTTAAAGGGGAAAACAGCAGCCCCTCGGGCGGAATCAATATGAATCAGGGATATGACATGGTGCCCGTGGAGGACCAAGTCAAGCAGTTGGAAGCGAAGAAGAAAAAGCTCGAGGGACAGATCGAGGACGTGGAAAACGAAGCGCGCAAGAATGGCATTGATCCCGGCAAGCTTCGCTAATGTCTTGAGTCCGGACTAACTTCTAAAGATCATCGTTTTTTTCCCCGCGGGCGGAGCTGCGCGGGTCCCCGGATTCTGCCCGTGATTACGATGCCACGGGGAAAGCAGATTCCTCACCCGCAAACGACGCGGGTTCGGAATGACAATTTTATTTTGTGTCCAGATTTAAGACACACCGCCAGCGATAGTCAAGAAGGGTAAAGCGCAACCGCAAATTACGCCTCTAGGTCACTTCGTGTGACGGCCGGGCCCACTGGCTAGGCCGGCAGCTTTTGCTTTGGCTTCGGGGCTGATGGTGACCTTATCTTGAGGAATAGGGGAGGGCGGAGTGGACTGGTGTGCAACGGGAGGTGGCTGATGGTTCGATTGAGCTTGTTGTACCGCAGGATGGCCATGGGTCGCTTGGATGGACATGGTTCACCTCACTCAGTCTATCGGCCAGAAGTGGAAAAACTTTAGGGGTAGAGGAAAAAGAGAGCACGAGAAGTTTCTAAGCGTCGAACTTCGCTGCAAGCATCAGAAAAAGAGTGAGATAGCGTTTTAGCTTTTGTGTGATTAGGAAGTTCTCTTTTACATGGGAATGCCCGCGCTCCGCTAGCCGGGCGGCAATTTCCGGGTGAGAGAGCAAGAAGCGGATCTGGTAAGCGGTACCTTCGACGGAATGAGCAAGCAGCCCGGTGTGCTTGTGAATCACCTGGGTGGGGATGCCTCCAACGGCGGAAGCCACCACGGGCTTCTTCTTCCAAAGCGCTTCCGACACGGTGAGGCCAAAACCTTCGCGCAAACTTTTTTGGATGACGATGGTGGAAGCGCGCTGAAGAGCATTCACTTCCAAGGGAGCCCAGGCGGGAAGTTCCAAAACCTTGATGTCGGGATCTCCCGCAGCGGCGCGCTGAACTTCTCTGAGGACTTCCGTGCCTTCGGGATCATCGGAGGCGCTTCCGCCAGCCAAGACCAACTGACAATCGAAGTAACGTTTGACAATGCGATAGGCGCGGATCACGCCGACGGGATCCTTGAGGCGATCGAAGCGGGAGATTTGCGTGAGTATGGGGCGCAGGGGATCAATCTGATAGCGCGAGAGGACTTCGGCAATGAACTCGGGAGGAAGTTCGCGGTTCTTTTCGGAGAGAGGATCAATGGCGGGATGGAACAGATATTGGGGGATGGAAAGCTGGCGCGCAAATTCGGGAGAAGAGAAGATCGCACCATCATATTTAGAAACAAAAGGTTCGAGGAATTCCCAGACAGCACGATCCGGATGGGAGAGATCGATGTGGCAACGCCAGATCCAGTGGGTGGAGGATTGCTTCCTGGCGGCGATGAGGCCGGCGGGCTGAGGATCATGAATCACGACAAATTCCGAGTCGAGAGAGAGGCGGCGAAGATTCAAGTCTGTATAAGCGCGGAAGACCTCGAAATCGCGGGGATCCGGGTGATAGGGAGAACCGTGGAGCGCATTGTGAAATGCTTTGGTGACCTCAAAGAAGTCCTCGCCGCCGGTCATGACGTCCCAGCGGATGCACAGGCCCAGTTCTTCTGCGAGGGGCACGAAGCGGTTGAGAATTTCGGCGACGCCTCCGCCGACGGCCGTGGAATTGACCATTTCGACGGAGCGGCCTTGCAGAGGCTTGGCCAAAGCGCGCAATTCATCGAGTTCGCCAGCACCGATGACGGCAGCGTAGTCATCGAGTGGAATGCGGCTAGCGATCTGCACTGGGTTCATGCTTTCTCCTCTCGCGATCCAGAAGACGAAGCAGCTTGGCACGAGCGCTATCGAGCGTGTTGGTGTAAATGTCGATGCGATTGATGTTCTCCGCGAGAGGCATCAAACCGAGGCCGTTGGCGAGCCAGTGGGAAAAGTCGTTGGTGCGCAAGTGAAGACGCAAGCGTGAAGAAATGAAGTGGAAGAAAAAGCTGGCGTGGCTGAGGCGCGTAACGCCGACGCGAAATTCGTCGAGGTTGGCGGCGGCGAAACCGCAGGGCACAGTAACTTCAACACTTTCGCAGAAATAGAAGCGCTCGAGCGCGGACTGGCGGGCAAACTCCGGATGCTCTTGACAGAAGGCGCGGACAACGCGGCAGAGATCTTCACGAAGAGCAGCGATCGAGGGGTAATCGCGGATGTCAAGAGCAGCGAGTTGCTCGGCAAGGGCATCGCGGTTGGCATCGGCAAGAACCCACTGGGCAAAATCGTTGGAAAAACCTTCCGTAAGAAAGTGGTGGCTGCTTAGAGTTTGAAACGTGTGATGAAAGATGGATGCGTCGCTGCATTGTTCGAGTCCGGCCAGGAGTTCGGCGAGGGTGCCGGCAGAGAGGTTGCCGATGCGCGTGAGATAAGCAGCGGTGAAGAATTCGAAGCGAGTTCCGGTCAATTCCATTGGGGGAGCTCCTTAGCAAGTTTCATGAAGGAAACGAAGCTGCTTTGGGCTCTGGAGTGGCAATGCGAATTTCCGTGAGATCGGAGAGCAAGTTGGCGGCCCAGCGGTAAACGTTGTGCTCATGAATAGTCTTGCGCATGCGCGCCATGCGGAGTCCCTGGTCTTCCTCAGGCATTTCGAGCGCCTGATGGATTGCGGCGGCCAATTGCTGACCATCGTAAGGATTGATGAGGAGCGCGTCGAGAAGCTCATTGGCGGCACCGGCGAAGGTGCTGAGGATGAGAGCGCCGCGTTCATCGTCACGGGCGGCGATGAATTCCTTGGCAACCAGGTTCATGCCGTCGTGCAAGGAGGTGACAAGACAGACGGAAGCGGCGCGGTAGTAGCGAAGAATCTCGTCGTGAGAGTGATGCCGCTTCAGGAGCACGATGGGCTTCCAATGCGGGTAAGGGAAACGAGCGTTGATGCGGTCGGCCTCGGCGGACACTTCTTCAAGAAACTGCTGATAGCGTGGAATGTCCGTGCGGCTGGGAGCGGCGATTTGAACGAAGGAAAAGCGCTGCTGATAGGCGGGGTAGAGTTCGAGAAAGAGCTCGACGGCGCGGAAACGTTCGAGAATGCCTTTGGTGTAATCAACGCGATCCACACCGACGCCCAGAAGAGAGGCTTCGGTGCCGAGTTCGGCGCAGAGGGCGGCGCGCGCTTCGCCAGAACTCTGGAAATCAGGCACGTGGTAACCATTAGGAGAAAAGGCGACGCTGATGGGATAAGGGCGAACGCGAGTGGTATGGCCCTTGCGGTTGACGGCGAAGCGATCCCACTCAGTAAGAGCTTCGAGGGCGCGGTCCACTGTTTCCATGAAATTGTTGCAATGCGTCTGAATATGAAAGCCGATGAGGTCGGCGCCGAGAAGACCATCCACGAGTTCCCGTTGCCACGGACAAATGCCAAAGACTTCCGGATTGGGCCAGGGGATATGCCAGAAAATGGCGACGGCCGCATCGGGACGCGCTTCCTTAACCATGCGCGGTAGAAGAGCGAAGTGATAATCCTGGGCGAGAAGGATAGGTGATTGCATTCCCGCCATTTCCTGAAGGACAGCATCGGCAAAGCGGCGATTAATTTTTTGATACTGGAGCCAATCGTCGAGGCGGAAGATGGGCCGGGTGTGGGCGATGTGGCAAAGTGGCCAGAGGCCTTCGTTGGAAAAACCTTCGTAATAGCCGCGATCTTCCTCATCGGAAAGCCAGACGCGGCGCAAGGTGTAAGTGGGGTGGTCGGGAGGGACCTGGAGGTGGTCAAGGGCGTCAACCACCTCGCGGTCCGCGCTGCCAGAACCGTTGGCAATCCATGTGCCGTGACAAGCCTGGAGGACCGGTTCGAGGGCAGTAACGAGACCGCTGGCGGGCACAATCGTTTGGATGGCATCGGTTTTTTCCTGGAAGACATGCATGTAGGGTTCGCGATTGGAAACCAGGAAGAGCGGCTTGGCCCCTAATTTGTTGGCCAAGCTCACGCGAAGACGCTCGGCGGTCCATACGGAAGACTGGGTTTCGCGGAGCTGCGCTTCCTCCTGAGCGGCGGCGCGCGCCGTGTCCAGAGCGTGCGCCAGGTGCTTCGCCTCTGTGTGAATTTCGTCGAAGAGTTCTCCGTGAGGGAGATTGGATGAACCTCCTTGGGAGCCGGCATGGAGTGTATGCAGCCACTTCGCGGTGGAGGCGAGGGGGGCCGTGAAATTCCAACGGACCAGGACGAAGGCAAGCGAGGTAATGAGGAGCGTCTGCAAGAGAGCGGTGAGGAGCGAATCGCGAAGGGACAGAGAAATGCGTTGCTCGATGTAGGAAGTGTCATAGATGACGACGAGAGAGCCGGGGGATTCGGCGTCGCGACGCAGTGGCAGGGCGAAGATGTAGAAAGAGTCGCCGGCGAGGTCAAGAAACTCGCCGGAACCCATGTCGAGAGTAGTGGCACGAGCGGCGGCATCCGGCTGCGAGTTAAACTTGTCCGGGAGACCAGGAGTAATCGCGAGGGGAGTGCCGAAGCGATCGTAGATGGCGACACCGAGGAGATGTTCGCGCTGGCCGAAGCGCTCGACGATGTGCTGGAGATTTTTGTCGCTGGAGCGGCCAGAAACTGATTCGAGACTTTCCTGGAGGCTCTCTGCGAGCGTGGCGGCGCGGCGAGCGAGGTCATTGCGGAGATTGCGGCGCTCTGTGCGCACTTGGTAGGCCGCGTAGAGAAGAGAGATACAAATGACGCTGATGGCGAGTGGAAGAACAAGTTTGAGGGTCGTGCGCATGCCGAGGCCTCCGAGCGGGATTAGAGGATCCATGACAACGTGCCAGCCCTGCGCCGCGGTTCCTTCGGAAGTAACAATAATCTAGCGACCGCATCGATCGAGAAAAGCAAAAGGGCTGGGACGGAAGAAGTTGAACTGACTAGTGAAGGCTGACGCCCGAGGCCGGAGTAACTACAACGTGCGTGGCAATCATTTTCCCGCCAGCGGTGCGGTAGTCCACGGTGGCTTGAGCGCCAACGGCCAGGGTGCCTTCGAGTTGCGTATTGGCATCGAGTTGGAATTGGAGCGTGGTTGGTTTCTCGGCTTTTGGGACTTCGAGAGAGAAGTCCGCATCACCGACAGCCGTGATTTTGCCCGAGATGGATTTGGTATCGACAGCTGAAGGGAGAGAAGACGGCTGAACGGCGAAAGTAGTCGACCAGGCAGCAACGGTGAAACAGAGCAAATAGAGAGAGCTAAGGAACAACACAGTTCGGAATCGCATAATGGGACATCCTCCATTTGGATTTCGACTGGGTGAATGGGGAGAAGGCACGCGAAACGCCAAACGGGGAGGAGTGAGGAGTGGAGGGGTAAGATATTGACGGAATTAAAAGTTATGTCGGGAGTGTAAGCACGGGGAGTGGGAATAGCAGCGTACTAGTATGGGAATAATTACGCGGACACCACGCAGTTAACTCCTAGCATGAATTTGGCATTGGCGTCTGTGGAAGAAGTACCGCGTGCAGAGAGCCGGGGCGCGGCACCATCGCCATTTGCACAAACAAGGTGCATCTCACACAGATTGAGGGTGGAGTGACAACCGGACCTTAGAGGGCCCTTGCAGACGAACAACCGGGCAAGGTTGCCAGTACTGGCGGGTTTGAATTGGGGCACAAGTCATGCAGGGAACAAACAAATGCGAAGAGATCGAGGCTAAACTGTAGCCATCGAACGAGGGAGTGACGTGAAAATGAGACGTAAACTGTTGCTAGTGGCGGCCTCGGCGTTGGCGTTCCTGTGGGCGGGCGAACTGCAGGCTCAGACATCAAAGAAGGGCACAGCAACGCTGACAGGAACAGTGCTCGGAGATAACGGCAAGCCAGTAGCGCACGCAGCGGTCTCTTGTCAATCTTCGGCGGGGATTTCGCCGAAAGTGGTGTACACGGATGCGCACGGAAGATTCAAGATTCCAGGACTGCGGGAAGACAATTACGATTTGAGGGCGACGGCAAAGGGAATTTACTCCGACTGGGAGAAAAACATCCTGGTGAAAAAAGGGCAGACGAAAGAGATCACCATCACGCTCGAGAATATGGTGATTACACCGGAGAGTGATGCACCGCCGAAACAGAATCCGTGACCGAGCAGGGGTAGTACTAGTCGAAAAAAGGCCGAAGCAGCCCGGCGCAATTCTAATATAAGTCTTTTACTACGTGTACTATACAGAGATTTCGGCGGTCCTTTGCCCGGCGTCGCAAGTACTAAGACGCGGGTACCCGGACAATTGAGGCTAGCGGTCCATTGAGGGATGATCAGGCCCTTTCTAACATGGATTATGACGGGTTGGGGGCCGCGCGGGGACAGCGGTCCCGCAAGGGGCCGTGTGCGAGCTACCCAACCCGCCAGTTAAAAGCTTCCGGCAACTCTTCCACCTAACATTTCGCGACCCTACGTCTGGCAGGTCTTTTGCATCAATCAAGATAGAATGCTGCAATGAAATGGCTTAAGGGCGTTTGTGGCTGTTGTGGCGACAAGAAACGAGGACAGGTGCGCGGATTATCTGGCAGATGGTGGCTGAGAGTGCTGGCTGTGCTGACGGCTATACTCTTGGGCGAGAATTGGCCTGCGGCGGCAGGGGAAGCGGGAACTTCCGTGCAGTCCGCTACCATTCGCGCGTTTGAGAGTTATGTGGCCGCGACGGAAGCGCGTTTGGGAAAGAATCTGGGGCAGGGGGTTTTTTTCTGGATTGACGAGTTGCCGCCGCAAAAACGCGCGGAAGCGTACGAACGATTGAAAAGCGGGAAGGTGGAAATACAGCGCGTCAGCGGAGAACAAGGCACGGGGAAAAGCGCGATCCCCGGAGGAATGATCCACGATTGGCAGGGAATCGTATTCATCCCGGGCGTGAAGTTGGATGAGGTGCTGGATTTTCTGAAGGACTATAACAGCCGCGCAACGGATTACGCGCCGGATGTGGAGCGGTGCAAGATTGAGGAGCACGACGGCGATCATTTTCGCGTGTTCATGAGGTTTCGCAGGAAAAAGATCATCACCGTGGTCCTGAACACGGAGCAGGAAATCTGGTACTACCGCGATTCGGCGACGCGAGCGCACAGCCGGAGTTCCGCAACCCGCATCGCGGAAGTGGAAAACGCAGGAACGCCCCAAGAAACAGAAAAACCCCCGGGGGAAGACAGCGGTTTCATGTGGCGGCTGGAAACGTGGTGGCGGATGGAGGAGCGGGACGGTGGCGTGTATGTTGAGAACGAGGCGGTGAGTTTAACGCGCGATATTCCCGTGGGGTTGGCATGGATGATCGAGCCGTTTGTGACCGGCATTCCGAAGGAATCGCTGGAATTCACGATGGGAGCGACGCGCCGAGGAGTGCTGGGGAGAAAACGGCAGTAAAGTGAGAAAGTCACTGCCCTTGCGGCGATTCCCTGATGGCGACGAGGATCACGCCCTTGGCGGTGAGAAGAGGATGCAACCAACTGCGGGAGTGGCCAGGGTCGCTGGGAACAAGCATAACGCGCTCCGCCCAACGCGCGGCAAGATGGTAGGAATCATAGACACTGTAGGAATAGAAGAGGCCATCACCTTCCGAGATTTGATAACGCTTGCCGCGGGTGCGAAGAAAATCGAAAGTGCGCCAAAGCCCAATTTTGTAGAGGAGAAGTTTGAGAAGGCGTGCGGGCCAGGAACCTTGGCCAAAGCGATTGGAGTCTGCGATGACAACCACTTTGCGCGCCACGCGCAGCATTTCGCGGACAACAGCCGAGGGATTGGGGACATGGTGAAGCGTGGCGGATTCGCAGACGGCGTCAAACGAGTTGTCTGGAAAGGGCAAGGTTTCCCCGCTGGCCTGCAGAACAGAGACGCACGAGAGATTGCCGGCCGCGCGGCCTTGCTGAAGAAGGGCGGCCACGGGCTCAACGCCACACACAAAGACGTCCGGGAGTGCTTTGCGGAAGTCGCGAAGGCCGCAGCCGGTGGCGCTGCCAACGTCGAGAACGCTTTGCACCTGGAAGAGGCGGAGGATGGAGTAAAGAAAGCCCTGAGTGAAAGGGTCGGTGGCGCCTTCGTGGGCGTGCATTGCCTCATAGCGCGACGCGGTATGCGAGTAGTAGCGGCGCTGGATTTCCACATCGTGAGGAACGGAGGAACGCGGCGCGTTGAACATGATTATTTCATTTAATCACAGAAGGAAAAAGCGAGGCGCATTTTCCTGGAATCCCCTAGCTGCCGGGACCTCGAGAAGCGCAGGAAATGCGAACGGAGTTCTCCAGAAGCGGGCGCTAACGAAGCACCTGTATCTTTTTGTAGGTTTTTCGGATCAGGCAGAATTGCGAGAAGAGAACGGGTGAAAACTGAGATACAGTTGAATGCCCAGCGGTTCCGGACCAGACTGGAAAGGAGGCATCGGATGAACTCAATGAGTCGAACGGGTACGCGCCGACTCTATAAGGAACTCCACGGTTTTGGCTGTGTTTATCTCCCAGGTGAACAACTGGGCCGCTTGGGCAGCGGCTTCACCCAGTTTTTGCTGAAGAGATTTGTCCAAGTAGAGGCGTCGGAGGAGCGTGGCAAGTTCTGTGGGGTCTTCCGGGCGGCGCAGAATCAGGCCAGTCCTGTTATCTTCAATCATTTCGCTCGCCCCGGCCCGAGAGCTAACAATCACGGGCAGGGCACAGGCCATCGCCTCAAGAACCGGCAAGCCAAAAGCATCTTCAAGAGAAGGGCCGACGTAGGCATCGGCAGAGGCGTAAAGCGAGAGAACGTCGGGAGTGGGTTGCAAAAAGTGGACACGATCAAGTGTTTCGCTTTCCTGCAAGAGGGCATGGTAGAGAACGGGGTCGTCCCGTCCAACCACGAGAAGGCGCAGGGGAAGATCCTGATCTAACCGCATGGCCCGGAGGAGCTGATCGAGGCCTTTCTTTTTCCAGTCATTGCCAATCAAGAGCAGGACGAATTCCGAGTCAGAATGACGGAGAGAGTTACGAGAGGAAGCGCGGCGCGCGAGGCGCGCGTGAGGATTAAACTTGGCGGTGTCCACGGCGTTGGGGATGACCGCCACGTCTTCACGACCAAAATGTATCCGCAGTTGTTCAGCAACCATGTGAGAGACAGCCGCGAGGCGCACACGAGGATCGCGATAGATCCGGCGTTCCAGAAACATAATCAGAGAGTAGTAGAGCCTTCTGTGAAGCGTGCGGGGCCAGGCAGAAAAAGGGAGACGGCGCAATTGCAGTTCTGGACGCACGCGCAGATAAAATTCGTGAAACACGATGTGAACGATAATTGCGTCGGCATCAAAACAGTTGATGCCGGGGGAATAGGTGAGGTCTGGGCGAAGATGGGGGTTACGTGAATCAAGCCAGCGAAGCGCACGATTCGCAAGAAACCACCAGATGAATTTGAAAAGATGAGGTCCTGAAAATTCGGAAACCTTGTGCCAAGAAATGCGCCCCCCCGAATCTTTGGAAGGATGAACGGATAAACCATTAACGTCCGCGACGCGTTGCGAATAGAGCTGGATTTCCCAACCATGCAGCGAAGCAAGGCGTTCAATTTGTTCAACGATGCAAAGTTCGGTGCCGTGACTGCGGTCCAAAAAGGGAGAGACGACCGCGAGCCGCAACTTAATCGGTCCCTGTGGCATAAGCAGCGCCAGGAGATGGAGACTTCGAGTGGACATAGGAGGCGAGACTGGGCAGGCGAAAGAGGATTCCGAGGGAAAGCCACAACAGGCAATTGAGAATGAAATCCTCATAGGGTGACAGAGTGGTATAGGTATAAGGAAAGAGCAGCAGGCCGGCGTACCAGAAAATGACAAAGCCGATGGGGAACCAGATGGTACCTTTCAATTTGAGGACAACTTTCCAGGCTGAGATGACAATGGCGAACGCCATGACCATCCAAAGAAACAAGCCGACGATGCCGAGTTCTACGACGAGGGTCCCATAGCCGCTCTCCACATAGAAAGCGGGAAGGGGGACACGAAAGATGCGGGTGACGTATTGTGTGCCAAGCGAGGCAGTTCCAATGCCATAACCGTAAGGCCATCGCGGGGACCCGAAAGCATACAGGAAATTCTGAATAGGGTAGGCGCTAGTACGGTCAACCAATTCACTCGCGGGACTACTCAGAGAAAGGGTTTCCCAATAGAAGGTGAAGCGGTTCTTGAGTTCGTCAGGGAACAAAACTCCAGCAATGGCAACACAAATGATGCCAATGATGATGGCACGCTGGAATGAGCGCAAGAGGCGGACAAGTTGACCCCGCTGCCAGGGGCAGCCCCACAAGAAAGCAATCACGCAGACAACGGCACTGCCCGCGGTCCAAAGCAAAGTGCCGCGGGAAGCAGCCATGGCAATCGCGGCGGTAATGGTGCCCAGAGTGAGGAGGGTGAGAATGCGACCCTTGCGCGTGCGTAAAATGAGGTAGCCACCATAGCCGAACGCAAGAAGCCAGGCAGGAACAAGAAAAAAGGCAAAGCGGCCGGCACTGACAAAGACGGAGGTGGGGCGGTAGACGATCACGCCAGAGATGGGAGCAACGCGATAGTTTGTGCTTAAGTCCCGGATATCGTCGGCGATAATCGTGGGATTTAAAAACGTGTGGCCCAAGACTGATTGAGCAATACCAAGCAGAGCAACCACGAAAGAGAGTCCCAGGAGATAAGGAAAAAACCTCTGGAGATCGCTTTCTTTATCGATTAAGGCGTAACCGACAAAAATTAGGGGAACGTAATAGAAGTACAGCTTCATGCCCAAGATTCCAAAGAAAATGGAGGTAGACGCGGGATTAAACATCTGCATGACGCCAAACCAGAAAAAAAGTAACAAAGGGAGACGAAAGGGCAGACGGAAGGACTGCACCCTATGCTGGCGGTAGGCAAGGAAAAAGGATAGGTACACCATGGCAACGAGAACATCCTTGGCAAAATAAATGACCATGTTGTTGCCGAGGTATTTTCTGGCGAAATCCTCGAAGAAAAGCCAGCCGATGAAGATGAAAAGGCCCGTGCGCCAGTGGCCGATCATGGCTGAAAAACTGACAAGGACAACTGTGCCGATACCGACGTAGGCGAGGTCATAGAAGTCACCGGCAATGACGTATTGCGCCAGTTCGTAAGCACCCCAGAGGAAGACGGCAACAGCAAGGAGAAGTGCCACAGGACTCTTCCGAAATTGGCCGGGCAGAAGTTGAGTGGCCAGGCTCACTTTTTCCCCTCAAACGCGAAAATGAAGGTGAACGTGCCAGAAAAGGGGGCGGCCCTCAGCCGCGGACGGGCTATAGGAGCGAGGACATTTTGTCCGACGAAATCATGAAGGCCACTGTTGGTCGTTGTGGGAATCATCACTCAACCCTATCCGGCGCAAGAAATCTATAAATTTGGGCGTGTCCTTCTATCATACGACGCAAAGGGAAGAAATCGCGCACCCTTTGGTGGGCGGCAACGGCGAAGTGCTGGAGGGCTGAGGGATCGTCGAGAAGTTGTACGATTTGGCGCGCCAAATCCGCGGTGTCTCCGGTTTTGAAGGTGCGGCCGGCATCGCCAAGGACTTCGGCAAACGCGCCGAGGTCCGACGCCAAAATCGGGATTCCACGAAGCATGTTTTCGGTGAGAACCATGCCAAAGACTTCACCAGCGAGGGAAGGAACGACCAGGATGTCCGCCTGAGCGAGGAGATCGGCGATATCAGAGTCGGGGAGCCGGCCGAGAAAACGTACCTGAGCGCCGAGGCGCCAATCTTCTACGAGTTTCTCGAGTGTTGCGCGCTCGGGGCCTTCGCCGATGACCTTCAGTTGGAACGGACGATTTTGCTGCCGCAGCGCGCGTGCAGCTCTTAGGAGCAAAAGAAGTCCTTTGGTCGTGACAATACGGCCCAGAAAAATGAGCACGGGGACTTGGCGGGCAACTGGGAGCCGCACAAGGGGCGGCGATAGCGCGATACCGTGAGGAACGGTGTCGGTTCGGGGTAATTGCAGCAGGCTGGCGAGCCAATTCGTGGGTGCGATGTTTACCGCGACATGCTGGCAAAGAAATCGGCGAACGAATGTGAGCAGCCAGAGACGGAAGGATGCCAATGGAGTGGGAGTGGAGCTGCAGGTGAGGCAGTGGATATAGCGTTCCGCCATGAAATGACCGGGGCAGGGGATATTCTCCGGCTCCTGGAATAACTGCCCCGTTGGACAGATGGTCTGAAAACCGTGGTGTTCGACGACGACCGGTTTTCGAGATACGAGACCAAGCAAGATGGGAGAAATGGCGGCGCCCGCCACGTGAACTACATCCGCGGTGGAGATGAGTCTGCGGAGGGAATTGAAATTGGGTTGCCGGACTACCGGGAATGGGAGCGAGGAATCGTCGAAAGAGCCGCGCGGATTCTGAGTAATCAAGGTCAGTTGGAATTCCGGCTTGCCATCCGGTGCGCGCAATTCAGCCAAGCCGGTCGCGAGGGAGCGCACAACGGTTTCGACGCCGCCGATGCTTGGAGCAAAGAAATGAGAATAGAGAAGAAGCTTCATCGCGATACTTCGTGGGAATCACCGGAGCTCGTGCCAGGGTCGGGTTCTTGCGCCAGGGAGGCTTCAGAAGTTCGACGGCGCAGGGCGTGGGCACGCTCAACGGCGCTGAGCACAGCAGCAACGTTGTCTTTGGGAGACCAGGTTTCCATGCGTGCGCGAACAGCATGGCGGAGAGAGTGCAGCCTAACAGGATCAGCGAAGGCGCGTTGCAACGTCGTGGCCAGAGCGTCGACGTCGCAATGAGGAAAGATGAAATCGGGAGCGACGGGAGAAACAAGATCGCGGGCGGCGCCGACTTTGTCACTGACCACCACGGGACAGCCGCAAAGCATCGCTTCATTTACAACCAGGCCAAACGGCTCGTATTGCGACGGGAGGACCATCAGGTCGGACGCGGTGTAAATGGCGGGAAGCTTGCTTTGATTGACGAAGCCCAGGAAGAGAACGCGTCCGCCGAGCCCGAGCGTGGCGGCTTCGGCTTCGAGGTTCGCGCGTGATGGCCCCTCACCAGCAATCAGAAGAACGGAACGAGGAATCGAGGCCTTGGCGAAGGCGCGTAGGAGGTCGAGAGGTCGCTTCCAGGGCTGCAGCTTAGCGCAAAAGACGATTACGGGCGCGTCGCGGTCAATGTGCAAGGAGGCACGAACTGCGGCACGGTCGACCGCATCGGAGGCAGAAATCCAGCGCTGGTTATCCACTGTGTTGTGGATCAAGGCGATGCGTTCCTCCGGAATGCCGAGGGATTGCATCATCTCACGGCCCGGCGTAGAGACGACAATCGCCTGGCTGGCAAGGCGAAACAATCGCGGCCAGAGCAAGCGCTTGAGGAAGAGTTTCCAGGGACGTGGCTCACGCGGCTCAAAACTGGAGGCGTCGGTGATAAAGAAAAAAGGGATGTCCCGGCTACGAGCCGCGAAATAGCAAAGCCAAAAACTGGCGCGCTGGTAGCTGGTGAGGCAGATCAGGACGTCAAATGAATAACTGCGAACCAACTTCCAAAGACCCGGATTCCACAAACCCCAGAAAGATCCGCCACCATTGCCGCGGTTGGGAACATAAACCCAATCGTAACCGTCCAGAAGTGGAATATCCCATTGAACGGTAGTTCCGAATTCGGGGTCGAGCGCGGGTTCGGCGCCGCGAAGACTGCAGTAGGCAACCTTCAGATCGAAGCGCGGGTGGCGAGCCATTTCCCGGTAATTGGCGGAGGCATATTGGACGGGATGGGCGGCGACGCTGAGGACGCGAAAGCGACGGGCAGGGCGAGAGAGAGCCGACGGTGGCGAAGGGGCGGCAAGCATGGTCTGCAAGTTAAGTATAGCGGGTTTCGGAGCAGGCGTGGGTGTGCTAAACTGATGCGGTTTGGACTCCTAGCGCCTGACAGGCCGTGGATTCAGGGTGTAGTTACCGACGGGTTAATCAAGCACCGTTGGCACTCGGCTCGCAGGTTTCCGCAGGAAGAATCCCCGCGACTGGGTGTGCCGCGAGAGGGGCCCGCGGCCAAGCTAAAAATTGCATGGCCTGAACACGGCCACGAGTCACGAAAAAGAGGAATTGTTATGTCTGGGCATTCAAAGTGGGCGACAATCAAGCACAAGAAAGCGGCCACCGACGCAAAGCGAGGGCGCATTTTCACGCGTCTGATCCGTGAAATCACCATCGCTTCGCGCATCGGCGGCGGCGATCCCAACACCAACCCACGCTTACGAACCGCAATCCTGGCCGCGAAGAACGAAAACATGCCCAACGAGAATATCGAGCGGGCGGTGTTGCGCGGCACAGGGCAACTGGAAGGCGAACAGTTTGAGGAAGCCATGTTCGAAGGATACGGACCGGGCGGCGTGGGAATGTTGATTCAAGTGGTTACCACGAATCGCAATCGTATCGTTGGAGAGTTTCGCCACCTGATGAGCAAGAACGGCGGAAACATGGCGGAAGCCGGCGCGGTGGGCTGGATGTTCCACCGCAAAGGCGAAATCAATGTGCCCAAAGAAGCGGCGAGCGAGGACAAGCTTCTGGACATAGTCCTGGAGGCGGGCGCCGAGGATATGAAGGACGATGGTTCGACGTGGTACATCGTGACGCCGCCGGAAGCACTGGAAACGGTGAAGGACGCGCTGGTAAAAGCCGGGATTACACCGGCATCGGCGGAATTGGCGATGGTGCCGCAGAACTACATCAAATTGACGGGACAACAGGCCATGCAGATGTTGCGATTGGTGGAAGCACTGGAAGAGCACGATGACGTGCAGCACGTGTATGCCAACTTCGACATCGACGAATCGGAAATTCAGGCGGCGGTTGGCGCAAACTGATTGAGGTTTTTCGCGAGCGGCCATCGAGCGAACCTCGATGGCCGTTTTGCATTTTGTGGGGTGTTGTGGCGAGAATGTGGTGGAACAGGGTTGGTGTTCGCCGTAGACTAGGCATAGTGAACGAAAAATCGATTGGAAACGGGAAGACGATGATGTTTCGCGTGCTGGGAGTGGATCCAGCGGCGGCAGGACCCACGGGGTACGGGGTCGTGGAGAGCGACGGAAGGAAGTGCCGGGCGCTGCACTATGGAGCACTGCAGGTGGCGGCGAAGCGCCAGAAGGCGTCAACGGGAGCGGTGCTTCACGAAGTTCACGAACTGCTTTGCAAACTGATCGAGGAATTTGCGCCCCAGGCGGTGGCGGTGGAATCGGTGTTCACCGCGTTGAATATGAGGACGGCCTTGCGGCTGGCGGAAGTGCGCGGCGTGGTGCTGCTGGCGGCGGAACAACACGGCGTGGAGGTATTCAGTTACGCGCCGCGGAAGGTGAAGGCCTTCGTTGCGGGTCACGGGCAGGCCGATAAGAAACAGATGCAGGCGATGGTGCGGGCTTTGCTGGTGATGAACGAGACGCCGGAGCCTGCGGACGCGGCCGACGCGTTGGCGGTGGCACTGTGTCACATTCAGGCGGAGGAGTTGCACCGGCGATTCGGGTTGCCGCGTGCGGCCTCCTCGGAACGAAAAATCAAATCAATAGGGACGATGGTGGGGCAGGCAACACGCCGCCGCGCCGCCGGCATCCTGACAAACCCATGAACTTCCACTTTCGCCTTGCGGTGGTTCTCTTGCTGGTGTTGTGCCAGTGGGCGGCTGCGATGCCCGCGGCGGCGGGGCCGACAGGCATAGTGTTCACGTACCGGCGGGTGTTCAAATCCAGCACGCCAGAGTTCATCGAGATCAAGATTCCAGAGAATTCCGAGAAGGCCAGCTATGAGATCCGGCAGCTCGACGAGGATGCGGGGGCAAGTCCATTTGAAGTAGGGCCGGGATTGCGCGCGAAGATTTTTGAACTGGCGGGACAATTGAACCATTTCCGAGGGCTGGATCTGGATGTGCACCGAAAGATCGCGAATCTGGGGGAAAAGACGTTTCGTTGGGAAGCGCCGGGCGAATCATATGAGGTCAAGTTCAATTACACGTTAAACGCACCGGCGACGCAGTTGCTGCAGATTTGCGAGGGCCTAGCGCGCCAGCAGGAATTGATTGATTTGCTGCAGAGGCGGATCAAGTACGACCGGCTGGGCGTGAACGACGCGCTGCTGCAATTCGAGACCGATATGAGCAAGGGAGTGTTGCCGGAGCCGCAGAGAGCATTGCCGTTACTGGACAAGATCTCGGGGGATTCGCGGTTCTTGGAGATTGCCCGGCAGAGGGCGAGAGCGTTGGCGGAGCGCCTGAGGCACATGAACTGAGAAGTGGAAAACGGGCTGAAGAGGTAGAGATTTGTGGCCGGATTGGGATAAGGGCTTCTCAGATTCCATAGTCGTATACTGAAAACGGTAGGCGAGTCTCTGCCCAGACCCTTCATTGCATCGTAATCAATTGATTGTATTAGAGTTACGCACGCACAAATTTGGAAATCAGCGTGCATACCTATGGCCTATCGGTTTAGTTGTAATGGTCGGTCTGGGATATTGGTAACAGTACCAATAAGCCCGCTCAGCCTTACGTACAAGATTCATTTCGGTGCAGGCAGGCCGGATTCAAGTGGATTCGGATACGCAAGATGAGAAGGCTTATCCCCCCGATGCTCGTGCGTGTTTTGCATTGTTCATGTTTGGGGACAGTGCGAACGATCAAGAAAACCACGGGGTGTCTGCAGGGATTTCGTCGGGTTTTTTCTCGCAATAATGGTGATCGCAATCAATTCAGGGAGGGCAATGTGAATAAGAGGATGATGCAGTTATTGTTGAGCTTGGCGGCGCTGGTGCTGGTTTTTTCGTGCACCGCCAACGCCCAAGTGAATACGGGTTCGATCTCCGGGACCGTGCACGACAGTTCGGGGGCGGCGATTGTTGGCGCGACCATCACGGCTACGAACGTGGCGACGTCCGAGCAACATACGACCGTGAGCGGCAACATCGGGCAGTATACTCTGCAAGGTCTCCTTCCTGGCACTTATAAGCTAAAGGTCACGAACACGAGCTTCAAGACGCTCGAGACCTCCTTGGAAGTAACGGTCGGCTCGCCCGTGACGTTCAACCCGCAACTGGAAGTGGGCTCCTCGACCACGGTGGTTGAGGTGACGGCAGCAAGCGGCACAGAGGTAAACACACAAACGCAGGAGCTTTCTCAATTGGTGGATACCAACCAATTGGCGCAGCTTCCCAGCTTGAACCGCAACCCGTACGACTTCGTCGTCCTCTCCGGGAATGTGAGCAACGGCGACAACACGACCTCGGATATGGGCAGCTCGCAGAACTTGGCATCCCGGGGCGTGGGCTACGCCATTAACGGGCAGCGTGAAGCAAGCACGGAAATTCTCCTGGATGGCGTGGAAAACATTGGCGTTTTCACGGTAGTTGCTGGCCAGACGGTCCCTGTCGATTCGATTCAGGAATTCAGTATCATCACAAATAACTATGGACCGGAGTTCGGACGGGCATCCGGCGGAATTGTGAACGTGGACACCAAGTCTGGCACGAACTCCTATCACGGGTCGCTCTTTGAATACAATCGCGTTTCCGATTTGACCGCCAACACGTTCGGGAATGACTCCGCAAACGCCGCTGCGGGTTCCATCGTGGCTCCCAAAGGCATTTACACGCGCAACCAGTTTGGTTACAACATTGGCGGGCCCATCTTCAAGAACAAGCTTTTCGGCTTCTTCTCGCAAGAATTTGTCCGGGTGCGCAGCGCCGCTTCAGAGGTTGAAGACGTCTTCGACCCGGCCTTTATCGCGCTGTTGCCAGCCAACGACCAAGCCTATTTTGCGAAGTACGGGACGGGCGCTTTGCCTTCCACTAGCACAACTACTGTGGGAGCGTTTCAACAGGCGGGCGGTTTTGGGCAAACCTGCAACACGGCAACCCCACCGGTTTGCACGAATAATAATACCCCCCTATTGAACGGCACCACGGTCATACCGGCTTCCACGCCCATGTTCGATACGATCCACTTCAACGCACCGTTCAACTCTGGCGGTGGCCTTCCGCAAAACACGAATGACCTGGTAGGCCGCCTGGATTTCAATATGAACTCCAAGATCCAAATGTTTTTCCGGTTCGCGCGCTATAATGAAACCGACTTTGCGGGAGCCGCCGGCTACAGCCCCTACCCCCAGTACGATGTTGGTGACAGCAACGCTGACGATAGCGGCCTGTTGTCGATCAATTACGCCATCAAGGACAACTTGCTGAATAACCTCAAATTGAGTTACACGCGCTTCAACACAGCGAGCGCTTTTAATGGCGCCCTGACCAACACTCCCAATCTGTTTTTGCAAAATGGTGAACAGCCGCAATCAAATAACCCTGCCACCGGCAATATTATCCAATTGCCCGGATTGCAGAACAGCACGGACGGCAACGGCGGCCTGCCTTTTGGCGGACCGCAGAATACCATTCAAATCGAGGAAGACCTTGCCTGGACCAAGGGCCGGCACACGATGCGGTTCGGCGGCGAATTCACGTACATTCAGTTGAATTATGCCTACGGCGCCTATCAACAGGCTGTGGAAGCATACGGCGGCGACCTTGCGGAATCCATGAATAGCATGTTGAATGCGGGTGGCGCGATCGACCCCAGCAGCGGCGCTTTTGCCAGTCCCATGGTTGAATTCGACGCTCGAGTGAATGGCGGCGTGCTGCCCTGTGTCGCGGATACCTACGGCAACCTGATTCAGACTCCGGCTTGCACGGTGACCCCACCACTTTCCCAAGCCAATCCGGCGCGCAGTTACCGTTATAAAGACTGGGCCATGTATGCGCAGGACAGCTTTAAGATTACACGCCGACTGACGATCAACTACGGCGTGCGATACGAACACTACGGCGTCCAACACAACAATCATCAAAATCTGGATTCCAACTTCTACCCTGGGAACTGTGGTTTCCCATGCAACTTCGAGACCGGGCAGGTGGAGATCTCGCCCAATACCTCGATTGGCCAGATGTGGTCGCCCCGGTGGGGTACCCCTGCTCCCCGCGTTGGTTTTGCCTATGATGTGTTTGGCAACGGCAAGACCGCCGTGCGCGGCGGATTCGGTATCAGCTACGAACGGAACTTTGGCAACGTGACCTACAATGCCAGTTTCAATCCCCCGGCTAGCGCCGTGGTTACCGCTAATTGCACGACAGTCGGCGGAATCATTCCCAATGGTTCTTGTTTCAACTTTATAACTAACAACGACCTTGGGCCCTTGGGTCTTTCCACTACTCCTGCCTCGCCGCTGCCTCCGGTTGAGCTACGCGATGATTCAACCAAAATCAACGTTGCTCAGACACAGTTTTGGAGTTTGGGAGTCGAGCATCAATTGACCGCAAACACGATGGTGGGCATTTCCTACAGCGGTGCGCATAGCGTGCATCTCTATGATTTGTCCAACATGAATCTGATTGGCAGTGCGCAGGCCTGGGGAGGTCAACCTCTGGTCACGGGTTCAAGCCCAGACGGGTCTGAGACGTGTCCCTATGAGAACCCGTACACTTCCACCACCGCCGTCCCGGTCTATACGTGCTACACGCGGCTTAATCAGCAGTATTCCAACATCAACGTCCGCGGCAGCAACGGTGTGGGGGCGTATGATGCCATGAACATCCACTTCCAGAGCTCGAACTTGCACCATACGGGCCTAACGCTGGTCGTCAACTACACCTGGTCGCATGCGTTCGATGACCTGAGCGATACGTTCTCCGGGAGTCTGACGTCGGACTCGCTCGGTTACCTCGATCCGCTGCATCCACAGTTGGACTATGGCAGCTCCGACTTTGACGAGCGTCATCGCGTGGTGATCTCTCCTGTATGGCAAACGCCGTGGTTCAAGAGCGGCAGGGGACTCAAGTCGCAGGTTCTCGGCGGCTGGAACATCTCGGGAATCTTTACGGCGCACACGGGAATTCCCTTTTCCGTTTACAATATTAGCCCCTGGATCCTGAACTACTACCTCATTCCGCGCCTAGTTCCTGCGAACCCCATTACGCAGTGGAAGGTATCGGGGTCGCCCGCACAGATCCCAGGTTCAGTCAATCAGTTTGTCGGGTTAACTGTTCCGGCCTCGGGCCAGACTGCTCCCTGGAACCAAACACTGGGCATCGACGATTTCGGTCCGTTCCCATCGAATATGACCTCGCGCAACGAATTCCGCGGGCCTGGCGCCTGGAACATGGATGCTGCCGTCCAGAAGGACTTCAAAATCACGGAGCGCTTCGGCCTGCAATTCCGCGCCGAGGGCTTCGACGTCCTCAATCATCATAACTACTACCTAGATCCGTTCAGCGTAACCAATTCCTCCCAGATCATATTGGAAAAGGGCGGAATCGGGAGCGCGGCGACGGGCGGCAACAATGACGAACGCAGGTTTATGCAGTTCTCCCTGCGCTTGATCTTCTAACTTAATCCACAGAAGTAACTTCCGAGGGAGCCGTTTTCCGGCTCCCTCTTTTTTTGGCGCGAGGCTTTCAGGGGCGATTAGCGCGCGACGGTGATCGCTGGGGCAGAGGCGAGCTTTTTAAGAGACTCCGTGTACGGCGCTGTGGCGACGCCACGCTCTGTGAAGATGGCGCGGATATACCGGCTGGGCGTCACATCGAAGGCGGGGTGGGCCGCCGGAACATCGGGGGCGATCCTTATACCCTGAATGTGGGTGACTTCGGCGGCAGAGCGCTCTTCGATGGGGATATGCTCGCCATCGGGGATGGAGAGATCAAACGTGGAAACCGGGGCGGCGATATAGAAGGGGACGTTGTTTTCCTTGGCCAGGACGGCAATCTGATAGGTGCCGATCTTGTTGGCAGTGTCGCCGTTGGCGGCGATACGGTCCGCACCAGTGACAATGGCGCCGACTTTGCCGGTCTGCAGGAAGTGGCCGACCATGTTGTCCGTGATCAGCGTAAGGGGGATGCCGCCGCGGTGGAGTTCCCAGGCGGTGAGGCGCGCGCCTTGTAAGTAGGGACGGGTTTCCGGGACCAAGACGTGGAGTTTGTGACCCTGCTGGAACGCGACGCGGATGACGCCGAGCGCGGTGCCGATCCCTCCGGTGGCCAGCGCGCCTGCGTTGCATTGCGTCATCACTTGCCCTTCGCTGGGCATGAATGCCGCGCCGAAATGGCCGATGGCTTCGTCGGTGGCCTTTTTTTCGAGGTGCACTTGCTGAGCTTCGGCGACGAGGGCTTTGCGGATTTCGGGGAGACTGGCGGAGGAGGCCAGCAATTCCATAAAGCGGTTTCTCATGCGCTGCAGAGCCCAGAAGAGATCAACGGCAGTGGGGCGAGTTTCCGCCAGGGTGCGAGAGATTTCGTCGAATTCCACTTTTAACTGATCTGCGCAGGCGGCCTGGGAGTGGAGCACGCCGAGGGCGACGCCCATGGCCGCGGCTACGCCGATGGCGGGCGCGCCACGGATCACCATTTCGCGTATGGCTTTCGCGACTTCGCGGTAGTCCGTGTAGGTGTAATGGATTTCCTTGGCGGGAAGGCGGCGCTGGTCCAGCATGACTACGCCACGATCGGTCCACTCAATAGGCTGGGCTACGTACATCTTGCGGGGCATCCTTTCCGGTGAAATTGCAACGAAGGCTTATTGCGAAACGAATCGATCATTGGCCAACGGGAATCCGAGTGAAGCCGTGCGTGCTCAGGACCGCGACTACGGCGATGAGCGAGTTGTAACCAAGATGCATCAGGAAACTGGCAAACACGCTGCCGGTGCGGGCGCGCACGAAGGTGAAGAGAATGCCAACGAGGATGAGCAGGGAGACGAGGCTCCACGTCCATCCCAATTGCATACCGTGCATCAAGCCGAAAAGGACACCCGTCAGAACAATGCTGGTGCGGACGCCACTTTGGAGAGCTTGGGCATCGTCGACGCCAAGGAAGCGCAAGAGAGAGGAAATCAGCCGCGCGAACAGCGGATAAAGATAGCCGCGGAAGAGGGTTTCCTCAACGAGCGGCGCGACGAGCACGGCCATGGCCACAAAGAGCAGCGCGGTCTGGCGATGCTTGAAGAGTTCCTCCATGGGGATGTTATCCGGTTCCTTTATGCGGGCGGTGAGAAGGGCGACGAAAAGAGAGAGTCCGCATCCTGTAAAGAAATAGATAAGGGGATTCCTGGGCTGCTCCGGGTTGCGCGATTTGATTTTGCGCCAACCGAGACACTGCCAGAAGGGGTGGCCGCGCAGAAGTGACAAAGTAACATAGAGGAAGAAGAAGATGGCGGCGTACCAGATGAGCATGCTGCCGATAGCGAATTGCGGCTTGGACAGCAGATACTGCTCCATCTGCTTGGTGGTGAGCTTCTGGCCGTGTGGCAAGTACAGGACACCCAGAATACCCTGCACCAGGACGAGGCTTACGAATCCAAAAATGACGAAACAGAGGCCGTGAATCCACGACCAGGTGATTTGCAAATCTTCGGGCAATTGCGGGGGAGAAGGCTGGACAGTGGGTGAGGGAGGCGGCACCGAAAGCAGAGGATCGCCACCCAGAGGTTCAGATGAGGGAGTGACGTGGACGGCAGGCGAAGGCGAGTCATTGCCTGTATGCGGTTCTGATGGCGTGGAGGGGGAATCGTCAAAAGGATTCATGATTTCGAGGGTTTCTCAGGAGCGGGCCAACCGGATGCCAGTGCGGCTGCCACCAGCGGCAAGAGAAGTTCGTGGTGACCGGTGATGGCGAATCCCCGGGAGTTGCTTCCTTTTTTATTGCCGACCGGGGCGGTGGGACGCCTGACTACATTCTGGACCGGCCGGTAATGTTGGATGAAGTCAAAATTAGCGGTGGTGATCGAGTGGAGAGGCACCCCGAGATTGCGCACGACGGATACGGCTTTCAGAAAAATTTCGGGGAGGAGCACGGCGGAGCCCCAGTTGAGAAACACACCCCCGGCGTCCATCTGCTGTACCAAGGCGCAAAACAGGCGGAAATCGGAGAAGGTCGCGGAGCCAAGAGCGACGCCTTCCGCGGAAGGATGCATGTGCGGGATGTCCGTACCGATGGCAAGATGAATGGTGACAGGGATTCTGCGCTTGTAGGCTTCGATGAGAACGCTGGACTCCGGATGCTTGGGCGAAAGAATCCCGCTGGTTAGATATTGGCCGGCAGCCTCACCGTAGCCAATGCGAATGCGATAGGCCAGCTTGGCGATTTCGTTGATGTACGCGCCGGTTTCTTCTGCCATGCCGAATTGACCTTCGCCGAGCGCGGTCTCGACGTCTTCGGAGGTAGTTCCGGCCATAGCGATCTCGAAATCATGGATCAGGGCCGCGCCGTTCATGGCGATGCCGGAAATGAATCCACGCCGCATGAGGTCAACGAGAACGGGGCCGAGGCCGACTTTGATGACGTGACCGCCAAGGCCCCAGAGAATGGCTTTTTTCTGTTTATGCGCGCGATGAATGGCGGAAAGCAGATCGCGCAAATCCTGGGCAGCCAGGATTCTTGGCAGGGAGTCGAGGAATCTGGTGAATGAAGGTTTGCGGTCCACGGCGCGCGCAAAATTGCTGACATTGACTTTGCTATTGCGAGAGGCCAAAGGGTAGGTGCGCACGCCGCCAAACGTCAGGGGCTGGATGGAATAGATGCTCATGCGAATGACATCACTGTACGAGGAACACTCTGGAGGCGCAAGAGGGAGATACGGGATGCCGGATAGGTCATGCCCCGCCCTCTATGCGCTGGGTGGGAGCATTGCCGTTTGAGGAGTTGGTGAAGCCCAAAGTGCGCGCGAGCACCTGGCCCGTGTAGGACTTCCTGACGCGGGCGACCTGCTCGGGAGTGCCTTGAGCAACAATGCGGCCGCCGCCCTGACCGCCTTCGGGGCCGAGGTCGATGACCCAATCGGCTTGTTTGATGACGTCGAGGTTGTGCTCGATGATCAACACGGTGTTGCCGAGATCGACAAGACGCTGGAGGACATCGAGCAATTTGCGGACATCATCGAAATGAAGGCCGGTGGTGGGCTCATCGAGGATGTAGACGGTCCTGCCGGTCTGGCGCTTGGAGAGTTCGCGAGCCAGCTTGATGCGTTGGGCTTCGCCACCGGAAAGAGTGGTGGCGGATTGGCCGAGTTGCACGTACCCGAGGCCCACCTCGACCATGGTGGAAAGCTTCTGCTGAATCTGTGGAATGTTTTCGAGGAGCTTCAGGGCGTCGCTGGCCGGCAGATTCAAAACGTCGTTGATGCTGTGTCCCTTGTAGCGAACAGCGAGGGTTTCTGAATTGTAGCGGCGGCCGCGGCAGACTTCGCAGGTGACATAAACATCCGGGAGGAAATTCATTTCAATGCGGCGCAGGCCTTCGCCCTGACAGGTTTCGCAGCGGCCACCTTTGACGTTGAAGCTGAAGCGGCCGGGGCGGTAACCGCGCTGGCGGGATTCCGGAAGCATGGAGAAAAGCTCGCGGATGGGGGTGAAAACGCCAGTGTAGGTGGCGGGGTTGGAACGGGGCGTGCGGCCAATGGGCGCTTGATCGATCTCGATGACTTTGTCGATGTGCTCGATGCCAAGGAGCATGCGATGGGCGCCGGGGGGCTCCGAGGAGCGGTAAAGTTTCTGGGCCAGGACGCGATAGAGGATGTCGTTGACGAGGGTGGATTTTCCGGATCCGGAGACGCCGGTGACGACGGTGAACAAGCCGAGGGGGAAAGAGACGTCGAAGTCCTTCAGGTTGTTGGCATGAGCGCCGAGGACCTGGAGCATTTTGCTGTTGGGGCTGCGTCGCTTCGTGGGAACGGGAATCTTCGCGGCGCCGGTCAGATAGCGCCCCGTGAGCGAATCGGGAGCGGCACAGATTTCTTCTGGCTTGCCCTTGGCGACGAGGTAGCCTCCGGCATTGCCCGCCCCGGGACCAAGATCAACGACGAAATCGGCGCGGCGGATGGTGTCTTCGTCATGCTCGACGACGAGAACGGTGTTACCGAGGTTGCGGAGCTGTTCGAGGGAATGCAGAAGACGGCTGTTATCGCGCGCGTGCAGGCCGATGGAAGGCTCGTCCAGAACATAGAGAACGCCGCGGAGGCGCGAGCCGATTTGCGTTGCCAGGCGGATGCGCTGGGCTTCGCCGCCGGAAAGAGTCGCGGCAGAACGTTCCAGGCTGAGATAGCCGAGGCCGACGGCGAGCAGGAAATCAATGCGCTCGGCAATTTCCTCGAGCGGCCTGCCTGCAACCTCCTTCTGGCGAGGCGTGAGTTGGGAGAGGATTTTGTCAACGGCAGGGCGCGCGTCGCTAAGAGCCAGAGCGGTGAAATCTGAGATAGACCAGCCCGCCAGTTTCACGGCCAGCGATTCCGGGCGCAATCGCTTGCCGTGGCAGGCGGTGCATTGCGTGGCGGACATGTACTGGGTCATCCACTCGCGGTAGGAATCGGAGTTGGACTCCTGGAAATTGCGTTCGAGAAACCGCAGGATGCCCTGGAAGCGGTAGCCTTTTTCGTGGCTTTCAGCGCGTGAGGCTTTGGGTGCTGCGCCGCGTTTGGGGTCGGAGGGCGGATAGCCATAGAGGAGGAGGTTTTGCACGCGGGCGGGGTATTTATCGAAGGGCGTGTCCAGGTGAAAGCCATGGGCGTAGGCAGCCAGCTCGAGCATGCGCTTCAAAATGGCGGAGCCGGAACCTGTCCCCAGGCCGCCGTCGAAGAGGGGTCTTGTCCAATCCACAATCACTTTGGAAGGATCAAAATCGTACTTGGAGCCGAGGCCATTGCACGCGGGACAGGCGCCGTATGGTGAGTTAAAGCTGAAAGAGCGTGGCTCGAGCTGCGGCACGGAGAGTCCGCAATCGGGGCAGGCCAGTTTTTCGGAGAAGACGTGCTCTTTCCCGCCAACGACGGCCACGGTGACCAAGCCTTGCGCCAGCTTCAGCGCGGTGGCGATGGACTGCTCGAGGCGCGAGGCGATGCCCTGTTTGACAAGGAGGCGGTCAATCACGACTTCGATGGTGTGATTCTTGCGTTTGTCGAGGACCGGCGTTTCGTCGAGCGGTAGCAGCTCTCCATTGATGCGTACGCGAACGAAGCCATCCTGGGCCAGCTTTTCGAGTTCCTTGCGGTAGGCGCCTTTTCTGCCGCGCACGATTGGCGCGAGGATCATGATGCGATCGTCGGGCTTGCAGAGTTCTCCCTGCAGGATGGCCTGGACGATCTGCTCGCTGGATTGCCGCGTGATGGGCTTGCCACAATTCGGGCAGTGGGGCACGCCCACGGAACTGTAGACAACGCGGAGATAGTCGTAAATTTCGGTGATGGTGCCAACGGTGGAACGCGGCGAACGCGTGGTGGTTTTCTGCTCGATGGCGATGGAAGGAGAAAGCCCTTCGATCACATCCACTTCCGGGCGCTCCATCTGATCAAGAAACTGGCGGGCATAGGCGGAAAGAGATTCGACGTAGCGGCGCTGGCCTTCGGCATAAATTGTGTCGAAGGCGAGGGAAGACTTGCCGGAACCCGAAAGACCGGTAATGACCGTGAGGGTATTGCGTGGGATCTCGATGTTGATGTTCTTCAGATTGTGCTGGCGAGCGCCGCGCACAATGAGCTTCGTAAGTCCCATAATCCGAAAGCTCTCCCCCCACAGAAGATGCCGGCCCCGAGTGAATAGACTAGGCCCAGCATAATCATTCACCATAGCAACTCGCGCACGTGGCGGTCAAGGTAGGGCGGTTGGAATGGGCGAAGATGGGGAGAAAGGCAAGTGGAAAGAACTGTGCGGCAGGAGGTCAGCGTAAATTTTTACCGGGGGGTAGTGCGTTTTTACCCGGAGGTAGGACTTTAACATGTTGAAAATGTGATGTTTATATTGGCGAGCGGCGTGCACTTTGAAATTTGTGGGGGAGGCGAGCCGAGGATCCCTTTAGGGGATTGAGGGCTGGGCCGGTTCGTTCTTCCCCTCACTTCTGGGCTTTCGCAGTGTGTTACATCTTTGGACTGCGCTTCCGGTACAAACCATTCTGCAAAACATGACGAACGAGCAGACGCATGTTTGTGCGCCAGGACGTACGATTTTCTTCCAAGCCGAAAGTGGCGATGAAGTTGGCTCTAAACCCGCACCCTTTGCAAAAAGCGCAAAGGATGCGGCACCCACAATCGTCTCACAGTTCAACCCCTGCGCAGCTCGCCAGTCACCCAATCAGTCACTCGACGGCGCGTCTGGCGAGCGCAACCATTCCCATAAATGACGCGAACGCAACCAGAATAGCCGTTTCGCAGAATGAGAGTGTGAGACTCCCTACACTCGTGGACCCAGGCTTTACCCACCACAGTGGCCTTGTAGCGAAAAACATCGGATACAGCAAAGTCAACGCGACAACGTTCGCAGTTACAAGCGCAATGCAGATCAGCAAAGACGGGAGTCGCCACTCCCTTCCAACTCGACCTACAACCACTCCGAGCGCGAGCGCAGGAATTAGGAGATCGGGCACAGGAAAGAATCCCTTCCCGCCCACGGCACTGCGAGATGTGTAGATTAAGAATTGCGTCTCGGCGAAGTGGCTGTGGCTTGTGGCGATGAACCAGTGCCAGAAGACTTCCAGCGCGGAGACGATGAAGCAGCTGGCTATGACGATGTGTTTCCGCAGACGCATAAACGACTGTCTGTCCTCTGATGTCATCTGAAAGGCACCGGCGGGTGGAACACCCTTTGCAGGCTTGCAAGCCATGGGCGCCGTACCCTGTGGTTCTCATGGGTACGGGTTTTGACTTTTGCGGTCATGATTAGGGCGAGGATCAGGTGCGCTGCGCGGGAAGCTGCTGGATGACTTGGGTCATGGGGAAGCGGACGCCGCGATAATCTACGCGAGAGATGTAATCGCTGAGGGTCATAAAGAGGAGAATGGCGAGCCAGAAGATGCCGGCGAGAATGATGAGCTTGGTGCGTTTGGGGCTGTATTTGGCGTGCATGAAGAAGAGCACGACTAGAGTGGCTTTCATGGTGGCAATCACGAGCGCGACGACGATATTGAAGCGTCCGAGATTCACGAACGCCGCCCAAACCGTGGTGCCGGTCAGGAAGAGCAGCGTGAGAATGATCGCCAGGTACGTCGTTGGCGGTACGATGTGTTCGGAATGTTCTTGATGTTCTTGTTCAGACACGCGTCACTCCCTACTTATGGCGGTCAATCAGATATAACAACGGGAAAAGATAGATCCACACAATATCAACGAAGTGCCAGTACAAACCCACAATATCCACGGGCGTGTTCCACTGCGGCGTGAATTTGCCAGCCAGGGAGTTCTTGAGCAGCCAAAGGAGTAAGCCAACGCCGATGACCATGTGGAGCGCGTGGAGGCCGGTCATGCCGAAATAAGCGGAATAGTACAACTGGGCATGAGAGTTCAAATCGGGGTCGGCGGCTTTGGCTTCATCGAGAAGCTTGCTCTCCTCCTGAAGTTCGTCCGGAGCCACGTCGGGGCAACTGGAGGGGTTGTTAACGCAAAAGAAGATATCGAACTTTTTGCCGGGGACGAGATGATGCTCGAATTTCTGGCTGTACTCGACGTACTTCACGCCAAAGAAGACGAAGCCCAAGGTGATGGTGAGCAAGAGGAAAATGGGGATGAGGTTTTTCTTGCCGACCTGGGAGGACCACACGGCCATGGCCATGGTGAAGCTGCTGGCCAGGAGAACGACGGTGTTGAAGGCGCCGAGCTTCAGGCTGAGGGTGTTGCTGCCAGCGGCAAACGCGGGGAAGTAGACATGGCGATTAAGCGCGTAGGCCAGCATGATGCCGCCGAAGAACATGACTTCGGTGATGAGGAAGATCCACATCCCGAGCGAAGCAGATTCCTTCTGCTGCTCGAGGGTCTTGAATTGTCCGTACAGCTCTCCGGTGCGATGCACTCCGCACTCCTCTATCAATAAGTTTCAGGCGCGAAGAGCGCGCCCGGCGCAGGGCCAAAGCCCCGCGGCAACACCGTCAATCGTCTCCATGAGCCGGCATAATCTCGTGAGTTGAAACGGGGTCCAAACCCAAATCCGGGCGATGATGAAAGTCGTAAGGCTCCCAGGTGACAACGGGAGTAACCGGGAAATTCTCGGTCGGCGGCGGAGATGGAGTTTTCCATTCCAGACCGGTGGCGGGCCAGGGATTCTCGCCAGCGACCTTGCCGTAAAAGGCGGCCCAGGTGAGATAGATCATGGGCAACAGATAACCGATGGCGAGAATCGAGGCGCCAGCAGTGGACATCACGTTATAGACCTGGAATTCCGGCGGATAGACGTGATAGCGGCGCGGCATGCCGAGATAGCCGAGCAGGAATTGCGGGAAGAACGTCAGGTTAAAACCGACGAAGAGAATCAGCGCGGCAATGCGCGCCAGCCATTCCGGATACATGCGGCCGGTCATCTTCGGCCACCAGAAGTGCAGGCCGCCGAGGTAGCCCATGATGGCGCCGCCAACCATGATGTAGTGGAAATGGGCGACGACGAAGTAGGTATCGTGGATGTGGATGTCCGTGCCCAAGCAGCCGAGGAAGAGCCCGGTGAGACCACCGATGAGGAAAAGTCCGAGAAAGCCAAAGGCATAGAGCATCGGCGTATCGAAGGAAATCGAGCCGCCATAGAGGGTGGCCGCCCAGTTGAAAACTTTTACCGCCGAGGGAATGGCGACGAGAAAGGTCAAGAAAGAAAACGCCAGCGCGGCGTACGTGGACTGACCAGTGACGAACATGTGGTGAGCCCAGACCAGGAAGCCGATAACGGCAATGGCGAGGCTGGCGGCGGCAACGAAGTGATAGCCGAAAAGCTGTTTGCGCGCGAAAGTGGCGATGAGTTCACTAATGACGCCCATAGCGGGCAGAATCATGATGTAAACGGCGGGATGCGAATAGAACCAGAAGAGATGCTGGAAAAGGATGGGGTCACCGCCCATGGCGGGATTAAAGAAACCCAGCCCGAAAAGGCGCTCCATCCCGGCGAGGGCGAGTGTGATGGCGACAACCGGGGTGCCCAGGATCATCACGATTGAAGTGGCGTAGTGCGCCCAAACGAAGAGTGGCAGGCGGAACCAGGTCATGCCGGGCGCGCGCATGGTGTGAATGGTGACGAGGAAATTCAAGCCGGTGAGGATGGAAGAGAAACCGGTGATGAAGACGCCGATAACTGCGGGCGCAACCGCCGAGTTCGAGTAGACGGTGCTTAAGGGAGTGTAGAAGGTCCAACCGGTGTCCAGGCCGCCGGAGATCATGGAATAGAGCGTAAAGAGCGCACCGACAACGTAAACATACCAGCTCAGAAGATTAATTCTCGGGAAGGCCAGGTCTTTCGCGCCGATCATCAGCGGGATGAAGAAATTGCCCAAGACGGCTGGGATGGAAGGAATGAGGAAGAAGAAAATCATGGCCACGCCATGCATCGTGAACATGCGGTTGTAGGTGTCCGCACTGAGGAGGTAGCCGCTGGGGGTCAAGAGGTGCAGGCGGATCATCATGGCGAAGAAACCGCCGATGAAAAAGAACAAGGTGACGGAGGCGAGATAGAGCAAGGCGATGCGCTTGTGGTCCACGGTCAGCAGCCACGAGCGGATGCCATAGGTTGCGTTCAAATAGTGATGTTCCGGCAATGTTTTGGCCGGTGTTGCTGCAATGTTGCTCATACTATTTCTTCCCCATTGAAGCTGGCGCGACGCCAGCGCCCTTGGCGGGCACAGGCTGCGACTGCAGGGACTTAATATAGGCGGTGAGGTTCAGAATCTGCTCCTCGGTCACCAAGCCCTGGAAGGTGGGCATGACGGGCTGGTAGCCGGCCACAATTTTAGCTTTGGGCTGCAGAATGGATTCGCGAATGTACGCTTCATCGGCGATCACGGTGGAACCATCGGCGAGCAACACTTTGGCTCCATAAACGCCATTGAGGGACGGGCCGCGGCCAGTGCCGTTGGCTATATGGCAAGTGGTGCAAGCGAGCTGCGTGAAGAGCTTTTCGCCCGCGGCAACCGGATTGAGGTCGCTGCTTTCGTCGGCGAGCCAGGCGGCGTATTCGGCGGGATCCATTACGGTGACCCAGCCGCCCATCGCGGCGTGATTTGTGCCGCAATATTGCGAGCAGAAGAAGTGGTACCTGCCAATCTTGGTGGGCCGGAACCACATGGTGTTGTAGCGTCCCGGGACGACGTCCATTTTGACGCGGAAAGCGGGGACGTAGAAATCGTGAATGACATCTTCGCTGCCGAGGATGAGCTTGATATTACGATTCACGGGAATGTGCAGCTCGTTGATTTCCTTGCGGCCGGTGGGCTGCTGCAGCTTCCACATCCACTGTTTGCCGACGACATAGATGTCCAGAGTATCTTTCGGAGCGGTGCGATAGTGGACGTAGATCACAGCGCCCCAGGCAAACATGCCGAGAGCCAGAATGAGCGGAATCAGGGTCCAGCCGATTTCCAGCGCGGTATTGCCCTCGATTTCAGCGCCAATCTCGCTGGCGCCCCTGCGGCGGAAGCGGAAAGCCATAAATATGACAACGAGCGAGACCAGCACCGTAAAGAAGATTGAAGTAACGAGGATATAGGAAAAGAGGGCATCCACGTGCCCCGCGATACTGGAGGCCTGCTCCGGGAAAAATGGCAGCGGTGACTGCACGGCTCTAATGTGCTCCTTGCTTCGGCAGATCCTGGGCTGAGTTGCCAGCCGCGCCAGTGTGAAGTTCACGCCGGCGGAAAATCACGAAACCGATGGCGATGCAGAGCAGCGTCACGACGCCACCCATGCGAATGACCGTGAGAATAGTGGCGCTGTAGCGAGCTTTCGTGGGGTCGTACTGGTAACAAAAGAGCAGGAAATGATCCACGGGCGTGCCGATTTTACCCGCGGAAGCATCGACGAGTCCCAAACGGATGTTGCTGGGCGGAAATTCGACGCCAAAGAAGTAGCGGGAGATGCGGCCGTCGGGCGTCAACAAAAGGATGCCGCTGGCGTGCGCGAAGACTTTGGACTTCTCGTCGTAGCTGAAGCGGAAGTTGGCCGCTTTGGTTACCGCATCAATGGATTCCTGGCTGCCGGTAAGGAAATGCCAGCCCGCTTGTGTGGCCGGGCGAGCAAACCGCGACATCGCCTCGTGCTTTTTCTTAAGGGCGGCATCAGGCGTGTCCGCAGGGTCGAAGCTGAGGAAGAGCACCTGGTAGTCCGTGCCAGGATTGAAGGAAATCATTTTCAAGGTGCCGACAACGGATTGCTCCACCTGGCTGCAGAGCATGGGGCAGTTGAAATAGACAAAGACGAGCACGATGGGCTTCTTGCCGGAATAATCGCGCAGCCTTACAGGAGTGCCCATCTCGTCGGTAAACGCGGCATCGAGAGGGATCTGCGCGTTGAGTTGCGGATCAAAACCCACATTCACAAGGGCGGGGGGCAAGCCGTTGGAGGACTGGCCCACACTGTCAGGAATCATCTGGGCGCGGCAAACCGCCAAGCTTAACAGCAGCGCCAGTACAGCCACGAAATAACGAAGTGCTTTCATTTCTCTACTTCTTCTTTTCTGCCGGAGCCGCGGGCACTGCCGGCAATCCCTTTTCGGCGATGAGTTTCATGGCGTCGCTCACGGGAATCTGGGCGATACCGCTATTCTTGTCGATCCAGAGTATCTGGTTGTTGGCTTCGGTATCGGCCTGAGCTTTGTTGCGCATATCCGTTTGCGGGTCAGTCAAGTGGCCGGGCATTCCCTGCAGCATAGGCTCAGGCGGCATGGTGGCGGGGGCGTTGCCACGCGAAGGAGGTGGCGGGGTGTAGGTGCTCTGCCAGTAACGCGTGAGTCCGCGGTAGGCGACAAGCGTGAGGCCGTAAGAGAGAACGATGGCAATGCCGAGGTAGACCAGGAATTTCAAGATGGGGCTGGTGCTGACGTCGCGCGTTTCAAAGGAAACGTCGTCGTGCAGCGGCTTGCCTGCCTCGCCGTGAATGTTTTTCTGGGGCTCAGTGCTCATGATGTGCAATGGCCTCCGCAAGTTTCGGGTCACCCAAAGGCAGGAGCGGCTGCTGCTTCAGATTGAAGGCGAAGAATCCCACCCAAAGTCCGATCAGTGCGATGGGAACCACAATATCCCGCCAAGTGGGCAAGGCGTTGGACGTGAATTCCGGCCGCGTCATCCAGAAAAGATCCACGAGGCGGAAGACGATCATCCAGATGGCGACCTTGGAGATCAGACCGGCGCTGCGCTTGACGTCGCGCGACAGCAAAACCAGAAATGGCAGGGCGAAACTGAAGAGCAACACAATTACTGCGACTATACCCCAGCCGCCGTACAAACGTGTGCGGTAGAAGGAAATCTCTTCGGGCTGGTTGCCGGACCAGATGATCAACAACTGCGAAAAATCGAAATAGGCCCAGAGCATGTTGAAAGCGAAGAGTAATTTCCCGAGATCGTGCAGGTGGCGCTTCTGAATGATTTCCGAGTATGGCTCGGAGCCAGAAAGCACCACTACCACAATGATCATGAGCGACATCGCAGCGATGGCCTGGCCGCCGACGAAGATGAAACCATATATCGTGGAGGCCCAGTGTGGCGAGAGTGACATCACCCAATCGATTGCGGCAAAAGTCATTGCCAACACGTAAAGAATGATGCCCGGACCAGCCAGAAGCTTGAAACGGCGGCGCAGGGCGCGGTCCTCACGGTTCTGATCCTGCTCGCGCGACCAGCTATTAAAGATCCAAACTAACGCACCCCAAATGGCGAAATAGAGGACAGCGCGGCCCAGGAAGCCGCCGGTGGTCAGGTAAGTCTGCTGGTACGCGGAAAGGGGCTCGGCCTTGAGTTTTTCCGGATCGAGCCAAGCGCGGTAGAGCGTCTTCATGCCGAATACGATGGGCACGAACATGAGCAGGACGAGCCAGATATTTCGCGAGGCGGCCTCGAGGGGGCGGCGGATGATGATGCCCCATTGCCCGCCCGTCAAATGTTGCAGCATTAACAGGCCAAGGGAACCCAATGTGAGGCCCAGAACGAGCATATAGCTGAATAGATACGACTGATAGAACTCTTGGGGCGAGGAGACCGCGGCATAAATAGTCGCGAGCAATGCCAAACCGCCAATCGCAAGCCCGGCGATCTGGACGCGACCGACGCTATCCGGCGCTTTGTAGTCTTGCACGTTCACTTCGCGGCTCCTTGAGCCATGAGCTTCTCCCGTAAAGCGGCGGGCAGATCCGCCACATGGGCGTTTCTGCTTAACTGCAATGCGCGCACGTACGCAATGATGGCCCAGCGATCGCGCGGCGGAATCTGCGCGGAATAGCCGTACATGGCGCCAAAACCGTTGGTGATTACATCGTAGATGTAACCGTTGGGCTCCTGCCGGAGCCGATCCTGATGATAGCTGGGGGGGTGCTTCATGCCGCGCATCGCGATCATGCCCAGGCCGTCGCCCTGGATTCCGTGGCAAGGTGTACAGAAAATGCCGTAGCGTTCCTGGCCGCGCTCGAGCAGTTGCTGGGTGATGGGCAAAGGAAAGGCGTTGGAATCCTTGGGAACGAAAAGCGCGTCGTCCTCGACGGAACCACGCGGGACGGTGTTATCGAGCGGCTGGCGCTCGGAACGCCCGTCGGGAAAAAAACTTGACGGAGAAAGGGTGTTCTGACGCGGCTGATTGGCCATATCCTGGCGCAACGTGTTGTTACAACCGGCCAAAGCAATTGCCGCTGAAAAAATGAGCAGGGCCAGGCGAAGCGAGGAGTTAGTCTTCATCTTTCACCTCGCTCACATGCTCGGCGGACACACTCTGCAAAAACCGAGCGGTTTCTGCCAGGTTGAATTTCGGATCGCGCGCTTCGATGCAGAGAAAGAAGCGGTCCGTGGATGCACGTGCAAAGCGCTCGACGCTAAAGACCGGGTGATACGGTTGCGGCAGTTTGTTCAACGCCAACATGCCGACGGCGGCGAAGATGGCAGCGCCCAGCACAGTCAGCTCAAATGTGACCGGGATAAAGGCGGGCCAACTGTTCAGCGGCCGGCCGCCAACATTTATGGGGTAAGTGATCGCGGCAACCCAGTATTGCAAGCCAAAACCCGTCAAACCACCGCCAATACCACCGATCAGGGTGAGCAAAGGCACGGCGGTCCAGCGGAAGCCGATGGCCTCGGCGAGGCCCTCTACAGGGAATGGTGTGTAGGCGGTAATGTGCTTGTAGCCGGCCTCGCGCGCCTGATGCGCGGCGCTCAGGATCTGTTCCGGCGTCGTGAACTCGCCCATCACGCCAAAGATCTTTGAGCGGTGTTCGTTCATTCGGGATCCTGCTCGGAATGCGTTTCGTGAACAAGCTCGCGCATTTCCGCAATAGCAATGGCCGGCAAGCCTCGAACAAAGAGGAAGAGAAGCATGGCGAAGAGACCGATGGTGCCGAGTAACGTGCTGAAATCCCAGAAAGTGGGTTGATAACGGCCCCAAGCCGAGGGCACAAAGTCGCGAGTCAGTGAAATCACGACGATGACAAAGCGCTCGAGCCACATGCCGGTATTGATAACCAGCGACATGGCGAAAAGAGCGGCAACATTGCGGCGCACCTTTTCAATCCAGAGCAATTGCGGCGTAAGGATGTTGCAGAGGATGAGCGCGTAATAATAGTGGGAGTAGGGCCCGTGGAGGCGCTGCTGCGCGAGGAACACGTCGAATTTGTTTCCGCTGTAGAAGGCCATGAAAAACTCGACGAAGTAGCCATAGGCCACGATTAGGCCGGTGGCGAGCATCACCTTGGCCATATTGTCCAAATGGCGCATGGTGATGAAATCTTCCAAGCCATAGGCCTTGCGCAAGGGAATCGCAATGGTAAGAACCATGGCGAAACCGGAATAGATGGCCCCGGCGACGAAGTAGGGAGGGAAGATCGTGGTGTGCCAGCCGGGCACGATGGCGACGGCGAAATCGAAGCTCACGACGGTATGCACGGAGAGCACGAGCGGCGTGGCAAGGCCTGCGAGCAAGAGGTACGCGGATTGATAGCGGTGCCAGTGATGTACGGAACCCCGCCAGCCCATGGAAAGGGCCCCATAAATGACCTGCTGAATGCGGGTCTTGGCGCGGTCACGCAAGGTTGCCAGGTCCGGCAGTAAACCGATGTACCAGAAGATGAGCGAAACGGTGCCGTAGGTGGAGACGGCGAAAACGTCCCAGATAAGCGGGCTGCGGAACTGCGGCCAGATGCCCATGGTGCTGGGATACGGGAACATGTAGTAGGCCATCCAGGGACGGCCGGTGTGGATCAGAGGGAAGATGCCGGCGCAGGCTACGGCGAAAAGCGTCATGGCTTCGGCAAAGCGGTTGATGGAGGTGCGCCACTTCTGATTGAGCAGGAAAAGAATCGCGGAGATGAGCGTGCCAGCGTGGCCGATACCAATCCACCAAACGAAATTGACGATCGCAAAGCCCCAGCCGATGGGGATGTTGATGCCCCAAATTCCAACGCCCTTGATGATCAACCAGGCTACGGAGATGAACAGGACCATTACGAGGGTGAAGGTGAGGGTAAATCCCGCGAGCCAGCCGATGCCCAGTGGGCGAGTAAGTACAACAGCCGCGATTTTGTCGGTGACCGAAGCATAGGTGTGTCCCGGCCCGAGCACCGGGTCCAGCCGGCGGATTTCGGGTGCGCTCAAAGGAGGCTGATTCGCGCTCATGCCTTCTCCAACTCAGAATTCGGATTGCGCACAGCCGCGAGATACGTGGTGCGCGGCCGGGAATTCAGTTCACCAAGAATCGAGTAATTGCGTTGCTGCGCTTTCAGCTTGGCCACGCGACTGTTTGGGTCGTTGGCATTGCCAAAAACGATCGCCTCGGTGGGGCACGCCGATTCGCAGGCAGTCACGATTTCGCCGTCGCGGATGGGCCGATTCTGTTTTTCAGCTTCGATGCGGCCATTGTTGATGCGCTGCACGCAATAGGTGCACTTTTCCATGACACCGCGGCTGCGCACAGTGACTTCGGGATTGCGGAGGAGTTTCAGTTGAGGCGTGTCCCAATCCTGGAAGCGAAGGAAATTGAAGCGACGCACCTTGTACGGGCAATTGTTGGAGCAATAGCGCGTGCCGATGCAACGGTTATAGACCATGTCGTTCAAGCCCTCGGCGCTATGCACGGTTGCGCCGACGGGGCAGACCTGTTCGCAGGGAGCGTTCTCACATTGCTGGCAGGGGACGGGTTGGAAGAATGTCTGGGGATTATCGAGAGTGGGATTGTATTCGGACGGGTCGCCAGTCGCTTTGCCGCTGGAAGCGGATTCCGTGTTCGTATAGTAGCGATCGATGCGGATCCAGTGCATTTCGCGGCCGCGCATCACTTGATCCTTGCCGACGACGGGAATGTTGTTTTCGGCCTGACAAGCGACCACGCAGGCATTGCAGCCGTTGCACTTGTTCAGGTCGATGGCCATGCCCCAGGCATAGCCCTTGTATTCGAACTCTTTGTAAAGCGAATCGTCTTTGGCGGGGAGTTCCGCGTCTTCGTGTGCGAACGCAGGATTCTTCTGATATTCCGCAAGCGTTGCGGTGCTGAGGATCTGGCGGCCTTCCATATTGAAGTGATACTGCGTGCAAGCCAGGGGATAATCATCGCCTGTGACAGTGATTTTCCCCGCATCCGCGGTCCACAAAGCGTAGGAAGCGCGCACGACATACGCGTTAAAACCCTTGTTGGAGCCTGTGTATCCGGCGCGCGTCCGACCGTAGCCGAGCGGAAGCACCACGGAGTTTTCCGCCTGGCCCGGCAAAGTCCAAGTTGCCGCGGTCACCTTGCTGCCATTGAGCGCGATGTCCACAACCGTGGAGCGAACCTGACCGTGCTCGCCTCCGCGAGAGGCAATTTTGTGCGCCACTTCCAACTTTTGTGCGTGCTTGGGGCTTACGAGGAGGGCGTTGTCCCACGTTAATTTCGTGACGGGCTTAGGCAGTTCCTGCAGCCAGCCATTATTGGCGAAGCGGCCGTCGTAGACGTTGGGGTCGGGACGGAAGAGGAACTCGATCTGGTCAGCGGGCGCCGGCTTGAATACCGGAAGGCTGGTGGCGCTGAACTTGAGTTCAGGAGCGATGGGGGCGAATTTCGTGCCTTGGACAACGCCATCATTCAGCCACTTACGCCAGCCCGCGTCGATGGCGAAGGGGAGATGCGTGGAGGCTTCAGTCCAATAGGCGCGCACGGAATCGTAAGCAGGCATTCCGGGCTTGTCACTGAAGGCAGCCAAGACGTCGTGAGCCGAACGCGTGTAATAGAGCGGAGCGATGAGGGGCTGAATGATGGTGGCGGTGCCGTCGTAAGCGCGCGCATCGCTCCAAGCTTCCAGGTAATGCGATTCGGAGACATGCCAATGGCAGTAGTAAGAAGTCTCGTCGTAGTAGGGGCTGAGATGAATTGCTGTCGGTACGCGCTGCAGCTTGGAAGTGAATTCGAAATCGTGGGGGGCATCGTAGATGGGGTTGCCGCCCAGAATGAGGAGGAGATCGACTTTGCCTGCATTCATATCGGCGCAAAGGTCGCGCAGCGACTCGATGTTGCTTGTCGGTTCGGCTTCAACGGGTTCCGTGTAATAGAGCGTTGCGCCGACATTGCCAAGGGCGGCGTTAATGGCGTGTGCAAGCGCGTGAACAGCGGCCGGTTGGTATTCGCCGGCAAGCACAAGCGATGCGCCGTGTTCTTTCTGAAGATCCTTGGCGACCGCGTCCAGCCAGGTTGCCGCTTCACCGGAGAGGGGCACGGGACTGCTGAGGCCGAGTTTCCCGGCCAGGGCGCGCGCAAATAGTTCGATGTCTCCGGCTTTCAGAGGCATGCGGTGATCCGCGGAGGAGCCGGTGACCGTTGGAGTGGGCTCGACCACGTAGAGGCGGTTCATCGTGTCACTGGGGCCATCAAGTTTTCGCCGGCGCGCGAATTGTTTGGCGTAAGCGATGTGGCCAGGGCCGCTGCCAAGAAAATCGGAATCGAGCGAAAGGATAACATTCGCTTTGCCCGGCACGTAGACCGTGTTGACGACGCGGCCAAAGGCCAACTTCCCACCCTCGCGCGCGCCTTCGCCTGCCGCGGGTTCCCACTGGTGCCACTTCGCCAGGGGATACTGCGTAAGAAGTTTCCGGAGTTGCCAGGCCAGCGTGGGTGAAGTCACGGTGCCCGTAAGGATGCGGAATCCGGCGCCGTTCTGCGCCTTGATGGAGGTTGCGAGGCCTTGGGCGGCGTCTAGGAATGACGACCAGGAGCGGATTTCACCGTTTTCCAAGACCGTTTGCGCGCGATCGGGATCGTAGAGATTCAGGATCGAAGCTTGCACCAGGGCATCGGTGGAACCGAGGCTTGAGGGATGATCGGGATTCCCTTCGATCTTCGTGGGACGCCCTTCGTGGCTCTCCACAAGAACGCCAACGGCATCAGCGCCAAAGGGCACAGCAGTGGCGTAGAAATTCGGCTTGCCCAGCACCATGCCGTCCGGTTGCTTCACGTACGGCACAATATGTGTTTCATCGGGACGGCCGCAGCCCGCAAGACCAGCAAACGCCAGCGAAGCGCCCATCAGTTTCAGGAAATCGCGGCGGTCAACGGCGTCGTCCCATTCCGAGGCCTGGCGTGGGAATTCACGGTGCAGCAAATCGTGGAAATGCGGGTCGTCGGCAAGCTCTTCCAAAGTGCGCCAGTATTGTTTACCGGATTTGCCGTTCAGTTTCTGGCGGACAGCAGCAAGGTCCAAAGTGTATTCGCGCGGGGTGTCGTCTTCGATCTGGTCTTGATGCTCGTGATCGCGACCACGATCTGGGGCAGGCGCATTCTGCGGTGCGCCCTGCAGTACGCGCAATTCCTTTTCGTTTGCGTGCTCGCTCATGGCATCCATTAACGGTGACAGGTCGAGCAACTGGTCAGCTCGACTGTGGTCCGAAGTTTGTAATCGGCCGCGAGTTTCGGTCCGACTTCCCCCTGATCCGCGGGCGCTTTCCAATCCATATTAAAAATCTGGTCCCTGGGACGAAGATTCGGCTGGGGATTGCGATGGCAATCCAGGCACCAGTTCATGTTCAGCGGAGAAGCCTGAAAGACAAGCGGCATCTGATTGATTGAGCCGTGGCAGGAGGAGCAGCCAATGCCCTTGTTGATGTGAATGCTGTGATTGAAGTAGACGTAATCGGCCAGGCGGTGCACCTTGACCCACTGAATTGACTGGTCGGTGCGGTAGCTTTCGCGAACAGGCTCGAGATAACCGACATTGTTGAAAAGAACGGAATGGCAATTCATGCAGGTCTTGGTGGGAGGGATGCCCGCATAGGCGGAACTCTCCACGCTGGTATGACAATAGCGGCAATCGATGCCATCGTCTCCGACATGATGCTTGTGGCTGAATTGCACGGGTTGCGTGCGGGAAATGCGTTCGTTCGTGATATAGGGAGAGCGCGCCAGGACCAATACCGCAGTCAGCGCCAAGCCGCCCAGAACAACCGCTCCGAGCAGACTGAATCTCGCCAGAAAATTCGCACTACGGTGAAAGATCTGTGCCATGTCAGCGTTGCGCTTGGGTAGATGGATTCTCCGGAAGGGTCATGACACTCGGGAAAATCATCCACTCTTATGCCGGACAGCGCAGGGCCAGGCCGAAACGACCCGCTAGTTTCCACCAAAATCCACCGGAATGCAACTCGAAAGCCGGAAGGCTCAGGGATTCGAAGCTTCAAAGGACGCGGTTTGTTTGAAGATTTCAAAATTAAAGCAAAGTTAACTTGTGCCGGGCCACTCGTCGCGAGATAAAGGTCCGCACAGTTCGCAGGATCTGGGCGTAATCAGCGAGAGATTTGGTTTCATTCACTTCATAAGTGACGCTTATGCGCCGCCCCAATGCATTCGACTCTTGTTGATGGGCAGCAGCATGCTATTCTTGAGTTCTCTTAGGCCGCTTCCGCGGCAGAGCGCAACTGCTCCGGCTCTTCCCGGACAGCCGATAAACGCCGCTGGGGCGTGGTCCAACCGGTAGGACACCTCACTGTTAATGAGGATGGTGAAGGTTCGAATCCTTCCGCCCCAGCCAATTTTCTTCACTTGAAGGATTTTGCTCTCGAGGTTCGCCAGCGAGGCCAGTTTTAGTCCGTCTGCGTGGGAAGGCCCGCTTCCAGCCAGCCTTTCCAGCCGCCGTCCATCGATTCCACGTTGGTATAGCCCATTTTTTGCAGGTTTTCAGCGGTGAGAGCGGAACGGTAACCGCCGCCACAGTAGAGGATCAGTTTCGCGCTGGGGTCTGGCACGCGCTGCTCGATATCGCGTTCGATGATGCCTTTTCCCAGGTGTAGGGCGCCAGGCAAGTGTCCGCGGGCCCATTCGCTTTCCTCGCGCACGTCCACCAGAATGAACTTCTCGCCGGCGTCGAGGCGGCGTTTGACGTCGGCCACGTTCGTTTCCTTCACGTGCTTTTTTGCTTCGTTGACCAGCGCTAAAAATTTTGGTGCGTGCGCCATGGTTTCCTCCTCAGTATGCGAGTTGCCCCAAAAGCCTACCACGCCTTGCGGTCCAAGAAATGAATAGGGCGCCCCGAACTCCCGGGAGCGCCCTAAGCTGTGCAAATGAGGTAATTTTTGGTTGGCGTACTTCTATTCGCTCTTCTTGGCGAACGAGCGAACATAATTTACCAGGTTCCACCGTGTTTCTGCCTTGGTGCGGTCGCCTTCACCGCCGACCATTTTTCCACGGCCGTTGGTAATGATATAGAAGAGTTCGCCGTCGGTGTATTTCGCGATGGTGCTGGCATCGCGCCAATCGTTCAACTTCAGATTCATGGAGCCGGCCAAATCGCCTTTGCCGTCGCCATCTTTTCCGTGGCACATCGCGCAGTGATAGCCGTACAGGCGCTTGGCTTCGGCAAGGCCCTCCAGCGTGGGTTTCACCGGATTCTTTTTCGCTGCGTCATCCGCGGAAATGGGTGGTGGGGCGGCTTCGGGTGCTTGCGTGGCGTCTTTTTGTTGCGCGAATCCAACGCCCAGGCTGAGAAGCAGAGCAGTACCGAACAAAATCGTATTTCGCCGCATATTGACCCCCTGATTGGAAGGAAGTGCCGAGAGAGCGAATTCGACACCAGCTACGGCGATTCTACAACCGTGCCGCGCACAAAGAAAGGTCCACAGCGAAATGTGACGGCAACGTCACTCCGAATGGGAAGGCGCTTGATGCACGCTGTTTTGCTGGGGGTTAGGGTTTCGTTTTTGCAAGGGGGCTGCTGGCGACGGGCATCTTGCAACTCGGGGCAGGTTCATTGCCGCGGCGCCCGGAGGTAAAGGGACTCGTTTCGCGAACGCGAGTGCGCAGGCCGTCGATCTCCGCGGGGATGTTTTCTTGCGAGGCCCCGTGGTTCACATAGATCAGGAGCGCGGCTTCTCCGGGGGAGTCCACGCTGGAAGTGATGCCGACGCCAAGGATTCCGGGCTGCTTCAACAGATCCTTGAGGTGAGCGGAGTGCACCATCTTGGCACGAAGGTATTCGCCCGGCTGCAAGGGGTAAATGACTTGCGGCCGACCCACTGCGCTCAACAATTCCGCGGTCTCTTGACTGCTCAAGAGCCCCTGATGCGCCCATTCATTGCCTTCGATGAGCCGCGTGCGCACGCCGTCGAGCGTCCGGGGAATGCTGGCAATCGATTCGCCGCTGCCCACAAATAGGAGAATGGCGGCTTTGCCCGGCTGATCGTAACTCTCGCCCACAGAGATGGCTTTGATTGCCGGGATAGTGAGAAGTAGCGGAGCGTGCAGATCACGCGCCATGCTGGCCTGTTGGATGGATTCGGAGGCGGCCTGAGCTTGCGGGAGGACGTTGATGGCCTTCAGGGCCGGCAAGGTGCAGCCGATCACAGAGTGGGTCGGATTCGTCGTGCTATTGCCGACAAAGACCGGCGTTGCGTTACCCGCGCCCACAAAATAGGGAAGCACATCGGTGATGGGATTGCCAACAGTGTCTGTATCCGAACCGCCAAAGAGGAGAGCCACGGCTTCAGCCGAATCTTGCGTCACGATCAGGGAACCGGAATCGCCAGAATCGCTGAAATCACCGCCGGAAACAGAAACCAGATCCGTATAGCTTACGTTGAAGGCCGGGTTGGCATCGCCGCAATGCGCGTAATAGCTGACGGTGGAGGCCACGTTGGTGCCGATGATCGTCGAGCAGGTCAAGCCCGTGGTTCTGCCGCTCTTGGCGACCGCCCCATTGTGCGGGGCACCGAGCGCCTGGACCGGAGTAAGGCCAGCGCCGGCGGCTGGTGCACCGGGATTGGGGACGCCATTGGTCAGCGTGCTGCCGAGAAGCAGGATGTTGCCGCTGGTGTCCACCGTGCCGCTGGCGATTTGCGCGATGGCGGCATCAATTTTGGGGGTTGGCCCAGTCTGCAGATTGAAGAATGCCGAGAGATTCGCGACCGTGCGGGTGGAAGCACTCGAACAGTTGACCTCTTCAATCAATCCAGGTTGCGTGATGGGGTCACCGGCGTTTCCGGTGCTGGCGTTTCCGCTGTCGCTGAGGGCCATGACGTGGTTGTTGCTCAGGATGTAATAGGTGCCACTGCGGACCACGAGCGAACCAAGGGTGCCGGAGCAGCAGGCGGTTGAACTTACGTCGTTGATATTGCCACCGGAAGTGCCCAGGATGATGGCACCGGTCTGCGCCTGCTGCTGCTGCGTCGTCAAGTTGACGGTAGCAGTGCCCGTGTAAGCTGAGTTCGCCTGAGAAATGGCGGTGATCGTAACGGTAATCGGAGCGTTGGTAGTTGGGACCATGCTGGAAGAAATGGCTTGTGGCGCAGTGTAAAGCCCTGCAGTGGAGATGATTCCGGTGGTGGGACTGCCGCCAGTGACGCCGTTGACCTGCCAGGTCACGGCCTGATTGGAAGTGTTTCCCTGAACAGTGGCGCTGAACGCTTTTGTCGTAAAGGGATCCAGCGTAACGGATCCCGGCGAGACCGTCACGCCGGAGACTTGGCTCCCGCCTCCACCACCACTTTTGCTCTTGATATCCGACAACCCACTGCAGCCGGCAAAGCACACGACCAGTGAGGAAATCAACAGGCATTCGCGAATTCGGCGCATATACTCTCCCCAATACACCACGCATGGCCAGCGTAGCACGCGCGATTCTAAGGATGGTTAGAGTGCTTTAAGCGACGTGCCGTATGCAGTTACTGTCCCTGGGGACAGGTCGGATTGAGCTTAGGAGCGGGATGGTTACGCGTCGCACGGGGCGAACAAGTTTTTTTGCAAAGGCGTCGCAAGGTAACTTCATGGGGCTTTTTGCACGATTCAATCCAGGTCGCGCCAATTTGGGCCGACGCCGATTTCCACTACAAGAGGCACGGCAAGTTTGTGCACACCCTCCATCTCTTCTTTGACGAGGGCTTCCAGCGCTTCGCGTTCCTTGACGGGCACTTCAAACAAAAGTTCGTCATGCACCTGGAGGATCATGCGTGCGCTGAGTTTCTGTTTGCGCAGCCGTGCATCGATGGCGATCATGGCCAGCTTGATCAAATCCGCCGCGGTACCCTGGAGCGGCGAATTCAGCGCGGTGCGCTCCGCGAAATTGCGCAATTGCATCTGCGGGGCGTTGATTTCCGGGATGGGGCGGATTCTGCCGAAGAGGGTTTTGGCCACGCTGGTCTTGCGAGTTTCGACGAGGACATTGTCAAGGTACTGCTTCACGCCGCGATAGCGCGTGAAGTAAGCGTTGATGAACAGTGCGGCTTCCTTCTGTTCGATTCCGAGTTGCTGCGCCAGGCCGAAGGCAGAAAGTCCGTAGATGATGCCGAAGTTGATGGCCTTCGCGGCGCGGCGATGCTCCGCGGTTTGCGCCATTGGGCCGACCCCGAACACTTCCTGCGCGGTACGGGCGTGGATGTCCTCACCGTGCCGAAATGCTTGCAATAACACGGGGTCCTGAGAAAAGTGAGCCATAATGCGGAGTTCGATTTGGGAATAGTCCGCGGAGAGCAGGATTTTGCCTTTTTCTGCCACGAATGCCGCGCGGATTTCGCGGCCTAACTCGCTGCGCACCGGGATGTTCTGCAGATTGGGGTCGCTGGAACTAAGGCGGCCCGTCGCCGTGCCCGTTTGCGAGAAGCTGGTGTGCAGGCGGCCGGTCCCCGGATGAATCAGCTTGGGGAGAGCATCCACATAAGTGGACTTCAACTTGGCGATTTCGCGATATTCGATTATTTTGCCCGGCAGCGCGTGCTGGTCGGCCATTTCTTCCAGGATGTCGGCAGCGGTGGAGCGCACTTTGCCCTTTCCGCGGCGTGAGGGCGGCTGCAGATTCAATTTGTCAAAGAGAATCTCCGCGAGTTGCGTGGGTGAATTCACATTGAATTCGCTCCCCGCGAGTTTCCAGATCTCTTTTTCCAGCCGGCGGACTTCCTTTTCCATGGAGCTGGACATCGCTTCCAGTGCTTTGGGATCCACGTGGATGCCGATGCGTTCCATCTCCGCCAACACCGGGGCCAGCGGCAAATCAATTTTTTCGTAGACTTCGGTGAGTTGCTGGGCCTCCACTTGTTCGCGCAGAACAGGAGCAATACGCTGCAGAAAATCGGCGCGTTCACCGGCCCCGCCTCCGAGCGGGACATTAAACTGGCGGAAGACGACTTCGGCAAAATCATGCTTGGCGGTGGTTGGCCGCAATAGATACGAATAGATCTGTGTGGCATGCACGATATTCTCTGATTTGCATGTCAGCAGTTGAAAGAGCTTGGGATCGTGGACGATTTTGGAGCGCTCGGGATCGCGCAGTACGGATTCCAGCGCTTTGAGCGCCTCGCCTTTTTCATCAACCCATAGGGCGCGGCCGTCGCCGGTCTTTGAGGAAACTTCAATCCCACTGACCCGCGTCCCAAAACCCTCTTCTTCGCGCTCACCGGTTTCCAGGTTCAGCCAAACTGCCAGAGAACGTTTCGTCGGCAGCTTTTTCAAGTACTCGCGGAAGTCATCTACGTTTGCGAATTGCAGATAATCTTTTGTCGGCTCGCCAACCGCGCCTGCCTGGGTATCCGATACTGAAACAGCTTCGCCGAAGGGCTCAGCTGCGCCACTAGCAAACAACTCCTTCAATAGCGAATTGAATCCGAGTTCGCGGTAGAGGATGGCCAACGCAGCGGGGTCGGGTTCGCGCATCTGCAACTTGCTGAGGTCGAGCTCGAGTGGCACGCTAGTCTCAATCGTTGCCAGTTGCTTGCTCATCATTACTTGATCACGCTGTTGTTGGAGGGCTTCGCGATACCGCTTATTGGTGACTTCGGCGGCGTGATCCAGCGCGCTTTCCACGCTGCCATATTTCTGAATCAATTCCGTGGCGCCTTTTTCGCCAATTCCCTTTGCGCCGGGAATGTTGTCCACGGTATCGCCGAGCAAGGCCATCAGGTCGATGACTTTGTCGGGCGGCACACCCAGGATTTCCTCGACCTTCTGCTCATCAACGATGCTGTCGGCCTTTGCACCGCCCGAACCAGTGCGCAGAATACGCACGCCAGGAGCCACGAGCTGCATCATGTCTTTGTCGTTGGAGATGACCAGCACTTCCAGATTTTTTTCCGCTGCTTTTTTCGCCATGGTGCCGATTACGTCGTCGGCTTCGTAGCCGTCCATTTCCAGAATGGGCAGGCGCATCGCTTCACAGAGCCGCCGCACGTAGGGCAGTTGCACGCTCATTTCGTCTGGCATGGGTGGCCGCTGCGCTTTGTACGCTTCAAAAAGTTTGTCGCGAAAGGTGGGTTTGCTGGTGTCGAACACGATTCCCAGGTATTCGGGCTGATAATCCTTGATCAGGCGCCGCAGAATATTGGCGAAGAGGAACGGCACTTTGGTGGGAACGCCGTTGGGCGCGTTCATGCGCACCATGGGGGCGTAGAAGGCCCGGTAGATGTGCGCCATGGCATCCACCAGGAACAGTTTTTTCGGCTCGTTAGGCATCTCCGGGAGTATAACAAAGCCGCGAAGGCCGGCTTGCGCAACTTTCCTCTGGCCGTGAATGTTACGCTTACTGTTTCCGACGCGAACGGTGGATCACTGCATGCAGAACGCCGAACACTACTTTCTGAGCAGCGCGCGGCTGGGGTTTCGCCACTGGTCGTTGGACGACATTTCCCTCGCGGGGGAGCTCTGGGGCGACCTCCGAGTGACTCGTTGGATTGGAGGCCCTTTTTCGGCGGAAGAGGTGCAGTGCCGGCTGGGGCGGGAAATCGAGTCGCAGAATACTTACGGAGTGCAATACTGGCCCATTTTTCTACTCGTTGAGGGGGAGTTTGTGGGGTGCGGAGGGCTGAGGCCTTACAAAATGGACGAGGAGATTTGCGAAATGGGCCTTCACCTGCGCCCGGCATATTGGGGGCGGGGGCTCGCGCTGGAAGCAGGCCGAGCGATTATTTCGTTTGCGTTTGCTTCTTTGCGGGTGAAAGGCCTGTTTGCCGGCCACCATCCAGAGAATGCGGCTTCACGCGAGCTTCTGGTCAAGCTTGGTTTTCGTTTCACGCACGAGGGACTCTATGCGCCAACCGGTTTGCTGCATCCTTCTTACCTGCTGATTCCCACAAAGTAAGAAGCGCTAGACAATCCCGAGGGGTTTGCCAACTTCCGCCAGAATATCCGCGGCCTTCAGGAGATGCTCGCGCTTGTGCGCGGCGCTGACAATGGCGCGCAGCCGGGCCTTGCCCTCCGCGACGGTTGGATAGCCTACGGCAGGCGCGAAGACGCCCGCTTCGAACAGGCTGCGTGAAAATTCAAACGCTTTTGCTGCTTCTCCGACATGAATCGGAATAATCGGCGTCTCACTGGTCTTGAACTGAAAACCACGCTTTCTTAATTCACGCTTGAAAAACTTGGTGTTGGCCCAGAGTTTTTTCACCAGCTTTTCGCCTTCCGGCGAATCCAAAAGGGTAAAGGCGACCTGGCAGGCGGCGGCGGTGGCGGGAGGATGCGAAGTGGAAAACAAGAACGGGCGCGCGCGCAAGTACAGAAAATCAATCAGATCGCGGGAACCGCAGACATATCCTCCCATAGAGCCGATGGCCTTGCTGAGCGTGCCTACCTGAATGTGCACGCGGCCGTGGCAATTGAGGTGATCCACGGTGCCGCGCCCGGCGCGCCCCAGGACGCCGCTGGCATGAGCATCGTCCACCATCATAATGCAGCCATATTTTTCCGCGAGGTCGCAAAGCTGCGGCAGCGGAGCGATATCCCCATCCATGGAGAACACGCCGTCGGTGATGATCAGCTTGTGGCCGTTCCAGTCCGCAGTCTCTTTCAGGATGCGCTCGCAATCCTCGATGTTTTTGTGTTGGAAGACCTTGATGGTGGCTTTGGAGAGGCGCGCGCCATCAATGATGGAGGCGTGATTCAGCTCGTCCGAGACGATCAGGTCTTCTTTGCCAAGGACGGCCGAGACGGTCCCGGCGTTGGCCGTGAATCCGGACTGGAAAACCACGCAGGCTTCCACCTGCTTGAATTTGGCGATCTGCTCTTCCAATTCCATATGGATCTTCATGGTGCCAGCGATGGTGCGCACCGCGCCCGCGCCGACGCCGAGCTTCTTCACCGCTTCCAACGAGGCCTTACGCAACGCCTTGTGCGACGTGAGCCCCAGATAATTGTTGGACGCCAGGTTAATCACCTCACGCCCATCAAAGACGCACAGCGGTTTTTGTTCGCCTTCCAGAACGCGCAGCTTCGGCGCGACGCCTTTGGCGCGCAAGTCCTGCAGCGTTTCATTGACATACTGCAACGGATTGGTGTGTGTTGCCTGTGGCTGTAAATCACTCATGGTTTTACTCCCTGATTCGCATGACCCCGAGAAGGTGTTCCACGCGGTCTGCGATTCACACTTCATAATTTGCGGGTTGCCGCGAGATTGGCCTGATTTCGGTTGAAATCTTCACTGTTAACCGGGCAGCCCATTCGGATACATCAGAATCTTTCCCGCCAAGCCGCTCTGCAATTTTGCAAAGGCTTCCTCGAATTTTTCCAGTGCCACGCGCTCTCCAAAAAGAGGATCCAGGTTCACGCGCCCTGCCTTCAACAAGGCAGTCATCTGCACCCAGGTCCGGTACATCCTGCGCCCATAAATGCCCTGCACCGTTGCGCCTTTAAAAATCACGTCTTTGTCCAGGTCCAGAGGCACATTTTCCGTCGGAATTCCCAACAAAGAGGCGCGCCCGCCCGCACGCAGGGCTTTGAACCCTTGTTGTATCGCAGTGGTGTTTCCGCTCATTTCGAGGAGCACATCCACGCCAGTGCCGCCCGTAGCCTCCAGGATTTTCTTGACCACGTCTTCCTGCGCCGGATTCAGGACCACGTCGGCACCCAGCTGTTTGGCCATGGCGCGGCGATGGTCCTTCGTCTCGGAGGCAAACACGGTGGAACTGCCACACGCCCTGGCCACAGCAATGGACATCAGGCCGATGGGACCGCAACCGGTCACCAGGACCGTTTGCCCGGCAATCGCGCCGGCCAGCACCGTGTGCACGGCATTGCCGAGCGGATCGAGGATGGCTCCGTAATGCTCGGGAATGGCGGGGTCCAGCTTCCAGATATTGGTACCGGGAATTTTCACGAACTCGGCGAATGCGCCGTCCTGGTCAATGCCGATTACGCGAACATTCTGGCAGATGTGTGCTTCGCCCAGGCGGCACTGGTGACAGTGGCCGCAGTTCACGTGCATTTCCGCACTGACGAAATCGCCCGGCTTCACGGCGGTGACTTCTTCTCCGGTACGCTCCACGATGCCGCAAAATTCGTGGCCGAGCGTGACTGGCGGCTTGATGCGGGCTTGTGACCAGCGATCCCAACCGTAAATGTGCAGGTCCGTGCCGCAGATTGAAGTGGCCTTGACGCGGACCAGGACGTCGGTGGGGCCAATCGAGGGCACCGGCACCGCTTGCATTTGCAGCCCTCTTCCCACTTGGGTTTTACGCAGCGCTTTCATCGTGGCAGACATTCGGGCAGGCTCCTCCGTCGGGCAAGGACTGCATTCCTAATTCCCAGCGCAAGTTTAAATGCTAACACACGATACCCTGCCAATACTTGGGCAGGCGGCTTGCCTTCTGAGACCCGAGCTACGACGCTCGGCCAAGCACTTGTGCTTCGCTCCGCTCCGACCTGTTTGCTCTTCAGCCACAGAAGTACCCCGCTCCTATTGCTATCCACTGAGGCAAAACGGAACCTGTAAGTAGCGCGGCAACTCCAGGTTCCCATGGGGGAAGTTGCCACATATAGGTGTGACTATGGCGACAATCGATCGTCAAGAACTCGACCGCCTTGAGCGGCGCGGCCTGCAGCTTACGATTCTCTCCGCCGTGTTCGTGCTGGTGCTCGCCGGCGGACTGGCCATCTTCATGTACCCTTTGGTGTTTGTGCATCCCGAAGGCAACAAGTGGACGATGCGCGTGGCGTTTTTCGGCTTTTGCGCGCTGACGCTGCTCTTTGTGGGATATCTCTTCGATCGCCAGCGCACCTTTAATAAATTGAAGCAGCATTTGCTTGGCGAGCTGGAGCGCAACGTTGAGCTACAGATTCAGGCCAGCACCGATCTGCTCCACTCCATGCCCGACCAGAACTACTTCTGGGACCGGTTGACGATGGAATTCCGCCGCGCCATGAGCATGCAGAAGAATCTTTCGCTGGTGCTGGTGAAGGCCAAGCCGGGTGCGCGCTCTTCCCTGAACGATCAAAAGGCGGCCCTCAGCGATGCGGCGAAAGCCATGTCCAAGCGGATGCGCCCCACGGATTCCATCTATCATCTGTCCGAGGATTTTTTTGGTATTGTGTTGCCCGAAACCGACACGCTGAACGGCAAGCGCATCGCCGTGCGGTTGCAGGAAGAATTGCAAGGGGTGCGTGCGAAGTATGGATTCACGTTCGACCTGTCGGCACACAATTATCCGGGCGATGTGCAGAGCTCACATGAGCTCGAGGATATCGTGAAGTCCATGCTGCCGGAAAATCAGGACTGGCAAGCTCCCGAGGAAACACCAGTAAAACAAGGAACTTGAGAGTGTTGGGCAGGGATAGGGACTAGCGTAGCGCCTGCTGCAGATCCTGAATGAGATCGGCGGCATCTTCGAGGCCGATGGAGACACGCACCGTGCCTGGCTTGACTCCGGAAACGCGCAATTCCGCGTCGTTCATGCGATAGTGCGAACTGTAGATCGGGAGAAGCACGAGCGACTCCACGCCGCCGAGGCTCGCTGCAAGCAGAAACAGCTTCACCCGGTCGCAGAACCTTCGCGCCGCCGGCAATCCGCCCTTTAAATCAAATGCCAGCATCCCGCCGAAGCCGTGCATCTGCTTTTTCGCCAAGGCGTGGTCGCGATGAGATTTCAGGCCTGGATAGTGCACACGCTCGACTTTCGGATGTTTCTCCAGGAATTTCGCGACGCGCATGGCCGTATCGCACTGGCGTTCGACGCGCACGCCAAGAGTCTTGATCCCCCGGATGAGCAGGAACGCTACCTCCGGATCCATGCAACCTCCGAGATAGATGACCATCTGCCGTACTTGTTCGATGCGCGGGGCATTCCCTGCCACAACGCCGCCGAGGAGATCGGAATGGCCGGCGAGATACTTGGTAACGCTGTGCAAGACCATGTCGAAACCGAGAGCGAGAGGTTTCTGGAGAAGAGGGGTGGCGAAAGTGCTGTCAATGATGCTGACCAGTTGATGTTTTTTGGCGAAAGCGATGGCTTTGCGGAGATCGACGACTTGCAAAGTGGGGTTTGTGGGCGTCTCGATATAGAGACACTTGCTTTTCGGCGTGACCAGGGATTCGATGCCCTCCAGGGAGGACTGCGCGTGGCGAACGGTGATGCCCATGCGCGGAAAGATGTCACGCATCAGGCGAAACGTTCCGCCATAGACCTGCGCCGTTGAGATGAGTTCATCACCGTTGCGCAGCACGCTGAGGAGGGAATGGGAAATCGCCGCCATCCCCGATGCGGTGACAATCGCGGCTTCGGCGCCTTCGAGCGCGGCAATCTTGCGTTCGGCGATGGCCAGGGTGGGATTGGCGTAACGTGTGTAGCAATAAGCCTTGCTCTTACCTTCCGCCCAAAGCTTCATTTCTTCGCTGGAGGAAAAGGTGAAGGTGGAGGAACGGACAATTTGCGGTGCGACGGGGACATCGACCCCATGGCGAAGAGGTTCACCGGCATGGATGGCGCAGGTCGAGGATTGCCAAGGAGCAAGCTTGTTTTTCTTCATGACGCTGATTATTGGCCTGCCGGGCGGAACACGGCAACCACCAAAATGGATGGGAAAAACAATTTAGACAAAAACTGGACTCTCGTGTGTCATAAGGAATGAGAGATGTGGCTCGGGCGGGTGCCCTCAAAAAGTGAACAAATTCACGCCGGAGTTGGTAAAGGCACTGTACGAACAGCACGGGGCGGCGCTGGCGGCGTACGGGTGTTGTTGCGGACTGGACTTTGGATCAGCGGAGGATGTGGTACAGCAAGTGTTTCTGAAACTATTGCAAGGCACCTTGAGGGAAGTGAAAGCGCCGGTCCCGTATCTCTACCGTGTGGTGCGCAACGCGTCGTCCAATCAGCGGCGGGATCGACGCCGCGAAACGGAGATGCCTGGGGGCGAATTCTGTTTTACACACCCTACCGTTGATCAGGCAGAGGTGATTTCGCTACAGGATGCACTACGGTCTTTGCCTGAGGAGCAGCGCGAGACAGTCTTTTTGCGGACGTGGAGCGGCATGACGATACAAGAAATCGCGGAAGCTACCGAGACGCCACTGAACACAGTGGCATCGCGCTACCGCTATGCGCTGGAAAAACTGCGCGAGCGATTGAGGGAGCGATAGGAGAGACGAAGGTGAGCAATGCCACTAGATGACAAGGACCTGGAGAAGTATCTGCGGGAGTTTCAGCCGCGGGCAGTACGACCGCTAGGGAGTTCGCAACAAACTGCAATTCCCTGGATGGGTCGGCTGGCGGCTGCCGCGGTAGTGCTGCTTTCGGTAAGCGGGGGACTATGGTACGCGAGACACAAGAGCAATATGCCGCGAGCCGGGGTGAAGCTGGAGACTTTCAGGGGCGAAGTGCCTGTCGAAGAGAGGAGACCCAATGCCATTCTTCTGACGAAGTTGGCACTAGAAGACCCCAAACGATTCGAAGAGCAGCTTGAAGCTGAATCACAGCATATTTTGCCGGACTTCGGGGGACAGCAAAGTACGCTGCGTATCCTGACCAAGGAATGAGGAGACGAATATGAGAATCCGATTTTCGATTGCCGGGCTGGTACTGCTGGCTGCCGCCGTTGGGGTCTGCGGACAGATAAGATCTCCACAGGAGACGCGCAACGCGGCGCTGCGCTACTGGATGGCTTTTGCGGAGATGAAAGATCCTCCATCAGACAAGGCCACGCAGGAGTTGCTTGTAAGAACGGCGGCTGGCGAAGCCGCATGGGACGAATCCAGGCTCGGATCGATTCTCGATGCAAATGCCGACGCCATCGCGATGTTTCAACGCGCTACGAAGCTACCCGATTGCGATTGGGGGATCGAGTACAGCCAAGGACCGCGCGCGTCGATTGCCTACGCGCCCAGAGGGCGAGTCTTGGCGCGCTTGAACACAATCCAAGGCATGCGCGAAATGGCCAAGGGACAAACGCAGGCCGCTGTGGATACGTGGCTTGCCGGCATCCGCTTTACCGACCACTTAGCAAAAGGAGGCTCGCTGATCTTTGCATTGATTGCCAAAGGCGCATTGCTTCCCAATCTGCAAGTGCTTACGGTTGAGGTGAAACAGGGACATTTGAACAGCGCGCAGAAACAACAACTGTACGCAGCCGTGAATGCCCTGCGGGAAGACGGTTTCGATTGGGGCCGTGCGTGGCAGATTGAGGCGGCCGGTAGCGAACCATTCTTTGCGGAATTGCGCCGGTCTTCGAACCCATCGGGCACTTATGAGAAAGTGATGGGCGAACCGGCTCCAAAGAGCTGCGTGCCGCCGGACGCGCAGGAAGTGCAGACCTACGACGAATACATGACTGATGTGGCAGCCGCGTTGCGTCTGCCGCCTCCCGAAACAAAAGCGCGCATTGCGGAACTGGAAGGCAAGGCGAAAAACGTCTGCGAAGCGATACGGCGGATGATCCCTTTGCCGCAACACGTGAATGACGCGCGAATCGAGATCATCGCGGCACGCGAGACGCTGCTGCAAGCCCTCCAGATAAAATAACGGCCTAAAACGAAAGAGCCCGGCAAGGAGACACCGGGCTCTTCGACAAACGGCAATTCGTCCTAAGAATTTAGGCTTCTTCTTCGACGAGAGCTTCGCCGTGGGCGACCTTGTGAGCGGCGATGACTTTATCCGCCAACTCGCCGGGAACGTAATCGTAATGGGAAAACTCCATGGAGTAGGAGCCGCGGCCCTGCGTCATAGAGGTGAGGTCCGTCGCGTACGAAAGCATTTCCGCGAAGGGCACCATGGCCTTGACGATCACGTTATGGCCGCGCGATTCGCTGCCCTCAATGCGGCCGCGGCGTGAGCTGAGATCCCCCATCAGATCGCCGGAGTATTGATCCGGCGCGTAAACTTCCACGTGCATGACAGGTTCGAGAAGAGCGGGCCGGGCCTGCTTCATGGCCTCTTTGAACGCCAGAGAGCCGGCGATTCGGAAAGCCATGTCCGAGGAATCGACGTCGTGGTATTTGCCGTCGTAAAGAGTGGCGCGGAAATCGGTGACGGGGAACCCAGCCAGATAACCGCGCGCAGCGGCTTCGCGGATGCCGCGTTCTACGGAAGGAATCCAGTTGTTGGGAATCGCGCCGCCGAAAACGTCGTCAACGAATTCAATGCCCTTGTTGCGTTCGGTAGGCTCGAACTTGACGCGGCAGACACCGAACTGGCCGTGCCCACCGGATTGTTTCTTGTGCTTGCCCTCGGCGTCGGCCTTGCCGCGGATCGTTTCGCGATAAGGGACCTTGGGCGGCTTGAGAGTGAGATTGACGTTATAGCGCTTCTGCAGCTTGGCCACAACGACCTCAACGTGCTGCTGGCCGTTTCCGGCGAGGAGAAATTCCTTCGTTTGCGGGTCGCGAGAGAAACGCAAAGCGGCATCCTCTTCCATGATCTTGTGGATGGCCACGCCAATTTTGTCTTCGTCCGCGCGGGATTTGGGCTCGACCGCGAAGGTGATGGAAGGCTCTGGCAACTGCGCAGGCTGGTAGTAGATGGGAGCGTTCTTATCGCCGAGGGTATCGCCGGTAATGGTTTCCTTCAGCTTGGCGATGGCGCCGATATCTCCGGAATGAAGTTCCTGAATTTCGGTGAGCTGCTTTCCTTGAACGTACATGGTGTGCTGAAAGCGCTCGGAAACATTGCGATTGAAATTCTGGAGCGTGGCATCATTTTTAAGGACGCCGCTTTTCACCTTGAAATAATTGATGCGGCCCGCGAAGGGGTCGGCGAGAGTCTTGAACACGAACACGGAGAGAGGCTGCGAGTCGTCGTACTTGCGGTCGATGCGATCGCCCTTGCCGTTGGGTTCCGTGTAGCCGACCTGCGCGTGCTCGTCGGGATGCGGAAAAACATCGGCGAGGAAGGTGAGCAGGCTGGAATTGCCGATGTTGCGCGTGGACGAGATCATGAGTACAGGCACGATTTTTTCCGCGACGATGGCCTTACGGACCGCGGGGATGAGGTCCTGAACGGGAATGGTGCCTTCGCGGAAGAATTCCTCCATCATCTCGTCGTCGCCTTCGGCAATCATTTCGACGAGCTTTTCGTGGGCTTCCTTGGCCTCATCGAGGAGCGCGTCGGGAATATTCTCGATGCTGGCCTTGCCATCACCATCGGGCGTGTAGATGTGCGCCTTCATGGCCACCAGATCAACCACGCCGCGAAAACCTTTTTCGGAGCCGATGGGCATCTGCAGAGCGACAACGGTGCGGCCAAACAGCTCGACGAGGGATTCCATGCAGCGCTCGAAGCTGGAAAGCTCACGGTCCATCCAGGTGAGAACAAAAGCGCGCGGAATATCGTACTCGGCGCAGTAATCCCAGACTTTTTCGGTGGTGACTTGAGCGCCCACGTGCGCGTCCACGGTGATGAGCGCGGCATCCGCGGCGATAAGGGCTGCCTTGGTTTCCGTGATGAACGTGGAATAGCCGGGGAGATCGATAAGATTAATCTTGACGGTATTGCCCGCGCATAGAGTGCAAGCCCATTCGACGTTGGCGAGACCAGGCTGAATGGAGATTTTGCGGGCGATTTCCTCCTCGTCCCAGTCCGTGGTGGTGGTGCCATCCGCAACTTTGCCAAAGCGCTGGGTCGCTCCGGCGGTGAAGAGCAACGACGACACCAGTTGCGTCTTGCCGGTGCCGCCGTGGCCTACAATGCCAACATTTCTGATGTCCTTGGTGGGATAAATTTTCATGACAGTCCTCCGCGTAGGTGTGGCCAACAAAGGTCACCGGGCGATGGTCCGCCGACAATACAGCAGGCGCGGGCCTGCGCCTGGCAAAGTTGTTGGTTTGAAGGAGAGCGAGGCCCTACCTGGGTCCCGGTAAGCGGGGCGAAGGAGAAAACAGTGATTCCCTGGTCCGCTCTTCTTAACGAGGCGATGCTAGCACATGGAATGGGAAGGGGCAACGGAACGGGGCTGGGTATGGTAGATCAATTTCCGGTACGGCGTAAATCGGGACTTAGGGCATTTGCCGAACATCTCATAACGCCAATTATGGGCCCAGATGTCGATGAGCCACATGTCCGACAAGCTACATGCATTCATCCCGCAGCGACCTGGGGAAAGGAGGAACTTGAGGGTCTTGGCGGGGAGGTTGTCGTCGATCGCAGAGTCTAGCGCATCATGGCATTGTGCAGGAAATTATGTCTTCCGGTTTACTTGTTGTTCTTGAAATGGCGCTGGGAGTCTGCCCGATTTCCTCAAATGACCTCGTCGGGCAAGACATCGCTCTGGGCATTTATAGACCACCTTCCCGAGGGCAGACTTCTTACGCGACCCTGGCAAGGTTTCGACCTTCTTTCGAAATGCGATGGCTTCCCTACCGTGGCGGACGAGTGTTCGTGCAAGTGATGTCCTCCCTTTAAGGTGAATTCGTGTTAACTCGGGTTAGCGCGACACAATTCTCGTTGGGCGTCGATTAGAAAGCCGCACGGTTGGCCGAGCGGGATCCATCGTCGGTCAGACGCACATCGGCAGGTGACTGCAATCACTTATTTGGCCACGGCGGGTGGTAGACGATTACACAAAGTTGTCGCCAGATAGCACGCAAGTAGCTAGTGCCAAATTCCGCAGAGATTTGCGCCGAGCGGGTAACCACCATGACAAACAGACTTGCCGTATATCCAATCAAAACGGTGGTCGTCTTTGTGCTTTGTATCTTATGGCTAATGGTGTCGTGCGGCGGGAGTAGCGGCGGAAGTACGACGAATCCGCCGCCCCCCACGCTTCAATCCATCACGGTCTCTCCGGCGAGTGAGACACTGCCCGCGGGCTTGACGCAGCAGTACACGGCACAAGGGAACTACTCGGATGGCACTTCGAAACCGATGAGCGGGTTGACATGGACGACGTCGGATGCAACCGTGGCAAGAATAAGCGCAAGCGGATTGGCTACAACGCTAAAACAAGGTATGGTCACGGTGACAGCGGCATCAGGAGCAGTGAACAACACTGCGGTGCTGACTGTTGGACCGCCGAATATCGTGACCTTGACAGTTTCTCCGCAAACCGCTGCAGTTTCGGCGGGATTCACGCAGCAGTTTACGGCAACCGGAACCTTTACCGATGGTAGTTCGGGCGTAGTCAGCAACGCGGTAACCTGGTCAGCATCCGACTCAACCATTACGACGATTAATTCCTCCGGCCTGGCGACTACGCTGAAGGCGGGTACGGTGACAATCACGGCCACTTCAGGTTCGGTGGCCTCCAACGGTGCCACGCTAACGGTGGGGCCGGCGATACCGTTGGCACTGAATATTACCCCTGCGAATTCCAAAGTGGTCATCGGCGCGAGTCCGTCCACCAAATTATCCGCAATAATGAGTTATTCGGATCAGTCGACGACCGATGTATCCGCCGTGGCCACCTGGACGAATACGAATTCATTCGTTGCGAGCATGGATCCAACCGGGAACATGACGCCGCTGAAACTGGGATACACGGCGGTGAGCGCGACGAGCGGAGGTTTTACGGCGAACACTGGTTTTACGGTCATTGCGGTGCCAAGGTATCTCTACTTCACCAGTGACGCTGGGCAGCTTGCGTCCAAGGCAATCATTGACTCGAATTCCGGACAACCACACATGACCGGCTATATTCCGACGGGCGGGAACAACTACGCGGTTTTTCCCTGTCCCACGACAGACCCGTCAAACCAATTTCTGTATGTGGGATCTACCGTAAACAATGGCCAAAGTTCATCTGGAGAGGTGCAGGTTTATGCTATCGATCCGACTAGCGGAGGTTTGAACCCCTTAACTGGTAGTCCATTTCCTCAGACTGCTTCAGTAGGCTGCATCGACTTCGAGCCCACCGGGGGATTCGCCTTCTCCGCAAGCGGGGTGAACGGTTCAACTTCCCTTTTGGCGTATTCTCGGGACGCGAGCACTGGCGAATTGACACCGGTCAACTCGGCGAATTTGTCGGCTGTTCCGACACGCGTCGCCATTGATCCGCTTGGCCAGTATCTCTATGTCGGCGCGTCCTCTGACGGTTTCAACACGACGATCGGATTGGGTTTCAGTATCGATTCGTCCACCGGAGCACTTACCCCGGTTCCTGGTTCGCCCTTCTCGCTTTCGAATTTAGGTGGCACTTTTACTTTTCACCCATCCGGAAACTATCTCTACATGGCCAACACGAATGGCTACTCAATTGACACGTATAGCCTGGCGCGAGCGACGGGAGCGTTGACGCTTACGAGCACAATTCCGACTTGCATCAATCCGACACCGGTGCGCTTCAGCCCGGATGGAGCATTCGCATACACGACATGTTCAATGGATATTGCACACGACTCGAACACCATGTCGGTGGAGAGTTTTGCAGTCGGGCCGAACGGCCAATTGACACACCTTGGCAGCACCTTGTCGGGGATTCTGGCGTCAGATCTGACAGTGGATCCTTCAGGTCAGTTTCTGTACCTAAGCACGATTTTCCCCCAGATCCTCGTGTCACCCATGGGAACAGACGGCGTGGCCCAAGCGGTACGGAGCGTTGGGGTCCAACCAAATTCAAGTCTGAATAACGTCGTCGTAGGCGGTACGCTGCCTGTTAAATTCACACCGAAGTACGCGTTCATTACGTCCAGTGGAGACAACACGCTTCTGACATACGGCGTGAATTCCGACGGCACGTTCACGGCGACGCCGCTGAGCACCATCAATCTTCCGTCTACTTCTAGTTCTCCCTTCTCACTCAGTGCTTGGCCATGGGGAACCGATTTTGTTCTCGCCGCTGGAGGCACCTCCGCGCATCTGCAGTTCTTCTCTCTTGCGCATGGTCTGCCTGTTTCGGGCGGGTCGCTAAACAACGCTGCGGTGGCGGGAGGCACAGCGATCGACCCTTCGGGACTGGTTGTGTTTGAAACGGATTCAGCTAACGGCCTCATCTATAGCTATCAACATGCCTCCCCTGGAGGATGGGCTTGGTCGGGTCAGTCATATGACGCGGGGTCTGGCGCGGGATCGGTCGCGATTGATCCTGCTGGATCTCTGGTTTACGTGGCCGACCCAACAGGCGGCTCCATCATGGGATACCAGTATTGGGGAAGCCCACAGTTATTCAACACCGCTTCGCAAGTTGGGGGTTCTCTGTATCCAATCGCCACAGAACCTCTTCTGTTGGCGATTGACCCGAATGAATCTTTTCTGTATGCAGTTTGCGGAGACAATACTCTCCGCGCATTCATCATCAACTATTATGCCCGAGGGACTATCACTCAGGTGGCTAGCGTGCAACTCGGCGGAACGCCCTCCGGTCTGACGATCGAGCCGACGGGTCATTTTGTATACACGTCAGACAGCGCTGGCGTCAGGGTGTTTTCTGTAAATGGACAAACTGGCGCACTCACCGCTGTTCCGCTCAATCCAGCAGTCACGCTAGCAAACATCACCGGTATATACGCTGAACCTGCGGGGCAGTATCTGTATGTCACCACGGGCGCACAGAATGTTCCCGGCGCAGTGTATGGTTACGGCATCAATAGCGATGGCACCCTGACGGCCCTCACTGCAAATCCCGTAGCGAATCCGAATCTACCGACTTCTATGACATTTTCGGATGACATCCGTTAGCTGCGGAACTTCAACAGTTTTCGATTGTTGTCTCCACCAAGCTAAAGCCTACCCCGCATTGCGCGGCGGGCGCGGGAAAGAGTCCCTGAATTGCAGACCTGGGGCAATACGGTCCCGTCCGAGATTCTTGTCTTTAGCGCATTGGGGGTATCACGATTTCCTGGTGGCGTGGCCAATTGTGGTCGATTGGAGCGCACCGCGGATGCCCAGTACGAGCCAGAAGTCCCTCTCTGGGATCTTCCGGCTTGCTAAGTCTCGATTCATCGACAAACCGGAAACTGACAGATTGCCCAGGGGCGAGGTGGCATCAGAGAGAGCTGATGAGGCACTGAGACGCGCTATGCCACGCCCTTTGCTTCAGGATTCCGGCTCGGGTTCGAAGAGCGCTTTCAGAGTCAGTTTGGAGGATTTGGGCACTTCGAGGGTGCGGGAGTAATCGGGCTTGCCGGGAGATTTCATTACGACGATATGCGGACCCGCAGGAAGTTTCAAGGTTGCGGGCGTATTGCCCACGAACTTACCGTCAACGAAGATTTCGGCGGCATCGGGATACGAAGTGATGGTGAGCTGACCAAAGCCTTCAGGGGAAACGGTGGCGGGCGGAGACGAAGCCGTGGACTCTGAAACCAACGCCGCATCAGGGGAGGGTGAGTTCGTGCCCGCCTGGGAATCGGATGGACGGCCGGTGGAATCCGCGGTGGCAACAGCAGGGGCGGACAGAGCGGGATAGAAACGCCGCAGGACGGCAATGAGGTCCGCGGAGCTGAGAGCAAAGCCGATGCCCGTGACGTTTTTCTTGATGAGTTTCAGGGTGTTGAGTCCGATGACTTCGCCGCGGGAGTTCAGCAGCGGGCCTCCGGAATTGCCCGGGTTGATGGGAGCGTCCGTCTGGATCCAGGTTCCCGGCCCCGCGGAGGCAAACTTGCCCACAGCGCTGACGATTCCTTTGGTGGCGCTAAACAGCATGGCGTCGCCGGGGCTGCCTATGGCGAGGACGGGGTCTCCCTGGCGGATGGTGGAAAGATCGGCGAGGGGAAGGAGGGGAAACACATAGTCTGAAGAGGGCGGTGTGACTTTGACGAGAGCGATATCGAGGTCGGCGTCGATATAGACAACTTTGGCTTGCAATTGAACGCCGTTGGAGAGCAGTGCGAGGAGCGAACTGCCACTTCGTGCAACATGAGCGTTCGTGGCTACGATGCCGGTTTCTGTGACGAAGAAACCCGAACCAATGGTATCCAAAGTTTTCAGACAGACCACGGCGGGCTTGACGCGGCGAACCGTTTCTTCCATGGAGAGTTCTGGCCGGAGGGAGGCCGGGGCCGCGGAGCCAGGAGCAGCTACGATACCAGTAAAAGTGGAAGCGACAGGATCAAGATCCGCGTGGAAGTGGTCCGACTTGAAGAGCCAATACTGGCCGTGATTGTGGCCATGGAGGTCCACCCAATCCATAGGTCCATCGGTGAGGGGGATCTCTCGCGTGGAGTAACCCGTCAGAGAAACTCGGGCGACCAATGGATGCTCCAGGCGCTGGCCGAGCACCGTATGGGTGCGATGAAAATAGCCGCCGGGGAAGGATTTTTCGAGGGGCGTGGTCCCAACCTGGACGCCATCGATTTCAACGCTGGCACCAGGTGGATTGCTGGTGATCTTGAGGGACTCGGCTGAGGAGGGGGCAACGAAGCAAAGAAGTAGAGAAGCAATGACAAAGAAGCGGTGAAAGGAGGGATGGATCATGGGGCTACCTAGTGAGGAGTATACCAGAATGTAAGACCACAAGGAGTAATAGAGAGACCTCGATATCAGAATCCGAAGTTGCGGAGAGATTTCATCGCACAACAAACGTGCGATGGAGAATCGTATCTCCGCTCGGGGCCGGCGAAAGCGCCAGCCCTGCGGCCGGAATGACAACCCTGGGAGAGTGCAGCGGGATGAATGGGTCGCTCAGGCGGAAGGGATCTTCTGGTAGCCCGTACAGCTGCGGACTGGAAGGCGCGGATATTTGGGGAAATGGGGATCGGATTTCGAAAGCTGGCACAGCAGAAACTGGGAGCCCTTGGCGGATTCCACGGGCCGCGCGTGGAGGCAACTGGCACAGAGACCGAAGGCGTTCGTGTTGGCCGAAGAAGGCATGGGGAAAGATACCGCAGGGTGATGCTCGATGGGGAGCGTGGTCGCTGATGCGAGGATTTCAGTTGGGTTTGGGAGGGTCGGCGGGAGGAGCTTGCGCCGGAGGCGGAGGCAGGGGCGGCGGATTGGGCTTGCCAAAGCGAGCTTCGTCGATGGAGATGTTCAATTCGATTTTGTCGGCAATAATTTTGTGGGAGTTCTCTGTGCCCGGCTCGGCATATTCGATGAGGAACGGGTATTTCAAGCCGTTGATCTCGCGATAGTCATGGAAAAAAGTGACCCACGGGATGTCTTTGCCATCCATCTGGCGGTTGCCCTGGCACTTGAGAAGCAGATACGTGGAAGCATCGAAGAAGAAATAACTGACGTCGCCATTGCGATTGGTGAGCTTGAGTTTGTAGGCGGGTTTTTCCTCGACATCATCCTTGCCGGCAAGCTCGATGTGGTTGCCCTTGGACTTGTAATCCACAAACGGGCCGTCGAAATCGGCTTCATCATAAATATTACGCAGATCGGCTTCTGTCATGGGTTGCACAGAAGGGTTGGGCATGAAGGGATTGTAGGTCCAGCCAACAGACTTGCCGTCGTAAACTCGAATAAGGGGCTGCCCATTCAGGTTTAATTCCATGTGCATCTTCATGGGCCGGGCACGCTCGACGAAGAAGGGGCCTTCTTCTCCGGGGCCGAAGGAGATGGTTCCGGTGACGCGCTCGGATTGCACGGCTTTGATTTTGTCGACGCCGCCGCGCACGGCCAGGTATTTGGCAATGATGTCGTCGACGGATTGCGCCGCGGCGGGGAGTGCCAGCAACAGGGAGCAGAAAAGGAAGGCAAGTTTGCGCATAGTGAACTCGATGAGCGCGGCGTGACGGGGACGCGGCCTCACAAGAATGTTAGATGCAGAATTAAGGGGGGTCAACACGCAGGGCGGCAAGCCTGTGTCCATGCTAGGCGATTTTGCGTTTGCTGCTCGGCGAGACTTTGCACGGGCGGACATTTTCGCCAGAAGCAATCGCGCACAATCAGACGCCGGTGATGAAGCTGGCGTCGGCAGCCACGTAGCCATATGCCATGCGGGGAGTGTTGAAGGCAAAGCCGGGTTTGCCACGCTTGTCGAGCAGAATCACGCCGCCGGTGCCCTTGCCGCGATTGGCGAGGAGTTGGACGGCGGCCTGCGCCGCGCGTTCCGGGGTTGAAGCTGAAGGGCGCAGGAAATCGCAGGCGGTTTTTGCCAGGACGACCTTCATGATGGCTTCGCCATATCCGGTGGAGGAGACCCCGCCGGTTTCCGCATCAGCATAGCAGCCACAGCCAATGAGGGGCGAATCGCCAACGCGGCCGGGGAGTTTGCAGCAGGTACCGCCCGTGGATGTGGCGGCGATGAGGCGGCCGTGGGCATCCAGCGCGACAGCCCCAACTGTGCCTTGCTCGTGACCGCGGTGATGTTCGGCGGCGTGAGAATCTTTGCTGCAGCGGAGCCATGCCTCGCGCTCGGCAGGGGAGACGAGGTCTTCCGGGTCGCAAAGGGCTATACCATGCTGCGCCGCAAAGCGTTCGGCGCCTTCAGCGATGAGCATCATGTGGGGGCACTTTTCGAGAACGGCGCGGGCCAGACGGATGGGATTCCTGATACGGTGCAAACCGGCGACTGAACCAGCGCGGAGAGTCGCCGCTTCCATCACGATGGCGTCGCATTCGACCTGGCCATCCAGGTTGAGGTGCGAGCCATAACCGGCGTCGAAGACGGGATCATCCTCGAGAGTCACAATGGCGGCTTCGATGGCGTCGAGGGCGTGGCCGCCGCGGGAGAGGACGGCCCAACCGGCCTCCAGCGCGCGGCGGCACCCAATTCTGCAGGCTTCGACGGCGTCATCGGGAATGTCCCAGGCGCCACCGTGAACAATAAGAGAAGGAGGCATAAGAAGTGAGAATTGCAGAGGAGTGAGGATTTGTCTAGCGACAGAGAGCCGATGGCGCGCATCGGGGTCCAGAAATCAGGGAAAGTTCAGTCCAAGACAACCATCAATGGTCAGCGCAAGCCAGGCGGAAAGAATCACTCTTCTTCGTGAATCGTGACCAGGCGCACGACTTCAAACTCTTTCTTGCCGGCCGGCGTGGCCACTTGAACTTCATCACCAACCTTACGATTGAGAAGCGCGCGGCCGATCGGAGATGTGGTGGAGATAAGCCCCTTTTCGACGTCCGCTTCCTCCGTGCTCACAAGCTTGTACTCAACCTCGACGCTGCGCTGCACATCGACAACCACGACGCGCGAGCCGTAGCCAGAGCGATCCTTGGGAATGTTCGTAAGGTTGAGCATGCCAAGATCGCCCATGCGCTTCTTGAGCTGGTGAATCTTGGCATTGACGTATCCCTGGCGCTCCTTGGCGAATTTATACTCGGCGTTTTCGGAGAGGTCTCCGTGCGCGCGAGCAATGGAGATTTCCTTGGGGAGCTCGACGTTCAATTCGTGCTCGAGGGCGTCAATTTCTTTCTGGAGCTTCTTCTTAATTTTTGCAAGAGGGTCAGACATAGCTTTCCGGCCTAAAGAAAAACGATGCGGAGCCCGGCTTAGCCGAACTCCGCTGCCCACATTATAGAGGGGAGAGAAATGGAAGGACAAGGGGGAACGAAGGGAAGCAGACGGCGGTGAATCAAGAGAGCTTCTTTTCAGTTAGCCAAGACTCGCTATCTAATTGATATTACGTGCCTTATGTTCTGGCATGAGGGTTCAACGCACCGTCACTTCTACGGATTGCGAGACCGTTTTTCCGGCTGTGTCTGAGATGGTGAGCGTGTAGGTGGTGGTCCGATTGGGGGTGACGTGGAAACACCGGGAGTGGGAGGGCCAAACTTCCGCTTCGGGAGGATCGAGGGTGACGGTCTTGGCGTTGGCGACGTCGTAGCAAATCTCCGCGGATTCGCCGTGGCGGATGATGCCGGGAGCAACATAGAAGGCGCGGATGGCCAGGTCTGAGCCTCCAAGTATTTCAATTTCCTTGCGATCTTCCTCGCGGCGTTGCCCGGCTTGTCGTTCTGCATTACGTCTCTCGATCTGGCGGTTTGTATCATAGCGGGAGAGAAAGACAAAGACGACATAAGCGGCAACGGCAACAATGGCGAGAGAAAGGTAGAGAAGAGGATTTTTGAGAGGTGATTTGCGGGGAATCTGCGGGTCAGGAGTCATGGAGTACCTGCCGGAAGATTTGGCCCGCGGAGGCTGCGTTCCTCGGGGAGAACCTCGGCGGGTGAGAGATTATTGTAGTCAATTCCGGGAATGGAAGACACGCGGCAACCAATACTGTTGGGGCTATGGGAATACTGCTTCAATAGGAGAAAAGTACGGGAAGAAGTTCGCCAGATTTGGCCAGGAAGCACTCGTCAAACGAGGAATGATTGGCAGGAGCTTCTGGACCCACATAGAAGGTTCTTGCGCGACCCGCGACGTGGGCGACAAAGCTGGCGGCGGGCTCGACATTGCCGGAAGTACCGATGGCCATGAAGACAGTGCAATCTTCGAGAGCTGCAAAGATCTCCTCCAGATGAAATGGCGTTTCGCCGAACCAACAGATATGGGGGCGGATCTTGCCGCCGCAGGGGCAGAGAGGTAATTCGCCGGGTGATTCGTGGAGCGAAGTATCGGAGAAGGGCGGGCGAGAACAGGATTCGCAGCGGCTTTTGAAGAGTTCTCCGTGCATATGGAGAACGCGCTGCGAGCCTGCGAGTTCGTGGAGATTGTCAACATTCTGGGTGCAAAGGAAAAAGCGCTCTTGAAGAGCCTGTTCGAGCGAGACGAGAGCAAAATGGCCGGGGTTCGGCTTGGCGGCGGAGGCAACTTTGCGGCGCATGGAGTAAAAGTCCCACACGAAATGGGGATCGCGCCGCCAGGCATGAGGAGAAGCGACTTCTTCGATGCGGTAATTGCGCCAGAGTCCACCGGCATCGCGAAAGGTGGGAATGCCACTTTCGGCGCTGATGCCGGCGCCAGCGAGGACAAAGACACGATCGGTGGCAGAAAGGGTGAGTTTTGGCATGGGGAGTTCCAGACAGAATGTAGCACGCCCGATGAGCAGAATTGGTACGGCGTCTTGGAGCACGTGAGAGCAAGGAAATCGCGTGGTCAGGCGATGTGGGCGGTTCTAAGGCCGGCAAGCCCGCGGATTTCCGCGAGGATGCTGGAAACTACTCCTGGGACGCTGGCTGCGACTTCGGGAGACAGCGAGGTACCAGCGGAAAAATCAAGGCCCTCAATGCCGTAAACAACCAGGGAAGGAGGTAATTCGCCCATGGTGCGGGCGAGTTCGATGGCTTCGGCTATGCCGAAGGCGTGGGTAGAGGAATGAGAAAACCACTTGGGAAGCTCTTCAGTGGTGGCGTCGATCCGGTGGATGGTGCCCGGAGCCGCGCCGGATTGCACGGCATCCACCAGAATGACCGCGGAGGCGCCTTTCCAGGCTTCCAGCAGTTCGGCGCCGTCGCCGGTTTCCTCCATGATGGTAAAGCCGGGGAGGCTCTGGCTACGGAGGCGGCGAATGACGACACTGCCCACGCCGTCGTCGCCACGGAAGGGGTTGCCCACCCCAATCAGCAGCGCGGTTTTGCAGAGTGCGGTCATTTGCGTTCGACCAGGAGTTTCACGAAGTGAGTCGCGCAGGAGATGCAGGGATCGTAGTTGCGTATGGCTTGTTCACATTGCCACTGCAGGCGGTCATTGGGGAGATGAAGGCGCGCGCTGACAAATTCGGAGAGATCTTCCTCGATGACCTTTAAGTTCTGGGAAGTGGGAGGAACGATTTTGGCGTTCAAGATGAGGCCGCGATCATCGTAGCGATAGCGGTGAAAGAGGATGCCGCGAGGGGCTTCGGTGCAGCCATGTCCGATGGAAACGCGGGGAGTGACCTCGACGTAAGGTTTATCAGGGATTTCGTAATTGGCGATGATGCGCAGGGCTTCCTCGCAGGCATAGACCGTTTCCACCGCGCGCACCAGGATTCCCTGGAAGGGATTGCGGCAAGAGGGGCTGAGACCCGCGGTGCGGGCCGCCTTTTGTGCCAGCGGCGTGAGCTTATCGAAATTCAAATTGTAACGGGCCAGAGGACCGACGAAGTAGGAGCCGCGCTCGAGTAGAGCGGAATGCAGGGCGTGGGAATGCTCGTGATGCTCTTCGGCAAAGTGCTGCTCGTATTCGTGGATGGGGATGTCCAGGCCCTTGCTGGAAACGAGGCGCCCTTCGTTCATGGGATACTCATCGGGATGGCGCAAGGCAACAAATTCATAATCACGCTGAAACTCAGGGAAGGTGAACGTAGAAACCCAGCGGCAGGTTTCCACGGCGGCGTCTCGCGCCCATTTCAGATCTTCGCTGAGGCCAGTAAGTTGTTGCTTGGAGGGGGATTTGTAAAAACCGCCAACGCGCACATTGATCGGATGGATTTCGCGGCCACCCACCACGGTCATGATCTGGTTGCCGATTTTCTTCAGGCGCAAGCCTCGCTGCACGGCGTCCGGATGATCCTTGGCCATCTGGATAACGTCTTCGTAGCCGAGAAAATCCGGGGCGTGCAGCAAGTAGATGTGCAGCGCATGGCTTTCGATCCACTCCCCGCAATAGAGCAGGCGGCGCAGATTGCGAATGGGGCCCTCGATGTGGACCCCGAAGGCATCTTCGGCGGCGTGGCAGGAGCTCATCTGATAGGCGACGGGGCAGATGCCGCAAATACGCGCGGTAATATCGGGAGCTTCGCTGAATTTACGGCCCCGGAGGAAAGCTTCAAAGAAGCGCGGCGGCTCGAAGATGTTGAGCTTCACTTCCGTAACGCGCTGGTCGCGAACGCGCACGAACAGGCCGCCTTCGCCCTCGACGCGCGCGAGGCAATCGACCTTGATGGTCTTAGCGTTCATGAGCTTCGCTCTCTTTCCGGAACGCTTCGGCGTAAGCATTGAAGGAACGGAAGGCGCGCATGAGCTCCGGCTCGGTGACTCCCAGGGCGGTCCAGCACGCGCTCATCGCAACGGTATTTGGCGTTTCTTTTGGCCCGAAGCAGCCATAGCAACCGCGATCATAAGCGGGGCAGAGGGCGCCACACCCGGCAAGCGTGACGGGGCCAAGGCATGGTGTGCCGTTCGCGACCATTACACAAACGGTGCCCAGCCGCTTGCACTCCATGCACACGCCATGGGCTGGGGTCACCGGCTTACGGCGATTCAGGAAGGCGTTCAGGACTTCGACAAGCTGAAGTTTGTTGATAGGGCAGCCGCGCAATTGAAAATCGACGAAGACGTGATCGTTGATGGGCGTGGATTTGCTGAGTGACTCGATGTAATCCGGCTTGGCGTAAATCATGGGGATAAATTCGGCGACACTCTTAAAGTTCCGCAACGCCTGGATGCCGCCGGCGGTGGCGCATGCTCCGATGGTGATCAGCAACTTGGAAGAACGCCGGATGGTGTGAATGCGTTCTTCGTCGTGCGGAGTAGTTATGGAGCCCTCGACAATCGAAATATCATAGGGGCCCTTGACGACAGAGCGGGAGGCTTCGGGGAAATAGGCAATTTCGACAGCACCGACAATGGAGAGCAGCTCGTCCTCGCAGTCCAGCAGGCTCAACTGGCAGCCGTCGCAGGAAGCGAACTTCCAAACGGCAATCTTGGGTTTGCGCGCGGGCGCCATTTCAGACCTCCGACTTGCCAAAGACCGAGGCAATCTGGTCAAAACGGTAGACAGGTCCATCCTTACAAACAAAACCGGGGCCGTACTGGCAGTGACCGCAAAAGCCCAGCGCACACTTCATGTTGCGTTCCATCGAAAGATACATGCGGTCTTGAGGAACGCCGCGCTTCTGGAGTTCCATGATGGCGAAGCGCATCATCACTTCCGGGCCGCAGAGCAGCGCAACGGTGTTGGATGGATCGAAGGGAGCGCGGGCGACCAGCGGCGTGACCACGCCGACGTTGCCGCGCCAGCCGCTGGCGGCGCGATCCACGGTGACTTGTACCTCGAGGTCAAACTTTCCGCGCCAACGTTCCAGCTCTTTTTTGAAGAGAATGTCTTCCGGGGTGCGGGCGCCGTACAGCAAAACGATCTTGCGGTATTTTTCGCGCTGGGCCATCAGGTAGTACAGAACGGGGCGCAGCGGGGCAAGCCCGATACCGCCAGAGATAATGACGAAATCACGGCCATTTTCTTCGTTCAGGGGCCAATGGCTGCCGAATGGTCCGCGCACGCCGATGTGGTCCCCTGGTTTCAAGAGGCCCATGGCCTTGGTAACAATGCCAACACTGCGGGTGGTGTGCTCCAGGACGGACGGGACCGCGGGGCTGCCGCTGATGGAAATGGGGACCTCACCCGTGCCAAAGACGTACAGCATGTTGAACTGGCCCGGAAGGAACGAAATCTTGGCGTCGCCATTTTCCGGGACGAGGCTCAACGTGAAGGTGTCATCCGTTTCATCCCGCACGCGGTCAATGCGGTAGAGTTGCGGGATCATGGGATCCAAGTTGAGCCCCTGAGGGACGTCGTTTTCAATCATCGTGGCCATAAATATCCAATAGTTGCAAACGTGTGGCATCCAGCCGCGCCGTGATTATGTTGGCAAAACGCTTCAACATCTCGAACCCCAGGTCGTGGTCTTCCTCACACTTGGCGCGCAGACATTTGGCGTCGAAGACCAGCGCGCGCGTGCGCTTCAGAGTCTTGGCGTTGAAATGCCAGCGGTATGGCGGGGAAACCCAGGACCAACCGAGGATTTCGCCTTCGCCGACGGTCTGGACCGTGGTCGGGCCCAGGTGGGGAATCACCAATTCGATCGAAACCATGCCTGCGCGAATGAAATAGAATTCGTTGGCGGGATCGCCCTCCAGGAAAATGAAATGTTTCTCCGGGAATTGGACGTTTTTCGCGCAGCCAGTGATGAACGACAGTTGGTCTTCGGGGAAATCCTGGAAGAACGGATGTTCCCTGATGACGGACTCGAGTGTTTGAATCATTAGCACCCCTCCTCAGCCGGCAGCGCTTACAAAGGTTTCACTCTCGCGAATTACGCGCGCTTCCTCGGTGATATCAATTCCGACGGGGCACCAGGTGATGCAACGTCCGCATCCCACGCACCCCGAAGTACCAAACTGGTCGAGCCAATAAGCCAGCTTATGCATCATCCACTGGCGGTATTTGGAACGAGGCGTCGAGCGCACGCTGCTGCCATGGATATAAGAGAAATCAGTCGTAAAGCAGGAATCCCATTTGCGCCAGCGCTCCGCTTGCTGGCCGGATAGATCCGTAAGATCCTCGACGTTGGAACAGAAGCACGTGGGGCACACCATGGTGCAGTTGGAGCAGCTCAGGCAGCGGTCCGCGACGTGGTCCCAACGCGCATGCTCCGTATTGCGGTAGAGCATTTCCTTGATCCCATTTACGTCGAGAGTCCGTCCCATTTGCTTGGCGGCTTCGGCGACCAATTTTTCGGAGAATTCCAGGTCCGCGGGAGTCGCTTCGTCGTGGGGAACCTGAGAAATAAGATCAGCGCCTGCTTTCGTGCCGACGCGCACAACAAACTGATGGCGCCCCTCCTGGATGATCTCGGCCAGCGCCAAATCGAAACCGGCGGTGGCTTTGGGGCCCGTGTTCATGGATGTGCAGAAGCAGGTACCACCCGCCTGGACACAATCCACGGCAACAATGAATACGTTCTCGCGGTGCAGCTTATATTCAGGATCAACGAAAAGGCCCTGAAGAAAGACTTTGTCCTGAATGGCTAAAGCGTGGAGTTCACATGCGCGCACGCCGATGAATGCGAACTTGGTGGGCTTGCGCACCTCTGGAACAATCTGGAAAAGGCCGTTGGAACGATGCGCTTGCCAAAGTCGCGCGACGGGAGGAAACAGGAATTTCTTCCAAGATTGCGGTCCGACAACGAAACCGAAGAGCGCGCCATCCTCGCGACGCTTCAGGCGGTACTTCCCGCCGCTCTGCTCGTCCGTCCAGCCGGCGGGAAGATCCTTCGTCGAAGTGACGTGATCGTAGACGACGGCGCCTTCGCGGACCGTCGGGCCTAAGAGTTCGTAATCCCGCTTGATGAGAAGCTGGAGCAATTGGTCTAGTTGCTCCGGGGACACCAGTAGGGGACTGCTCAACCGAGGACCCTTGGGAGTCATATCCGCTCCCTGCTGCTCCGGGCTGGAGCGCTGTCCGGCGCACATACAACTCCATCATCACCTGAACTTCGTATACTCCTTCCCGCTTTTCATTGCAACGGCAGAGGTCACGAAATGGAAGCAGAATTCGCTGGTGTTTCCAAACGGCGTGAACAAATAGGGCCGATTCCAGGAGAAAGGTAAGAAACGGAGAAGACGAAGAGAGACGAAAAGGTGAAGAAAGTGACGCATTGTGTGACGCGCGTCACTGTCCATTGTGACGATGAGCATAAACTCTTGTTTTTAATGCTTTTCCATTATTGTTCCATCCCCACGGGTAGGGTTAAGTGAGTACTAACGAACGTCGCGCCGCACCAGGATCAGGTCAGGGAAGTTAACGACTGGCGCATCCACTTTTCGTGGAATCACTTTTGAAAGCGGTCGAGGAGAATCCAGATTCGGAGTGTCTCGGTGTTTCGAGGGGTGTGCCAAGGGAAGTCTCTTACCTGCCTTCCAATCGCGATTGCGATGGTGGCCTGGTTGTATCCCGCGAGCCTGCTTTCCGGGTCCACAGATGAAGAACCGCAGTCACAACGGCCCGCCACTTCGAAAACCAGGCCGGAGCTTCTTTTCGTGGAAGCGGCGGTTGTTAAAGACGGTAACACACCCCAGCGTTTCCCTAGCGGCAGCCGCATCGTGCGTTTGTCGTCCAATTCCAAACAGCCTGTTGACCTGACCCCTGAGTTTTTCGCGGCAGCGGACCCGCAAGTTGAGTTCAGCGGAGCGAAAGTACTTTTTTCGGCCCAGAGAAATGCCGGCGAGAGGTGGCAGATCTGGGAAATGAACGCCGATGGTACGAACAAACGGCAAGTCACGAACTGCACCGAAGATTGCGTGCGCGCCGCGTATCTTCCTGCCGGGGAAATTGTTTTTACGGTGGCAAGTCTAAGAAAGGGGCGGCTGGAATCTTATCTGGCGGTTTGCAAGACGGATGGGTCGCAAATGCGTCCAATCACATTTGGGCCGGGCAATTTCTGGTTGGAAACAGTTCTGCGGGATGGACGCGTACTCGCCTCCGCTTCTTCGCCATTGCAAGAGAACGACACGGCGAGGAAAACGCGGTTGCTGTACACATTACGGCCGGACGGCGCGGCGCTGGATTCCTTTCGCTGCGATCATCAGCCAATGGTGAGAAGAGACGAGGCTGAGGAGCTCGAAGACGGCTCCGTCATCTTTGTAAAGAGAAGCGATCCGCGCGAGACAGCGGCTGGGGCGTTAACCGAAGTACGCCGGGGCGATCCCCACGAGTCTGCTGTCGGTAACCGCGCGGAGCAGTATCGTTCGCCACGGGCTTTGTCCGCGGACAAACTGGTGGTCTCCCGAGCTGTTGCGGCGCACGGTACCACGGCGGCGAAATTCGACCTGTACGCCTTCGATCTGAAAAAACAGGCGGACGGCGAACTGATTTACAGCGACGCAAAGCTATCCAGCATCCAGGCGGTGCCGCTCGTTGCCAGTGCCGTGCCGAAGCACTTCTGGAGCACGCTGAATATGGACGCCAAGTCTGGCTACTTCATTTCGTTGAATAGTTACGATTCCATGGAAGGGGTAAGGGGCAGGCTTGCAGCGGCTATTGCGCGTGTACGCGTGATTGCGCTGGAAAGCAGCAATGGCGGGGAGCGCAGCCTGGGTGAAGCGCCGGTGGAAAAGGACGGGTCCTTTTACGTGGAGTTGCAGGCGAACGAACCGGTGCGTTTCGAACTTTTGGATGAAAAAGGGCAAACGATCGTGGCGGAGCGCAGCTGGATCTGGACGCGGCCCGGCGAGCAGCGGGGCTGCCCCGGATGCCACGGCGACAAGGCGCTGGCGCCAGAGAATCGTTGGCCCCTCACGTTGAAGCGTTTTGATACACCGACAGCCCTTCTGGAGAAGGATAATGCGGCAGAAACAGCACACAAGGACTGAACTTTCGCGCTGCTTTTTCTGGCTTGGCTTGGCCACGGTTGCGGGGCTCGCCATCGGCACGATGGCACTGGCACAAAAGACGGGCGCCCCGGCAACTGCGTCTGTCAGCACTTCTTCGAAATATCCCACCTATGAAGATGTGACCGACAAGGCGAACCTGAAATTTGTGGATTCCTTCGGCGAACAGAAACTGAGTTCGGTTCTGGAATCGGCGGGGCAAGGTTGCGCCTGGTTCGATTACAACAATGATGGTTTGATGGACCTGTACGTGTTGAGCGGCCGCTATCTCGACGGCGTCACCGACCACTCCAAGGCCGATGGCAAGGACGCCACCAACCACCTTTATCGCAACAATGGCGACGGCACGTTTACGGATGTAACGAAAGAAGCGGGCGTGGCTGGCAAGGGATTTGCGATGGGCGTAACCGTGGGCGATTACGACAACGACGGCTACGAAGACATTTATGTCACCAACTGGAATTCCTCGATCCTGTACCACAACAACGGCGACGGCACGTTTACGGACGTGACTGAAAAGGCGGGCGTGCAGAACAGCCGCTGGGGCATTGGGGCAGCGTTTGTGGATTACGACCGCGACGGCAAGCTCGACCTGTTCGTTGGCAACTACTTGAAATACGATCCCCATGTCAAAAAGCTCTATTACACGGCTGACGCGTTTGCGGGCCCCCTAGATTACGAAGGAGAATCCAACCGGTTGTTCCACAACAATGGCGACGGCACGTTTACGGATGTTTCGGAGCGCGCGGGAATCGCGAGTCCTCCTGGAAGAGCGATGGGCGTGACGGTGGGCGATTTTGACAACGACAGTTGGCCGGACATCTATGTGGCCAACGACGCGATGGAAAGCTACCTCTACCATAACAATCATGACGGGACATTCACGAATGTGGCCATCGACCAGAATGTGGCGTACGGCACCAACGGTGACACCCCGTCAGCCATGGGACCGATCTTCGCGGATTACGACAATCATGGTGCACTGGATCTGTTCGTCTCTGATATGCGTTATCACCGCTTGTTCCGAAATTCGCCCAAGCAAGGCTTCTTTGTCGACACGACGGCAGATTCAGGCATCGCGCGGGCCGCGGGCCAATATGTAGGGTGGGGCGACGGGATTTTTGATTTCGACAATGACGGGTGGAAAGACATATTCATTGTCAACGGTGGACTGCATTGGCTAGTTCCGATGGAAGATTCCCTCTTTCGCAATAACGGAAATGGGACGTTTACGGACGTTTCCGATGAGGCGGGGAGTTACTTCCGGACGAAGAAAGTTGGACGCGGCGCGTGCTTCGCGGACTATGACAACGATGGCTACATTGATGCGTTCATTGTGGTTCTGGGCGGTAAGGGCATTTTGTTGCACGCCAATCCTCCCGCCGGCAGCGCGCGAAACCACTGGCTGACGCTGAAACTGACAGGAACGAAGAGCAACCGCGATGGTTTTGGCGCACGCATTGAAGCGGTGGCCGGCGATCTTCACCAGATGGTGGAGAATGTGCCGCAATCGGGTTACCTCTCGCAAAACGATCCACGGCCGCATTTCGGTTTGGGTTCGCACACAGAAGTGGACCAACTGACGATCCACTGGCCAAGTGGAACCGTGCAGACACTGGAGCACGTGAAGGCAGATCAGATTCTGGCGGTCACCGAGCCGGGTGAACGGCAAGCGGCCATTCCAGGAGGTTCCAAGAGGTGAGAGCGGGGCTCACAAATCGATTGCAAAGGCTGAGCGCACAGACTAGCTCCCTTGTTCTCGTTGGCGCCATGGCAGCAACGTGTGGAGTTTCACGGGGGCAGGCTGCACAGGCCAAACCTGAATCGGCGGAGAGCGCTTCACAGGAAAATTATCTCACACCGGTAGAACTGAAATTCTCGCCTGACGGCATGAAACTCTATGTGGTTTGCGAGGACGATGATTCCCTGCTGGCCGTTGACGTACACGCGCAACACGTAATTGCAAAAGTGAAAGTGGGGCACAAGCCGAAAGATGTGGCGATCTCGCCGGACGGCAAGATTTTGTATGTGACAAATGAGTGGGACGACACGGTCAGCGAGATCGATGCCGCCAGCTTTTCGGTGCGCCGCACATTGCCGACCGGCTGGGGGCCCGTGGGAGTAACGACGGACCGCACCGGCAACGTGCTGTACGTCGCGAATAGCGTGGGGAATGACGTATCCGTGCTGGATCTGACAAAGGGAGTGGAACTCAAGCGGCTGGCGTCGTGGCGCTCGCCACACAACTTGCTTCTGTCTCGCGACGGCCGTCGCGTTTATGTCGCGAATATACTGGGGCACCTGGGACCGCCGAATGAACCGCCCATTTCCGAACTGACGGTGATTGATACAGCTTCGCAGCGCGTCACGGAGCGTATCGAGATTCCTGGGGTGTTGGAGTTGCGGCATATCGCGGAGGCGCCGGGAGCCAGGGGTGGCTATCTGCTTGTGCCGATCATGCGGCCAAAGAATCTGAATCCGCTGATTCAAGTGCAGGGCGGCTGGATACTGACGCATGGAGTGGTTGTAGTGAAGACCAGCGCAACGAGTGTAGCAACGCCTGGGAAATCCAGCGTCACGCAAATTCTGCTGGACGATGTGGACCAGTATTTTGCGGGAACAAATGGAGTCGCGTTCACGCCGGATGGGCGGCTTGCCCTGGTGACCTCTTCGGAGGCCGACACGGTTTCCGCGATCGATACGGCGAAGCTGGAACGCCGGTTGCGCCAGGTGCCCGCTGAGGAATTGGCGAACCGGCTGGATTCCGCGAAGGAAATTGTCGCGCGGCGATTGGAAACGGGTGCAAACCCCACAGGCATCGCGATCTCCCACGATGGGCGGTTTGCGTATGTTGTTAATCGTTTGGGCGACAGCTTGACGGTGGTAGACATTCCCCGCTTGCAGGTGCGCGGCACGATTGACCTCGGCGGGCCGAAAGAGTTGAGCAAATTGCGCCGGGGCGAACAGATGTTTCATGCGGCGCGTTTTTGCTTCCAGGGTCAGTTCGCGTGTTCGACCTGCCACCCCGATAACCACATTGATGGGGTCGCATGGAATCTGGAAACGCCGCAGTTGGGGCGCGACCGCGTTGCCAATCGCACCTTGCGCGGAATCGCAGAGACGGCGCCTTACAAGTGGAACGGCCACAATCCCGATTTGGAGACGCAGTGCGGGCCGCGCATCGCCAAGTTCCTGTTTCATTCCGAAGGGTTCAACTCCGCACAACTTTCGGACCTGGTTGCCTTCATTAAAGCCATTCCGCTGCCGCCAAATCGCAATCTAGCAGCAGAAGGCCAACTGACCCCGGCGCAAGAGCACGGACGACAGATTTTCTACCAGCGTTTTTGCGACACCTGCCACACGCCTGCGACACACTACACGGCGCGGATCAGCTTTGACGTGGGGACAGCCACGAAGTATGACACCAACGGTTTTTTTGACGTGCCGCAACTGGACCGCATCGTCCAACGGCCACCTTATCTGCACAGCGGCGAAGCGTTGTCGCTCGAGGAACTCTGGACAATTTATAATCCGCAGGACCGGCATGGGGTGACTTCGGACATGTCCAAGGAAGATTTGAACGATTTGATTGAGTTTTTGAAGTCGCTGTAGGAAGCACAGGAGTTGGGAGCGGGCATGAAGAACAAGGGCATAGGACGCTGGTTACTGGGGGTCGCAGGGAGTTTGGCCCTGCTGATGCCTGCATGCACGCAAGAGCTTCCTTTGTACACGAAGTGGGAGAACTACACGACCGCGAATGGCATGCCGGATGAAAAGGTATTGAGCGTGGCCGTGGATGGCGACCGCGTGTGGGCGGGCACGGAAAATGGCCTGGTGCTGATCGAGAAGGGCAAGATCCAGAAAATCTACAAGCCGGAAGACGGGCTGGCGAATCGCGTGGTCACGGGCATCGCGGTGGACAAGGCCTCGGGCGATGTGTGGATCGCCACATTCGGCGGGCTGAGCCGTCTTTCCGGGGGGCAATTCCACAATTACACGAACCTGACCAGTGGGCTGGCGAACGACATCGTCTATGGCGTGGCCGTTCAGGATGAGTATGTGTGGGTGGCGACCACGGCCGGCACCAACCGCTTCAATACGCATACCGGGGAATGGGCCATCTTCAGTGAGAAGAATGCACCCCTTAATGAGCCTTGGTCCTACGGCATCGCGGTCGCCGAGAAGAAAGTTTACGTGGCCGTGTGGGGCGGCGGAATCCTGGAGTACGACATTGCCGGTGGCTATTGGAAACCCTACACGGACCCTGACGGAGAGATGGAAATTGTGCTCTTCAAGAATCAGGGATTGATTCACATGATCGTGAGCAACATTGCCTGGAACAAGGACACGCAGATGTTCTGGGCGTCAACCTATTTCGGACTCAGCGGATACGATGGACGCAACTGGCATAATTATCTCTCGATGGACAGTGGCCTCGCTTCTGATTTCATCAATGCACCCAAGTCTCGCGGCGATGACGTCTGGGCTTGCACGGACAAAGGCCTGAGTTACCTGAATTTCAAGACCAACACCTGGGTTACTTACCGGCCCAATGCGAAAACCGGCCGAGGCGAAATCATCATTACCGGGCCGGACAAGAAAGTGACGACGCGGGAGACGCCCACTTCTCTCGCTCACAATTACATTCTGAATCTGGATTTTCAGGGCGACGACATTTGGGTGGCCACAGCGACGGGTCTGAGCCACGGCATTAAGGAATCCACTCGTGAATCCAACAAAGAAGGGAAAGTACATGAACGCACAACAGTTAGCCGTTGAACCATCCGAGAAGGAAACGGATGTAGTGACCAAGAAGGCCATCACCAACCACTCCGTGTTGAATGAGGCCTTTGATTATGCGAAGCCGTCTTCATTCTCGCGCGGGCTGCGACTGGACATTAAGGGGGTCACCATTCTCTTGATCTCCGGCACAGCCAGCATTGATGAGCACGGCAGAACCGTTCATGAAGGCGATTTCCGGGCACAGACCTGGCGGACCTACCAGAACATTACGGGGCTGCTGGCGTCGGAAGGGGCCACGTGGAAAGACGTGGTGCGCACGACCTGCTACTTGCGGGACATCGAACGCGATTACGCCGCGTTCAACGAAATCCGCACGCAGTTTTTCAAGGAGCAAGGGTTGGATCCGTTGCCGGCTTCCACAGGCATTCAGGCCATTCTTTGCCGGCCGGATCTGCTCGTCGAGATGGAAGCGATGGCTATTTTTGACGCGAGCAAAAGGTAGCAGGCCGATTGATGGAGTATTGCGCGTGGCTTCCCCCGGGCCACGAGCCAAACAGGCGGGCCGGATGTTCCAGAGCGCGCCTGTTCGGGGTGAAGGAGCAGTGAAGGAAAGGTAGATTGCGATGAAGATCGCTGGGATTGTTCGACTCGAAGATATTTTCAAGCTCTGCCCTCTGATTAGCCGCAAAAGGGATGACTTCACCGGTGAAAACTCGGGAACCCGAATGGTGCAAGTCGGGCGAGTTTGTTTCGGCGGGCCGCGACGCGTGGTGATTGCGGGACCGTGCTCGGTGGAGAGCTACGAGCAAACACTTGAGGTGGCACTTGCGGTGAAGGCGGCTGGCGCGGACATGCTTCGCGGCGGCGCGTTCAAGCCGCGAACTTCGCCGCACGACTTTCAGGGGCTCGGCTTGGAGGGATTGCGGATTCTGCGCGAAGTCTCCCGAAAGACGGGGCTACCGGTGGTCACCGAAGTGATGGATGCGCGGCAAATCGAGCAGGTGGCCGAACATGCGGACATGCTCCAAATAGGTTCGCGCAACATGCAGAACTACACTTTGCTGGTGGAAGCGGGCCGCAGCGGAAAACCGGTGCTGCTGAAACGCGGGATGGCGGCAAGCCTTTGCGAATGGCTCGGTGCGGCGGAATATGTCGCCAAGGAAGGTAATTTCGACATCGTGCTGTGCGAGCGTGGGATCAAAGCATATCCCTCGGGTGAGTATTCGCGGTATGTCCTGGACTTGAACGTAATTCCCGCAGTGCAGGAGCACACATTCCTGCCCGTGATCGTGGATCCGAGCCACGCCACGGGAGTCTCCGCCATGGTCGAGCCAGCCAGCCGCGCGGCGGTGGAATTTGGATGCCACGGATTGATCATCGAGGTGGCCAGCGACCGCCCCGGCGCGGCCAGACCGATGTGCGATGCGGCGCAAGCGATCAGCCCGGCGACGCTGGCAAGAATCGTGGAATTCGTGGCGGCGCACAGCGAAGAACCGCTCCGGGAACGTGCCCATGCTGTTTAAAGTGGCTTGGAATATGGCGGGAAGAATGGTGCTCGCGGGAGCTGCTGTCCTTTTCGTGCTTACCTGCCCGGCATTGGCACAAACGCCGGAACCACAAAAACCGCCAAGTGAAACGACGCCGACGCCGCGTTACGCCAACATGCCCGACGAAGCCGTTCCCTACGGAAAATTCACCAAGCCGTACAAGGAATGGTACGTCGATAAGGATACTCTTGATTACTTCGGGGCGGCGCGCGAGCGCGTGGTGGAAGGAATCGACGCATCGAAAACGGTGAATATCGGATTTCTCGGCCCACTGGAAAACAACTATGAAGCGCGGTACGGGCAGGCCATGCTGCACGGGGCGCAGATGGCGCTGGAGGAAGCGAACGCGCGGGGCGGGTACGGAGCGAGCGGGGGGTCGAGCGGCAGGCCCTACGCGCTGAAGGTGCACAACGACTCGGCACAATGGGGCGCTTCGTCAACGGAAGCGGTGAAGATGCTGTTCGACGAGCACGTGGTTGCCGTGCTGGGAAGCGTGGACGGCGCATCCACACACATCATGCTGCGCACGTCCCTGAAACTGGAATTCCCCATCATGGACACGGCCACCACCGACCCGACTGTCACGGAAACGCGCATACCCTGGCTGATGCATACATTCCCCGACGACCGGCAGCAGGGATATACACTGGCGGACTACGTCTTCAAACAGTTGAAACTCAAGAAAATTGGTGTGTTCCGCACGCAATCGCGGTATGCGCGCATCGGCGTCGAGAAATTCTTTGACGAAGCGAAACGCATGGGCCGCGTGCCGCCACTGGAAGTGAAATTCGACCGCGGTGACCATGATTTTTCCACGCAACTCCGCATGTTGCAGAACGCTCACATCGAGGGGTTGGTGATTTGGGGCGAGGCGGCCGATGCCGCGCGCATTCTGAAACAGATGCGCGACATGGGGATGAAGCAACCCGTGTTTGGTTCGAGCCGCATGGCCTATCCCGCGCTCCTGGAGATCGCGGGAAGCGCCGCGGAAGGCGTGGTCACCACTTCTCCGCTGGATCCCACGCGGATGGATCCACAGTGGCAGGAATTCCGCAGAAAATATCAAGCGAAATGCAACGAGGAGCCGGATGCGTACGCCGCGTACGCTTACGATGGAATGAACATCCTGATCGGCGCGATCGAGAAGCATGGACTCAACCGCGGAAAGATCATGGATGGCCTTCGCGAGTACTACGGCAAGCCGTACGACGGCGTGGCGGAACGGGAAGAATTCGACTACACCTTGAACAACATCGCTCCGCTTGCGCTCGCTAAAGTGGAAAACGGGAAATTCGTTTACTTGCCGGCGCGACGCCGCGAGTCCGGCACCGCGCATTCCGGAGCTGGAGAACCCTGATGGTGGCGGCTGAATCATCTGGCCGCTACGTAAGAAAGTCCACCCGATGCATGTGGCACGCCGCTGCCAGCCTTGGTTTTTGCTTTGCTTTGTTGTTCGTGGTCATCACCGCATTTCCAATTCTCGCGGCGGGGCAGGACGACGACCTCACTCCCCGGACTCCCTATGCGGCTATGGACCGCAGTGCCGTTGCTTATCGCGGGCCTGGGCGCGAATCTGCTGCGAATCTTCCGGGCACAACCGTGAAAATCGGGCTGCTGCTTCCGCTGCAAGGCACGCGCGCAGCGGAGGGCCACCTCTTGCTGGAAGCAGCAAGGCTGGCACTGGCGGAGGAGGAGGGCGCCGGGCCGCTTGCCGATGGGCGTCACATGGAGCTCGCCGTGCGCAATGAAGCGGAACGCTGGGGCCAGGCAAGCAGCGAGATGGTCCAGTTAATTTCCGAAGAGCAAGTCGCGGCGCTGATTACTTCTTCTGATGGCACTATCGCGCATCAAGCCGAGCAGATCGCCAATAAGATCGGAATTCCGATTGTGACGCTGGCCAGCGACGCAACAACCACCCGAATCAACATTCCCTGGATGTTCCGTGTCGGCCCTAGCGATGAGGATCAAGCGCGCGCGATCGCCTCGGACATTTACCGGGCGAACGTTTCCAAAAAAGTGTTGATGTTGGTGGAAGCGGATCATGACGGCAGGGTCGGCGCGGAGGAATTCGAGAAGGCTGTCAAACATCTGCAAGGAACGCCGCCTGAGCGGATGGAAATTGCTCCCTCGGAGTTGCAACTGGAAGCGATTGCGGCGCAGGCGAAGGCGAGCGTGCCGGAGTCAATTGTGCTTTGGACGGATTCGCCGCTAGCGGAACGCCTTATTCCGTTGCTTGGCCACGACAACTCCGCGGCGCCCGTTTATTTGTGCCGAAAGGGGGCTGGTTCGGTTGCCGGCAATGCGTTTGCTACTTCCGATGGCGAGATGCGGGCGGGAAATCAACCTCCCTGGGGGGTTTGGGTAACGGCTTCCGCGACGGCCGCTACGAGCAGAGAAACGAGTGGATTTGCGGAACGTTATCATGCGAGGACGGGCGCATGGCCGAATCTGGCGGCCATGGAGACGTATGATGCGGTTCGTCTGGTTGCGGAATCGCTGCGCGTTACGGGAGCGAATCGTTCGCGCTTGCGCGACTATCTGGCTGGCGGAAATCGATTCGCGGGCCTGAGCGGAACAATCGTGTTTGATTCGGCCGGCAACACCCTCGGGGGCACCCGAATGCTTCGCATTGCATCCATCGGCGAACCTCCCACTCCGTGAGTATGGCTCCTCTCTGCTTGCGGAGTGAATGCCCCGAACTTACAACTGCAATGTTGCGCATACTACTTGTTGGCTGCTTGGATTCACCCAAGCGCCAATCGGGAGATTCATCCCGCTGAATCCGCGGGATGGAGAAGAGGTGACGCTCCCGGGGCGGGCAGGTGATGGGGCTAATCGGTGGCGCCTGGGGAGGAGGGGCCGGGATGAGGAGCGGGCTCGCGGATAAGCAGTGGAAAGCGTGGGAAGGAAAAGCTGCCAGCTACGTCATCGATGATGTTCACTTGACACAGATAGAGGCCGGGCTTCAAGGATTGCAGTGGCAAATCCATCTGGAAAATGACGGCTTTGCGGTCGGGCGCAGTGACTTCGTTGGCTACAATCGGCTTGGACTCAAAGACCTTCGTTGCGCCTTGGATAAACTCGATGCTGGTGAGGACGCGCACGGATTCACGCGAAGGTTTTGCGGCCGGTGCAGGTTTGGGCGAAGCCTGCTGGCCGGAAGTGGCAGGAGCCTGCACGGTCTGCTCGATGTTCTTGCCCTTCGCGGGGTCATAGATTTCGTACTGCAGGTAGAGATGCTGATCCGGGGTGAAGACGTGAGTGATATTTGGAACGAGTTCCATTTGGTCGCGCACCAACGGATTGGTGCCGGCGTTCTTGCCAGTGGCGGGGACGCGCTGACTGCTCAATACCACGGAACTCATTTTTAACGGGGTCTTGCGCAAGTCCGGGATGCGCACGTCGGTCTCAAACGAGCCCATGCGTCCAGTGCGATTCTCACGTACCACGAACTTGAGGTGGTAGCTGCCGGGAGCAAGGAGGAAGCCGGTATTGTACTGGACGTTTTTGCGGCGAACCTCGCGTGTGCTATCAACGGCCAGCTTCACCGTATCGCGCAGACGGCCAACCGGGAACCTACCGCTTTCGAGAGCTTCCCCGATGATGTCAATGGTGGCGCTGTCTTTATCCTTCTCGGTAACAAAGGGAATCTGCGAGCCGGGGATGATGAGGGAAACAGCCAGATAGTAGTGGGACTCGTCCTTGCGGAAATAAGAGGCGCCTGCGTAGACAGGCACATCCACGCGGGGCAACTGTGCGGTCATCTCGTCTTCCAGTTGCTGTTCGCGGTCCGCTTTATTCAGGTGCTCGAAGTCGCGGCCGGCGTAATAACCAGACCGGAAATCGAGCTTCAAGTCGGGCCGGTTCACGGTGACCTTGAGATGGCGGAAGCGGCCATCCTTTGCGGGATTGTTGCTGGTGAAACCCAGAACGTAATAGACGGAGCTGTCCTTCTGGACCTGGGAGAATACGCCGCTGAAATCGTTGGAATCGAAGAAGGCTTTGCCACCCGTGTCGGCGGAGAGGGTGGCGAGGGTGTCTTGCGAAGCGGCGTTGCCGTTCAGATCGTTGAGGATGGAAGCGCCGGTGTAAGCGGATTGGCCGTGCAGGCTGGCGTTTTGCGCCTCGCCGCCCGGTGGAAAGGCTTGCAGTCCGCGGACGTCCAGTGAATAGATGGAGGCGTTGGCCTTGACGGCAGCGGCCGTTGCGGCGTGCAAAGCAGCCTGGTTATCCACGCCGGATTGCGTGATGCCGTTGCTGAAATAGATGACACTTTTCTTTTGAGGGAGCTTGCCAAGCGACTGCATCAGCGACTGTATGGCGAGAAGCTTGAAATCAGCATTGAAGGTATTCAGATCGGTATCGTCTTCGGTGAAAGAGCCGCCGGTTTCGGCGGCGCCCTCGGCGCTCCCCGTGGTGCCATTGTCGAAGCCTTGGCCTTCGCCCGCGCTGTAACTGGCCAGGACAGCGGTTAGCTTAGCCTGGTCATCGGTGAAGTCGCAGTCCACGTGCATGTTGGTGGCGAGCGAGACGATGGCGACAAGATCCGCAGGCTGCATCTTGTCGTGGATGAATTTCTTCGCCGCGTCCACGGAGCGGTCAATATCCTCCGGTTGCATGGCGGAGAAATCGAAAAAGAGGAGAATCAGGCGGCGATCGCGGGCATCAAGGGTGGGGGGTGCTTTCTTTGTGGAGTGCAAGAGAGTTCCCGGCGTTGGCGGAGCCGCGCCAGAAATCGTCGTGCCTCCAGTGGCGGCCAATTGATCCACATCCTCAAAATCGAAGCTGGAGATCTGCTGCTTTTTCCCGTCTTCGTAGAGGGTAAAGTCCTCTTTTTTCAAATCCTTGATTACATTTCCCTTTTTGTCGCGAGCGACAACATTGACGAGTACGAGTTCGGTGGTGACTTGAATCACGGACTGACTGGTGGTGGGGCGGCTGGTGTCCTGGGCGATCATCCCCGCGCCTGGGGAGAGCAGCGCCGCGGCAGCCAGTATCGAGAGTGTTGTTCTTGTGCGTGGCATGGGCGTCAAATCTCAGAAACGAAAACGGACTTGCATGGTGACACGGCGCATGCTCCCCGCGGCAGTGATTTCTCCGAATGTCAGGGAGTTCACGGCGGTAGAGATGGAAGTGTAATTCACGTGATTGAAGACATTGCTAGCCGTAAAGCGTAAATCGAGAGAGCGAGACTCCTTGATGGGAATGGTGCGATTGATGGTCATGTCGAACGTCACCGAGCCCGGCCCTTCGATGGAATTTCGAGTCGCATCACCATAAGGAGAATTAGTGGGGTTGGTGCAGTTGGGCCCAGGGTCGCAAAACGCGGCTGTATTGAACCATTCCCGAACACTTGGATTGGGAAGCGAAATGGATTGCCCCGGGACAAGGTTGGCGCGAAGAGAGCCGCTGACGCCGCGAGCGATATCCAAAGCGGCTCCAAGGACGCTGGGAGTGAAATAGAGACCGGAAGCAATGGTCCAGTCGCCACTCCACTGCCAATTGGAAAGAATGTGGGAGATGGCGCCTTTCTGGGCGAGCAGATGGTTTTCGCCAAAGGGAAGATCGTACGTCCAGTTGCCAGTGAACTTGTGCGTTTGATTGAAACTGGAAAGCCCGCGGTCCGCCGAGATGTCGAAAGGATCCTGAGCAACGACGACGCCACCGCCACCAATGGAAGAGGCATCGTCAATGGATTTGGAGAACACGTACTGCGCGCCGATGCCCAGGCCTTTGGAAAAGCGCCTGCGAACACGAACGGACGCGGCATGGAGAACGGAGTTTCCCTCGGAGGACTCGTAAATGAAAGGCTGATTGTTCCCGACGACCAGAGCGCGCTCGGTGTCCAAGCGCGTGCCTTTCGAGCCGTTATAGCCAACGTTGAGGACCACATTGCCGGCCACCTCGCGTTGGAGATCCAGATTCCAGATCTGCACATAGCCAAGGGCGTAATTCGGATCGACGGCGAAATTATTGGAAACGGTGCCTTGCGTAAGAGTGGGGAAACCGTTTGTGAGGGTAAGCGGCGTTGGTCCGGTCAAGCCGGTCACAGTCGTCGTGTTCGTGGCGGCGTTGGCGAAGGGAGGTTGAAAGGCGAAGTTCTGAACCATGGCGCTGTACTGGGCAAGGTTGTAATTGATGCCATACCCGAGGCGAACGACCGTTTTTTGGAGCGGTCTCCAGGCAAGGCCGAGGCGCGGCGCGAAATTGTTGCGGTCAGGATTAAGAAGAGATGGATTGAAGGAAACCGCGTATGTTCCCGAGCCTGGCGGCACGACAGCTCCGGCGGGGACGACGGGCACTGCCGTGGAAAATCCCTGGCCAACTTCCAAATTGGTGATGCGGTCATGGGCCTCCGTGTAAGGGCCTATGTACTCGTAACGAACGCCAAGATTCAGCGAGAGTTTTGCAAAAATCCGCCAGTCATCCTGGACAAAAAGGTCGGAGGAGTTGCCGCGAAAATTGTAAGAACTGACGCCGTATTGCAGGGAAGTCTGCTGAGGATAGCCAAGCAAGAAATCCGCGAAATCATAGCCGGTGTCGGGCAGAGCTTGCGTGCTTCCGGAAGCGTACGCAGAGGTGGCAAACCCGGTGAAGACGAAACTGCCTTCAGCGTTCCTGGCGGCGCGGAAGCTCTGAAGAATGCGGCGGTAGTCACCTCCGAAGCGCCAATTGTGTTTGCCGTGATTCCAGGAAACCGTGTCGGAGACAGAATAAGTCTGGTCGAGTTCACGGCGCGGGGCGGGCTCGTTGAGCCCGCCAAAGGAAGTGAAGCTGATACCAGGCAAGCCCCAATCGAATGGATCGCTTGAAATTCCGTTGATTCCGGCCCCGCTGGGGCCTGCGACGTCGAGAACATTGGAATAGAGATTTGTGGTGGAAACGTGATTGTGGTTGTAGTTCACGCGGAAAATATTGTTCACGCGATTTTTGCCGTAAGTCCACCCGGCGCTGGCGTTCAAGCCTTGCGTTCCCGTGCCGCCATTGAGCGACGGGAAAGCATTCACGGTGGTGGAGTTGCTGCGCGCCCAATTGAGCCCAAAATTGATGTTGTTTTGCTGCCGCCGCCCGCCACCCCTACCCCCGCCGCCACCGCGTCCCGTGGGGCTGGGAGCAGGGCCGAAATTGTGAATCAGCCGGAAGATCACGGCGTCAGAATTGCTTTCGGCCGAAGTAAGGTATTGGAAATTCTGCCCGGTTGCAGTGGTGGGCATGTTGGGCAAAGGGATGTACTGGAGCAGAGCTTTGGCGGAGGGACTGATCAAGGCGGGATCAATGGCGTTGAGGATGCCGTTGTATTGGTACTGCTGTCCGGTAACAGGATTGAATAGCTGGACCGGCGTGCCGTTGTTGTAAGTTGCACCGGAAAAATTGCCGTTGCGCTCGTCGACGGTTGGCACACGAGAGAAAGCATCATAGGGCGTATCTCCCCGTGAGCCGTTCCAACCGGCGAAGAAGAACCATTTGTTACCGGCGTCGAAAAGGTTGGGAATCTTCAAAGGACCGCCGACATTCGCTCCGAAGTGCGACTGGTTGTATTGCGGCTTGACGGCAGGCGTGCCGTTCAGCGCATAGGGAGTGGCATCGAGCGATGCGTTGTCATCGGAGAAATAGAGCACGCCATGAGGCTGGTTGATATTGAAGCCACGTCCGCCCATTCTGCCGATAGCGATTGGCCCGCCTCCCGGGCCTCCTCCTGGACCACCGAAGCCCGGCCCGCCACCGAGGGGGCCACCGCCGCTCAGAACACGGTCGCGAAACTCCTGAATGCGCTGTTGCAAGTCATCTTCACTGCCTCCGCCGAAATCCTGAGTGCGTCCTTGTGCGCCAGTAATGCTGACGGATTCCGTGGGAGCATCCACGCCCGCGCCATTCATCGGCAGACTTGAATAATCATTGCTGCTTTGTGGGGCGCCGGATGCGCCTGTTGCACCGAAACCAGAATTGCCTCCGCTTAAGGAGGCGAGCGTGCTGTCCACGGCCAGGCTCTGAAAGCCGCGGGCGGCAGCAGCGAAGCTCGCGGCAGAGTTATCGGATTGCTGTTGCTGTCGAGATGCCAGCAACAACTCCGCATCCACTCTTGCCGCGGGATTCTGCGGATTGAGCACGAATTCTTGAGTAAAGAGAGCAAAGCCCATGAATTCAATGCGCAGAACGTAGCGGCCACGAACGATACCGGAGAAAGAGAATTTTCCCTCGGCATTGGTCACGGCAGCGTACTTCTTGCCAGTGAGGGTGTTGGCGGCAGAGACTGTCGCGCCCGGCAGGGGCGTCTTGCCCGTGCGCGCAGTTCCGGTGATTTCATAAGTGGGGGCTACAGCGCTGGGCGGAGTGGGGCTCGCGGGGCCACCAGGCGGCATGGATGGTGCGGTCTCTTGTGCCTGCAAAGGCAGGGCAAGGAGAGCCCCTACCAGGACAAGAATGGGTATGCCGCAAAGAATTGCTTTCAAACCGCACTCCCTTATCGAGTTATTGTTTCGGAGGATTGCTCGCGGGAGCATTAGCAGGCGCACTTCCGGAAGCACCCCGACCGCTCATCATCTGCTGCATGCGTTCCCACTGCTCCGCGGAAAAGACCATTACATTCTTGGGGACGAAGACATTATTCTGCATGGCACCACGGATCACCACATGGTCACCGGGATGAATGTCGGCCATGGTGATGCTGTCGCGGCCCTTGCGAAGAGAAGTATCTTCAGTAAGTTCAAGGGTCTGCGTAACATTGTCCGTACGCAAGACGGTCATGCTCGGCGCGTCAATGGACTTAATTTCACCGGCGACAAAATCTTTGCCCATTTCGCCGAACCCGCCGCCTGCTCCTCCAGAGCCGCCACCGCCAGGGCCGTTACCGGAGCGCGCCCCGATCATTTGAGCCGTGTACGTGTGGTCGGCATTCTCCTCGCCGCGTACAAACACTAGGTCGCCCACTTTGAAATCGGCAATTTTCGCAGGCTGGCGATCTTTGCGGAATTCGGTTGCATCCGTGAGCTTTATGGTTACGGAGGTTCCGTCAGGCCGGGTCAGCTCAATGGAACCGCTGGTAATGGCGGTGATTTTCCCCGCGACGCCGTGGCCTTCCATGGGTCCGCCGCGCCCCTGGCCGCGGCCACCACGGGGGGATGCACCCTGCTCCTGCCCCTGGGGGGTCGCATCTGGGGTTTGCGCCCAGAGCGAGGTTGCGAGGAACAAAAACAGGAAACTCAACATGCAGGAGTGCTTTTTATTCATAAGGCTTCTTTCCTTGGTAAACCTGCTCACTTGTAATGACGGAGGACCGGGCACGATAGTTACCAAAACCAGCCGCACCGGCCGGGGACTAGACCCCTGCCTTCCTCCCCTTGTAATTCCAGAGAAGCAGGCCGAAAGTTCCCGTCCAGCCCAATGGGCAGCCTTAGCAACATACCATCAGTCGAGCAGGGAAAGCGCCTATGGAGTGGGTGGCGGTAAAGGGATCAGAGCAACACGCCCCCGGTGAATATCCGCACTCATTGTGGAGCAATGTCATGTTGTGCTGTTGACGTAGACTTGATGGTCAACCAGCGCCGGCTGATGGTGGGGTCGGACTCAGGATCGGAAGGAGTCGCTGTCGCCATAAGCGTGTATTTGCCTGTCTCTGGCGGCGTGCGCACAGTGATGTTGTAGGAGTCCGCTCCAAGCGCTTCGAGATGAAAAGGAATCTGAACGCTGCTGGCGGATTTGCCACGTTCATCCAGAAACTGGAGCCGCAGTATTCCTGCTCGCGGTTGGGCCAGATCGTTCACCATCATAACCATGAGAGTTTCCATCTCGTTTGGCGCCAGTTCTTCGTGCCAGAAATTGATGTACACACCTAGTGGCTTGAAGGCCTGGGTCATGTAATCCGCGAAATGAGGCTCAAGCGTGAGTGCCTTCACATCGGTGAAATGATCAGATGTAAAGGCATTTGGCGCGCTGGTGGTGAGATAAACGAAGTGGAGGACGCCTGCGTAACGCCGGTGGGCGCGCCAGTATTCCGTTTCACCGGCCAACAAGTATGCCTGCATTGCAAAGCGTTGTTCGGCCGTGCTGTCTTTTCCGACGAGCAGGGGATAAAGCTTTTCCGTGAGCAGCGTCGGAGAGCCATCGCGATTCAGCCAGAGCCATCCATATTCGTTCAGGATCAAGGCGTGGGCTGTCTGAGTGGAAAAGGAATCCTTGGCCATTCCCTGCATGGATTCGAGGTCCGTCATGCGAAACTTCCACTTCCCCGTGGATGCCGTTTCGTAGAAAAGATATGGATGATCTTCCACAGGATCGTTGCTGCCCGCCGGCGGATTGTAGCTGTTTTCCCAAGGACGGTGAGATAAATCCAGGTCGCGCACAGCGGGAATGATCTGTTCGCCAAACTCTGGCGCCCAGGATTCGTTATTGGCGTCCCAGATCGCCACGCTGGGGTGATTCCAATTGTCGCGCATCCATTCTCTGAACTCGGCCGTCAGTTCCTCGGGATGCAATTTTTCCCGGTACATCCCCGCCCAGTCCGGGTGGCCGATCCATACCATATATTCGTTCTGAATCAGCAAGCCCGCCTCGTCTGCAATCTCGAGCCAGCGATCCGGCACGGGACCGATGCAAAAGCGAAAGCTATTCCAGTGCATCTGCTTGGGAATCTGAACTAACAATTTGTGCAGCCAGGCTTCATCCCAGGGCAGTGTTCCGGAATCGGGATCCTCAAAGAATCGGTGCAGGGTGATATTGGAGCCGCGAAGGAAATAGGGTTTGCCGTTCAAATAGGCACGTTGCGTCACAGTATCGAAATGAAAGTCGCGCATACCGAATCGAGTGATAGCGGAATCGCCGGAGGTGTGAGTCTCCAGACGGTAGAGGAATGGATCTTCCGGCGCCCACAAATGCTGCCCGGGAATGGGTACGGTCTGCTGGACCAGCCTGGTTTCGCCGGGGGCCAGCGTGACCGTAATTGCTGGCGAGGATGCTACGGTGCCTCCCGTCTTCCACTCGCTTACGTTTTGCTGGAGAACCGTGCTTTCGGGTTCCGCGCTGAAATTGCGCAACTCTGTCTGCACCAACACCTCGGAAGAATCGATTCTTGGGGCGGCTTGTACATTCGTAATGCCTGCGCCATCAAATGCCATCAGGGAAACGTCGTCGTAGATTCCGGGTGTCCAACGGTTCTTCTCGAAATCCGTGCCAGCAGAGATGTTCCGCGGCAAAACTCCGGGATGGGCCCCAACGCGAATCACAATCTCGTTTTCACCGTTCCAGCGAATAGCCTTGCTTGCGTCAAAGTAGGCCGCCGTAAAACAGGGGAGGTGCTCGCCCAATTTTTGCCCATTCAGAAATACGGCAATTCCAAACTGCGCTTTGCTGATTTTCAGCAGTGCCACGGAATGGGTTGCAGGTGCGCGGAAACTGCGGTGGTACCAGAAGTAGTTGCGCTCCTGGCGAGAAAGCCCCGCGACATTTCCCAGCTTCTCGTAGTCGGATTTACTGTAACGGCCTTGCTCCATCAGGTTGGAAAGGAGTTCCCGGCTCTGGAATTCGTCCACATCCTTGAATGCCGGCATGGCGGAGTGCGCCAGGCCGGGCACTGACACGTGGTGGGAGTAGGAAGAGGGTTGCACATCGGACGAGACGCTATCTGCAATTTCCCATAACCCGTTGAGTGGTAGCGTCACACGCTGGGCTTGCGCCGCACAGGGCCATATGAGAGCCAAAACAATCAATGGGCTCACGAAATGTCGCACCGGAAACGCCTGAGCGAAAGTATTCATTAAGCGAAGGAACATTTTGGTCCCTTTCTGATCTGCTGATCCCGCAAGTTCGGGCGATCAACTACGGTTCAAAGCTTTTGCAAAGTTTTGCGAAGTGGCCTGGATCGCTGACCCAGCTTAGTGCGCGGGAAAGGCAATCGCAACAAAACAGATGCGTTCCAACAATAAACGGCCAAACGTAAGCTCTTTTGTGAGACAGTGACTGTTTGCCGCACATTTCCTCTTCGCTGGAAGGACTGATTCTCCGTGAACGTCTCTGATCAGCAGCCCTCTTCCCGCTCGATCTACCTGATTGTTGCGGTTGCGGGAGCTGCAGGACTCCTCTTCGGCTATGACACCGCGGTCATTAATGGCGCGCTTGTGTTTCTCCGAACCGCATTCCAACTTTCCGAGGGCCAGACGGAGTTCGCCGCCAGCAGCTTGCTTTGGGGATGCCTGGCAGGGGCATTGCTTGCCGGCCCGCTTAGCGACCGTTACGGACGTAAGAAGTTGTTGCTCCTGAGCGGAGTCCTTTTCTTCCTCTCGGCGCTGGGTGCAGCCCTGCCGCGCACGTTCGGGTTTTTCCTTATGGCGCGTGGGGCGGGAGGACTCGGCATCGGAATGGCTTCGACGCTTGCACCGGTATATCTGGCTGAACTCGCGCCTTCCGAACAGCGGGGCCGAGTGGTAACAGTGAATCAACTGGCAATTGTGTCCGGCATTCTGGTCGCCTATCTGGCAAGTTGGGCCTTCTCGTTTCTTGGGGCTTCGAGTTGGCGCTGGATGTTCGGTTCGGCGGCGTTGCCGGCTGCTGTTTTCGCGTTGGCTGTGCTCACGATTCCAGAAAGTCCCCGGTGGCTGTTCGAGAAGGGGCGTGAACCCGAGGCACGGAGCATCCTGCAAGATCTCCATGGCGCGGCGGTTGCCGAGAAAGAGATTCACGAGATTTCCGAATCTATCGGGGCGAAAAAGTTGGGATGGGGCGATCTTCTGCGGCGGATTCGCAAACCCATGATGCTGGCCATCTGTCTTGCCGTGCTTCAACAAATCAGCGGCATCAACACGGTGCTGTATTACGGGGCGCTGTTGTTCAAGGAGCATGTGGGCGTCAGCAGCCAGAGCGCGGTTGGCGCCAACGTATTGATCGGGGCCGTCAATTTCATCTCTACGCTGGTGGCAATGGCGATCGTTGATCGCGTCAGGCGGCACACATTGCTCGCGACTTCGGCGGGCATCATGGCTCTATCGCTGCTCGTGCTGTGTCTGGGATTCCGCATGGTTCCCGCGCCGTTTCCCCTTGTGATGGGCTCCATCCTCGTCTACGTGGCTGCCTTTGCGACAGGCGTGGGGCCGGGCGTTTGGATCTACATCGCGGAACTTTTTCCCACTGCGCTTCGCGGGCGAGCGATGTCCGTGGCCACCGCGGCGCTATGGGGCGCATGCATCCTGGTCACCAATACGTTTCTTACTGCGGTGCGGCTGCTGACTCCGTCCGGCGCATTTCTTTTCTACGCGGCGATGTGCGCACTGTTGTGCGGCTTTGTTTTTCTGTTGCCGGAGACGCGTGGCCGTTCCCTGGAAGAAATTGCAGGCTTGTGGGGGAAAACCGATCGAGAAACTGCGCCCCCAAGCCAAGCCTGAGAGCATATCGTCTTCGATCTTAGTCGCCCACTTGCCGCGGAATTCCGCTCTTTGAGGTTGCGGAGCACTCTGGCATAATGCCACTTCTCAATAGTTCGTTTTGCGCCGCATTCCCGCCTGCCCGAATGCATCAAGGAGGACAATCTTATGGATCGCCGCGAATTTCTTGGCGCGGCTGCAGCCCTGACGGCCACGGCAGCCTACGGTTGGACGACACCCCTGCCCCGTCGCCCTTATAAGAATGGCATTGAGCTTTCCATCCTAGCCCTCGGTGGCATCGTGGTTTGCGGTCTTCCCCAACAAGAAGCCTCGCGCCGCGTTGCCCAAGCGTATGACCGGGGCGTGAACTATTTCGATTGCGCTCCTTCGTACTTCAACGGTGAAGCGGAAACCAAGCTCGGGGAAGCGCTGCGGCCGTATCGCAGCAAGGTATTCCTGGCTGAAAAGACCACGCAACGCGATGCCAAGGGTGCACGCGAGGAACTGGAGCGCACGTTGCCGCGATTCCACACCGATCATGTGGATCTTTACCAGTTTCACGCCGTCAGCTCGATGGATGATGTGGACAAGATTCTGGCGCCGGGCGGGGCGGCGGAGACATTTCTTGCGGCCAGGAAAGAAGGCAAAGCGTTGCATTTAGGTTTCTCCGCCCACAATGCGCCGGCAGCTCTTCGCCTGATGGACGAGCTCGAGTTGGACAGCGTGATGTTCCCGGTGAACGTCAATGCCTGGGAAAACGGTGGTTTCGGCCCGCAGATTCTGGGCAAAGCAAAATCGAAAGGCATGGCTCGAATGGCCTTGAAGGCTCTGGCGTTTGGCTTGTGGCCCAAGGGGATGAAAGAGAGCGATCGCAAATACCCCAAGTGTTGGTATGAACCGATTGACGATCGGGAAATGGCGGGTCTGGCGCTGCGATTCACGCTGAATCAGGATGTCACCGCTGCCGTGCCGCCGGGCGACGAGCGCATCTTTGACCTGGCGATGGAACTTGCGTCCGCCCCGCTGCCCCCGTTGAGCGCGGACGAACTCGCGGGAATCAAGACGCGGATAGGGGCGCTTCCACCTATTTTCCGGGTGTAGGGTGCATCGTGGATTGACCAGCGGCTGCGTTTGACGCGCTAAAAAAAGGAGAGAAACTCGCAAACCTTTCCCCGCTTTCCGGGAAGCCGCAGCCCAGAACGCCTGTTGGGCTGCCCGCCCAAGCTGGGACGACCAAAACAAGGGATTGTGCGTCTAAATAGGGCGAGGCTTCGCGGCGCTTAGGCTGCCCTGTCTGATTGCCGCAAATCTTTTCTTTCCTTTGATTTGGACCTACAATAATGAGGATTAAGGTGGTACGTGATTCGATAAAGACCTGCACTGAGTTCATTGGTCGGCGGTAGTGGAGCCACCTTGGAAGGGTTTTGACCCTCCGGCGAAACATTTGCCCCCGTCAAGCCGTATTCATTGTAGGCGTAAACCTAAAAACTCCTTGCTCCGAGTTTTCCCCGCGCGCGGGTGGTCCGTGGCGGATGATGGAAGGGGATAGCATGAAGACGTGGCAGAAGGTCGGCATTGGAGTCGGTGCGGCGGTCCTCCTCGGCGGGATCGTGTGGTTTAGCATCAATCAAGCCAACAAAGGCGTGGTGACCGTACAAACCGCCAAGGTGGCCAAGCAGGAAGATCTTGTTTCCGTCGTGACGGCTTCGGGGGAAATCAAACCGACGACCTACACCAACATTACCGCCCAGGGATTCGGGCGCATCACAGAAATCCTGGTGAAAGAAGGGGACCACATCAAGAAGGGCGACAAGTTGCTTCTGCAGGACAACGTGCAGGCCAATGCCGACGTGCAGGCGCAAGCCGCCTCCATCAATTCCTCGGAATCGGGTGTGCAGGCCGCAGAAGCAAGTTATAAAGCCACACAATCGGATTTGACGATGCAAGAAGCCAATCTGGAAAAAGCGAAATTGGATTTTGAGCGCGGGGTGGGATTGTACAAGGATGGCCTGATCCCAAAGCAGGATTTCGATCAGCGCAAGACATCCTACGACGCTGCGGTAGCCACCGTGGATGCATCCAGAGCGCGCATGCTGGCACAGAAGGCACAACTCCAACAGGTGCGCTCGCAACTTGCTCAGAGCAAGGCAGTGCTGGTGCACACGAAGGACATCCTTTCCAAGACAACCTATGTATCGCCGATCAACGGAATTGTCAGTTATCTCCCCGTGCGCCTCGGTGAATATGTTGTCCCCGGCATTCAAAACGCGAATGGCAGCTTTCTGATGACGCTCTCGGACATGTCCGTGGTGACGTCCGAAGTAAAAGTGGACGAAACGGATATTGTGAACGTGAAGATCGGGCAGGACGCTGACGTTACGATTGACGCTGTCCCTGGGAAAACCTTTAAGGGGAAAGTCACGGAAATCGGGTCGCAGGCGGTTCTACGCAGTTCGGGTTTGGCCACCACGCAAACAACCACAAGCAACCAGGAAGCCAAAGATTTCAAGGTAGTGGTCACCCTGGATAGCCCGCCCGAAAACCTGCGCCCGGGCCTCTCCACGACAGCGAAAATCAAGACGGCCGAAAGAAAGAATGTGATTGCGATTCCTATCCAGGCGCTGGCCGTGAGGTCGCGCAAGGATCTGGATGAGGCCGCGAAAAATGGCAAGAAACCCGGCAATGTTACTTTGGCCGCGCCTCCTCCCACTGCTCCCGGCGACCCGAAGAAAGACGAAATCCAGGGCGTATTCGTGGTCAACGGCAAGAAAGCGGCCTTCCGCCCCGTCGAAACAGGTATTTCTGGGGTGACCGATATCGAGATCACCAAGGGTTTGCAGGAAGGCGATGAGATCGTGGTGGGGAGCTACAAGGCCCTGCGCACGTTGAAGCCGGAGGCCAGCGTCAAGGTGGATAACTCCGCGCCCAAGAAGACGGAAGATCAGCAATAACCAGCGGTAACAGGGAGAATGAAATGCCCATCGAGACACCTACTACGGATTCTTTCCGCCAGGACCTGGTGGACAGCGGCGTGGTGATCCGCACGGAGGAATTGACGAAGGTCTACGAAATGGGCGCGGAACAGGTGCACGCCTTGAGTGGCGTCGACGTTGATATCCGTAAGGGCGAATATGTCGCCATCATGGGGCCCTCAGGCTCCGGCAAATCCACACTGATGAATCTGATCGGTTGCCTGGATTCGCCGACTGCCGGGCGCTATTGGCTGGCCGGGCGCCTTGTCAGTGATCTTGACGATGATGAGTTGGCTTACATCCGCAACAAGGAAATTGGCTTTGTCTTCCAGACTTTCAACTTGCTGCCCCGTGCCACGGCTCTCCACAATGTCGAGTTACCGCTCATCTATAACGGGACTCCCGCCGAAGAGCGCGTGGAGCGCGCCAAGAAGGCCTTGGAACGCGTCGATCTGATCCCCCGCATGAATCACAAGCCCAACGAGCTCTCCGGAGGTCAGCGCCAGCGTGTAGCCATTGCGCGCGCGCTCGTCAACAATCCCTCGATTGTGCTCGCTGACGAGCCCACGGGAAACCTTGATTCCAAGACGGGCGAAGAGATCATGGGCCTGTTTGAGAATCTCCATCATCAGGGCAACACCATCATTCTGGTCACGCACGAGATGGATATCGCGCAACATGCCCATCGCGTGATTTTCATTCGCGACGGAAAGATCTTCTCCGACGAAAAAGTTGCCAAGAAAAAAGCAGAGACCGACTGAGCGGCAACGTTCAGGCAGATGGATTGCCCCTCTACAAACCGTCACACAACCAAGGAAATGGTGTTATCGCGCGGGCGTCGCCTGCGTCACGTCGGACTCCCCTAGCATATCCGGCGATGTCAGGTAAGTCCGCGAGAGCCGGTCATGCCAGGTGAGAGAATCTTCGTCCCAGGTAGCCCAGAGAAACCCTAGAAAAAGCGTTCCCGCCGACAGCAGGTAGCCCAGCGCTCGCAGCATAAATTGGTTGGCCGTCGGGCTCTCTCCCGAAAAGCTGGACACCTGCAAACCGCGCACCATCATTCCCGGTGTGGTTCCCCCAAAAATTGTGAACAGCCCGAAATATTGTGCGTAAACGAACGCGAACGTGAAGAAGCAGACTGCGGCGCTCAGCTTGCTAAACGTGAAGTGGCCTCCCAACGAGCCGAACAGCGCCAAAAATCCGCCGTAAGCGAAAGCCAGACAGGCGGCATCCACCAGCGCTGCTCTACGCCGCTCCTCGATCGAGGCAACCGGAAACATCCCGGGGGAAGCTCGCGTCCCACTCTCGGCCGGCAACTCGGGGAGAGATACGTTTTGTTCCGGGCACTCTGGGGGCAAACTTACATCAATCAGGAGCCGCGTCTCCACGGCCTCCTGCTTTCGGGGAGGCCGCCCGATGGCCACCGTGAATGCGAAGTCTTCGCCCTCTTGAGCTGTTTCCTCGAGTTGCGGAAGCGCCTCGACGGCAATATTTTCTGACCCGATAGCGCCTGGGCTTTCGAAGGGCAGTTCGCTTTGCCCCTCGCCGGCAGACACCTTTCGTCGCCGGGCGCGATAGGCCTGCAGGCGTTGGTTCAATTCACCGCGCCATTCCTTATCCGACTTCGCGTTGAGCGCCAGATTGCCGTGCGTGGAATGGGAGCCCTCCCCGTGGGGATCGGACTCTGGAGAATCACAAAAATTACATGCGCGCGCGCCCTTGGCGAGCACTGCGCCACATTGCAAGCAGATTTTATTCACCGGTGCGTTTTGCGCTGCGGACGCTCTCACTCCGGTGAGGAGGAGCCTTTTCAGATTACCATGCACCGGGAGAAGTCAACCACCAGGGAATGCAGAGGAGTCGCCAAAGAGGCAGTAGATGGGGTGTCAACTAAAGTCCGGCCTGTTGCGCAAGCATTTCGCGGTTGTGGGCAATTCGCCGGTCCAGGGCAACGGCGGCGAAGTAGGCGCAGCACGCCTGTTCATGTTCTGTCCAGGAGCGCAGTGAAGGCGCCATCCAGGCGAGCATTCGTCGAACCGCGGTCAGCCATGAATAGTAGATGCCCACCGCCTTCAGTCCCGTACGGTCTTCCCGGCGGTCCGGGCACAAGCGGAGCAACTGAACCACGCGCGCATAGTCTGCCGCCGCAGCCACGGTACGAATTCCCGTCACATCCCGTACTTCGGCCGACAAAGGATGCCGCGAAGAGGAAGCCACGAGCGACCGGCAGTAGGAGACAAAGAACATGCATAGCGTGGCGACGGAGGCGATGAGAATCAGCACGGCCATCATCGCGGCACCGCCACAAGTTGCGCCGGCGCAAGCCGCGCTTCCTCGCTATTCCGCAACATCGTGATTGACCAGGACAACGGCAAAAAGCATCCCAGCACCGGACAGAGATACCGGATGATACTGAATTTCCACGAGAGGTTCATTAGTGCATAGCTTGCCGCATAGCCACTGAAATACAGACCCAGTGACAGGATAATCTGCACCAGCCGCGTGCGCGTCTCGCGCAGTTTCAACACGGCTCCCCAGAGGATGTAGGTCAATACCAGGCCGACGAAGTAGAGGTTCTGCGAGAGTTCGTAAGCGAAACCCGTCGAAAGGCGCTGTGCCGATTGCGCGACTACGGCGTAAGAGAATCCGGCGGTTCCCAGCAAAAGGAACACGGCTCCCCATTTCACATATTCACCCGTGCGAAGTTCGCCGAACACGCGCGAATAAAGGCTGATCAAAGCGCCAAAGAGGGTCAGAGTCAGCAGGGCATCGCTGTAATAGTAAAAATACATGTACTGATTAGAGCCCTGCCCCCCATATCTCCACAAGATGAGAAACCGCCCAATGCTTACACTTGTGGAAATGAGAAGGTAAAGGTTCAGGAAAAAGTAACGAAGGAATGAACGGCGAGCGAGTGAGCACACCACAAACATCAGCTCAAAGGCTGTTCCTAGAAACCAAATGCTCAGGTCAATCGAGCCAGGCATAAACTCCTAATCCGCCTGGCCCAACTCACTCGCTCTAAGTACCAAAGCACCCCGACAGAGTTAGTTGGACGGTGGCGGCGAATCTGGCCTCGGCGGCGGGAACGGCAGGGGTGCCGGTCCGTTCGCCATCATTACCGTCCCCTTTGAATTGCTGGAGAGGGCGGTCTTGATGCCCATTGCTCCCACCAGTATACCCATGGCGAGAACGAGTGCGCCTAATTTGCGTGACATGGTGCCTCCGTAGAACTAGCAAATGCTTACGGAGACACTCTATCCTTTGAGCGGATAGTGTCAAGTAGAGCACACTACGCCTATGTTGAATAAGCGTAACGGGCAAGTGGCCTTGCCCTTTCGCCATTTATTCGCTTGGCGCCAGGGTAGACCTCTTCCCACATTGCGGACGATAGCCCCCCACTCCTCTCAGTAGCAACGGTACCGACGTCCCAAGAGCCGTAGTACGAAAGTACCAGCGCGTTTCCTTGCAGTTGGTCTCCGGCGGACAGGGCTTCGCGCAGGCCTCCCGCTTGTTTTCGTAAGCCTGCATGCGCTTGACACTTCCCGCGATTACTTCGTAGCATGAAGAATTGCTTTAGGCCGGCGTAGCTCAGTGGTAGAGCGAGGGTCTCATAATCCCTAGGCCGTGGGTTCGATTCCCCCCGCCGGCACCATTTCGCCTTGGTTCCCGGGAACCCGACAGGATTCAGATACAGTTTGCCCCAGCAGAATCGACCTGTGCCTAACCTCGCTGCGCCTCCACAAGCTGTGCCAGATTTGGTCCTCGTAAATCCCTTCGCTGGAGGAGGGCTCGCAAGGGACGTCCTTCCCTCACTGCAGAAATTTGCGTATGGCCGCAGGTGGCTGGTCGAGTTTCGTCTCACGCGCAGCTCGCAAGAGCTCGCCGCGGAAGCGCGCAGAGAAGCCGCCGAGGGACGCACGCGGATTTTCGTCCTTGGCGGCGACGGAACCTTCCAGGTGCTATTAAACGCGCTGGCAGGAGTTCCTGGAGTGGTTTTGGGAGTAATCCCGGCGGGCGGCGGCAATGATCTGGCGACCGCTCTTGGCCTTCCCAACGATCCATTACGGGCTGCGGAGCTTCTTTTGGATGGCCAGCCCGGTTATCTTGATGCTGCCTTGGCACGCACCGCTGACGGAAAGGAACGCCTCTATATCGGCGGCGGTGGAGTGGGCCTGGATGCCGAAGCCGCGCGTTACGCCGACGGTGTCTACCGCAACCTGCGCGGCCGGCTACGTTATCTTCTTTCCGCAGTTCGCGCCTTCATCGGGTTTCACCCCATTCGCGTCCGGCTGGTAATCGCGGCTGACCCACCGATAGAAATCGAAGCAAATGTGCTGCTTCTGGGCGTGCTCAATACGCCCAGCTACGGCGCGGGTTTGCGTATTGCCCCGGATGCACGAACGGATGATGGGAAACTCGACCTCGTGCTGCTGGAAGATCTGCACTTTCTTCAAGTGCTCGCGCTTATTCCTCCGCTGGCCCTTCACGGGGAGTTAAGAACCGCCCGCGTCCGGCGTTTTCGCGTGGAGCAAGTGCGAATTGAGACGCACCGGATATGTTCCTTTCAAGGTGATGGCGAGATTCTGGGGCATACTCCAGTGGAGGTGGAAATCATACCCAAGGCCGTGCGGATTCTCCGCCCCCGCGACACTTGTGCAGCGCGCTAATTCGTTCCCGTGGTGGCCGGTGCCGCGGGTGGGTCCGCCGGCGGCCGATGCTTTTTCCGGGAGTGCCGCCGGAGGAACGCATTGAGGTCTGGCGTAAATTCCTTCAGTTGGTTCCACCCAACGTTATACGTCTGGTTGACCGCCCATCCCAGGAATAGACCATGCACATCGCGATCCTGCTTGGCATAATAAGTTAGGGAAATGCCAGCCTGCCCCAACTGCCCGAACACCTCACACGTATTGAACGTGGGCTTGCCCGAATCAGTCCGCGCGATCAGCACCCGCGAAGCCGCATAGGCGATGCGCGAGAGCGCGGATCCCCGCCCTTTCCGGAAGTAGCGCGGATCCTCGTGCAGGACGGTCGGCAATATTCCATAGATGATGAAGCTTCCAGTGAACTGATCGCCCTCCTGGGCCAAGTATCGTTCTCCGAACGGACCCCAGCCTTGTCCATAGTGCGGAATCCCATCCGCCGCCTGAGAAATCGCCGCCTGTAGGGCATTGCCAAAATGTGCGCTTTCGTCAAAAAACTGGTGCCAGGCGATATTGAACTTTTGCTTGGGGGTGATCGGCCCTTGGTTCTCCGGCTGGTCGTTGGTCGTCATGAAATTGGGAATGATCCAGAAAATCCGCTTGGGCACTTCATCCCTGGCGTCGCGATCTTTCAGATCAGTCTGCGCGGTCGTTTGGGAGGCTGCCGTTGATCCGGCGTCTTGCGAGGATGACTGGACCTTGGGCTCAGGGCTATCTGGCTTTTCCTGGGCGGATAGAGGAACTCCGGACAGGGCCAGCGCACACAGAGCTGTCCCGAAAAGCAAATGTATTCTGCCGCAGGCCATCTTCCTCCATGCCCTTAGTCCTCGAAATGCCTTCAAGAACCTGAATCGTGGGGGATTTTCAGTTTACTCGATTTGCCGTGCAAACCCTAATGAACCCGGCCACTCCTGTTTGCAGTTTGCTAACTCTTCTTGCGGTCAATCCTCAGATTCAGCGTGATCTCCTTGCGGTTGTCAAACGACGACACCGTCTTGACCGAGGATTTTTCCCCATCCAATTCCGCATGCACTTCATAGTCCACGTTCGGATCCAAGCCGCTGAACTTGTAACTGCCGTCCGCCTCGGCGAAGCTGCTACGCACTGCGTTTGTGCGCAGGTTTTTCAGGAACACGATGCTGTTCGGAAGTGGCGTTTCCGCTTTGTCGCTGACGATCCCGCGCACTGTCCTCAATCGCGACTCCTTCTTGGAATCCTGGGCGCCAGCGGCCAGCACGAACGTGAACACCAGCGCGACCAGCCAAATCCAGGCCTTCTTACGCTGTGTGCTCATTTCTTGTCTCCCGCCTTTCCCGGTGCTGCCTTCTCCAGCCGGAAGGACAACTGCTGTTGAATCGCGCCGGCGTCCGCCTTAACCGTTTGGGATTGCTCCTTGAACTTCTTCGCCTGGACCTCCACTTCGTACTCATTGCCTTCCGGGACTCGCATGGCGAACTCCCCCCGGGAATTCGTGTAGGTCTCCCAGCGAAACTTCTTTTCGCTGGTTAAACGAATGCGCACCCTCACATCCGGAAACGAGAGAGCTTTCTCATCAAAGACCGTGCCGCTGATCAGGTAAACCGGAAGCGGCTTCTTCTTTCCCTTTGAAGACGAACTAGCGCGCGACGCTTCCGGGCTTGCCGCTACGGGTGGCGCAGGCGCCGCGGGCTCCGCCGGCTGTTGAGCCGCAACAGGCCAAGCCAGGCACAAAAGCAGTCCAAGGGAAGCTGGCGTTGGTATTCGCATGAAAGAGACGATGCCCCGCAACGGGATCACCTTCGCTTAGACGATATTCAGAGGCCTGCAGGATGCCCCGCTGGTCCCGCGGCGCGGCTACTCATCTCCTTCATCGTCTTCTTCGTCATCCTCATCGTCATCGGGGAGGTCGCCATCCTCATCAAACTCGTCATCGTCTTCTTCGAGGTCATCCTCGTCCTCTTCTTCTTCGTTCATGTCGTCTGAAATGGGATTCAGCACGACGGGGTGAACCTGCGATACCTCAACCTCGCACTCACATTCCGGGCAGCTCAGGATCTCTCCCTCTTCCACTTCGTCTTCGTCCACATCAATTTCTGCGCTACATTCTGGGCAGCGGAGCACGTCACCATCCTCCGAGTTAATCTTCTCTTGGCAATGCCGCAGGCGCGGCGTTCACCTTCCGGCGTATTATATACCCCGGTGGAAGAAGTCAACTCAATGACCCTTCCTCTGTGTTTCAGTGTAACCCAACAGTCCAGACGAAAGAAAAGCCTCCCTTGGCTCGCGAATATCCAGAACGGCCCGTGGTTGGAGTCGGCGGCGTTGTAATCGAGGATGGGCGCGCCCTCCTGATTCGCCGTGGCAGCGAGCCGCTGCGCGGGCACTGGTCCATCCCGGGAGGGACACTGGAACTTGGTGAGTCCTTGCAGCAAGGCGTCGCCCGCGAGTTACTCGAGGAAACAGGCTTGCAAGTCCGTGTCCTGGAGATGATCGAGGCTTTCGATCGCATTTACACGGAGCAAACGGACGGAGGCGGTGGCACCCCCGAACGCCCGCGCTTCCACTACGTAATTATCGATTATCTTTGTGAGCGTGTTGCAGGAGAGGCCCGCGCCGCAAGCGACGTTACGGAGCTCGTCTTCGCCGGGGAAAACGAACTCTCTCATTTTCAGCTCACCGAAACGGCCACGCGGGTCCTGCGCAAGGCCTTCGCCATGGATCGCGAACGCCGCGGGCAGCGCTGAAATTCGCAGAGTCTCTGCCGGTTGCCTGGCCTACTATTTAGACAGCTTCAAAATGTCGATGTTTCCGTTGGCATTTGTGAGCGAAAGTGTGCAGCCGCCGTTGCCAATCTTACCGTTCAGGGAATCGCCGCCAATCTGGCCGCTTGTGGTGATGGAGAGTTCGCTGTTGATCCGTCCGAAGGACGTGCGCGCGCTCAGGTTGTAACCGGCGCCTTCCGGCAGGCGCACCTGGATCGGCGAGAACGATGTTTTGACATTGATGTTCTTGCACGCCGAAGACTGGCGCGCGGCGGAAAGCACCACGGCGCCATTCTGGTTATCCACCGTTATGGAGCCTCCAATGTCCTCCAGCGTTGCGGGTCCAAAGCTTGTCCTCGCCGTTGCATCTCCGCTCACGGAGCTAGCCGTAACCGGGCCATTTGAATTTTCGATTGTAAGGGTGCCAGTGACACGTTGCACATTGACGGCGCCAAAGCTGGTCTTTGCATAAGTATCGCCGCCAATTTCGCTCAGGGAAATCCGGCCGTTTCCCGTGACGGCTCGGACGCCTTTGCGGACGCTGGCCGCATCAATTGCACCGAATGACGTGTTCAATGTCGCGTGCCCCTTTATGTCCTTCGTGTTGATGGCGCCGTTGGAATCCTCCACCTCGATCGAGCCGCCGATCTGTTCCAGTTGCACTTCCCCAAACGTCGTCTTCACGTAGACGTCCTCGCCCGCCGGCCCACCCTTCACTTTCCCGTTGGCAGACGTGCATTTAACGTGGCCGTTCACATTGCTGAACGTGATTGCGCCGAAACTTCCATTCAGGGTTGCGGCGCCGCTCACCGTGTTTGCATCGATGGAGCCATTATTGTCACTCACTGTTAGATCACCGTGGATGTTGCGGGCATTCACGTTCCCGAAAGAATTGCTAATCGTTGCAACTCCGGCATCAGTGACCTCCACACTGCCGTTTCCACCCGCAACGCTGACCGAACCCTGAACGTTGCTTACGGTAATGCTTCCGAAACGGTCTCTGACGTCCACCGCGCCTTTCACGGTTGAGACGCCCACCTCCCCATTGGTATCCGCGATGGTCAGGTTGCCTTCCACCCCGCTCACTTCCACCTGCCCGAAGGAATTGGTGAGTTTGGCCGCTCCGCTATCGCGCACTTCCAACTTGCCATGCCCGTTCTCGACGTCGGCCCACCCGCGAACACTGCGGATCTCCACGGTCCCAAAATTATTGCGAAGCCAGAGCTTTGCGTCGCTCGGAACTGCGATGTCGTAGTCCACGGAGTAGGAGGGACCCTTTCCCACCCGGATGTACCAGTTATGCTGCTCTGGATAAACCGTGCGCACTTTGATCCCATCTGTGTCTTGCGAAACTTCAATCTTGATTTGCTCCACGTTGTGATCGGCTTCGCCTTGCGTGGCAGCTTGCACGCGGATGGTCGCGGAGATTTTCACTTCGCGTCCGTTTTCACCGTGGATGCGGACTTCGCCGAATTTGTGCTCCATCGAGAATGTCTGGTTTGTCCCAAGCGTCAGCGTTTTCTCAAAATTGCGGGTGGCCGTATTCTGAGCGGGATTCGCGGCCCGCACAGGGACGGCAAGCATACACAAAGCCATCGCGGATACGGCACAACCATTCACCGCCGTTGAACAGAAAGCGAACTTCATCGTTTTATCTCCAATACTTCTTGCAACGTGGCCTGTTTTTCCTGGTACATCGCCAGAAGCTGATAGCGTAAGTGCGCATTCGAGGGGTTCTGTCCGGCCTGCACGCGCAGTTCTTCGATGGCGCTGTCCAGCACGAGCAACTTTTCACGATAGCTGGCCATCAGCGGAGAAGAGTCTGTCTCCAATTGAGGATTGGCTTGGGAGGCCAGCTTGTCGATCGCTTTCATGTAGTCGCGCTCCGTTCGTTCCACTTCCGCAAGCGCGCGATCCTTCAGCAACGGATTGTTCGGATCGCTGTTGACGTGGCCGGACCGCAGATACACATATCCGGCTGTAGCTGTCATCAGAAGCACCAGCGCTCCGGCCATCGCGGTCTGCCACACGATGGGGAGATCTCGCCAGAAAGCGAGCCGCTCTACCCAGGATTTACGCAACTCATCTTGTTTGGCTTGCTGTGTCAGGGCCACTTCAATCCTGGGCCATAACCCCGGGCTTTCCCTGTAATCGCGCAATTCTTCGGCAGCAAGGCTCAGTGCTTTCCAGGCCCGCACCTCTTCCGCGCATTCAGCACACGACCCGGCATGCAGTTCCAGCGCCGCCCATTCCTCGACGCTGCCATCCAGAAGAATTCGCTCGCGATCGTTACACGTGATCTGCATTACGCTCCTCCTGCCTGACCGCTCCGGGGAGCCTCCAGCATCTGCCGTAAACTCTTTTTTGCCTGAAACAGCGTGTTCTTCGAAGCCGTTTCCGAAATCTCCAGCAGTGCGGCAATCTCCGCGTGGCGGAATCCTTCCACTTCATACAAGAGAAAAACGTCGCGCTGGTGGTGTGTCAATTGCGCGATGGCGCGCTCCAGTGCCAGTTTCAACGTAGGGTGCGCTCCCGGAGCCCGCGGCTCGGCTGGCAGGGCTCCTTCCTCTCTATCCTTGGCCGCGGTTTCTTTCCGGCGCGTCCGGCTGCGCCGCACATCGTGGCAAGTGTTCACCAGAATGCGAAAGATCCAAGTGACAAACGACGATTGCCCGCGGAAGTTGGCGATACTGCGCTGTACTTTCAGAAAGGTTTCCTGCACGGCGTCTTCGGCGTCGCTCTTCGTGCCCAGCAGGTTTCGCGCAAGATTCCTCATCCGCGCGCCCTGCCACTGGTAAAGCCGCTCGTAAGCGCGAAGATCGCCGGCCCGGCAGGCGGTGGCCAGTGCGGCGTCCTCTGGAGTCACCCCTGTAGGATTCGCTTGTGATTCCCGCTCGGAAGGTTCCACTCGAGATATCCCTTCACGTGCCACCGGTGCGATTCTATGCCCCCACGGCAGCATAACTCCTACGGATCCCATTACTTTCTCCTGAGTTATAGACGACCAGGAAGGGGGAAACGTCAGAGGGCCGATCCGGAGCTTCGCAGGTTCAACAACACTTGTGAAATGAGTTGGTTACGAGGATTTTGGCGGCTTCAGGCTGCCTTCCGGCTCCAGGCTGAAGGCGATTCTCTTGTGCCATACGCTGTTCTCGTCGCCCCACAACAGCGCGTTCACTTCATCCGCCGAAGATAAAAGCAAGCGGAAACCGCCCGCAGAAGGAGGTACCTCAAACACAAGATAAGTGACGTAGGACTCCCCGGGGCGCAAAGCCGTACGTAACGGCGTCGAAGCCAAGCCCAGCGTCGCCAGCACTGCGCTTTCGCGTGCCGACTCATCATAAAAGCGCCCCGCAGCATCCTCCAAATGGACTACCCGGGCATTCGGCGTCAGTGGCCCGTTCCCGCGATGCGCTGAGATTGTTGTGGGATCGAACCATGTCTTCAATTGAATCACCACGAACTTGCCGTTGCCGGCAACTTGCGCCATCTCCGGGTCCGCACTTCCAATCGTGCGTATGCCGGTGACTGAGTCGGCCACGTGGCAATCAATCTCGCAGAAGTATTTCCAACAGCCCATCGGCAGCACCACCTCCCGGCTCAACCACGAAAACCCCATCAGGATTCCGCCGTAGCCGACAAGTAGTACAAGGCCACTGATCCAACCCAGGCGCAACACGAGGCGGGATTTCCCGATCAACCCGCCAACCAGCAGCAAAACGCTGGCGGCGAGCAAAAATCCGGTGCCCAAAAATGCCAGGACGACAATGGGCGCAAACTGTGGTGTGTAAGCTGACATCCCCCGGCTCCTTTAATGAATCGCGCTAGATGGTGCACTCCTGCGGCAGCGCTCCGCGCGTCCGTTCCCGCTGCTCGAATTCCAAGACCGCGTTTCGCAGGTCCACCGGCGAAAAGTCCGGCCAGCGCATCGGCAAAAAAACGAACTCCGCGAACGCACATTCCCACAACAGAAAGTCGGAGAGCCGTTGTTCCCCGCCGGTTCGAATCAGCAGGTCCACTTCCGTCGAGCCGCCGCGTTGCACCTCGGCGAGCAAATCGCCGAACGCCTCGCTGGAGAGACTGGTCACTTTGTAGAACTTCGTGGCCGCTTGAAAAATTGATTGCCGCGCCGAATAATCAATCGCCAGCCGCAGGTGCAGAGTTTTCCCATTAGCGGTGAGCGCTTCCGCATCCGTGATCGCGCCTCGCAAAGCCTGGGGCAGGCGATCTCTACGTCCGATGACGCTCAGGCGGATGCCTTCTACAAGGCAATGCGTCGTCTCCTCTTTGAGGTATTCCTGAAGCAGCCCCAGAATTGCGTCCACTTCAGCGGGCGGCCGCTGCCAGTTCGCGGAAGAAAGCGCGAACAGCGTGAGCGTGTGAATCCCCAGGTGCGGGGCGCACCGGATAATGCGCCGGCCCGCCTCCGCCCCGGCGCGGTGCCCCTCCGTGCGAGGCAGGCCGCGCGAAGTGGCCCAGCGGCCGTTTCCATCGCAAATAATGGCCACATGAATCTTGGGCGCCGTATCCGTCATTACCGCGTGCATCCGATCGATAACCAAGGTCTCCATGAGCATGCTGCTTTCTCCGCCGCCTTCCATTGCAATGTACTTTACAATACAAAGTGCAAAGGCAAATTTTTTTAACCTTCTCGTGTCGCCCGAATCAGCGCTTCCATGTGATTCAGGTAGCGCTCCAGCGCGCGCCGGCCCCCGGCCGTCAACCGGTACTCCGTTTTCGGCAGGCGCCCGTCAAACGATTTCGTGCACACGATGTAGTCCGCCTCCTCCAACTTCCTCGCGTGTACGCTCAGGTTTCCGTCCGTCGTTTTCAGCAGAGCTTTCAACTCATTGAAGGTCAGCGAGCGATTCACCGCCAGGGCGCTGACAATGCCCAGCCGGATCCGCTCATGGATCAGCCGGTCCAGGTTCGCCGGCATTGCCTCGCGCTTCTGGCTCGGGACCGCGGCGGGCCCTTCCTCTTTTTGCGGGCGTACCTGCCGGACTGTCGATGCTCTCGCCATAACCCTTCCGTTCTCCTAAATTCGCTCAACCCCCGTGCCGCAATGCGATCCACAGACCGAAGCCGATCTGCACCGCACCGAATCCCGCGGCCATGAACAGATTTGCCCACTGTGCCGGGGCAAACAAGGCTCCTGCCCCAAGTCCCATCAGGCAAAGCCCCATAATCGGCACCGCGCGCACGGAAAATGCCCCACCGGTGACAATCGCGGTCCCATACAGCAGCATCCACATTCCGGGCAGGAACGCGAAAGCTCCCGCTTGAAATAGTGCAATCGTCAAGAATCCGCCAACGACAATGGGCGGCGCAAAGCTTAGTACAAACTTGCGTCCCGGCCCGCTGAATAAGGAAGAATTCGCGCGTCGCGCCTTGGTGGCTGCTGCAGGTGCCGCGATCGCGACGGCAACAAACGCTTCTGCTAGCCACACCGCAACCCATCCTTGTGGCGTGCCCTGGCGCGAGGCCAGCAAAGCCGCCGCCAGCGCCGTAATCCCCATGGCCACGCCGCCCCAACCGGGCACGGCCGTAAACTCAGCAGCCCGCTCCATGGTTTCGCGGATATAGCGAAGATGATCTGCGGCGCGCGCATCAATAGGAATGGGCTCGCGGGCAGGATTGCGGATGGGGCTGGTGGAAGGCACGGGGGAAGCATAGCGCCGCCGGGAAGCATTGTCAAGTACTTTATATTATAAAGTTAAGTTCACTTCTCCCTGCGGTATCTCCCGCGCACCGCGTTCCACCGGATGATCACCACGTCCAGGAACATCTGCAGGCTGTCCCTCATCATGCTCACCTTGGTGGCGGGCGAGTGCGCCCAGCGCACCGGCACCTCCACCGTGGACAAGCCATGATGCCGCGCCAGGTACAGCAGTTCGGGGTCGAAGCCAAATCGCTCGATCGTCTGCTGCTCGAAAATGATCCGGCAGCGCTCTCGACGGAAGGCTTTGAACCCACATTGCGTGTCCACGAATGGCAGCCGCAAAGTGATGCGCACAATCCGGTTGAAAATAATGCCTGCGAATTCCCGGAAGACCGATTCGTGCACCTCAATCAGGCTGCGATCCACGGCGCGCGAGCCGATCGCCACGTCGTGATCTTTTAGTGCCGCAAGAAGTTTATTCGCCTCCTCGATCGGAGCAGAGAGATCTGCATCGGTGAACAAGGTGATCTCGCCCCGCGCCTCCAGGGAGCCGTGGCGCACGCTGAAGCCCTTGCCCCGGTTCGCGCCGTTCGCCAGCACGCGCAAATGCGGGATTTTGCCGCGAATGGACTCGGCCACCTCAGCCGTGCGATCGGCCGAGCCGTCGTCCACCACGATAACTTCGATGTTCTTCTGCTCTCTCTCGATATAACGCGCGATCTTTTCCAGTGTGGCGGGCAGTCGCAACTCTTCATTGAATGCCGGTATGACTATTGAAAGCTCCGGGGCGGAATCGCTCATCAAATCCACTCGTCCTTCCAGCCGTGGCGGCCCACGAGGGGCACAAACCGGCAGGGTTCTCTTCGTTCTGAACTTAGTTTCTCGCCGTGCCTTGTCAGCAGTATTAATACCTGGTGCTCCGCTTCACCGACGGGCACAACCATTCGCCCGCCTTCCGCCAACTGCTGTGTCAAAGGATCCGGCACGTGCGGCGCCGCTGCGGCCACGACGATGCCATCATAAGGCGCATACGAGGCCAAGCCCAGCGAGCCGTCAGCCAGGTGGACATGCACGGTTCCGTACCCTAAGCTCTGCAGCCGCTCGCGAGCTGCGCTCGCCAGTTCCGCGCGGCATTCGACCGTGTGTACCTCTCGTGCCAGGCAGGAAAGCACGGCCGCCTGGTATCCGCAACCGGTTCCGATTTCCAGCACTCTCTCCGATCCTTCCAGATGAAGTGCGGCGCACATGACGGCAACAATGTAGGGCTGCGAGATGGTCTGTCCTCCACCGATCGGCAACGCCTCATCCGAATACGCCTCACTCTTCCATTCGGGCGCAACGAATTGGTGCCGCGGCACGTTCCGCAGTGCCTGCAACACTCGTTCGTCTCTGATGCCGCGCTTCCTGATTTGCGTTTCCACCATGGCGTGGCGCAATACCGCGTAGCCTTCTTCGTTTAGCGCTTTGATTGCGCTCATGGCATGTATTCCCGTCAATGATGCTTCGGACCGCGTCGCGTTCCGTCCGCGCGGGTAATGCAAGCTCCGTTAATCACCAGCATAATCTAGTGTCGTCTCCGCCGTAAGAGTCAGGATTGCCGCGCAAGCTCACAAGCGGGCGCTCCCTGGTTGAACGCCTTCCGCCTACTGCACCTCTGGCCAGTACCCGCAAGGCAAACCTGCACCCCCGTGCAGGCGCGCCACTTCTCGCGATTTCTTAGAATCAATTTGGGCAGGAACCATCCGAAGTGGAGGATGACATGAAAGCGGCGATTGCACTGATTCTGATCTATGTGGGAACGTTTCTTGTAGCGATCCATGGTGGCTCCTCCACGGCGGTTCAGGCGGCTTCGCAATCGGTCGCCAGGACGCAGAACGCTTCGCCCGCTAGTTCTATCGATCCTGCCAAGGACGCGGACATCCACTCATTGCTGGAACTGATCGGCTTCCGCGATCAGGTTCAGGAGCATGTCAATCTGATAGGGGAGCAATATCGCGAAAAGCTTTTGGCCACCGTGCCCAACAACGAGAAGGGCCAAGCCTTCGTCAATGGTGTGATTTCAGGCTACGAGAAGAATTTCGATGTGGACCAGATCACCCAACAGATGGTCACATCATACGACAAGCATTACACCGACGACGAAATTAAGGGTCTACTACAGTTCTACGGTTCGCCGCTCGGGCAAAAATTCGCCGCGGAAAGCCCGAAGATCTCCCGGGAAATTCAGGAAACCACGCGTGCCACAGCCCTCAAGGCCGTCAGGGACGCGCTGCAATCGGCCAAAGAGCAGGATCCCGCCACGGGACAGAATGCCCGGCTCTATAATCCGCCCGCGCGCCGCTTGCAGCAACCGCATCGCCCGCAGCAAGCCGCACCTGAACAAGCCGCGCAACAAACGCAACCCTGAGCTCGCGGTTCACTCTATAAACCAATCGATGATTTGACCCGCAAGGCGTCCCTATGGCAGGCGTTTCTTAAATTTGATGTCCACGCCAAAGGTGCCGTTCTGGTCCCGCAAGCCGACCACGGAGATATTGCGGTTCACGTTGTACTCGATTTGGATCACCTGCTGTTGCGTGGAAGTCACGTTCGTTTCATAGAGCACGGTCAAGTTGTATGCCACTTGTTGCTCCACCGTCACGCGCGCCGCTGCGTTCTGTCCGGAGCTGCTTGCTCCCACTCCCGTCAGCCCGGGATCAACCCGGAATCGTGTTATGCCAAACAGCCGCTCCACGCGCCCGCCTAATTGGCTGGAAACCGCCTCGGAGAGCAATGCCGACGCGCCTGCGGTGTTGCTGCTTTGGGTTGTTCCGCCGGTGCGGATGGTTGATTCCGAGGAGGTCTGGCCCAGCGCCAGTAGCGTGATAATGTCGTTTGCGGGCAGCGGCGGGTCTGACCGGTAAGACAAATTCAGCTTGCTGGCTTCTCCCGTGAAATCCAGCGTGATTTCATATTGCTGGATTGTGGTTGTTGCTTCGACATTGATTACAGGATTTAGACGGAACGGGTTCGCGAAATTCAAATCGCCTCGCGTCACATGATAGTGGTTGTCCCGCAAAAACAAATCCCCGTTGAGCACGTGAATGTGCCCTAGCAAAATCGGGTGTTCGGCCGTGCCTCGCACCCGCAAATTGGCGTCCGCTTCCAGTTGTGCTCCCGGCCATTCCATCCGAGCATCCGGCGTGGAATTTGCCTCCACGTCCAGCTGTAAGTTACGCAGGAAGCTTGAACTGCCGGAGGTGCTTCCGCTCGTACTGGAAACCAATATGCCTGCCGATTCCAGGCCCTCGCTCAGGTTCACGCGTTGCATGGCCACCTTGCCGGAAAGTACCCCGCCGTCTAACGTGCCCGAAAGGCGCAGCGATCCGCCCGCCAGCCAGCTGATCCCTTCCGGATAACGAATCCGGATGCGCTCGGTTTTCGCACTGATGTCGTAGCGCAGCGGCTTCTCCGAATAATTCACGCTGCCGGAAAGGGCCAGAATGCCGCCTCCCGCGTTGCCCGTGACGTTATCGAAAAACAGCCGGTTCGCATCGAACACCAGATCGCCTTTTACGTTGCTCAATCCGGTCGGGAAGTCGGCTGTGCGCGCCGAGGCATTTGTGAGCTTAACGCGCCCGATGATTCGCGGACGGTCGATCGTACCCTCAAACGAGGCGTTGATATCGGCATGGCCGGTCAGATCGAAATCCGGAACTGAAGCACCCAGCAGCCGCAGGTCCACGGTTCCATTCATCTTCATCGCTAGCGCCCGTCGCCCAGTGAACTGAATCGACCCACTCAATTCGGCGTTCGTGTCCGTTCCCTTCAGCGAAGCGCTCACAATCTTCAGGCTGTCCCGCGCGGAAGTCAGGTGGATCGGGCCCGCATTTTCCAGTTGCACGCCGCCATAAGTCAGCAGCAGCCGGGTAAAATTCCCATCCACCACAAGAGTTTCCGGATGCTGCGCCTCACCGCTCATGGTAATGTCGCCGTCCGCAGTGCCGTGGCCAGAGAATTCTTTCAGGTGCAGGACAGTAAGCAGGTAAGGATCCAGATTTATGTTGCGGATCGTGATTTTCCCATCCAACGGAAGCGGATCGGCTAAGCCCAGCTTGATGCCGCCGGAAATCGCTCCTTCGGTCATGGCTGACCCGATTTTCAAGCTCGCTTCTTTCCCGTCTGAGTGCAGCTCTCCTTCAAAGCTCCCGATGGTTTCCGTGCCGACCTGAAGATCCACCACGCGGAACGAGCCATCCGCGAGCGGTTGCGCTACGGGGCCGCTCGATTTCATGCGAAACGTGATCTGCCCTCCCAGTGGAAGGCTCTCGGACTGAATCTTGCCGAAGTTGGCGAGTGGGAGTGAAGCCCCCACAAGGTCCGTGGTCAATGAGCGGTCGGCAAAACGGTACGCCGCGGTCCCCGTCACGATTCCCGCTCCCCCCGTCTTTTCCGTGCCCGGGGCGAAGAACCGCAACTCCGCATTGACTAGCCGCACTTCATCCGGCATGACGCTAAGCTGGCCGCGCAAGCGATTGAACGTCACGCCATACGCATCTCCATCGGCCACATCCAGCAAGCCCGTCAGCGCGGGTTCCGCTCTTGTGCCGCGCCCGTGGAATTGCCCCGTCACCAATCCCTTCAACGGATATTTCCAGCCCGCCAACTGCTCCAGGCCTTCCATGGGCACTTTCTCGAGGTTGATTTCGCTGCTCCACTCGTTGTCCGGCAGAAAATCCCAATCGCTCAGTTGTAACCGCCCGTCGATCTCCGCTTGCATCACTCCGCGCTTTGCACGCCCTGTGCTGATCACCAGTTCTTTCGGAGAATAGGTCAGATCGCCATCCAGCGAATCCAGCGCAACGTTGTCATAGCGGAAGTGCTCCCCGTGAAAGTGCCCCTGAAATTGCGGACCTTCCCTTGGTCCTGTGATGTTCCCAATCCATTGCAACGATCCTCCGATGCGCACGGCCGCTTCCGGCGTTCCGGGTTTGTCGCCCGCAATGGCATGGATGAAATCGTTCCAGGGATCCAGCGAAGCCAAGTCGAGCCGAACATCGAGCGCCGAATTGTTGGGATCCAGCACGCCGGTAATCGAACCGCGGGAAGCCGGGGTCTCAAAGTCCAGTTGTTCCAGAGTCAAAATGTCCGGTTCGTATCGATAGCGCAGTTTCCAGTCACCCGTCACGGGAACGTGCCCGGCCGCTAGCTCGTCCGGCTCATCCCAATGCATGTGTGCGGAAATGTCGAAGTCGCGAAAATTGTCGTGCCACGTTTCCACGCTGTCCGCCGAGATCACCGCGTCCCAGTGCAGCGCGTCAACGGGAAAGCCCTCATGATCGATCGCTGGAGCAACGGCGGAAAGGCGGATGTCCTGCAGCTTCGTTTCCGCGCGGAATTTTAGCCCATCGAAACGCATGTTGATGCGCCCTTTTACGCTCCCACCTAGTGCGTAGACTTCAAAATCCGGCAGCACCACTCCTTCTGGATCCAGAACGTAGCTTGAACGGCTGCTCAAGTTCGCGGAGTGGAAATCCTCGAAGCTCAATCTGATATTGTCCGCGGCGTAGTTGCCCCTGCCCGTCAGTTTGCCGCCCGCGAGCTCTCCTCCCCCGCGCACATCGACACGTCCCAGGGGGATTTCCGGCGTGCGGAAAGCTTCGCGCAAATCCAACAGGTCCAGCCAGCCGCGATAGCGATAGGTCCACTCGCCGCCGCTCAGATCCTTTGCGTGCGCTTGCATGTCCACGTGCGAGCGGCCAAGGTCCATAACGCCCTGCTCCAAATTGAAGCCCCCGGGGCCCAGCGCGAATTTCGCGGAAATGTTTGCCGGCACCGGCACGTCGCGCCGCCGTGCCAATTCAATGGACTCCCACTGCAATGCGCCGATGTACAAGGCATGGTCTGGCTCGCCGCCACGCGTCAACTGGAACTGCAGTTCACCGCCTTCCACTGCTACCAGCTTCTTTATGTCGTTGTAGAGCAGCCAGCCATCCTTGATTTCCACCCGCTCCACGCGCAGATCCAGCAACATTTCCTGCACCGTCTTCCGGGAAGCGCTCGTTCGGCGCAATGTTGGCAAATTGTTGCTGCCGTCCTTTTCCACCCGCAGATGCAGCCGCGGCGATTCCAGCACCAGTTCATTCAAACCAACACGCCGCCCCCAGAACGAATCGATGCGCAACCCCACGCGGGCCTGCTCCACGCTGAACAGCGGCTCCGTGCTCGCCGGTTCCTTGCCATGTACCACCAGCCCATTTACCGTGGTATTCAGCGAAAACCATCGCACCGCAACCGTACGAATTTCCACTCGCGCTCCGGTCAGCGTCTCGATGCGGTGAATCAGCATGCGGCGCAGGAGCGGATTCGCCAATCCGCTGCCTACCGCGATAATCGCCAGGGCGATTCCCAGGAGCGTCCACGTTCCCAACGCCCACAGGGCGTGCTCCACCCAAAGAATCTTTCGCCAGCGCGATTCTTTGGTCATGGTTGGCCCTCGTTCAACACGTTTTCCACGCGAATCCGCGACCGGCTTTCTTTCAGCCAACGCTCGGCTTGCTCATCGATCGCGCGTTGCACCAGCGCTTCCTGGATAAATTCCCGCGCCGCCTCAAAGGTCGGCGGCGCCTGGCCTCGCGATTCCGCCCTTGGCACCACCCGCGTTTTATAGAAGTCTTCCACGTCTTTTTCTTCCACCTGGATTGCGGGTCGAAATCGCGTGTCCAGGTAATTCCTCAGGTAGAGTTGCAGCTTCACCATCGCCAGCAACTGTTCGCTGCTCAGCCCGCTTTGTTGCCGCCGCTCCTCAAATTCCGCGGGGGAAGAGAACGTCCGGGTGAGCCGTGCCAGGCTGCGCTGCACCTCTTCATCCGAAGGCTGCGGGTATCGGGAAGCAGTGGCCTCGTTGCGCACGATCCACTGGTTGATCAGCCGGTCCAGGATCTGCGCGTCACTCTCAGACTTGCCATCCATGAACAATTGGTAGCGCGCCAGTTCGCGAATGTCGCTGACGAGGATGATGTCGTTCTCCACGTGTGCTGCAACCCGGTCAATCACCTCCTGCGCCGCCATGCCTCCGCCACCCATCAGCAGGGTCACTATTACGATCGGAATCAGGACGCAGCGGCGCATTAGAAGCTCGACCCCAAGTTGAAGAAGATCTGGATGCCCGGCAAGCGCGTCCCTTGCTGGCAGAATGCCGCGCCGTTCTTGCAGGGAATAACGAACTGCGGCCGGTTCAACGCGTAGCCCAAATCAATTCGGATCGGCCCGACCGGCGTTGCGTAACGGAAACCCACTCCGACCGTTTGCGAGAAGTAATTCAGTTCGTTGCTGCAGTTCTCTATGCATTGTGAAGGATTGAACTCGCCGAAAGGATGCCCCGGATACGTGGTCTTGAAGACGGGATTGGGTGAAGACCAACGGAAGGTAATGTTCGAAAGCCGGCTATACGTGTTTCCTCCATCATAAAAGAGCGTGCCGCCCAGGCCGTTACCCACAAACGGCAACTTAAGAGGAAACCGCAATTCCTGGTTGAAGATCAGCACTGCCTGGCCGCCTACCGGAAAGCCCGTTTCGGAATCGCGCGGCCCCGCCTGATTCAATGCGAAGCCTCGCAGCGAGGTGCCGCCGCCCGCAAAGAAGCGCTCTGGCAAAGGAATGACCGTGGGAAACGGCGGCTTGTCTGGCGCAGGAAAAGTCAGCGAGACGGTATCGCGATAGGGTGTGAGGACGCCCATGCGCGTGGAGCGCGCAAAGCTCCAACCTCGTTTGATCGGCGTATACGTTGAGTTCTGAAAGTAGAACCGCGCAAAGCTGGCGCTCGATCCGATCTTGGTGTCCGCAAGGCTTACGTCCGCGCTGTTGAAGCTTCCTTTCGTTGCATCCGCGGGATTATCCCGCGTATCCCGGAACCAGGTGACACCGAATTGCGACACCAGAGTCGGCTGGTTAAACAGCGGGACTTCCTGCGGCTGGATGTTCAGTTTGCTCACCGTCACCTTGCGGAACGCGTAACGGTACAGTATGGATGACCGCGAAGTGACCTGATGCGTGAGCTGCAAATTACCTTCATAGCGTGTTTGGGAAAAGGTGTTAATATCCTGCGATTTCTCCACGTAACCGGTTGCCTGCAAGCTGAATTTAGGATTATCGAAGGTATCCGGCACGGAATAAGCCAGCAGCGCCCGGCCCTGAATTGTGCTGCCGCGAAGTTTGAGGCTGAGGGAATCGGCGCGGCCAGTCAGATCTTGCTTGGAGATTTCCAATATTCCCCGTGGGGAGGCCTCCAACTCTCCTCCAGTCGGATTGCTTGTGCTGGCCAGGCGCTGCACTTCAAAACCCCCGCCATAGGCGATGGTGTAACGCTTGGCTTCTTCCAGGAGGACCACCACATTCTTTTCGGGATCCGTGCCTGCTGAATTTTGCGGCTCGATGGTCACCCGGTTAAAGATTCCCAGGTTGTAGAGTTTCTGCTGCGACTCCACCACATCCCCCTCGCGCAACGGTTGATCCGGCTGCACTTTAACGTGGCGCTGAATCACGTAGGGCCGCGTGTGCCGGTATCCCGTCAGGAACACGCGCCGCACGCGAATCTGCGAGCCTTCCTCGATCCTGTAAACCAGGCGCATGGGTTCCGCGCGCTCGATGTGGTACTCCTCTTTAGCGGCTTCCATCTCTACGGCAGCCTTCGGGGCTGCATTTTCCTTTGTGGAGTTTCCCGCATTGCTGTGTGAGTTGTCCGGCTCCGCCGTCCAGGTAAATTGTGCGTTGGGAAAGCCCTGGTTGAAATATAGCGCCAGGATATTGTCGCGGTCCGTGGCCACGTTGATATCCGAATAAGGCTGGCCCGGCAGCGAACCGATTACGCCCCGTATCTCCTCCTCCGTCAGCGCCTTCATGCCCTCCACGGATAAGCTCGAGACCAGGGTCTGTTTTCCTTCCTGAATTACAAAACGGATGACCAGGTCCCCAATTTTTCCTGCGAAGTCATCGTGGATTTTTCCTTCCACATTCGCGGATAAAAATCCGTTGGCCGCATACAGACTCTTCATCGACAATACGTCCGCGTCCAGCAACCGCCGGCTGAATCGCGGCCGCACCGCGAACGAACTGGGCGCAATGCTCAAGCGGCTCCGCAACAGCGATGTGCTGAAATAGCGGTTCCCCTCGAATTCGATCCGCAGCAGCTTGTGAGGGTCGCCCCGGTTCACTTTATAAGTGATGACCTCTTCGGATCCTCTCCATTCCGACTTCTTTCCATCCACCTCGCGTTCCGCCGTCGCATAATCCACTTTCGCGTCAAAATACCCATCGCGTTCCATGCGCTCCTGCAGGTTGCGTTTTCCTTCCTCCAGCAGATCCGCGTCTACGGCCCCTTCCTGATAAACCGGAATAAGTTTCTTCAACTTGCCTTTGGATAACTTTGCGCCTACCACCTCAACCAGGACTCGCGGCCCTTCCGTTACCTCGATCGTCAACGGCAGTTTGTTCTGCTGCGCGTCGTACTCCCCGCGCCTCAGCGAAACGCGCGCACTCAAGTGCCCCCGCTTCTCCAGGTATTTCCGGATCCGTTCGGTGCCCTGTCGTGCGCGATTGACGGTGAGTTCGCTTCCGGGCTTGAGCTTGAAAAGCTTCAGCAGGTCGGCGTCGCGGTAGTGTGTGTGATTGAGCAGGTCGATATTACGGAGCCGTACTCGCGGACCGGAGTCCACGTGCACGATGATGTCGACTTGATGTGTCTCCGGGTGGGACCGGCGCTCCACCGTTGCTTTTGCCTGGTACAGCCCCTCCTCGTGCAGCGCATCCGTCAGCCGGCTGATTGCGTCTTCAATGTCCGCCTTGCGGTATGTCTGCCCCAGCGACAATTGCATCGCGGCCACCGCGGAAGTTTCCGAGGGCGGCGCTTTCAGCCCTTCAATGATCACTTGATTGATGAACAGATTTTCCCGGACCTCGAAATCGAGCCGCGCGCCACCCCCCTCGCTCGTTAACACCGCGCGCAGATCGGCGTAATCACCCGTCTGGTAAAGAGTCCTAATGCTTGCTGCCACCTGGTCAGGGCTCGCGGGCTTTCCGATTTCCACGGCCAACCCGCTGGGGTTCGCATTCAGGACTTTGCCGTCCTCCCGCACAATGCGGACCGATATCACATTCTGTGCTGGCACGTTCTCTTTTGGTGCTTCTTTCAGTGCCTGGGCACACGCGGACCCTCCTCCCAGAAACAGGACCAGGAGCGCTAGAAATCGCAGCCTGTTGACCCAGCGTGCGTGCATGTATTTCTTCACTCAGACGAAGCCTGGCACAGGGGCGTTGCCTCTCCGTATGCCATTGGAGCTGACGAGAAAGGCGGTTCCAAGGCTGGAACTCTATATTACGTGAGCTAGCCGCTTCGCGAGAAATTCTCCTCGCCAGTGCTTCGGAAAGGTATTCGCGCCGATAAAGAGGCAGAGCTTTGAGGCGCACCTGCCTCCGGAAAGACGGGTATAAAATGTTGCCGAGCCGTCCCGTGTCGCTGCGCCAATTTCACTCCGAGTGCATGGGAACTTCGTGCGTGGGGCTTAGCGCGCAAATCCACCGCGGCCAGTCGGCGTGCGCATGGCAGCACGATCCAGATTCTCGCGCAGATTCATCAGCGTCAGGAAGGTGCTTAGCACGCGCGCCTTTAGATCATCCGTCAAATGCAAACCGCTGGTCGCCACACGGGCCAGGCGCTCCCCGTGTTCGGTAATGAACCGCATGATTTCGCGTTGCCGCTCATGGGGCGTGTTGCCGAGCGCCGTCTCACGTCGCATCTCCGCGCAACTCGATTCCAACGAGAGTGTGAAATGAAGAATGCAGAGCTTGTCATCGGCCAGGGCGGCTGGCACATCGTGCTTGCATCCCCCGATATGGCACAGTTCAGTCATCGGCGCAAAAAGGCGATGACCGATTCGTAACATTCCCGGAGCAAAAAATCCAGCATTCATCTTCGGGGTGCTGCGAATCGTGCAGCCGTCCCAAACCTGTCCCTTCGGTCAGACGGCCTCCAGGGCGTCTTCCAGGTCCGCGATAATGTCGTGCCAATCCTCCAGTCCAAGGGAAAGCCGTATGCCTCCCGGCTGCAACCCGCTGCGGAGTTTCTCTTCCTCTGGGATTGCCGCGTGTGTCATGGAAAAAGGATTCTCGATGAGCGTTTTGATCTGCCCCAGGCTCACCGCGAGCGTCACCGTGTACGACTTCTCCGCAACATAGTCCACGAATCGTTCCGCCGCTTCCGCGGCGCTCCTTGCCGTGTTGTCTTTTCCCTTCAATTCAAAATACAGCATGCATCCCGGCGCAAAAGCCCCATCCGGTGTCGTCATCTGCCGCCGTGCGAGTTCGCGTTGCGGATAGTTCGGCAGCCCCGGATACAACACCCGCGCAACCTTCGCTTGCCGCTGCAGGAATTCCGCCACCTGCATCGCGCTCTTCTGCTGGTTCACCATGCGCGTCGCCAGCGTCGGCAAACCATACACCAGGATGGGCCACGCATTCGTGGGTGAGAGGACGCCCCCAAAATCCTTGCGGTAGAGCATGAGCAGGTTGAAATACTCATTCGCCCCAATCACTGCGCCGCCCATTTGCGTGCCAAACCCTCCGATATCCTTGGTCAGGCTGTGCACCACCAGATCCACGCCGTGTTCCAGGGGCCGCTGGCAGTAAGGCGTAGAAAACGTATTATCCACCACGATGCGGATTTTCTCCGTTTCCGTCCGCCCCGTGTTCAAACGGTCCACCACGCGCCGCACCGCCTGCATATCGATCAACTCCATCGTCGGATTCACGGGCGTCTCAAAATAAACTACGCGGCAGTCCTTTGTGGCTACGCTTGCAAGAGTTTCCGGCTTGCACAGATCACAAAAGTCCGTGCGGATTTTGTAGCGCGGCAGCCAGCTCGTCATCAGGCTGTGGGTGCAGCCATAGAGCACCTGGTGCGCAACGATCTGGTCGCCACTGGCCGCCAATATTCCCAGAGCTCCGCTCACCGCCGCCATGCCCGTTGCAAACGTTACGGCGACTTCGCCACCCTCGGCTGCCGCCAAGTTTTCCTCCAGCATCCCACGGCTCGGTTCGTCTAGCCGGTCATAGATATAAATTGGCGCGCGGCGTGATTCCGGCGTCGCAAATTCAATGAATCCCTGTGCCCCGCGATGCACAGACGACAGCCGGTAGGTCGCCGAGCTCGATTGCGGGGGCACCACATGGTGATCGTAATCCCAGCGCCCGGTGGCGAAGCTCCCGTGGATCAGCCGCGTTCGCAGTCGGTATTGCTCGCGTGGTTTTTTCGGTTTGCGTTCTTCGGACATGGCGGACTCCTTCTCCGGCGGGCTCCTCGCGCCGCCATAGAACCGGCACGCGCGAGTGTATTCGTGGAGAACCCCATCATATTCCAATTGCCCTTCCTCGGAGGGTGACGCGGGGTGCAGACAAAAACACACAATGACGAAACACAGGGGTTGACACGCTGGCGCTACACCTGTATAAATATACAGTACGTTGCATAAAATACTTTCGATGAGCGCGACTAAAACATTTCGTCACGGACAGATCCTTCGCCTCGTTTCCGGCGGGCATATCACCAATCAGGAGGACCTCCGCCGCCGTCTCGCCCAGCAGAAGCTTCGCGTCACCCAGGCCACGCTATCCCGCGATTTGCAGGAGCTGCGCCTCATCAAAACCAATGAGGGCTATAAATCCGGTTCGGGTCTGCCTGAAGAGGCCGCCACTGTTCCTCCCCTCACCCGTGCGCTGCGTGAATTCCTGCTGGACATCCGCCCGGCGGAAAATCTCCTCGTCCTCAAGACGCCCCCCAGCGGCGCTCAGCCACTGGCTGCTGCCGTTGATGGCGCGAAGTTTCCCGAAATCGCCGGCACCATCGCCGGTGACGACACCGTTCTTATCATTTCTCCCAGCCGCAAGACCCGGGAATCTCTCCAGAAGAAAATCGAAGCACAGGTGAAATGAGAGATCCCCGGCACATCGCTGTCATTGGTGTAACTGGCTATACGGGTTACGAGCTGGCTACTCTTCTTTTGCGCCATCCCGTGATTTCCCGGCCGACCTTTTACGTTCGCGATACCAAGGGCGCAAGCTGCCTCTCCGAACTTTTCCCCCAACTCCGCAGTTGGGGCGAGGCGCCTTTGAAGCCGCTTTCCATCGCAGCGATTACCGCAAATTCCGCAGGCACGGCTTTTCTTGCCACTCCCCATGAAGTGTCTGCCGAAATCGGACCAAAGCTGCTTGACGCGGGTTTGCGCGTGATCGATCTGAGTGGCGCGTTTCGCTTCTCCTCGGCGGAAACGTTTTCTTCCTGGTACAAGCTTCCCGCTCCCCACGAAGCGCATCTCGGCGATGCCGTCTACGGCCTGCCGGAAATTTACGGCGAAAACATTCCCGGGGCGAAGCTCGTCGCCAATCCCGGCTGTTATGCCACCAGCGTGATCCTTGCGCTCCGCCCGCTCACACAGGCTGGCATCGTCTCGCCAATTCAAAACGTAATCTGCGATTGCAAATCCGGCGCCAGCGGCGCAGGCAAGGAACCACGGCGCGATCTACATTTCGTCGAAGTGGGTGAGAATTTCCGCGCTTACAATCTTTTTTCGCATCGCCACACGCCGGAGATTGTCGAGCATACTGGCCTGCCTGAATCCCAGGTGGTCTTTTCCACGCACCTTCTTCCGGTTGCGCGCGGCATCTTGTCCACGATTTACGTGACCCTGTCCACTCCGCACACGCCGGAAGCAATCGAAGAGCTTTATAGGAAGTTTTATGCGGGCCGTACCATGGTGCGCATCTCTCCCATGGGCTCCCTGCCCGAATTGCAACACGTTACGAAAACAAATTTTTGCGATATCGGCTTCGTCCTGTATACCGATGGCAAGCGTCTCATCATCGTTTCCTGCCTCGATAACCTGGGAAAGGGCGCCGCCGGACAGGCCGTGCAAAACATGAATCTCACTCTTGGCCTTGAGGAGCAGACCGGACTTCTATGAGAATTGTCATCAAATTCGCTGGCGCCTTGCTGGAAGACGCAGCCACCGTGCAACAACTCTCCCGGCACGTCGCCACGCTCGCGCGCCACGGCCACGAGATCCTGGTTGTTCACGGCGGCGGCCGTCTTTTCACCGCCACGCTCAAGCGTCTCGGCATCGAAAGCAAATTTGTTTCGGGATTGCGGGTTACGGACGGCAAAACACGCGACGTCGCGGTCATGGTTTTTGCCGGACTGCTGAATAAACGGCTCGCCGCCGCCATTTCCGCCGAAGGCCAGGCCGCCGTGGGCATCTCCGCCGCGGATGCGGCCTGCTTTTCGGCCTCGCCGCTCGTTCACGACGACGTCGAAGGCAGCCTTGGCTACGTTGGCTATCTCACCAGCGTCAATGTCCGCTTCCTTGAATCGCTCTGGCGGGAAAAACTTATTCCAGTTGCTCCCTGCCTCGGCCTCGGCGCGGACGGCGAACTTTACAACATCAATGCGGATCACATGGCCGCGGCCTGCGCCGAGTTCGTTGCCGCAGACCATCTCGTCTACCTTACCGACGTTGCCGGTGTCCTGGATGGCGACAAGGTTCTCTCGGCCATCTCCTGTGAACAAATCGACCATCTCGTGCAGTCCCACGTGGTCTCCGGCGGCATGATTCTGAAATTGGAAGCCGCCAAGCGCGCCCTGGAAGGCGGCGTTCGCGAGGTTCACATTGTCGGCGGCCATTCCGCCGCCGCTGCTTTGGCCCCTGCCTTGTTTACGCCTGTTTCTGGCCGCGCCACCTTTTCCGCTGTTCCGGGCACGCGGGTTCTCCGTGGCTTTTCTTCCGCGGAATACTCGGCCGGAGCAACCGTCTGAAAATCTAATGCCAGTGGAGAAAAACGAATGAACGCTTCGCTCGCAATCCCCGTATCTATCGCCAAGGACCTCCTCACCGGTGCCGAATGGTCGCCCGCGGACACGCGCGATCTTCTGCAACGCACTGCGGACATCAAGGCGCGCCCCTCCCGCTTCGCCTCGGTCCTGCGCGGCAAGCACATCGCTCTCATCTTTGAAAAGCCCTCCTTGCGCACGCGCGTCACCTTTGAGGTCGGCATCCAGAGCATGGGCGGCGAAGTCGTCTTCCTGGATCACACCCAAGCGCGGCTGGGCGAGCGCGAATCTATTCCCGATGTGGCGCGCAACCTGGAGTGCTGGGTACAAGGCATTGTCGCGCGCGTCTACGAGCAGCGCGTCCTGGAAGAGATGGCCGCCAGCATCAAAATTCCGGTGGTCAACGCGCTCTCCGACAAGTTCCACCCTTGTCAGGCGCTTGCGGACTATTTCACGCTCGAAGAGAAATTCGGTTCCCTGAAGGGTTTGAAGATCGCCTATGTCGGTGACGGCAACAACGTCTGCCATTCGCTGATGTTTCTGGCTGCACGCCTCGGAGTGAATCTGCGCATCGCCACTCCGGCAAATTACGCGCCCGCGCCGGACGTACTTGCTGATTCCAAGCGCGTGGCCAAGGATACCCACGCGCGCATCGAGTTGTTCACCAATCCATCCGAAGCGGTCGTGGGCGCGCAAGCCGTCTACACCGATTCCTGGACCAGCATGGGCTTTGAAGCGGAGGAAAAGGTGCGGCGCAATGTCTTCAAGGCCTACCAGGTCAATCGCAAGCTCATGGAACAAGCTGCACCCGGCGCCTTCTTTATGCATTGCCTTCCGGCGCATCGCGGCGCGGAAGTGACCGACGAAGTTCTCGACGGTCCCACATCCATTGTGCTCAACCAGTCTGAAAACCGTATGTACGTGCAAAAGGCCATTCTGCACGCGCTTTATTCCTGAGGATTATTGGCCCGCTTAGGAGAAAACCTGTTGACACCGCAACCTGCAAAACCCAAGAAAGTCGTGCTCGCCTATTCCGGCGGCCTGGATACGTCCATCATCATTCCGTGGCTCCGTGAAAACTACGGCTGCGAAGTGATTGCCATGATCGGTGATGTTGGCCAGCAGGAGGATCTGGAGGCCGCTCGCAAAAAGGCTCTCGCCACGGGCGCGTCCTCGGCCTATGTCGAAGATCTCCGCGAAGAATTCGTGCGTGACTACATTTGGCCCACGCTGCGCGCCGGCGCTGTCTACGAGCATACGTACCTCCTCGGCACTTCCATGGCGCGTCCCGTGCTGGCCAAGCGCCAAGCGGAGCTTGCCCTGCAACTCGGCGCCGACGGCCTCTCCCATGGATGCACCGGCAAGGGCAATGACCAGGTCCGCTTTGAGTTGGCCTACAAGGCTATTGCTCCTCACCTCCCCATCATCGCTCCCTGGCGGGAGTGGGCCATTGACTCGCGCGAAGACGCCATCGCCTATGCGCAGAAGCACAAAATCCAGGTGGAACAGAGCCGCGCCAACATCTACAGCCGCGACCGCAATATCTGGCACCTAAGCCACGAGGGCGGGGATCTGGAAGATCTCGCGAAAGCGCCAAGTGAATCCATGTGGCAGTGGATTGTTTCGCCGGATCAGGCCCCAGACAAGCCGGAAGAGGTCGTGATTGGCTTCGAATCGGGCACGCCTGTATCCGTGAACGGCAAGAAACTCGCGCCCGTCGAACTCCTGAACACGCTGAACGACATTGCCGCGAAGCATGGCGTTGGCCGCACCGACCTCGTCGAAAACCGTCTGGTCGGCATGAAGTCTCGCGGGGCATATGAAACTCCCGGGGGAACGCTCCTTGTTACCGCTCACCGCGAACTGGAGCGGCTTACTCTCGACCGGGAAACCTCCCATTTCCAGCAGGCGCTCTCCGGGCGTTACGCCGAACTCGTCTATTACGGATTGTGGTTCTCCTCGCTCCGCGAATCGCTCGATGGTTTCTTCAATGTCGCCCAGCAGCGCGTCACTGGCACTGTCGGCCTGAAACTCTGGAAGGGCACGCTGAACGTCACCCAGCGTCTTTCGCCCTTTTCTCTCTATCGCGCCGACCTCGCCAGCTTCACCATGGGCCGTTACAATCCCAAGGACGCCGAGGGTTTCATCAACCTTTTCGCCCTGCCGGTCACGGTGCGACCCAAGGCGAAGGCCGAAAGCCAGCATTCTTGAGAATCTTCGCCGGGGCGTGGTTCTGTCTTGGGAGAGTTTCTGACGGCCGCGCCCCTTTCCATCGCCGTATCGAATAGTTGTTCTGGCGCAAGTGCCGCGTGCTGCGCCATAGTGTAGAACTCGAATCTATTCTTCCCGGTGTTGCAGCCGAAGTAAGGCGTGGTTTCTCTATGACGGAACGCAAAGACGATCGCCTGTGGGGTGGCCGCTTCGAGCGCCCGCCGAACGAAGAGTTCGACGCATTTCAGCGTTCCTTTTCGTTTGACCGACGCCTGCTCCCTTACGAACTTGCCGTGGATCGTGCCTGGGCCAGGGCTTTGCAGGGCGTGGGGATTCTTACAGAAACTGAAGTGCGCCAGACGCTCGCCGCACTCGAGAAAATTGCGGAGCGCGCCAAAAACGACCCCGATTGGATAGAGAAGTTCGGAGCAGAAGCCGAAGACGTTCATCATTTTGTTGAAAAGGCTCTTGTCGACGAACTCGGCCCGCTCGGCTGGAAACTTCACACCGGCCGCAGCCGCAATGAACTCGTCGCCACGGATTTCCGTTTGTTCGTCATGGACGCGATTTACGAAGTCGAACAAGCTCTGTTCCGGCTGATAAGGGCGCTTCTCAAGCAGGGCGAAGATAATCTCGAGATTCCTATGGCTGGCATGACGCACATGCAACATGCCCAGCCGATTTTGCTCTCGCATTTCCTGCATGCCCATGCCGAAGCGCTGTTCCGCGATACCAAGCGCCTCACGAGTGCCGTAAGGAGCGCGGACTTCTGTCCTATGGGCTCCGGCGCTCTTGCGGGATGTTCTTTCGCCATCGATCGCCTGGCCATTGCACGAGAATTGGGTTTCTCCCGGATCACTGCGAATAGTCTCGACGCTGTCAGCGACCGTGACTTCGCTCTGGATTATCTTTTCGCGATCAGCGGCATTGCCACGCATCTCTCTCGCCTCGCCGAAGATTTCGTGCTGTTCGCGTCCCAGGAATTTTCGTACGCCATTCTTCCCGACGAATATTCCACGGGAAGCAGCTTGATGCCACAGAAGAAAAATCCCGACTCTTGGGAGCTCATCCGTGGAAAAACGGGCCGGATCACAAGTTCGCTCTTCAGCCTGCTGACCACTCTGAAAGGATTGCCAACCAGTTACCAGCGCGATCTTCAGGAAGACAAAGAAGCGCTGTTCACCGCACACGAGCAAATCCTGGGCATGATCACGGTCGCCACAGGCGCGCTTGCCACCACGAAGTTCCGCGAAGATCGCCTTCGCGCTGCGGCCTCAAGTCCTTCTCTGCTCGCGACGGAGGCGGCCGACTATCTCGTACACTGTGGAATTCCCTTCCGCCAGGCCCACGACCTCGTTGGAAAAGTTCTCAGAGAAGCCGAGCGGCAGGCCAAGCCATGGGTGCAGCTCTCGCTCCAGGACGTCCACAAGATATCGCCACTCTTCGACAAAGATTTTCTGGAGGGGCCATCGGTCGAAAATGCCATCGCCAGCAAGAAAGTTCCCGGCGGCACGGCGGTCGAATCCGTGCGCGCGGCGATCAACAGTTTGCAGGAAAAGCTTACGACACGAGGAGCCACGCCATGAGTCTTAGTTCAGCATTCAGTATCTTTGAAGCCGAATCGCATCGCGCGGAGGATCGGAGGTCGCTTCCGTGAGCGCCATCGCCGCGTCGCGGATTCTCATCCCATGAAGAACGTCCTCTCCGAAGCCGCGCTCCCTCGCGGATTCCGTTTCTCGGCCACTGCCTGTGGTCTGAAGAAGACCGGCGCGCTGGATCTGGCGCTGCTCTCCAGTGACGTTTCGGCTTCAGCCGCCGCCGTCTTCACGCAGAACCTCGTTGTCGCTCCGCCCGTTGTGGTCTCTCAGGAAAATTTGCACGCTTCTAAAGGCCGCATGCGCGCCGTTATCGTGAATGCAGGCAACGCCAATTGCGCCACTGGGCCAGTGGGCCGTGCTGCCTCCCTGAAGACCGTGGAAGAAACCGCGCGCCGGCTCGCCTGCCATCCCCATGAGGTTTTGGTCTGTTCCACGGGCGTGATCGGCGTACCCTTGCCGCTTGAAAAAGTCCTCCGTGCCCTTAGCGGCATCGCTCGCAATCGTCGTCCTTCGGCTCGTTCTTTTGCCGAATTTTCTCTCGCCATCTGCACCACGGACACGCGCCCGAAGACAGCCACGGCGACCTTTAGAATGGCGGGCAAACGCATTCATTTCATCGGCTGCGCCAAGGGTGCGGGGATGATCCATCCGAATCTCGCTACGACCCTCGCGTTCGTCGCAACGGACGCGGCGATCTCGCCATCGCTTCTTCAGAGAACCCTGCGCGATGTAGCTGGGCGAACGTTCAATTCCATCAGCATTGATGGCGATACCTCCACCAACGACACGCTTCTTGTCCTCGCCAACGGCCAGGCGGGCGCGCCCTCCATTCGATCCGGAACTTCCGCGCATCGTGCCTTTGCCAAGGCCCTCGAGGAAGTCTGCCACTCGCTGGCTTTACAGATCGTGGCCGATGGTGAAGGAGCGCAGCGCGTTATCGAAATCGAGGTGCGTCACGCCAGAACGGATGGCGATGCCCGCCGCATTGCCCAAACTATCGCCACCTCCCCGCTTGTCAAGACTGCCTTTGCCGGCGGCGACCCCAATTGGGGCCGTATTTTTGCCGCAGCGGGACGCTCTGGCGTCAAGTTCGATCCAACCCGCGTGGACATCCACTTGGCCGGAATTCCCGTGTTACGTCGCGGACTGCCTCTGGATTTCAATGAGCGCGGCGCCAGCAACCGCCTGCTGGAAAAGCAAGTTCAAGTCATCGTGGATCTCCACGCCGGGCGGGAATCCACGCGCTTCTGGACCTGCGATTTCACCGCGGAATACGTGCGCATCAACGCCTCGTATCGTACCTGACGCCTGCGGGACGCTCTTTGCGCAGATTCAAACAGCCTTTCACAAGGTTCCGTCTGGCTCTACGCCAATTTGGCGGGGGACCCCGGCCCAGTACCTCCCGCCAACCCTTCCCCAACGAATTATTGTTGCAAAATAAGGCGATTTTCGAGACCATGCACGGGACCACCGGAGAGTACCTCCCGCCTCTGCGGCATGCCTCAGGTTTGCCGCCGCGGCGGTTTCGATTCTTCGGTGCGCTCCGCAATCGTGGTTAGGTTCCGGGCAGAAGGAGTCCGCTGGTGAAGAAGCTTTACGTGGGTAATCTTCCGTTTAACGCTTCGGAAGAACAGTTACAGGAATGGTTTGGACAAGTGGGTGTGAATCCCTCCGCAATCAGCCTGATTCGGGATCGCTTCACGGGACAGTCACGTGGTTTCGCTTTCATCGAGATTGCCAATGATGAAGACGCCGACCGCGCCGTGACGAGCCTCAATGGTCAGAATTTCGGGGGCCGGAACCTGGTCGTTAACGAAGCGCGTCCGCAGACCGAACGCTCCGGTGGCGGTGGTGGGCGGGGCGGTTACGGTGGCGGTGGTGGCGGCGGCCGGGGTGGTGATCGTGGGGGCCGTGGCGGAGGCCGTGGCGGCGATCGTGGTGGTGATCGCGGGGACCGCGGCAATCGCTGGTAGATTCTCCTTCTCGCTTTCTCCGTGAAGGGCGTTTAGGGCGTGCCCTTGCGCCTGAAGAGCTTTTCCTTCTCGCCGCGTTTTCTCCGGATTCGTGCCGGGCTCGCGCTTGCACTCCCACTTGGTCGGCCTCCTTGTATTCACATATTCACAGCCGCACTACTTTTTTCTTCACATCCCCGTCTTTCCAATGTACTATCGCCGCGGTCAAACCGGTGGCCTGTGACCGCGAGATCCTTCCCGCCCGGTTCTGCGTTTCGGTGCAGCGCTCACCGCTCACATCCTGTGGCCGAAACTTCACGCGGGTTTACGTGTTTGATACACCAGGCGAAGATTTTCTTTCGCTCCCCTTTGCTTGGGGTATATGAGAAGAACGACTTGCGCTCTGTCCTGCGCGCGGGGCACGGGTTCGAAGTAGTTTGCTGATGGAGCGAACTTTCCTGATTCTATTCGCATCTAACGAAGGGAACTGGGTCTGAGCATCCGATGAATACGTGGCACAAACGCGACTGGAAGCAGTTCTATGAGCTTGCGCGCCGTCCCTGGCAGCGCCATCGCCCGCCTCGCCCTGTTTATCCAACGGGTCTCAATCGCGTGCAGCCCGCAGCGGGTTTCAGCCTGTCCGAACTCGATGATGCCGGTGTGGACCTCGAACTTGCCGAGCGCCTCGGCCTCCCCGTGGACGCTGGCCGCATCGGCGCTTACGGCCCCAACGTCACCGTATTGCGCGATTTTGTCCGCTCCTCCCGCCAACCGGTGTAATCATCGCCGTTCTTTGCTGCGTTTGTCGAACTTTCGTTTCCTGCGTAAAATAGAATCGTTCAGCTTTACCCGGAACCATGGCTTCCCCTTTTAACATCATCGCTAACGGTAAACTGCCGACCGCGCCGGCCCCCGACGTCCATCCAAGGCCCGACTGGTTGCGCGTGAAGTTCTCCGGCGGCGATCGTTACCACAACCTGAAGCGCATCATGCGCACACTGGACCTGCACACGGTTTGCGAATCCGCGCGCTGCCCCAACATGGGTGAATGCTGGGAGCATGGCACCGCCACCTTCATGATTCTCGGCGATATCTGCACGCGGGCTTGCGGCTTCTGCGCGGTGCCATCCGGCAAACCCGCTGGCCCGCCGGATGAAGACGAACCTCTACGTGTCGCCGAAGCCGCCGCGCGCATGGGCCTTCGCTATGCCGTGGTCACCAGTGTCAATCGCGACGATCAACCCGATGGCGGCGCCCGCATCTTCGCCCGCACCATCCAGGAGATTCGCAGACGAGTTCCCGGATGCAAGGTCGAAGTGCTCATCCCCGATTTTCGCGGCGATTGGGACGCCCTTGGCACTGTACTTGCCGTGAAACCAGACATCCTTAATCACAACACGGAAACCGTGCCGCGCCTCTATCGTCAGGTGCGCAAGGGCGCTCTCTACGAACGTTCCTTGGAGCTGTTGCGCCGCGCGAAAGTAACCCATCCCGATGTGCCCACAAAAACCGGCATGATGATGGGATTGGGCGAGCAAAGGGAAGAAGTCCTGGAGACCATGCGCGAACTCGCTGCTCAAGGCACGGATATTTTCACCCTGGGCCAATACCTGCAACCCACACGCGAGCATCTACCAGTAATTCGTTTTGTCCATCCCGACGAATTTGCCGAATACAAGCGCCTCGGCGAGAGGATGGGTTTCAAGCATGTGGAAGCCGGACCCCTGGTGCGTTCTTCCTACCACGCCTTTGACCAAGCCGAATCGGCAATTCGCTAAAGAGCTTCGCCTTCTCAATCCGAACGACGAATGGCGCTGCTTTAGCCGCTTCCCTACAGAAGTAGATTGTCGCTGGATTCCTTGATTCGGTCGGCGATGCTCCACAATCGTCCAGACACACCCCTGCGCCATTTCTGGCGCATTGTTCGGGGTCACTTCAGGCGGGACTGGCTTACTTTACTTCGCGGCCGCCGCAGCCTTCTTGCTCGCTTTCGCTGCGGTCGAGGCTTTGCGCCGGCGCTTCGTCTTTGGCAGGGTTGCGGGTGGTTCGCCAATGATCTCAGCCGTAAACATGCTGGTTACAAAGAGCTTTTGCCCATGATCATCAAAATCAATGGCGGTGCGCTCCGGATCGGAGGCCGTTACGATACCCAGGCCGTAAATCCCGTGCTTGATGGTTTGTCCTTCCTGCATTACTTGCACAACTTCCTCCTTGACTTCGCCTTGCTGGATGTCCGCCTAATTCCACTCGCTTTTGGGCAAGGTCCCCGACCCCTCGGGGACCTCCCCAAATCTAAAGGCTAGAGGCTTGTGACGTTCTCAGCCTGAAGGCCCTTTGGGCCCTTCTTTACTTCAAACTCCACCGCCTGACCTTCGTTCAGAGACTTATAACCGTCCATCTGAATTGCGGAAAAGTGTACGAATACATCTTCCCCGGTCTGGCGTTGGATGAACCCATAGCCCTTCGAAGCATTGAACCACTTCACCGTTCCTTGTTCCTTCACTGCTGAACCTCGATATTGAAATTGCTTTGCCTCTCTTGGTCCCGGTCGTTGGTTTCCCAGCCTCCGCGACTGCCTCCAGCCCGAAAAAAAGGGCTGCGAGTTTGTTCTCGCAGCCCCCTGAACGAGTCAAAAGGTAATACAAGAGCAACAAACGCTATATCTAACACTATCACAGGAAAGGGCTTATTGTCCACAGTACTCTGTGGTTCTTCCTCTAGCTTCCAAAAACTGTAAATTATTTAAAATCAGATATTTAACGATTTCCGGCCCAATTCGGCCCGGTTCCTTACTCTTCCAGCGACTCCGGCTGCAGGCTTAGGTTTTCCCCTCCGGAAGCCTTCTTTTCCCAATATTTCTTCACCCAAGCCTCCCAGCTCTTGCCAGCAGCGGTGTCCCGCCCGGAAAAAGCCAGTCCGGCAATATCCGCATAGCCGATTTTCACTCTTTGATTGGAATCTCTAGGCAGCAATCGTACAAAAGAGCTTTCCAGGTTCTTCCCGCTCACCCGATCAAAAATGTAGCCTTCAACCTTTGTGCCATCTTTTCGCGTTATGGTCACGTCTCCGCGGTAATCGAACGCCTTTTCCAAGGCTCCGCACAATTCCTCGTCCGAGGCCATGCTAGGAATCCAGCCCTGCAACGATTCCCGCTCGATTCCGGGTGCTACCTCGAGCTCGTCGGGACGCAACGTGTGCTCCGGGCGATCGGCGTGGCGCGGTCCCGTCACGCCCGCGTCTCCTCGAGCTTCGCCGGCTTGGCATCAATTTGCACTAGCGGGTTGTAGGAATGCACCGGCTTTACTTCTTCATTTAGCAACTCTAACGCGCCAGCATCTTCGTAATGGGACGAGAACGTCGCCCTCACCGTTGCCAGTAGCCCCTTCAGCGAGCTGAACGTGTAATCCACCGCCGAAGCTTCGTATCCACTGTGCACCATGCAATTCGCGCACTCGGGATTACCCGACTCCGTGCCGTATTTGGCCCACTCCGTCTCCGCCATCAGTTCCGCGAACGTCTCGGCATACCCGTCCTGCAGCAAATAACAAGGCTTCTGCCAGCCAAAAATCGAGTATGTTGGCATGCCCCAGGGCGTGCACTTGAACTCCTGCTTGCCCATCAGAAATTCCAAGAACAGCGGAGATTGATTGAACTGCCAGGACTTCTTCCGGTTCGCCAGCATCGCGCGGAACAGCCGCCGCGTTCGCGCGCGTCCCAGAAAATGCTTCTGGTCCGGTGCCTTGTCGTAAGAATAGCCGGGCGAAAGCATCATGCCTTCCACGCCAAGCTCCATTGTCTCGTCAAAAAACGCGCGCACGCTCTTGGGGTCAGCACCGTCAAACAGCGTGGTGTTCGTGGTCACGCGGAATCCGCCCGCCAAGGCTGCCTTGATGCCCTCGACAGCTAATTCGTACCCGCCTTCGCGGCACACTGAAAAATCGTGGTGCTCTTTCTGCCCATCCAGATGCACTGAAAATGTCAGGTATTTGCAGGGCTGGAACAAATGCAGTTTTTCCCTCAGCAGCAGTGCGTTGGTGCACAAATAAATGTACTTCTTACGAGCCACCAGCCCTTCCACGATCTTTTCGATCTGCGAATGCATCAGCGGTTCGCCACCGGGGATGGACACCATCGGGGCGCCGCACTCATCTACAGCCTTAAAGCATTCTTCCGGCGAAAGCTCACGCTTCAGCACGTGCGCCGGATACTGGATCTTTCCGCAGCCCGCACAGGCCAGATTGCAGCGGTACAACGGCTCCAGCATCAGCACCAGCGGATACTGTTTACGCCCGCTCAATTTCTGCTTCAGGACGTAACTTGCCACCGTCCATGCTTGGGATATAGGTACAGGCATTCGCTCCCCAATTATTTCCGGACACGAATTGCGTCGTGCCTCGCGTGTCGCTGAATGGTAGGGCTCTTGGTGCCTCTAAGGCGAACTTCGCCAGGCTTGCAGCCTTCCCCCGGCCCCGAATCTCTTATTTTACCCGAGAAGCGCCCTTCCCGGACACTCTAGATTCTACGGGCCTTTTTGCGATTCCCCTATTTTGATGCAGCGAAAGGTGCTTAGGTGGCACCCGGCGTGCTTCCCCTCACCCTGAATGGCACAACACTCTACCGGTCGTATCCGTCGTATCATGAACCCGCGGCCTGCGGAGCCTCTCTGACCATGTCCCGCCCAAATCTTCTCTCCCTCTTTGATGAATTCACTCGCTTCTCCAGCGGCATCGCTTTCGTACAACAGCAGGGATATCGGCGCGAAACTTGGACCTTTCAGAAGCTCCTGGGTATGGCGGTCCACCGCGCTTGCCAATTGAAAGACAGCGGCGTTCGGACCAATGATCGCGTCCTTCTATGGGGGCCAAACTCCGCGGAATGGGTAGCGGCCTTCTGGGGCTGCCTCCTACGCGGCGCGGTCGCTGTTCCCCTCGATGATTCGTCCACTCTCGAATTTGCCAACCGCGTCGTCGCTGATGCCGTCGTCAAATTTGCCTTTGTTTTGCGTTCCAAACCTCCTCTCGTTCCTGCCATCCCTACCCTCTTTCTGGAAGGATTACCCAGCGCTTCACCCGTACCAGACAGCGCGCGAGCTGGCCAAAATGCGCAAGCTAGCCTCCGAATCACCATTTCCCGTCTTTCCGATGAGCCCATCACTCGCAATCATGTCGCGCAAATCCTGTTCACCTCTGGCACCACCAGCAACCCCCGTGGTGTTGTTCTGACGCACGGCAATTTCCTCGCGAATCTGGAGCCGCTGGAAAAGGGTATTTCCGAATATCACAATTACGAGCGCTGGTTCCATCCCCTACGCTTCGTTTCCGTGGTTCCGTTGAGCCACGTCTTCGGCCAGATCATGACTCTCTTCGTGCCACCGCTGCTCGGCGCCGGAGTCGTCTTCGAGAATTCCCAACAGCCCACGGAAATTCTGCGCACCATTAAACGCGAGCGGGCCACCGCTCTCATCGCCGTCCCGCGCATGCTGGACGCCCTGCGCCCGGCACTCGAACGCGAAATCGACGCGCACGGCTGGCATGCCTGGTTTTCCTCTTCCTGGACGGCTGCCTCCAGCGAACCTTTCCTACGGCGCGTCTGGCGCTTTCGCCGCCTTCATCGCCGACTCGGCTGGAAATTTTGGGCCTTCATCTCGGGTGGCGCCGCGCTTTCTCCCGAAACCGAAGGATTCTTCAAGCGCATAGGCTACGCCGTCGTGCAGGGCTATGGCTTGACAGAGACCGCTTCGCTGATCAGCCTCAATCATCCTTTCCGCGCCACTCAGGGCTCTGTCGGTAAAATCCTGCCCGGCCGGGAATTCCGGCTTGGGGAAGATGGCGAAATCCTCGTGCGCGGTGAAAATGTCTCTTCGGGTTACTGGGAGAAAGGCGCGCTGCAGCAGGAAACTGAAGAAAATGGCGGCTGGCTGCGCACCGGCGATCTTGGCGAACTTGACGCCCAGGGCAACCTCCGCTTTCGCGGCCGCAAGAAGAACGTCGTCGTCACACCCGCCGGCCTGAAAATCTATCCCGAAGATCTCGAGGCCGCTCTCCGTCTCCAGCCTGCCATCCGCGACGCTGCCGTCATCCCCCTCCGGCTCGGCGCCAACGCCGAGCCTTGCGCCATTCTCCTCCGCGGCACCGTCACTCCTGACGGTGCATCCGGCGAATCCGAGATGCGCACCGCCATCGAAGCAGCCAACTCCACCTTGGCCGATTACCAGCGCATTCGCCGTTGGTTCGTCTGGCCCGATCCGGATTTTCCGCGCACCCCCACCGGCAAGCCGCGCCTCTCTCTTCTCGCCTCCCGCGCCGCCGAACTCCTTTGTCCATGCAACCAAACTGTCATCCCGAGTGAAGCGAGGGATCTGCTTTTCTCTTCCTCCGAATCCTTCCCCTCCCTTCCCAACTCGCTCAAAGACCTGTCCTCTCTCGACCGCGTCGAACTTCTCTCCTCCCTCGAGCACCGCTACAACGTCGAGCTCAATGAAACGCAATTCGCCAACGCGCAATCTTTCACGGACATCCAGAAACTTCTCGCGCAACCCTCCGCCCACCGCTCAGACTACGTCTATCCCCGCTGGACGCAGCGCTTCCCCGTGCCTCTCTTTCGCCTTCTCATCTATTACGCGCTGACTTTGCCTGCGACGCTGATTCTCGGCCATCCACGCATTCGTGGCCGCGAACATCTCGCCAATGTAAAAGGTCCAGTTCTGTTTGTCTCGAATCACACCACGCGCCGCGCCGATATCGGCCTCATCTTGTATTCACTGCCCCGGCGCTTCCGCAATCGCCTCGCCACCGCCATGGGCGGCGAGAGGTTGCGCGAATATCGTCATCCGCCCCGGGAATGGTTTTTCGCCAAACGCTGGCTCTGGCAGCTCGGTTATTTCCTCGTCGTCTCGCTCTTCAATGTTTTCCCGCTTCCGCAGCTTTCCGGCTTTCGCGAGAGTTTCCGTTTCGCTGGCGAATCCGCCGATCGTGGCTACAGCCTCCTAGTCTTCCCTGAGGGTCTGGTCAACGACCGCGACGCTCCCGACATGGCCCCCTTCCAACCCGGCATCGGCCTGCTCGCCCAAAACCTCCGTCTCCCCATCGTCCCCATTCGCCTCGATGGCGTCTGGCAAATGAAGCAGCAGCATCGCCGCTTGGCCCATCTTGGCGAACTCACCGTCCACATCGGCGCCCCCATCACCTTTGCGCATGACACCCCTCCCGCCGAAATCGCCTCCCGCCTCCAGGATCTAGTCCGCTCTCAGTAGTCACCTAGACAACGGCTGCCCGCAGACCGGCAGGGAACAAGTGAGCGACCCAGATTAAATCTATTCGTGCTACAACAAGGAAGAATGCCATGGACCCACGTGAACTCCAGAAAGTCCGCGAGTCGGCAAGTCGCGCCATATCTCCACTCCAGCCAGCACCCTTGAGCGGAGACTCTGTGCAAGACCTTGTGTTTAAGTGCCAGCGAACAAAAGCGGGCCGCGACCTTCCGCCGTATTATTTGGTCTATTTCCTGCTCGTCGAGTTGCTGAAGTTTCCTAACCGTGGCCGTTGGGAGAAGACCGCATGGTCCATCCCCGTCGAGTTCAATCGCACAGCGTATCTAATAGAGCATCGGAAGCTCGGTTTGGGCGTATTTGCCGTCCCCGGGAACGATACGGAGGAGAGAGCCGAACATATAGTCAAATTGATCAAGAAAGGTGTGAACGCTGCGGACCCCTATTTTCGTTGGCTCGCCGAGAAGGCAGTAGCCAAGCCTAGCCTAAATGTGGAAAACAATAGCCACTGGCTGTTTGCTCGTTATCGCTATCTCTACGAGTTATTTGGTCGGACATCCGCCGAAGCGGAAGCTCGCCAGCAAGATATTCGGAATGCCCCTGCGGGTCCAAACCTAGCTGACTTTACGTCGTGGAACACACGCCTTCAACTTTCACGACAGGCCAGTTGGCTGGGGCTTGCTGCCATCGACGCGTTCTTTTCGTGGACAGAACACATATTTGTTCACCTCGCGATTCTTACGGGGCATTTGAAGACTGGGAATGAGGTTGCCGAACGCGCAGGGGCAGACTGGAATCTGAAATTCAAGTTTGTACTCGACTTGAACAACCCTGAGACTAAGAAGTACTACGACCAACTGGTCAAGGTGAAACGACAACTCAGAGACTATACGACCCACGGTGCGTTTGGAAAGCAGCGTCAAGCGTTCAAGTTTCATTCACGTGTTGGAGCAGTTCCCGTTATGCTGAACGACGAACGCACTGCTGGCCGTTTTTCAATTTATGGAGCACCTGTCATTGAGGAAGGTCCTGCCCTAGCGATTATCGAAGACTTCATAAATCATCTCTGGACTGGTCCGCTAGCTCTCGCCAAGTCGTATTTACAGGATAGCGGACTACCGCTAATTCTGACCTTCGCCAACGACGGGACCTATGCACGCGCGATGAGTTCCCCCGACGAGATGGAGACTTTGATTGAAGGTCTGAGCGCGGGATTTGACAACGCGGCCAACATGGATTGGTAAAGGTTGTCCGTATTCTGACAAAAGGAATGGGCGGCAGGAGGGCGCATGACGGAAACACAAACTAAACGGCTGGCATGGCTGAAATCGTGCAAAGCCAGAAGTAAGCGCGTTAGCGAAGCTGAGCTGGATGAGATGGCTAAGCAATGTAGGAAGCTGGCGAAAAACACGCGAGCGCACTCGCTCGTAAGAAAAGAAGCAGAAGAGCTAGCAGACAGGGTGAAGTTACTGCAAAGCAAGGGCGTGCCTCCGGAGGGATGGACGAAAGGCCAGATTCGCGAACAGACGCGCGTGGTTCAAATCAGGATGGCCCACCTGCTAGTTCAGGAGTTCGGGCTTCTTCATTAGTTCGCTCCATTATGCGGAGTATTCCGGTTGCTGACCATACAAGTTCCTTTGCCAAATTCCTGAAGAACCGCCGAATGGAACATCAGTGGTTCTGTTAAGAAAGCAGCGAATCCATCACCTTCGGTCTCTCCCTACGCTTTATGGCAAAATAGAGGGCCTGTAGCTTACAGACCATGGCTAACCCTGTGACTCTCGCTCCCACAAAGTCCGCCAAAACCGCCAAGAAATCTCCCGCGCCCAGTGGCATCGGCCAGACCGAACGCGAGCGCATATTCTATCTTTTCCGACGCTGGGGCTTTTATGAAGCCAACCTCGATCCACTCGGCTTCTTCACTCCGCTCAAATGCCCCGATCTCGATGGCCTCACTGGCGAGTTCGCTGAAGAAGCCCGCCGCTATTATTGCGGCAACATCGGCGTAGAATTCCTGCACATCCCGGAACTTGAACGCCGCCGCTGGATCGCCGAACGCGTGGAAGGTCCCGAATTTGAGGTCAATCAAGCCAAGATTCTGGATCGCCTGGTTCGCGCCGATCTCTTTGAGCAGATGCTCCAGAGCCGCTATCTGGGCAGCAAGCGCTTTTCCCTGGAAGGCAACACTTCGCTCATCCCTCTTCTCGATTCCATCCTCGATGCCGCCGGCGAACTCGGTGGCACCGATTCCATTATGGCCATGAGCCACCGCGGCCGCTTAAACGTCATGACGCATATCGCCTGCAAGCCCATGCACCAGGTTGTCGCGGGCTTCGAGGACGTTGATCCCCGCAGCGTGCTCGGCGCGGGCGACGTGAAATATCACGTTGGCGCCACTGGCGAGCACACCACTACCACAGGGAAGACTCTGAGCATTCACTTGGTCTCAAACCCTAGTCACCTGGAGGCCGTCGATCCCGTGGCCATGGGCCGCGCTCGCGCCAAACTGACGCGCCACGGCGTCACCGGGGCGCAAATCGATCGTTCCCGTGAAACCCTGAATAAAGTCTGGGCCATCGTGATGCATGGTGATGCGGCCTTCGCCGGCCAAGGCATTTGGGCGGAAACCCTGAATCTCGCCGACCTCGCTGCTTATTCCGTCGGCGGCAGCATCCACATCATCGTCAACAACTTGATCGGTTTCACCACCCGGCCCGCTCAGGAGCACTCTTCGCGCTACGCTTCCAGCATCGCCCGCCGCCAGAGCGTTCCCATCTTCCACGTCAACGCGGAAGATCCCGACGCCGTCGTGCGCATCGGCCGCCTCGCCGCCGAATACCGCGCTGAATTCAGTTCCGACGTGGTCATCGACCTCATTGGCTATCGCCGCCACGGCCATAGCGAAGTGGACGATCCCACCATCACCCAGCCGCTCCTTTACGAGCGCATTAAAAACCATCCCCCGCTTTGGAGAATCTACGCGGAGGGTATCGGCGTCGACGCCACTCCCATCGCGGAGTCCGTCAAAAAGGAATTCGCGGAAGAACAGCGCAAAGCCAGCAAACTCACAAAGATTCCTCACCTTCGCAAACTGCCAGATTACTGGTCGCCTTACAATTATGGCAAATATAATCCCGCCTTCGAGGTGGACACCGGCTTGTCCGCCGAGCGCCTCGCGGAAATCACCGATGGACTGGTGCGTGTTCCCGAAGGCTTCCACGTCCACCCCAAAATCGTGAAACTCCTCGAGCAGCGCTCGGAAATGGGCCACGGCAGGCGGCCTGTTGATTACGGCTTCGCGGAGCTTCTTGCCTACGGCTCGCTCGTTCTTGAGGGCAACCCCGTCCGCCTCACCGGCCAGGATTCCCAGCGCGGCACCTTTAACCAGCGCCACGCCGTTTTGATCGACACGCAAACGGAGCAGGAATATCTCCCGCTCGCGCACCTTTCACGCACGCAAGCCTTCTGTGAGATTCACAATTCTTCGCTCTCCGAAGCGGCCTGCCTCGGCTTTGAATACGGCTTTTCCCGCGATTACCCCGAAGGCCTCGTCCTCTGGGAAGCGCAATTCGGCGATTTCGTGAACGGCGCCCAGGTCGTCATCGACCAGTTCATCAGCGCCAGTGAGGACAAGTGGGGCTTGCCCACAGGCCTTGTGCTTCTGCTTCCTCATGGCTACGAAGGCCAGGGCCCCGAACATTCCAGCGCGCGCATCGAACGCTTCATGCAGCTGGCTGCTGAAGGCAACATGAATATCTGCCAGCCTTCCACCGCCGCGCAGTATTTCCACCTACTTCGCCGCCAGGCTCGCCGTCTGTGGCGCAAACCGCTCGTCGTTTTCACGCCCAAAAGCATGCTCCGCCATCCCGATGCATCCTCTCCACTCGAGGAATTTTCTCGCCCGCGCTTTCTCACACTTGTCCCCGATCGTGAAGTTACCGACGCGCAGAGCATTCTAATCGCTAGCGGCAAGGTCGGCCACGAACTCCGCGCGGAGCGCGGCCGCCGCAATGATAACTCCACCGCCGTGTTTTTCCTGGATCAACTCTATCCGCTGCCGAAAGCCGAAATCGCCGCGGCCATTGACGCGTACCCCAACGCCCGCGAAATCGTCTGGGTCCAGGAAGAACCCGCCAACATGGGAGCGCTGTTCTATGTTCTCCCGCGTCTGGAGCGGATCGCCCAGGCCAAGAATCTTCGCGTGCGCACCGTCAAGCGCTCCGCCAGCGCCAGCCCGGCCACCGGTTCCGCCAAGGCCCACGACCTCGAACAGAAAACGCTCATCACTCTGGCCTTCGCCACCACACCCAGTTCCTGATCATTGCGGAGTTTGGACGAGTCCGGATTTCTCACCAGTGGTGAACTGAAACTCTGGGGCAGCAAGTGCGGCATTGTTTCTGGTGGCGGGGCCGGTGTTGTGGACCGTTTTCGGTCAGTATTCGCCGCGAAGGAAAGACCCAGTTAGCAATGAAGCCGTTATCGCGTGCACTTCGCCGCGCGAGTGGAATGTGCTCAGCGCCACTGCCGAACACACCAGTCAACATCTGGGGCGATTGAATCGCGCTACGAACACACCCATAAGTGAGCATTAGCCCAAGCAGCAGCCCCCATTTCTTGAGCGCCGCACTTTCTTGTAGATGTGAGGAAATAAGGAATCTGGCGGAGAGGGGGGGATTCGAACCCCCGGTAGAGGTTTTGGCCCCTACAACGGTTTAGCAAACCGCCGCCTTCAGCCTCTCGGCCACCTCTCCGGCGTTTTGTTTCAACAGTTTACCATCAAACGGCAAAAAGCTGCTGGCCTTTTGCTGGCCTCGACGTAATTCCTCCAAGGTCGCTTGCATCCGTTGCATCGCTTCCAGCACTGCTGGATCGAACACCTTGATGTAGCGCTCCTTGGTTACGTGGGGTTTGGCGTGGCGCAAAACGCGCTGGACGACTTTGTCGTCAGCGCCCAATGCATACAGGTTCGAGGCGATACCTCGCCGAAACCCCTGCCACCCATACCACGGCAGCCCAATCGCTTCGATTGCTGGCCGAATGACCTTCTGGGCAAGCTTATCCATTGCCATCGGATATCCATCGCCGGAGTGAAATATCACTCCCGACTTTGGGTTATGCATGCTCATGCGGTACTCGTCCAGAATCGTTGCCAATGCAGGAATCACCGGAACGGAATTTCGGCTCGCCCGGGTCTTTGGTCGGTTGACGACTGACTTCCAAATAGACCGGCTAACCGTCATTTCTGCCCCGTTGTAGTCCTGCCAATCCACTCCCCTCAGTTCGCCTTCGCGCAACCCAACAAACGATGCAGTCGCGACGGCGGCCTTCGGTAGCAGTGGCAGGACATCCAGAATCTGAAGAATCTGGCTCAGGTTGTAAGCAAAGGTTTCCTTCGCTTCACGCGCCTTGCTCGGAAGCAAAGCGCCCTGAACCGGATTCGCACCGTCGAATGCGCCTTCATTTTTCGCAAAAGTGAAGATGCCGCTCAGCACGGATTTAATATGCTGAAGCGTGTTTTTCGCTAGGTCGTGCTCTGCAGCAATAGCCCGCAGCATCCTACCGACGTGAACGGTACGAACGTCGCGCACGCGCAATTTTCCAATTCGTGCGGACATGTGATTCTCCCAGATCTCCCGGTAACCCTTGCTGGTGCTGGCTCGGCGTTCCGCTTCCACCCAGGGCAGGTAGCAACGGTCAACGAATTCCGCAGGCGTCATGCCCGAATCAGGGTCACATTGATCGTGATTGATTCTCTGCATGAAGGTGACGCGAAACGGCTCGATTTGAGCGGCAGTTGGAAAAGAATTCACGCCGCCCAAACGCTTGGCCCGCCTGCGAAGCTTCGTCGAACCGTCCTTCTGCCGGACAGATTCGCGATATTGTACAAACCAGGCACCATGATCCTGATACAAACAGCCCTTCTGATAACGAACAGGTCTAGTCAAAGTTCCCTCCTTGACCATACCCTGTCCGTGCTCACCAACTGGCGGCTCAGCCAATCGCTCAGCTCTGCGCTGCCCCAACTGAAACGGATATACCGCCCGAGGCGATAATGGGGAATCGGATCGCTAGTGCGCTTCTGGTTCGTCCGCGAGCGTATCCAGCTCTCCGGCACGCTTAGCCGTTTCGCCAGTTCGGTTGAGTCTATCACTTCCGCTTCCATCAGCAGCGAGCTGATCTTGATTTTCATCTGCACGATCTGCCGGACCAACAGGTTGCGATAGCGCAACGTGCGCCGCCGCTCGCGGATCGCTGTCGGGGCCATGTAGCACTCCGGCAGAAAATCGCAGCGCAGACAGTCACAAATCTTGTTGGCGTCGATGCGATCGTTCTTCTTTTTCGCGGCGGCAATGGCCCGCAGCATCAAGGGATGCGCCACCTTCAGCACAGTAGCATGTGGCTTGAGATGGTCGTAGATCCAGCCGCTGAACATGGTCGCTTCCAGCGCCGCGCTCCACGTCTGTGGCAGTGTTTTCATCCAGCGATCTAGATCAAAGCGTGTGGCGGGAATCCATCCTTCGTTATAGACCTTGCCACTGCTATCTTTCACCCAGCAGCTGATCTTCCGCTTGTGCACATCCAGTCCGATGTAATACATGGGTTTCATGGGGGAGCCTCCTTAGTGTCTCTGAATCAGCGCGTCCGCTGAGTTCAGCTTTTCTACACCAAACGCTCCTCCCTCGACCTATTCATTCAAACAAGCCAGGACTTAGCAAGCCAGAATGTCCCAGAACGGGACTTCTGGCCCGGAATGAATTCCTGTTAGCACGCAACACGGGAGGGACAGATCGCTTCCTACAAGCCGACCTATCGGGAGTTAACCTGGTGGGCACAGCGGGGAGCATGAGGTAGGTCCGTTCCCCTCGATTTGTCGCTCAATCTTTCTTGAATTCCACGGACGGTGCGTGCCACGTCACCGGGTCGTTTTGCGCCCCCCGGCTGTAGTTTAGGACGTCCAAATGCTCAGGAATCACCTTGATCAGCACAAGGTTCTTGAATCCAGGAAACGCGGTGTCCCAGTAGGCGCGTTTGCGCTTGATCATCTCAGCCCTGTCATCAACCAGCACCGCCGTGCCGGAGATTGCAACGTAACCCGTAGCCTTGGCGTGGTCAGCATAGTAGAGAGTCACTCGAGAGTCGTGGCGAATCTGCTGCACTTTGTGAGTCAGCGTGCTCGTCGCTATCCACACGATCATGTTTTCATCTGGAGGAAAGGGATTTACCGTCCTCGCTTGCGAACGCCCCTGCTCGTCTTGCGTGATCAGCGCGCAGTATTGCTGGCTCGCAATGATTTCGCGCGCTGCCCCGATCAGATCTGAGCGGCTAAGTTGACCAGCAGGTTTCTCAGCAGGTTTCTCTTGTCCTACGTGAGTGGGAAGCAATTCCGAAAAATGCGGAATGATTAGCCCAACTGCAGCACCTTTGAACGTGTTTTGCAGAAATTCTTTGCGATTCATGATTGGCTCCTAACGTGTAGCGGATAGGGTTCAACAAGAACATCTATTTTTGTCACCTGAATCCCATCCATCTCTGGGGGGCTTCATTCCGGGCGAGGGAGCGCTCTTCGGGAGGCGAACAGTTAGCGCTATTCTGTGACATTCACTTCTATAGTCAAGGGTAGATATCACCGGTAGGCGTGATTCGGACAGGCCCTAATCCGGAGTGGCCAGCAACTCCCGATTAACTCTCCAGGAGTTGTCCTCGTTTTTCTATGCGGTTGAGGGAATTGTTTTCCTTGGCATGGGAGCGTGACTGTGGCCACAGACATTCTCGGCCCATTTTAAGTAAAACCCACCATCGACCTTCACCGAACTAACACCACTCGACCTGGTCGGCGTGTATTTTGTCTGAGGTTCTCGCCGCCTCGCCGAAAAGCAGTGTCTTGTCCGGATGAGGTACGACGGTCGCGTATGACCAGTCCAGCAAGCATCACCGCTCCTCCGCGCAGAGAAAACTCGCTGCTAATTTACGGCATGGCCATTGCCTGGGCCATGGCGCTCGCCAAACTCGTCTTCCACATCTACACCAACAATCGCTACGGTTACTTCGTCGACGAGTTCAACTACATGTCGTGCGGCGATCACCTGCAGTGGGGATACGTCGACCAGCCTCCGCTCATCCCCTTCCTCACGCACATCAGCCGCGCCGTGCTCGGAGACTCCCTCCGCGCCATCCGCTTCATTCCTGCCCTGGCGACGTCACTTCTGGTCGTTCAGACCGCCGCACTCGCCCGCGAATTCGGCGGTCGCCGCTATGCGCAAGTCCTGAGCGCCGTCTCGATCGTCATCGCCGGCATGTATCTCTCGAATGGCAACCTACTCGGCACGAACTGTCTGGAAGCAAATATCTGGATGGGTTGCGTCTATTGCCTGATCCTTGCGATTAAGAAGGACGATCCGCGTTATTGGCTTGGGTTCGGAATGATCGCAGGCATCGGGTTAGAAGAAAAGTATTCGATCCTGATCTTCGGCGTGGGGATCGTGGTCGGACTCCTTCTAACCGCGCAACGCCGCGCCTTTCTCAACAAGTGGATCTGGCTCGGCGGAGCCGAGGCCTTGCTGATCTTCCTGCCCAATCTGTTGTGGAACATCCATTACGACTGGCCCTTTGTGCAACTGATGCATGCCATTCGCGCCGAAGGCCGCGACGTGGTCTACGGGCCCATTCCCTTTTTCATACAGCAGACGCAGATCTTGCAGCCATTAAACGCTCCCATCTGGATTATCGGTCTGATCGCGTTTTTCACCTCGCCCAGGCGACGGCCGTATCGAGTCCTCGGCTGGTGCTATGTCGTTTTCTACGCGATTTTCTTCGCGCTGCGCGGCAAAAATTATTATTTGACGCCGATCTACCCTATGCTCCTGGCGGACGGAGCGATGCAAATCGAGCACTGGGTCGATGGTTCGAAAACCGCGGCGGCTCGCCAGTGGTGCAAACCGACGATCATCTGCGCGCTGTCGATTGCCGGTGCGATCTCCGCGCCGATGTCTGTCCCGGTCCTTTCTCCAAACACGTTCGTTAAATATCTGAAGTTCACCAATACCCAACTGGCCCAAACCGAGCATTTCGGGAATCAGTCGCCCTTGCCGCAGTGGTACTCCGATCAGTTCGGATGGAAGGAGATCGTCGACGAAGCTGCGCTCGCGTGGAGCCGTATCCCGCCCGCCGAGCGCCAGGACTGCGGCATCTTCACCCAGTTCTATGCGGAAGCCGGGGCCATCGATTTCTTCTATAAGAGGAATGGACTGCCCCCAGCGATCAGCGGTGACCGCACCTACTGGCTCTGGGGGCCGCGCGGCTATACTGGCAACTGCATGATCGTCCTGGATCAGCGAAAGGAAGATCTGGAACACCTTTGGAATGAAGTGGAGTTTGTTGGAAGGTCCGCGCCGAACGAATGGGCCCTTCATCAACATATTCCCGTCTTTATCTGCAAGGGAAAGAAGTTCGATTCGATGGCCAGCCTGTGGCCGGGTCTGAAGCACTGGCGCTGAGTCCCCATGCGTCGATTTTCGGCTTATCAGAGGCGAAGCCCTTTGGTCCCGATAACGCGGTTGCCGGAAGGTAGGAACTTGGGTCGGCTGAGTTGCGCTAGTGCGCCAATCGCACCGCTTGCGCGAACATCGCGGCCACATAGGCACAGAGGACAGCCGCGGCCGAAATGTAAGCCAGTCCTGCGCGGTACCGTTTTCGCTGTCGTCGCAGTGCAACGCGCTCAGAGATTGCAGAACGACACCGGGCCTGGACCCGGACTTCCCATTCGGTATCGGGAGTAACCAGCGGCAGACAGGCCAAGGCGTCGAAAATTTGATCGTCCTCTAGTGACATGAGTCACCTCCTCGCCAGGTGTCTCGAATCCTGCTTTGCCAGGGAGGGTGACAGCAAGTCCCGCGCGCGCTTCAAGCGTTGCCTCAGCGATTCCGGACTGATGCCGCAGACTTCGGCCGCATCGACCGGGCGCAGTTGTTCCACGCCAACCAGCAAAATCACTTCACGGTATATGGGCGGGAGATCGGCGATAGCTGCCTCCAGCCTTTCCTCGAATTCACTCAACGACGCCAAATCGAAAGGGGTCTTGGGCTTCTCGCATGGCCACAGAAGAACCAGATCGGCAGTGTAGGCGGTCTCCCGAACCCGAGAGCGACAATAACTGATATACAGGTTTCGCGCGACGGTAAACAACCAGGGACCCAGGCGTGTATCCGCGCGAAGATCTTCGCCGGCAGAAACCAGTCGAAGCCAGGTTTCTTCCAACAAGTCCTCCGCAACAGACCTATTCCTGGCCATGCGCGCGAGAAAGTTCAGCAGCCGACGGTTGAAGACCATATAGATCTCGTCAAAGGCGGTGCTGTCCCCCGCCCGCAAACGGCTCACCAGTTCGATTTCGAGTTCCCGCTCCACTATGTAAATAACGCAGAAACGCCTTAATTGTGACGGAGTCACACTCCACAATCTCAGGCGTTATTCCTTGATAAGAACGACAAAACATCCTAAAGGAGAAAACAATGCGATTATTTGGCCATCTAAGTCATGCGTCACTACTGGGAATGCTTCTTTGCATGGTACCACTGCTGACGGGGGCCTGGTACGCCTTCAGGCCCAGTGAACGCCTCCTGTCCCTAATGAGACCGTTGACGCTGGGCGCGATCTTTTCGGCGACCTGCACTTTCGTCTTGGCTCTTGCTAATGGTTGTGTCGACATCAGTATGATGAACCGCCTCGACCCGCAGCCCATCCAGCTTGTGGGAACGATTTTTTCGGAGCGCCTGGCGCCGGTGATAGTTTCTTTCGCATCTCTTGCAGCTGCGTGGTTTTTCGTGGCTATCGGAATGCGGAGAAGCTGATATCGCTCTGACAAAGCGTGGCGCCGGAACGGCGCGGCTGAGAAGGCCGTCTCCGCTGGGCACGGCCTCCGAATCGCATATCCCATATTGTAGTTTTCAAGAAATGAGCTGTGGACCCGCTCGGTTTCTTTGGTCATCTGGTAAACGCCCATGCAGCCATGCATTTCCCGGTATTCATCTGATCCTGGAATTGTCGCCCTATGCCGACTTCCCGGTAGTAATGTCCTCGATGAGTGGATTCGCGATTTACCACTCATCGCGGAGGTCCGTAACAAGCTAATTGGCAAAGACCACTTGCCCAACGGGCCGGCAATACCTCGAGAACAGGTTCCAACGGCAATCCGCATCCCCTGGCCCCTGATGCCAGGGCCTCCGCCGTGACGACTCGCGCTCCTGCGCAGGTTGCGGTGGCACTCTAATCGTCAGGTTAATGAGTAATTGCTCAAGGAAGCCTATTTGTTGAACCATGCACCCAGCTGCGATACGCGGCGCATGGGGAAGCATAAATTAGCGCAGGTGTCAGGGTTCAGAGATCAGGAAACAGAAATCGGGAACTCCAAAATCCACACTTGACATCGACGGATAATTCACTACCATATGGTTGTGGATAAGTTAGATACAACATTTGCGGCTCTGTCTGATCCAACCCGCCGGGCGATGATCGAACGACTCTCCCATGGGCCTGCCTCTGTGCATGGATTGACGGAACCGTTTGCACTCTCGCAGCAGATGATTTCAAAACATATTGCCTACCTGGTGCGGGCTCGGATTGTGATCAAGACGAAGCGTGGAAGAGAGAGCGTGTGCAGGCTTAGGCCAGAGGCGATAAAGACAGTCAGCGACTGGGCCATTAGCTATCGGCGGTTCTGGGAAGAGAGTTTCGACAAGCTGGATGTGGTTGTGAATCAAATGAAAAAAGAGGAGGTTAGAGATGACAAAAAACACGGTTAACGAGACAGAGCGGATGGTTGTCACTAGAGTTTTTGATGCCCCACGCGCATTGGTTTGGGAAGCGTGGACAAACCCGAAATATGTAATGCAGTGGTGGGGGCCGAAGGGTTTTACTGCGCCTTTTTGCGAGATGGATTTTCGCGTAGGAGGAAAATTTCTCTGCTGCATGAGATCTCCAGATGGGCAGGAGTTCTGGAATGCGGTTGAATACCACGAGATTGTTCCGCACGAGAAGATCGTTTCCTTGATGTACTTTTCGGACTCGAAGGGAAACAAGATTGATCCTGCGCAGCTAGGAATAGAACATGAG
>Ga0326727_10000546_pt1 | contig 154337 bp, 144 predicted proteins | sample MB2enrmetagenome_FD_207643 | JGI IMG/M metagenome (GOLD analysis project Ga0326727, IMG submission 207643) | Lab enriched peat soil microbial communities from McLean, Ithaca, NY, United States - MB29MY | ecosystem: Environmental > Terrestrial > Soil > Wetlands > Peat | place: USA: New York... | reverse complement strand
CGTCCATGACAAGCACGGATCCGCCGGCCGGATCGGCGGTCGTCATGGTGTCGTGTCCCGTGCCGGGCTCTGCCGGCATATCACCGGTTGAGGGAAGATGGATGGTAAAGGTGGCCCCTTTGCCTGCGCCGGAATTGACGGAGATATGGCCGCCATGCCTGGTGATGATCGAATAGACCGAAGAAAGCCCCAATCCTGTGCCGCCGGATTTTGTGGTGAAATAGGGATCAAATATCTGCTTCTGCTCTTCATCCGGGATGCCGCACCCTTCATCTGAAAAAACCAGTCTGACATATTTTCCCGGCGCCAGCCCCAGGGTATTCGTGCCGCTCAGCACGGCATTTTCGGCCTTCACGGTCAACCTCCCGCCACCCGGCATGGCCTGCACCGCATTGATGATGATATTGTTGAAGGCCTGATTGATCTGGCCCGCATCCGCCTCGATGGTGTGCAGGTCATCGGGTATATCGACGGCGGCTACCACTTTTGTCCCCCGTAATACCAATGAAATCGATTCATCCGCGAGTCGTTGCACTGAAACCGGTTTCTTGACCGGATCGCCCCCCTTGGCAAAGGTCAACAACTGGCCGGCCAGTTCAGCTGCGCGGTGCGACGCCTTTTCCGCCTGTTCCAGAGGGGTGCGTGCTTTGTGCGCCTCGTCCAGAAACATCTGCGCAAAGGAGATGTTTCCCAGGATGCTCGTGAGGATATTGTTGAAATCATGGGCGATCCCTCCGGCCAAAAGCCCCAGTGATTCGAGTTTCTGCACCTTCAGGAGTTCGTGCTGGAGGAATTCGCGCTCGGTGATGTCGGTGAAAATGGCAAGGGTGCGGTGGCGAATCAATTGAGCGTTGATGATGACATGCCGCACCGTGCCGTTTTTGCAGGTAATGTTTACCTCCCAGGGGGGGACCTGTCTGCCTTCCGCCAAGGCTGCCAAGCCGTTTGTCCATTCCGAAGCAAGCTGATTGCGGTAGGCCGGATCGGGATAGGCCTTCCGAAGCCATTCATCGACCGTGGGGATGTCCGCAACGGTGTAACCGAACAGATTCACGAAGCTGCTGTTCACATATTCAATGACTCCGTGATCGTCCGTCACCCCGACCCCTACCGGCGTCGCCTCTAGGAGGAGTCTCAGGGTTTTTTCACTTTCCCGCAGCAACTCTTCAGCTTGTTTGCGCTCCGTAATATCCCGGCAAATGTTGAGGATGCAGGGATTCCCTTCAATATCAATGCGGCGCGCCGACATCTGACCGACAATGATCGTTCCATCCTTTTTTCTGAACTCGGCCTCGTGGTTCATTACGATCCCATGGGCTTTGATTTCACGCACCAGGCGGGCCCTGTCTTCGGGATTGACCCAGATGTCCAGTTCGAGGGAAGACTTGCCGACAACCTCTTCCGGCCGATAGCCGGTAATAGCGGTGAATCCTTCGTTCACTTCCAGGTAGGTGCCGTCATCCAGGCGATTGATATTGATCGAATCCGGTGAGATGCGAAATGCGGTGGAAAATTTTTCTTCGGAGAGGCTGAGCCTTTCTTCGGCCCGCTTGCGGTCTGATATGTCACGGACCATGGCGAGGATGGCGCCTTTATCATCAAGGGTCGCCCTGCACAGGGTTACCTCCGACGGAAAACAACTTCCATCCTTTCTTTTGCTGACCCATTCAAATACCTGCGGGGTGCCGGCCAGCGCACGATTCAACCATTCCAGCGCCTCCTTGCCGGAGTAGGGCGAAATGTCGAGGCTAATATCGCTGACGGCCAGCAACAGCAACTCTTCACGGCTGTAACCGAACATGCTGCACGCGGTCTGGTTGGCATCGATGAACCTGCTGGTCCCGGCATCATTGATGAAGACCGCGTCGTGCAAGTTGTCATAGATGGTCCGGAACCGTTCTTCGCTCGTCCGCCCCTGATGCTGTGCTTCGAGCGTGCTGATGACGTAACGGGCTATGAGATGAAACAGGAGCGCTGCGGTGACCAGGACAAAGAAGAATCCCTTGAAGATGGAGATGCGGGCAATGATGACAGGATCCTTGACCAACAGACCCAGAGCCGAATCGGACAAGAATATCCAGAGCAGGCTGAAGATTGCGTAGATTCCCACAACCTTGAAGACTTGACGGCGTTCCTTTGTACCGAAAAATATGCGCACCACAATGGCCTCCTCATGGAAACCGGCCGATAGAGGTCACAAAGCATGAGAGCGGGGTAAGAGTAATTCAAAGTTTATATCCTAAAATAATAGTGATAACAATTTTTTAAGAATCAAAGTCAGAAAATATTTCAACCCGTCAATCATCTGGTTGTACCTCTGTTTGTTGCCGATATATCCAATCCATATACATCTGTATTCTAGCACAAATTGCGCTTCCTCTTGACTTACAGGATACGTGGGGGTACAAATAAAAATCATTTTCATTTGATCGCGGGTAACCTTTCATGGACAAGGAACAGGGTCGTACAATTCTTAAACGTCTGAAACTGAAGGTTACCCCCAAGCGGCTGGAGGTCATGAACTGCCTGGGAAACGAGCCGCTCTATCTCTCTGCCGATGAGGTATGGCAGCGTATCAAGCTCAGGGTCGCCAGCATCGGGCTTCCCACCGTGTACCGCATCCTCGATGAACTGGCTGCGGCCGGCGTCATTACCCGCATCTTCCTGGCCGACCGCAAGCAGTACTATTTTCTCTGTGCCAACCAGGAACACCACCTTCATTTTGTCTGTGAATCCTGCCGACGGGTCGAGGATATGGAACAGTGCGTTCTTGGCGAGGGTGCGCTTGAGACGGTCCAGCGTTCCGGCGGACACGTGACATCCCATATTCTTCAGATTAACGGGGTATGCGGTGCATGCAGCGGTCCGCATCAGGGGGTCGCATGCCGGACGGCATAGTCAGGACCGAGCGGCTCTGTTGCAGTTATCGGACGGGCCGGGTGTTGGAGGATATCACCATCTCGGTCGAGGCGGGTGATTATGTCGGGATTGTCGGTCCCAACGGCTCCGGCAAGAGCACCCTGGTGCGCGCCCTGATGGGGTTGGCTGACATAAGCGACGGCAGCGCCTCCCTGTTCGGCGTGCCGTGCAGCCGTTTCAGCGCCTGGGGCCGGATCGGGTATCTTCCCCAAAGCCTTCATCTGCTCAACCCCCTTTTCCCGGCAACTGTGGCGGAAACGGTCGGCCTGGGCCTGTTGTCGCTGAAACGCTTTCCCCGCCGGCTGACCCATGCGGACAGGGGAAAAGTGGATGCTGTTCTCGAACAATTGGATATTTACGCCATAAGGTCTCAATTGATCGGTGAGCTTTCCGGCGGTCAGCAACAACGCGTTCTTCTGGCGCGTGCTCTGGTCAATAACCCTGAACTCCTGATTCTGGACGAACCGACCGCTGCCCTTGACCCCGAGATGCGTGAACGTTTTTACGCCTTGATCGGAGAGATAAACAGTTCCCGGCGGGTTACCGTGCTGCTGGTGACCCATGACACCGGCGCCATAGGAAAATTTGCCTCGAAGATGCTGTATCTGGACAAACGCATGCTGTTCTACGGCAATTTCGAGGAGTTTTGCCGCTCCGCGGACATGTCGGCCCTGTTTGGGGAGCACACGCAGCACGTGATGTGTCACCGGCACTGACAACTATGAATGTGATGGAAATTCTCTCATACGGTTTTATCCAGCGTGCGCTGCTGGCGGGGACGTTGATTGCCGTGCTCTGCTCGGTGCTGGGCGTGTTCCTCGTGCTGCGACGGCTTTCCCTGATAGGTGACGGTCTGGCTCATGTCACCTTCGGCGGCACGGCCATAGCCCTGTCGCTCAAGCTTTATTCAGCTTCGTCACTGTTGGTGTCGCTGCCGGTCGTGCTGCTCTCGTCGCTGGGTATCCTCAAGTTGACGGAAAAGGCGCGCGTGGGTGGTGATAGCGCCATCGGCATCGTATCGGCGCTGGGAATTTCGGCGGGTATCATCCTGGCAAGCATGGGTGGAGGGTACAATGTTGACCTGCTGAGCTACCTGTTCGGCAACATCCTGTCCATAACCACCCAGGAGGTCGGCATCGCTTTTGTGCTGTTCTGCGTGGTGCTGCTGCTTTTGTCCCTCTTTTTCAACGATCTGTTCGCCATCGCCTTCGATGAGGAGTTGGCGCGCGTCTCCGGCATTCGGACCTCGACGATCAATGCGGTCCTGGTGTTGCTGACGGCACTGTCGGTCGTCCTGGCGATGAAGTTGGTGGGGATTATGCTGATCTCATCGCTGTTGATCCTGCCGGCGGTATCGGCCCTGCAACTGGCCCGCAGTTTCAAGGCTTGCGTCGCCCTGGCGGCCCTTCAGGGGGGCTGTTCGGTCGTGGCCGGCATCTTCCTGTCGTTTGCCGCCAACCTGCCCACCAGTGCGATGATCGTACTGCTCAATCTGTTTTTTTTCAGCCTCGCCTTCCTGGTCCGGCGCTACTTCAGCCACCGATCCAAAAGTACTGGTACCTTGTAACACTTAAAGTTGCCTAAAGCTCCCCCCTCCCCTTGCGGGAGGGGGTCGGGGGGTGGGGGAAGCTGCGATATGCGATTCCATGGCAACCTCCCCCCCACCCTGACCCTCCCCCGAAGGGGGGAGGGAACCATATCAAGCGCTGATTTAAGAGATACAAGGTACTAGCTGAAGTCTTCCACCCGAAGCCTTGAGGTGGGGGCGCTGCTTGCTCCGCCCAATCGGGGCGCGGCAAGCAGCGCCCCTGCGTCATGGGTTATGATGTTTCATTGTCGGAGTAATATTGACTTTACCGGTGGTAATTGCGTATAAAAGATAACTTTGCCATGAACGAGAAACATCTCTTTATTGAAACCTTCGGTTGCCAGATGAATGTGAATGATTCCGAGCGGATTGTCACCATGCTGGCAGATTTGGGCTATACACCGACCGCCACGCCGACTGATGCGGACATGATCCTGCTCAATACCTGCAGTGTCCGGGGAGGAGCGGAGGAAAAGGTCTACAAGCGCCTCAGTCACCTCCGCAGCCTTAAAAAGGCGAAGAACGGCCTTATCCTCGGAGTCGGCGGCTGTGTGGCCCAGCAGGAAGGTGATCATCTGCTGCTGAAATTCCCTTGGCTTGATTTGGTATTTGGCACCCACAACCTGCACCTGCTTCCCGATATGGTGCGTGGTGCGGAAAACGGCGAACGCCGCTGCGAAACGGCCTTTATCGATAACGATAAGCGCCTCGATCTGTTTCCCCCGGTCAAGGGGGCCAGCCGTTTAAGCCGTTTCGTGACCGTCATGCAGGGGTGCGACAATTATTGTTCCTACTGCATCGTGCCGTATGTTCGGGGCCGCGAAATCAGCCGGCGCTCGGTTGACATCCTTGACGAAGTCAGGCGGCTCGCCGGCGACGGCGTTCAGGAGGTCGTGCTGCTCGGCCAGAATGTCAATTCCTATGGCCTGAAATCCGCCGACGAGCCGGATTTTGCCCGGTTGATCAGGTTGGTTGCCGGGGTGGAGGGGATTCGCCGCATCCGTTTTACCACCTCCCATCCCAAGGACATGTCCGATGAACTGATAGCATGTTTTGCGGATCTGCCCAAGCTCTGCGGTCAAATCCACCTACCCGCGCAGGCCGGCAGCGATACGGTGCTGTCCCGCATGAACCGTGGCTATTCCCGTGAGGCGTATCTGGACAGGATTCGCGCCCTCAACACGGCCCGGCCCGGCATCGCCATCACCGGCGACATGATCGTCGGGTTTCCGGGAGAGAGCGAGGAGGATTTCGGGCAGACCCTGAGCCTGATGGAAGAGGTTCGCTATGCCGACCTTTTTTATTTCGTTTATTCGCCGCGCCCCGGCACCAGGGCTGCGGAACTGCCTGAGGAACTCTCCCGCGAACAAAAGCTCGAACGCCTGGAACGCCTGCAGGAGTTGCAAAGACGCATCACCCGCGAGATCAACGAATCGTATCTCGGCACCATCCAGGCGGTTATGGTGGTAGGGGAGGGTAAACGTCCCGGCCAGGTTTCCGGCAGGGCGGACAGCGGCAGGATCATCAATTTCCCCGGTGATCAGGACTTGATCGGCAGCTTCGTCACGGTTCGCATCGTGGCGGCCTACCAAAACTCACTGCTGGGGGAGTTACAGCAAAACCCATAACACTTTATTTGCCATAGAGCCGCAGTGACACAGAGAAAATGGAGATCCCCTCCCCCAGCGGACCCTCTGGGGCCTAAAGGGGAGGGTTAGGGAGGGGGAATAATAGGCTGCTGTTCCAGCGATCCCCCCTCCTAACCTCCCCCCGCTGGGGGGAGGAATATTTTTAGGTTCTGCCTTTGAATTTCTCTGTGTCTCCGTGGCAGAAGTTATTTTGATTTTGAGAGGCAAACATGTCCACCGAAACGACTCCAGCGCCGGTAGCCAACAATTTCCTGCGCACCATCATCGACGACGACCTGAAAAGCGGCAAACACACAGCCATTGTCACCCGTTTTCCACCGGAACCGAACGGCTACCTGCATATCGGCCACGCCAAGTCCATCTGCCTCAACTTCGGGCTGGCGCGGGACTTCGGCGGACGCTGTCATCTGCGCTTCGACGACACCAATCCTGTCAAGGAGGAGATGGAGTATATCGACTCCATCAAGGAGAGCGTCCGGTGGCTCGGATTTGACTGGGGCACGGACCTCTATTACGCCTCGGAATATTTCGAGCAACTCTATCAATGGGCTGAGTACCTGATACGGCAGGACAAAGCCTATGTGGAGGATCTTTCCGCCGATGAGATTCGCGCCCATCGCGGCACCCTGACCGAGCCGGGCAAGGACAGCCCCTGGCGCAGCCGATCCATTGACGAGAATCTCGACCTGTTCCGCCGCATGCGGGCCGGCGAGTTTGCCGACGGGGCCAAGGTGCTCAGGGCGAAGATCGACATGGCCGCTCCCAACATCAATCTGCGCGATCCGGTCCTGTACCGTATTATTCACGCCAATCATCCCCACGTGGGCGACGCCTGGTGCGTCTATCCCATGTACGATTTTGCCCATGGCCAGTCGGATGCCATCGAAGGTATCACCCATTCCATCTGCACCCTGGAGTTTGAGGACCACAAGCCGTTGTACGAATGGTTCCTGGAAAATCTGCCGGTGCCGAGCCGTCCGCGGCAGTACGAGTTTGCACGGCTCAACCTGACCTACGCGGTCATGAGCAAGCGCAAGCTTCATGAATTGGTCAACCTGGGGATCGTCAGCGGCTGGGATGATCCGCGCATGCCGACCTTGATGGGCATCAGGCGACGCGGCTACACACCCGAGGCGGTACGAGCCTTCTGTGAACTGATCGGGGTAGGTCGCAGCGATTCCTGGATCGATATGTCCATTCTGGAGGAGTGCGTCCGTGCCGACCTGAACGAGCGTGCGCCGCGCGCCATGGCGGTACTGAGGCCGCTCAAGGTTGTGATTGACAATTACCCCGAAGGGCAGTCTGAGGAGTTCGAGGCAGCCAATCATCCCCAGAAGCCTGAGATGGGAAGCCATACGGTGGCCTTTTCCCGCGAGCTGTTCATCGAGCAGGATGACTTCATGGAAGAGCCGCCCAAAGGGTTCTTCCGCATGACCCCCGGTTCCGAGGTGCGTCTGCGTTACGCCTATATCGTTCGCTGCACCGGCGTGGTCAAGGATGAAAACGGTGCTGTCGTTGAGGTGCATTGCGAGTACGATCCGGCATCAAAGGGTGGTTCGGCGCCCGATGGCAGGAAGATCAAGGGCACTATTCACTGGGTGTCCCAAGCCCATGCCATCGATGCCGAGGTGCGTTTGTTCGACCGCCTCTTCAGTGATCCGAATCCAGACCGGGGCGGGGCCGACTACAAGCAGTTTCTCAATCCCCTTTCGGTTGAGATCCTCGGGGCCGCCAAGCTTGAGGCCGGCCTGGCCGCTGTTGATCCTGAAACCCGTTTCCAGTTTGAACGACAGGGGTATTTCCGCCCGGACCCCGCGGATTCCAAACCGGGAAAGCCGGTTTTCAACCGGATCGTAACCCTCAAGGATGCGTGGACCAAAAAGTGAAGCATGAAGGAATTCAATCCAACTCTATGAAAAATAATATCTTTAAATCAGGCTTTGTCTCTATTGTCGGCCGTCCGAACGTGGGCAAGTCCACGCTGTTGAACCGTATTCTCGGGGAGAAGATCGTTGCGGTTTCGGATAAGCCGCAAACAACCCGCACCGTTATCCGCGGTATCCTCTCCGATGATGCGAGCCAGATCGTGTTCGTGGACACACCCGGCATCCATGCCGCCAGAAGCCGCATGAACCGGGCAATGGTGGATGCCGCCTATGGAGCCATTTCGGGCATTGACCTGCTCTTGCTCGTGGTGGACGCCACGGCGCCGCGGGACGACGTCTTTGTGCGAGGGGTGGCTGCCAAGGCAGGATCTCCGGTTTTCCTGGTTCTGAACAAGGTTGACCTGGTTGAACCTAAGGAGCGACTTCTGGAGTTGATCGCCGGTGTCTCGCGCCTGCATCCCTTTGCCGAGGTGGTGCCGATATCGGCCCAGGCCGGCAGCAACGTCGAACGCTTGGTGGAGGTGATTCGCGCGCGCCTCCCCGAAGGGGTGGCCTACTTTCCCGACGATATCCTTACCGACCAGCCGGAAAAGGTCATCTGCGCCGAACTGGTGCGCGAAAAGGTGTTTCGTCTGACCGGCGAGGAAGTGCCCTATTCTACGGCGGTTATGGTTGATTCCTTCAAGGAGCGGGAGAATGGCGTGGTCGCCATCAGCGCCACCATCCTGGTTGAACGGGAAGGGCAGAAGGGAATCGTGATCGGCAAAAAAGGTGCCATGCTCAAAAAGATAGGTCAAGCGGCCCGTGGTGATATTGAACGTCTTCTGGGGACCAGGGTTTATCTGGAACTGTTCGTCAAGGTGCAGGAGCGCTGGACGGAACGGACGGCCGTTCTGAGGGAGTTGGGATATGAGTAATCAGATGAGTGTTGAGAGTTGAGGGATGAGAATTCGAATCTCATCTCTCATCTCTCATCTACTTTTTATTGCCATACACATGTGTTATTGGTATTATATGTGTATGTTTGAGCCGGAGGTTTTGTCATGGCCATGGTGCGCTATCAAATGTTTATCGACGAGGGACAGAAGCGGATGCTGGAGAATATGCACCGCCGCCTGAACGTGCCGGTAGCAGAGTTGGTCAGGCGAGCGATCGATACACTGGTGGCGGAACAAGCTAAACAGCCTGTATACCCGCTAATGGATGAGGAAACCGGTGCGCTGCTTACCTTGGCCGGGGTCTGCGAAGGCGGCCCAAGCGATCTTGCCGACAATCACGAGCTGTATCTGGCCGGCGAGAAGAATCCGTGAAATCCCGTCGCAAGGTGTTCTTCGATACCTGGGGCTGGCTGGCCATTGCCCATCGCGATGACCGCAGACATGTCGAGGCAACGGACTTTTACCGTGATTTCATCGTTGCCGGCGGCCTGCCGGTTACCAGCGACTACATTCTCGATGAAACCATTTCCCTGCTGCGCTCGCGGACCTCGCCAGCGGGTACGGAGCAGTTTATCGAGGGGATACTTGCCGCCCATCGCAGCGCCAGGGTCAAGATCGAGCGGATCAGCGAAGAACAATGGTCAGCCGCCTGGAAGATGAGTCGCAAATTTTCCGACAAAACCGATATCTCGTTTACCGATTTCACTTCCTTCATCATCATGAAAGAACTTCGGATTGCCGAAGCCCTGACCGCCGACCGGCACTATGAGTTGGTCGGTTTGGGATTCAGCAAGCTGTTTTAGCAGGTCAGGATACCTTATGAAACCAATCGTAGCCATAGTCGGCCGCCCCAACGTGGGCAAATCAACCCTGTTCAATCGCCTGCTGGGGCATCGCCGAGCCATCGTCGACGATACGCCCGGCGTGACCCGCGACCGCAACTACGCCGCCATCAACCGTTTTGAAAAACCGTTCATCCTGATCGACACCGGCGGATTCGAACCGGTGACCGAGGATCGTTTGTTGCAGCAGATGCGGGAACAGTCGCGCCTGGCAATGGAGGAGGCCGACGTCATCATCTTCCTGATGGATGCCAGAAGCGGCCTGACCCCGGCTGACGTGGAAGTGGCCGAGATGCTGCGCCGCGTGACGAAACCGGTCTTCTACGTGGTCAACAAGGTGGACGGCGAAAAGCTTGAGAATGAGGCGGCCGAATTCTATTCCCTGGGTGTGGATCAACTCCACACCATATCGGCCGAACATAATCGCGGCGTTGTCGACCTGATGGAGAATCTTTTGGAGGTGTTTCCTCCGGCGGACACCGGCGTGCCCGACGACGAGATTACCCGGATCGCCGTGGTGGGGCGTCCCAACGTGGGCAAATCCTCCCTGGTCAACCGCCTGCTCGGCTTCGAGCGGATGGTGGCCAATCCAATGGCCGGTACGACCCGCGATTCGGTGGATACCCTCTTTACCTGCAACAAGAAATCCTACCTGCTGATCGATACCGCCGGTATCCGCCGCAAAGGCAAAACCACGGAAAAGCTTGAGAAATACAGTGTGGTGGACTCCCTGCGCAGCATCGAGCGGGCTGATGTCGTCCTGGTTGTCCTCGACGCCGAAGAGGGGGTGACGGAGCAGGATGAGCGCATCGCCGGTTACGTGCACGAGGCCGGCAAGGGGTGCGTCTTTGTGGTCAACAAGTGGGATTCCCTGGAAAAGGACAACAGCACCCTTGGTGTCTACGTGGACAAGGTCAGGACCGGCTTCAAGTACCTGGCGTACGCGCCGATCGTCTTCGTATCCGCCAGGACCGGCCAGCGCATCGGCAAGATCATGACCACCGTGGACGATGTCATGGAGCAGTTTATACACCGGGTGACCACCTCGGACCTTAACCGCGTCTTTTCCGAGGCCACGGATGCTCACCATGCACCCTTGGCCCACGGCCGCCGCGTAAAGTTCTACTTTGCTACCCAGGTCGGCACCCGTCCACCGTCCTTTGTCATCTTTACCAACCAGCCGGAAAGCATACATTTTTCCTATGAGCGGTATCTGGTCAACCGGTTCAGGGAGGCCTTTGGTTTCGATGGCGTGCCGATACGGCTCATGTTCAGGGGACGTGAGAAAAACGGCGCTTCCCGCCACCCTTTTGCCAGGCGCGAACGTCATGGATAATGTCTTTACTTTGCCAATGTTGATAGTTTACAATTTGACCGGTTTTTTTACCCATTGTTTCATATAGGCAGGGGCTGTTCCGTATGAGTCTCATCGGAAACCTTGAAGAACTTGGGCTGGGAGAGATCCTTCAGCTGATCTGCCTGAGCCGGAAGACCGGCGTTCTTTCCCTTCACAGTAGGGGGCGTGAAGGAACGATCGTCTTCAGACAGGGGATGGTGGTCAAGGCGCATTCCTCCATTCTTTGGATGTGCCTGGGGGACGTACTCATCCAGAAAGGCATCATTGATCAGGATACTCTCGGCAAGGCCCTGGAGCTTCAGCAGGAAAGGGGTGGGCACGAACTTCTGGGACTAATTCTGGCAAAACGTTTCGGCGTTGCTGCCGAGACCATCGAAGTGGTGGTCCGCGAGCAGATCGAGCAGATTGTATTGTCGCTGTTTGCCTGGATTGAAGGTACGTTCGACTTTGAAGCTCAGGGAGATATTGAGGCCATTGACGGCGGCATTATCGATCCGTTGCAGTTTATGCTGACCAAAGGGCTTAATCCGCAGTTTTTGGCGATTGAAGGGGAGCGGGTCGCCGGCGATAGCCGCGCCAACCCTGAAACGGACCACTTCAATGACGGCGACGTCGAAACCGATGAAGAGAGCATTATCTTCGACCTCTCCGATGAGGTCATGACCTCGGCCAGTACAGATGAACAGGCGGTCGTACGTCCGTTGGTGATCGTTGATGATGACGGCACGACATTACAGGCCCTGTCGGAGATGTTGCGGGAGAGCGGCTACGAGGTCCACACCATGACCAGCAGCGAAGATACGCTGATCTTGGTCGACAGCCTCTGTCGCACCGGGCGATATCCCGCTCTCCTCGTGGATCTGATTATGCCCAGGATGGACGGTTCCGGCGTTCTTGGCGGGATCGAATTACTGGAACTCCTTCACAACAACTTCAAGGGTATCCCTATTCTGGTGATGACCGACTACCACCATTTGGACGCGGAAAAGAAGGTCGCCGACATGGGCTACAGTTGTGTTATGAAACCTCACCGTGCCGACTGTTCTTCATCTGACAGGATGCGGGCTTTCCTGCCGCCGCTTCTGACCGAGCTGCGGCGTTCGGAAGCGGATGCAACGGCTCGTTGATAATGTAATTCCAATTTGCAATGAAGACGATACTACTATGGAGAGATGAGAAAGAACCGATGAGAGATGAGAGATGAGAGATGAGAGATGAGAGATGAGAGATGAGAAAGGCGAACGAAAGATTTTTCTCTCATCTCTCATCTCTCATCCGCCTTTATAGAGCAACTTGATTGCAAAGTAGAATTAAGAAATAGGTGCATCGGTGAACAGAAAAACAATCCTTATAACGGATGATTCCACAGCCTTACGGGCCATGCTGGTGTCCATCATCGAATCCCTTGGCGATTTTCGTGTCGTTGAGGCTGCCAATGGTTTCGATGCCTTGCGCCTTCTGCCACGGGAACATGTGGATCTGATTTTCACGGACATCAATATGCCCGACATCAACGGTCTCGAACTGATCAGCTATCTGCGCAATAATCCTAATTACCAACACATTCCGGTCATTATTCTCACCACTGAAGGAAGCCAGAGCGATATTGAAAAAGGGAGATTGCTCGGCGCCAATGAGTATATCGTCAAACCGTGTAATTGCTCTGATCTGAAGAATATCATCGTCAAGTATCTTGACTGATTGCCAGGGATGATGGACAGCCCCCATGACTGACGATAATCCGCTTTTGAACAAGGCAATACGGGATTTTCTTGCCGAAGCCGAGGAGATTGTCGAGCACCTTGGTTCCGAACTGGCTGATCTCGCCGATTCGGCCGGCAATGGAGATATCAATCCCGACCTGCTGAATTCCATCTTCCGGGGGGCTCACTCTCTGAAAGGTTTGGCAGGCATGTTCGGATTCGCGGGTGTGTCCGAATTGTCCCACTACATGGAAAATCTTCTGGATAGGCTTCGACTCGGCAAGCTCAGGCTCGACACCGAAGTGATCGCGGTATTGTTCGAATCCCACGATGTTTTGCTTTCCCTGGTGCGGAGACTGTCCGAGGGAGAGAGTGATGCGGCTGACGATAAGATCTCGTCATGTGCGGCCAGGATCAACGCCTGCCTTGAAGAGAAGACCCGTGATGCGGCATGCCCTTCGCCCCTGGAGAAGCTGGGGCTTTCCGAACAGGTGATGAAATCCCTGACGGAATATGAGGAGCACCGTCTGCTGGAAAATCTTTCCAAGGGCAAGTATATCTATAGTGTCCATGCAACGCTCGACCTGGCAACCTTCGACCAGGATCTGGCAAGGATTTCGGACGCGATCAAGACCTGCGGTGAAATCATCAGCACCCTGCCCTGTATGAGCAGTGACCCGGAGACCAGCATTGATTTCGACATCCTGGCCGGATCCGCTCTGGTATTCCAGGAATTCTTGCCGGCCATACAGCACGATAATGTGACCCTGACGCTCTTGAGCGATGGTGAGAAAACGCCTGCCCCCGCTGGGCCGAATGCGGCGGGTGCCACCAGTGCCGAGTCCGGGAGCCCAACGCCGGTAGAGTCCCCGGCAACCCCAATCGCACAATCCCCTGTACCGGACAGCCCCGCCGCTGGGGCGCCCCCTGTTTCCGCCAAGAGCATCAGCCGCACGGTCCGTGTGGATATCGGCAAGCTCGATGAGTTGATGAATATCGTGGGTGAACTTGTCCTGGCTCATTCCTCTATTGCGGCCCTGGCGCAACGGATGCGCAACGAACGCTTTTCCCAGATGGCCGTTGAACTGGGCAAGTCCGCCAAGGTGCTGGAACGCAAGTTGAACGACCTGCAGAAGGGGGTTATGGATATCCGCATGATTCCCGTGGGGCAGCTCTATGATAAGATGTCACGAATTGTCCGCACGATCTCCCGCGAACAGGGCAAAAAGGTGGAACTGCGCTTTTACGGGGCGGACACGGAGTTGGACAAGCTGATCGTGGAAGACATCTCCGACCCGATGATGCACATCATTCGCAATGCTATCGATCACGGCATCGAGAGCCCGGATAAGCGAGTGGCGGCGGGGAAGGATGAAAAGGGCGTCATCAAGATCTCTTCCTACCAGAAGGGCAACCATGTCGTCATTGAAGTCGAGGACGACGGCGGCGGAATCGATGTTGAAAAGGTGAAGGAGCGTGCGCAACAGAAAGGCCTCGTACAGAATCCGGGTGCCGTTTCCGACAAGGAGGCGCTTGAGTTTATCTTCCTTCCCGGTTTCTCCACAACCGATCAGGTCAGCGAGGTTTCAGGACGCGGCGTTGGCATGGACGTGGTCAGAAACAATATTGCCGCCATTTCAGGCATGGTCGATATTGAGACCGCACAAGGCTTGGGCACCCGCTTTATCATCACCCTGCCGATCACCTTGGCCATCATCAAGTCTCTGATCATATCCTGTGCCGGAAGAACGTATGCCTTACCGGTGACGTCGGTATTGGAGTCGCTGATCTTGACCGGCGGGGATATCAAGACCGTGGAACGGCGCGAAGTCATACAGTTGCGGGATAACACGCTGCCGCTCCTCCGACTGGAGGATTTTCTCTGCCTGAACCGCCCGTCACATCGCCCCGACGAGTTCTATGCCGTGGTGGTCGGTGTCGCAGAAAAGCGGTTGGGTATTGTGGTTGATGACCTTCTTGGCCAGCAGGACATCGTCATCAAGTCCCTTGGAGAGGGCTTCAGGCGTTTTCCGGGGATTGCCGGGGCAGCCGACCTTGGAGACCAGCGTACCATCCTGGTGCTGGACGTGGGCGGCATGATCAATGATACCATGAGATCCGGGAGCTAAGGCCATGTACAAAGCCTACTTCGGATTCAGGGAAAAGCCGTTCAGCAAGACCCCTGACCCGCGTTTTCTTTTTCTCAGCCCAGGCCATGAAGAAGCCCTGGCCCGCCTGGAGTTTGTGTTGGAAGAACGGGAAATAGCCGTCCTTACCGGCGAAATCGGCTGCGGCAAGACGACGCTTTCGCGGGCTCTGATGGACAGGTCGGGGGATGGCTACCGCTTCTGTTTCATCGTCAATCCCCGCCTGACAGGATTGGAATTCCTTCGGACCATGGCGCGTCTGCTCGACGTCGAGGCCCCGGCAACACTCAAGGACGAGCTGTTGGAACAAATTAATACGGTCTTCTTTGAGAGCTACCGGAACGGAGTCTGCCCGGTTATCGTGATCGATGAAGCCCAGATGATCTCCGATGCGGAGGTGTTTGACGAGATCCGCCTGCTGACCAATTTCCAGTTGGATGATCGCAATTTGCTGGCTGTTATTGTCATGGGACAGCCGGAATTACGTTCCATGTTGGCTTCGTCCCGTTTTGAACCCCTGCGGCAGCGAATCGCCCTCAATTATCACCTTGAGCCGCTTTCGCTGGAAGAGACCATGGAATATCTCGATTTCAGGCTTGAGAGGGCCGGTGGCACGCCTGGGTTATTCTCCCCTGATGCCGTCCAGAAGATCTTTGAATTGACCGGCGGCGTACCGCGTAAGATCAACTCCATTGCCACCAATGCCCTGCTGGTTGCCTACGGCAACGATGCCGCGTTGATCGACTCGGCGATTATCGATGAGATTAAAGACGAAATGATGATGTAGAGGGATTCCGAAACGAATGAACCTGGCAAAGATTCGACAGAAGTTCTGGAACAGACAGGCATCCCAACAGGCCGTTGTGGCGGAACACTCCGGACAGGCTGCATCGTTGGATATGCCTGTGCCGCCGGATGCCCCCGTTGCCGCCGATGCCCCCCCTCCGCTTGCCGCTGTAGCGGCCGCCCCTGTTCCTGAAAGCCGGCAGGACCCTCTGCCGTTGCGTGCCAAGGGTATGGAACCGCTCGACATTATCCTGGCAGGACGTGAGGCGGCCGGATGCAACGACGACCTGCCGCTGGCGTCCGAAGACCAGGCGGCCGAAGAAATTGAAGAGTACGAGGAAATTCTCTGTTTCCGGATATCCGACGAGATATACGGCATCAACATCATGGACCTCAAAGAGATCATCAAGCCCCGCGAGACGACCGAGGTTCCCCGCACTCCGCCATTTATCATGGGTGTGATCTCATTGCGGGGCGTCATTATTCCGGTCTTTAACATGCGTGAGCGTCTTGGTCTCTCCCAGGGAGTTCAAAACGGCCGTGAACGTATTGTGATCGTAAAGCGCCACGAAGGGTTCACCGGCCTGTTGGTGGATGAGGTCATCCAGGTCGTCCGTATCGGAAAAGATGGCCGTGAACCGGCTCCGGCTGTTCTTGAAGGGATTGACCGCGATTTTGTCTGCGGAATCGGCCGCACCGGCGCCATGATGATTATCCTGCTGAATGTGGCCAACATTACCGATATCAACCTCTACTGAGCCGAAGCTCATCGTGATGACTGACAGAACGGAGCTGCCCGATAATTTATGAAAAATGACGTGCAGAATATTCAACTAGCGTGTTTCAGCCTGGGAGACAGGCGCTTTGCAGTCGATATCATGCGGATCAAGGAGATCATTCCGCCGCAGAAACTTACCGGTCTGCCCAGGGACTCGGATTTGCTGGAGGGATTCATCAACCTGCGCGGGGCAGTGATTCCGGTTATGGATATGCGACATCGATTCGAGATGCCGAAAGCCGATGAACGCATCCAGGGCCGACTGCTGATTGTCTCCCTTCAGCGGCAGATGCTGGCGCTTGCTGTTGATGAGGTCCTGGAGGTCATCACCGTTCCGTCCGGCGAACTCAGGCCTGCTCCTGACGTCGCCGAAGGGAGCGGCATGGAATACGTGCTGGGGATCTGTTTTTCGCGGGAACAGATGTTCATGATCCTGGACATCGACTCGCTGCTTCATCCCTCTGATGTTCGGCAGGAGTCATTACGTGGATAATCGGGATAATGTACGCAGCGCTCTCAAATCTCCTGACGAAGAACTGCGCCGTGCCGCCATCGACTCCCTGCGTGGCGAACCTCTGGACGACGTGTGCGAATTCATCTTTACCGCCATGGGGGATCACAGTTGGCGGGTGCGCAAGGAAGCGGTCAATGTCTTCGTGGCGGCGGATCCCTCCGGAGATTTTATTGCAGCGCTTTTGGAACTGTTGCGTGATGAAGACAATGCCGGGCTGAGAAACTCCGCCGCCGAGGCAGTAATCATGCTTGGTACGCAGGCGGCCCGGCAGTTGAAGGTGCTCGCCGGTGACGCCGACCCCGGCGTGCGGAAGTTTGTTGTTGACGTGATGGGGGGTATCGGAAGCACGGAGTTCGTCCCGGCATTGCTTGGTGCCCTTTATGACGCGGATGCAAACGTTTCCGCCGCCGCCGCCGAGCACTTGGGCGCCATTGGTGATGCAGGAGCCGTGGAGGAACTGCTCACGGCAATCGCACGTAACGACAGTGTCCTTTTTCGTTTCAGCGCCCTGTCCGCTTTGGAAAAACTGGGGATTCCCGCGCCGGTTCCGGAGGAGATCAAAAGGCTCGTCGGGCAGGAAATCTTCAGCAAGGTCATCTACGACTGCCTTGGGAGCATCGGCAACCACACGGCGGCGCCCATCCTGCTGGAGGGTTTTCTCTCCAGTCAAAAGAGCTCCCGTTGTGCGGCCGTCAAGGCCTTCAACCGTGTTTTGCAACGTTCCGGCTTCCCGGCGCGCCTGGAACTCGAAGGCTCATTGCGCCGATTGTCGGGCGGCGAGGTAGTGCCGGCCTTCATTGAGCTGCTGGATGTTGAGGGGCCGGATAGCGCCCTGGCAGAAGCACTGACGAACCTGCTCGGGGTTATCGGCGACGCGCGAGCCGCCGTGCCCCTTTTGGCGGCATACCTCACGGAACGGCTTTCAAGTCAGGCGCTTACCGCACTTAACGCTCTCGGCCCCGCCGGTATGGATGCCGTGCGGGGGTTTTATCCCCATGCCGACGAAAAATTATCCGGGGCTATCTGCACGCTGTTCGGGGAAGTGGGTTATCAGGCGGGAGACGGCTTGATCCGCGAGGCGCTGCACAACCCTTCACCATCGGTGCGCGTGGCTGCGGTGCATGCCGCCGGCCTTCGGGGATTGTCGGACTGCATCCCGGAGATAATAGGATTGCTCGATGATGCTGACGACGGCGTCAGCGGTGCGATCATCACCTCTCTCCAGGTCCTGTCAGGAAAGGATCCAAACCCCGTCAGTGCGGTTGCGCGCCAACTGGCTGAATCAGATCGGCCGCAACGCCGCCGTGATGCGGCCCTGCTCTTTGCGGCCTTAAACGACGGGGACTATCTGGCACGGCTCGTCAAGGACGAGGACCCTTCCGTTCGACAGGCTTCGGTTGCTGCAATCGGAAAGCTGCAAATTTCCTCCCTCCAGGGTTTTTTGCAAATCGCCCTGGTGGATGAGTCACCGGAGGTGCGCATGGTGGCTGCCGAGGCGCTGGGAGATTCCGGGAGCGCCACTGCGGTCGGTCCCTTGACGCTGGCATTGCGCGATGATGATCCCCGTGTGCAATGCTCAGCCCTGAAGAGTATTGCCCGCCTCAATCCGGAAAACATCCTCGATACGATCCGCGCCCTGTTTCCGACGGCCGGAGGGTTGCTCATGATCACCTGCCTTGAAGTCCTTGCAACGTTGGGAGACGATGCTGCCTTGAACCTGGTTGAGACGGTCCTCGATAACGAGGACGAAGAGTTGGTCAAATTGGCGCTCAGTATTCTGGCATGCCACGATGGCCAGCGAATCGTCCGAAATGCCGAACGGCTTATCAGCCATCCCTATGCGGGCATCAGGTATGATACGGCGATGGCTCTGGCGGCGCTTCCCGGCCAGCAGCCGCTGACTTTTCTGAAAGCCGCCCTTGAAGCGGAAGAGAACAACCTTGTCAGAAACCTGATGGAACGTTTGGTGAAAGGGATCGCATGACCTTGTCCCTGGACACTGGACAACCTATGTCCGACGACGAATTCCGGATCATACGGGACAGTATTTACAGTCATTGCGGCATTTATTTTGACGACGACTCCAAATATCTTCTGGAAAAACGCCTTGCCCGCCGCCTGTCCGTCTTGAGTCTGAATAATTTTCGAGAATACTACCACTTCCTGAAATACGACCGGAACAAAGACCAGGAAATGACGGACATTATGGATGTCCTCACGACTAATGAAACCTATTTCTTCCGGGAATCGTTCCAGCTTGCCGCCTTTACGGAAGAGGTCATTCCGGAACTCATCCGGGTCAAGTCCGCTCGGGGCAACCGCATATTGCGCATCTGGAGCGCCGGGTGCTCAACGGGTGAAGAGCCGTACACCATCGCCATGCTGCTGCGGGACATGCCTGCTCTGCAGGGGTGGAAAATCGAGATTATCGGCACCGATATCAGCCAGAGGGTTCTTCAGCACGCACGGCGGGGCGTCTACACCAAGTCGTCGTTCCGAACAACTGAAGAAGGCTATATCAAGCGTTTTTTTTACGAGTATGACGGCGGGCTCAAGATTACTGATGATATCCGGGAAATGGTCACCATCAGCCACCTCAATCTTTTCGACAAGACCCGGATGATGATGCTCGGCAAGATGGACCTCATCTTTTGCCGTAATGTGATCATCTATTTCGACCTGGCCGCCAAGAAGAGAGTCGTTGAAGAGTTCCACCGATCCCTCAATGATGGAGGTTTTTTGCTTTTAGGGCATTCCGAGTCTCTCATGAACGTCACCACGCTTTTCACCTTGCGCCACTTCAAAAATGATATGATCTATCAGAAACCGGAACGTTCGGCACTGGGGGGCGGCCTGTGAGAAAACTCAGGGTGCTTGTCATTGACGACTCGGCCTTCAGCAGGCGCACTATAACAAGGATGCTCGAAGACCTTGAGCAGATCGAAGTGGTCGGCTATGCCGTCAACGGCGAAGAAGGGTTGCACAAGGTGGCGGTCCTTAAGCCCGACCTTGTCACTCTTGACCTGGAAATGCCGAAAATGGACGGTTTTACGTTTCTGCGTATCCTGACGGCGCGCTATTCGATCCCGGTGATCGTCGTAAGCGCCTTGAGCAGTGCCGATAAGGTGTTCAAGGCTCTGGAACTGGGCGCCCTGGATTTCGTGGCAAAGCCTTCCAATAACGCCTCGAACGATCTGTTGCTCATCAGGGAGGACCTTCAGAAAAAGGTGCTCCAGCTTGTCAACTTGGCGCCACAGAGCCTGAAACAGCCACATTGGCAGCCTCATGAAACGGTTTACGACGATTTCCCGGAGGCGGTTGTCGCACCGGCCGTCCCGGCCGGTCAATCGCCTTTCGATCTTGTCGCCATCGGCACCTCAACCGGAGGTCCGCCGGCGCTGCAATTTTTTTTCTCCGCATTCGAGAAGCCGTACCCTTTTGCCGTAGTGGTTTCGCAGCACATGCCTCCAGGTTTTACCCATGCTTTTGCCGAGCGTTTGAACCGTGCCTCCGGATTCGAGATAAAAGAGGCCGAGGATGGCGACCTGGTGCTCCCGGGAAGGGCGCTGATAGCGGCTGGAGGCACAAACCTCGTGTTGGAGCTGCAAGGCGGCCGGGTGACGGCGCGGGTCGTTCCCTCTACGAGCGCCGACCGGTATGTGCCCTCGGTGGACGTCATGCTGGAATCCTGTGCCGAGATCTATCGGAAGCGTATGATCGCGGTCATCCTGACCGGCATGGGAAACGACGGCGCCAAGGGCATTCGGAAGGTCAAGGAGAGGGGAGGCTTTGTGATAGCGGAATCCGATGAAACGGCCGTTGTCTACGGGATGCCCCGCGAAGCGGTTGCGACCGGTCTTGTCGACAAGATCGTCCCCATGCAGTTCGTGCACCGGGAAATCCTGAAGATAGGCGCATTTTCATGATCCTTCCAGTCAGTAATTTTTTCGGTTCAAATGTTTTTTTGTAGCTATTCAGCATATTCTGAAAGTAACTAAAACGATGCTGAAAAGTCCCCCCTCCCCTTGCGGGAGGGGGTTAGGGGGTGGGGGAAATTGCCACTTTTCCCCTGTTGCCCGCTTCACCCACCCCTCAATCCCTTTAGGCCCCAGAGGGTCCTCCCGTCAAGGGAGGGGAGGTTAAAATGTGCAGATTGCAACACTGCGTTGAATAGTTACGTTTTTTAGGTATCATCCTATTGTCAAGAAAGGAACATGATCGTGGAACTGAAGTACATCCCCAAGGATATCGAGCAGAAATGGCAGAACTGCTGGGAGGAATCGTCGTCCTTTGCCGTCACTGAAGATCCGGACAAGAGGAAATACTACCTGTTGGAGATGTTTCCCTATCCCTCCGGCAGGATTCATATGGGCCACGTGCGTAATTATTCCATCGGCGATGTGGTCGGCAGGTTCAAAAAGATGCGAGGTTTCAATGTGTTGCATCCAATGGGGTGGGATGCCTTCGGGATGCCGGCTGAGAATGCCGCCATCCAGAACAAGAGCCATCCGGCCAAGTGGACCTATGAAAACATCGACTACATGCGCGGCCAGCTCAAGAAATTGGGGCTTTCCTATGACTGGGGCCGCGAGCTTGCCACTTGTGACGTGGGATATTACCGTTGGGAGCAGAAGATATTTCTGGAGATGCTCGCCAAGGGGCTGGCCTACAAGAAAACCTCCTTTGTCAACTGGTGCCCCAAATGCGAAACCGTGCTGGCCAACGAGCAGGTCGAGGACGGCGCCTGCTGGCGCTGCGACAGCGAGGTCAAGCAGAAGGAACTGGATCAGTGGTTCTTCCGCATCACCGACTATGCCGAGGAATTGCTGGATTGGACCTTCAAACTCCCCGGATGGCCGGAACGGGTTCTGGTCATGCAGCGCAACTGGATCGGCAAAAGCATCGGCTGCGAGATCGATTTTCCCCTGGAAGGCGGCAGCGACGCCGTAAAGGTCTTCACTACCCGCCAGGATACCGTCTTCGGCGCCACCTTCATGTCCCTGGCCCCCGAACATCCCCTGGCCCGGCAATTGGCCACCCCCGACAGAAAAGACGAGGTGGAGGCGTTCATCGAAAAGGTCAAGAAGACCGACCGCATCAAGCGAACCGCCGAAGATTTAGAGAAAGAGGGGGTCTTCACCGGCTCATACTGCGTCAATCCCCTTACCAAGGCCCGTATGCCGGTGTATCTGGCCAACTTTGTCCTGACGGACTACGGCACCGGCGCGGTCATGGCGGTGCCGACCCACGACCAGCGCGACTTCGAGTTTGCCCGTAAGTATTCCCTGCCTCTCCAGGTCGTGATCCAGCCGGAAGGAGAGCGTCTCGATGCCTCCACGATGACGGCCGCCTTCACCGAGGCAGGGCAACTGGTCAACTCGGGACGGTTCGACGGCCTGCGCAGTGATGCAGCCAAAGAGGCTATCGCCGATTACCTGGAGCAGGAGGGGATCGGCAAAAAGACGGTCAATTTCCGCTTGCGCGATTGGGGCATCTCCCGCCAGCGTTACTGGGGCGATCCCATTCCGGTGATCTACTGCGACACGTGCGGCGTGGTGCCGGTTCCGGAAAAGGACCTGCCGGTACGGCTCCCCATGGACGTGGAGTTCAGCGGGGAAGGGGGCAGCCCGCTTGCCAAGCTGGATTCCTTCGTCAATTGCGCCTGTCCCCTGTGCGGCAAGCCGGCGCGGCGCGAAACCGACACCATGGACACCTTTGTCGAGTCGTCCTGGTATTTCCTGCGCTACTGCTGCCCCGACTTTCAGGATGGCCCCCTGGACCGCAAAAGGGTTGATTACTGGATGTCCGTTGACCAGTATATCGGCGGTATCGAGCATGCCGTCCTGCATCTTCTCTATGCCCGCTTCTTTACCAAGGTATTGCGCGACCTGGGATACGTTTCCTGCGACGAACCCTTCTCCAACCTGTTGACCCAGGGCATGGTCATCAAGGATGGCGCCAAGATGAGCAAGTCCAAAGGCAACGTGGTCGATCCCAATGCCCTCATAGAGCGTTACGGCGCCGATACGGCCCGCCTCTTTTCCCTTTTTGCCGCACCCCCTGAAAAGGATCTGGACTGGAGCGACCAGGGGGTTGACGGCTCGTTCCGTTTTCTCAATCGCGTCTGGAAACTGGTTCATGACCGGCTTGACCTGGTGAAGAACGCCGCTGCTCCGGACGTGGCAACGCTTACGGCAGAGGAACGCACCCTGCGCCGTGCCGTGCACAAGACCATCAAAAAGGTGACCGAGGATATCGAAGAACGCTTCCATTTCAATACCGCCATCGCATCGGTCATGGAACTGCTCAACACGGTTCAGCCAACTGAGTTGAATACGCCACAACGCGGTGCCGTCATGAAAGAGTCCCTGGAAACCATGGTCCTGCTGCTGGCTCCTTTTGTTCCGCATATCAGCGAGGAATTGTGGCAGCGTCTCGGGAACGGCACCCCCCTTTCCCGAACCGCCTGGCCGGAGTATGACCGGGATGCGGTCGTTGACGAAGAGGTGCTGGTTGTCGTTCAGGTCAACGGAAAACTCCGCTCACGGGTCACGGTCCCCGCGGGGGTCGGCGAGGAGGAACTCAAGGCGGCCGCCCTGGCGGATGAGAAGGTGCTCCCCTTTCTGGAGGGAAAACAGGTGCGCAAGGTAGTCTGCGTACCGGGCAAACTGGTCAACATCGTGGTGGGGTAGGGGGAAGGACATGTCATTCCAATGCCAAATCAAAGCGGCATCTTCGTTGGCTCGTCTTCGGCTCCTCAAGGTACGACCTGTACGCCTTCGTCGCCTCGGTCCTCGCCGCTTCACGGCCCTTCTGCTGTGTTGCCTGTTGTTTGTCGCGGGGTGCGGCTACCATTTTGCCGGATCGGCCGGAAACAGGATAGCAACGGATCAGTCCGTCTGGGTGGCGTTCATCGTCAACGAGACGATCAGTCCCACCGCGCAGACCGTCATTCGCCGGGCTTTGTACGAGGAATGCCACGCCATGCGGGGATTGTATCCGGCGGACAAGGAGGCAACGGCTGACCTCAGGATAGGGGGCAAACTGACCTCCTATACCCTCAAGGCGATTTCCTATACCGCCATTGACCAGGCAAAAGAATACCGACTGTTGATCTCCGTTGACCTGGAACTGCACCGAAAAGGCGAAACAGCGCCTGTCTGGAAGGGAGTTGTCAAGGCATCGCAGGACTTCCCCGCATCCACCGACCTGGGGCTCCAACATAATGCCGAGGAAGCCGCCCTGAAGGCTGCATCCCGGACCCTGGCCCGCAAGTTCCTCGTGTCAGTTGAACAGGCTTACTGACCATGACCGCTCAGGAGTTCGAAACCGCCCTCAACAAGGGAACAATACCGCCCCTCAGCTATCTGTACGGGGAGGAGACGTTCCTGATCGAACGCAGCGTCAGGCAATTGCTGGAGCGGGCCATCGATCCCTCGCTCAAGGATTTCAACTTCAACGTCTTCTACGGCAATGAAATCAAAGGGGTTGAAATTCTCGACGCCGCCCAGACCCTGCCGATGTTCGCCGAACGGCGGGCTGTGCTGGTAAAACGCGCGGATGCACTCAAGGCGGATGTGCTGGAAAGTCTGCTGCCGTATATCCGCAATCCGGCTGCAACTACCTGCCTCGTGTTCACCGGGGCCAAGATCGACCAGCGTAAGAAATTTTTCCAGGAACTCAAAAAACAGGGGTGTCTGGTTGAATTCAAGCGTCTTTACGACAACAAGCTGAGCAGCTTTATCCAGAGCGAAGCAGTTGCCCAGGGAAAAACGATCGACCCGGCCGCAAGCGGGTTGCTGTCGCTTCTGATCGGCAACAACCTCCAGGAGCTGTCGTCCCAGGTAGAAAAACTGGCCGTGTATTGCGGCGACCGGCCACGGGTAACCGTGGAGGACGTGCGCACCATAGCCAGCAGCAGTAAGGCCTTTACCGCCTTTGAGCTTGCCCGTTTTGCAGGCCAGCGCGATCTGCAGGATGCCCTGAGGAGCTTGGGGGCACTCTTTCGTGACGGCGAGGATGCACCACTGATGATCGGCGCCCTGACGCGGCATTTCCGTCAACTGTGGCGGATCAGGGAGCTGCTGGATCGCAAGGTGCCCCAGGCCGACATCGGCCGTGAGCTCAATATCCACACATTTTTCCTGGGAGAGTTGGTTCTGCAGGCGCGCAACTTTACGCGGGGTGAACTGGGAAGGCTGTTCGAAGAGTTGTATCGCTGCGACGTGGCGTCCAAAACCGGGGGGGGACAACCCTATACCCTGATGCACGGTCTTGTGGTCGGAATCTGCACGGGATCGTCGGCGCAGTAAGCCCTGAAGGCAATTTGTCCGGATACTGCAATTCATTAGTATCCGGACATACTATTTCTTACACGTGATATTTTGAAAGTTCACTTCTCAGGTTATCGGATTTTTCTGCAAGGTTTTCTGCAACAACCCCAACCTCGGTGACAACGGACGCGTTCTGTTCGGACAAGGCCATAACCTCTTGCATCAATTCGAATAACTGCTTGGTGCGTGTGGCTATGAACGTGCTTTTGACTACTAGATTCGAGGATATATCCACTGCCCCTTTAAGCCGTTCGTCGGTTTCACCAACATTGGTGATAAGACGGCGTGTTTCTTCCGCAATTTCACGCATGCGTGAAGCGCTCTTTTCATTTGCCGCACATACGCGACCCACACCGTCCACTACCGCTTGCACTCCGGCATTTATATTGGAGAGGGAATTCTGCGTTTTGGCGGCTAGTGCCCGCACTTCATCGGCCACAACCGCAAATCCACGCCCTGCTTCTCCTGCTCTGGCTGCCTCTATTGAAGCGTTTAACGCCAGCAAATTGGTCTGATCGGCAATATCCGAGATTATTTCCAATACATTGCGGATATCGGTGGCTTTGCTGGAGAGCTCCTGAGTTTGGGCATTCAGCACAGCCTGACTTTCAGATTCGTTGATAATGGTAGTGCCGGCACTATTCAGATCTTCGACGAATTGTGAAAGTGTTTTTCGTGTCGCTTCTATCGTTTCAGTAGTTGAAATCGACATCTCCTCGGTGACATCAAGATTAGCAGCAACATCTTGTGTAAGCTGGTGACTCTGCTCAATCATGTATGACTGCCGCTTAACGGTCTGCGACAGATTGTCGACAATATGGGAAAGTTTTTGACTGGCATCGGCCGCTTCATGCGAGGTCGCGGCTGAATGCATTACACTATCTCTCGTTGCGAGCCGCAATGCTTCCAATGCTTGCAGGATATGGCTGATTTCATTGTTCCGAAGAGCGATAATTGGTCGGGAGATATCACCATCAGCCAGAGACTTGACATGGCTCAAGGTGCGCTCTATGGAATTCTTTATGCCCGTCATGTTTAGAAATCCAAATGTGAATCCGGCAATAATGGAAATTGCCAATGTGCCGAAACGAATCAGAGGATTATTACTTTGTCCGGCATATGAGGCAATTACAATGCAGAATGAATAACAGATGCATAGTATGAACAGGCGGCTCTTGATTGATAGATGATAATATTTGTCAACTAAAAAAGTAATCATAAATGTTTCAAGAACTCATTGTCGCGATTTATGATCGAAGCACACTCGCATTCAAATGTTGTCCTTGCTGCCTCCTCTAATCTGTAATAATACAAAAACGTTATTGATTCGCTTTAACTTATTTGTAATCTGATTGATATTATTGGTGGTTACAAAGTTATTAAACCAATAGTGTTGCCACTACAACATTTCCCGTACCCTGATAATCAACCTTTGAGAACGAATAACGACTAGCCATGGCAATGCCCCGGCCATTAGGGTCAAGTGATCGATTCGGGTCGATTTCAAGGTATTTTGTCCAGTCAAATCCGTTCCCCTGATCAGCAATTATAAACTCCAGAGCATCGTTCTTCCGTTTAAAGCTTACTGTTGCGATCCGATCCTTGAATTCCGGAAAATTGAGGCGGCGCATCACTTCAGCCTCCCAGCGGTCCTCATACATAAGTTGTTTTTTATCATTATAGGTAATGCCGAGGTTTCCATGTTCAACAGCATTGAGCAGTAATTCACTCAAGCCTTGAGATGCTTTGTCCGGGTTGGGACACATTGCTGCAAGAATCCCGGAGACTCTGTTGACATCTTGCAAGGTTGAGAAACTTAGTTCCGCATAGGTGAAGTAGTTCAGAGACTCAATGTACCGCGCAGCCTGGGATGATACCTCAGCCCGAAGTTCGATGTCGGCCACGACGGCACGGACAATGCATTTCAATGAATTCGGTACGAATGGTTTGGTCAGATAATAGAACGCGCCCGCTTCAATACCTTCGGCAATCTGCTCCGGTGAGGTGGCGCCTGACTGCATGATAACAGGCATTGAAGCAAAACGCCTGTCAGCTTTGATTCTGCGCAATAGTTCGAGACCATCGATACCCGGCATCATACGGTCAAGGATCACAAAGCTAAATGATGAATCAGGGCTATTGAGTTTGCTCCAAGCAACCGAAGCATCGGTTGCGGTCTCGACTACACAGGTATCATTGCTTAATAAATTGCTGACCAGGGAAAGTATTGCCGGCTCATCATCGACAACCAGTATCTTCCATTTCACCTTATTGTCTCCTTATCATGGAAGTCAATGTACTCCTAGTGGCTGACAATACTGACTTTGAAAACCTCAACCAAACACAATTCATTCATCAACGTATAGAGCCTGCTGTCCACAACATTCATGGATAACTGCACCTTGTCGTGATGTACAAGTTTCATAAGATAGCCGATCACTGTCGAAGTCATTGAAAAAGAATCATTGATTGTAAGATGAATATTTCGTGATCCATGAGCAATAAGATCATCAATAGACTTATTAATTTTTTGACTCTCTTCCAGTGTCTTTATGTTGCCAGTAATGATTATCTTATTACTGTTTATCTGTTCAACTAACATATCATTATCCTCCTTAATCTCTGAGGGTCAAATTTCCCACCCCTAGTGGCGGCTTATAAATACATTTCCTCATTATCACAATTACCCGTCTCTTAAAAGTAAATTTTAATGCGTACGTCCCGCAATACCTGAATACGTCGGGAGTGCTTCCGGCATGAGGCGGTTCCCGATGTTCCGGACAGGAGAGCCAGCGAGAAAGGATTTCTACCTCATAAGAACTTGTTTCAAAAACGTGAGCACCGGCATGACTGTTAACCGGACAGTAGTGTTGTTGCATATAAAGAAGAATCGCGTATGTGTGGAGGGGGGAAGTGATGCACAGCCATGTGGCCGGAATCTGCACGGCATCGACAGCGCAGTAGTCTGGTAATCTGTTATAGCATCGGCGATCAAATATGCAAATCCAAGGGGCGCATTAATAAACCAAAAACGGCAGTTATTAACCACAAAGACACAAAGGGCACAAAGAAATTCAACTGCTTATGAAAATAAAGACTCGAACCAAACAGGTGAAAGACTTTGGTAAGACAATAGATTGATATTCCTTTGTGTACTTTGTGTCTTTGTGGTGCAAATGCTTTTTTCAGGATAAATGCATTTTGCTACTGGGATAAATGGGATAAACGCCGATAGTGGTGAGAATTTATACACTAAAAAAGGGAACTACCCATCATGTGGGAGTTCCCTTTTAAGTGTTTATGTACGGAGCTTCAACCCAGGGTATTGACGAGCCTGGTCAGGCGCGATACGTTCCTGGAGGCATTGGAGCTGTGGATGACGCCCTTCGAAGCGGAGGCGTCGATGACCGGAATTGCGGCCTTCAGGGCCGCGGCTGCGCCTTCCTTGTCTTTTGCCTCAACAGCCTCACGCACCCGCTTGATATATGTCTTCAGCGTCGAGGTAACATGCCGGTTGCGGGCATTCCTCTTGGCGTTCTGTTTAATCCTTTTGATTGCCGACTTATGATGTGCCAAGCTGCACCTCCGTGTGATTCTTTCCGCGTGTAATGTCTAAATTGAAGCTAGTTTACTAACACCAGTCATGCTGTGTTGTCAAGATAAATTATGACAAAATCCGTACCCGCCTGCCGTTCACACTGATTTTTCCTGCACAGAAAAGTCGTACGGCCTCGGGATAGATATGATGTTCCTCCTGTTGGATGCGGGCCGCGAGGGTTTCCTCGGTGTCGTCCGCTTCGACGGGGACGACCGCCTGCAGGATGATGGGGCCGGTGTCGGTCCCGATGTCCACGAAATGCACTGTGCAGCCGGTGAAGCGAACGCCGTGCTCAAGGGCTTGCTGCTGGGCGTGAAGTCCCGGAAAAGCCGGCAAAAGAGCGGGGTGGATGTTCATGATGGCATGGGGAAACGCAGCGACCATCACGTCGGTCAGTATCCGCATGAAGCCGGCCAGGAGCACCAACTGAACGCCGTGGTTCCGTAAGATCTCGACCAGGGCGGTATCATACGCCCGGCGGCGGGGGTAAGCGCCGATCTCGTGGATGATCGCCGGAATGCCGTGTTGTTCCGCGCGCTTCAGGGCAAAGGCGTCCTGTCGGTTACTGACGACGCAGACTATGCGGGCATTGATCTCGCGGGCCTCGATACGGTCGATGAGAGCCTGCAGATTTGTGCCGTTTCCCGAGACCAGCACAGCCAGCCTGACAGGAGCGCTGTCGGCCATTACCCTTCCACCAGTTCGACGCTTTCGCTGCCGTCACCGCAGATGGTGATGTCTCCGATAACCCAGGCCTGTTCGCCAAGTCCCTTCAAGCGGTAGACGATATCTTCGGATTCTTGCTCCGCCACAGCCACGACCATGCCGATCCCCATGTTGAAGGTGCGGTACATCTCGTCCCGTTCCACGTTGCCGGCATCCCGCAGGATATCGAAAATGGGCTGCCGTTCCCAGCGGTTCAGATGGATGGAAGCCTTGCATCCCCTGGGCAGGATACGGGGGATGTTTTCCAACAGTCCGCCTCCGGTAATGTGGGCAATGCCGTTGATCCTGAAATCCTTGAGCAGGTTCATGATTGAGCGGATATAGATGCGTGTCGGCGTAAGCAACTCCTCGCATACGGTCCGGCCCGCGCCGGTCAACGGGGAGTCGAGGGACAGCCCCATGCATTCGAAGATAAGTTTGCGCGCCAACGAATAGCCGTTGCTGTGGAGCCCGCTGGAGGCAATACCAATCAGGTGGTTGCCCACCGCAATGCTCGAGCCGTCGATGATGTTGTCCCGTTCCACCACGCCGACGGCAAAACCGGCGACATCATATTCGCCGTCCGCGTAGAAGCCCGGCATTTCAGCCGTTTCACCGCCGATCAGGGCGCAGCCGGCCTGCTTGCATCCTTCGGCGATCCCCTTGACGATGTCCGCGGCCTTCTCGGGCAGGAGCCTGCCGGTTGCCAGGTAATCGAGAAAGAAGAGCGGTTCGGCCCCTTGCACAACGATGTCGTTGACGCACATGGCAACCAGGTCGATCCCGACAGTGTCATGCCGGTCAGCCATAAAGGCTATCTTGAGCTTGGTGCCGACCCCGTCGGTGCCGGACACCAGCACCGGGTTTTTGTATTTGTCCGTATTCAATGAAAACAAGCCGCCGAAACCACCGATATCGGCCATTACCTCGGGCCGGGACGTGGCTTTGACCAATGGCTTGATCATGTTGACGAAACTGTTGCCGGCTGCAATGTCGACACCGGCATCCTTGTAGGTTATCCTCTGTTCGCTCAATCTCCCTACCTCCTTGGATGAGAAACTTTTGTAAAACACGGGCTCTGAAATGTCAATTTCAAACTGAGAAAACCGCTTTGTTCCGCACTTGAACGGCATCAGCATGCCAACAACCGCTTGACATTGCTTGGTGCTCCGCATAATATCTTGAGGACGCTAACACTAGCGGGGGGTATATGCAGTCAAGCCGGCTGGGAGAAATCCTGGTAAAAAACAACCTGATCACCAAGGAACAGCTTGCCAGGGCACTTGAGGAACAGAAACTTTCCGGCGGCCAGATGCGTCTCGGTTCGGTCCTTATCAAACAAAATGCCATAACCTCTCAAAATCTCAGTTCGTTCCTCTCCAAACAGTACGGTGTCCCCGCCGTAAACCTGTCCGATTATGACATAGATCCGGCCGTTATCAAGGTCATTCCCCAGGAGGTTGTCCAAAAATACCAGCTTATACCGGTAAACCGCGCCGGTGCAACGTTGATCGTCGCGGTCAGTGATCCTTCGAATCTGTTCGCCATTGAAGATATCAAGTTCATGACCGGCTATAACGTGGAGATGGTGGTTGCGTCCGAAAGCGACATCAAGACCGCCATCGACAAGAATTACGACCAATCCGCTTCTTTGGCCGATGTTATTGGCGACATGGACTTTGAGGATGTGGAGGTTGTCGGCGACGCCGAGGAGATTGATATTAACTCCTTGGAGAGGGCCACCGAGGACGCCCCGGTCGTCAAGATGGTCAATGCCATCCTGCAGGACGCCATCAGGAAAAAGGCCAGCGATATCCATATCGAGCCCTATGAAAAGTTATTCCGCGTCCGCTACCGTATCGACGGTGTGCTCTATGAGGTCATGAAGCCTCCGCTCAAACTGAAAAATGCCATTACCTCACGTATTAAGATCATGTCGGAACTGGATATCGCCGAACGGCGCCTCCCCCAGGATGGACGCATCAAGATCAAGCTGGGAGGCGGAAAGGACATGGATTTCCGCGTTTCGGTGCTGCCGACGTTGTTCGGCGAGAAGATCTGCATGCGTTTGCTGGACAAGAGCAATCTTCAGACAGATTTGACCAAGCTGGGGTACGAACAGGAGGCCTTGGCTCACTTTCTGCACGAGATTCACAAGCCGTTCGGCATGGTGCTGGTCACCGGCCCCACGGGGAGCGGCAAGACGGTTTCCCTTTATTCGGCTCTCTCCGAACTCAACAAGGTGTCCGAGAATATCTCGACCGCCGAGGATCCGGTTGAATTTAACTTTGCCGGGATCAATCAGGTTCAGATGCATGAGGACATAGGCCTTAATTTTGCCGCTGCGTTGCGCTCTTTTCTGAGGCAGGACCCCGATATCATCATGATCGGCGAGATCCGCGATTTCGAGACCGCTGAAATAGCCACCAAAGCGGCCTTGACCGGGCACCTGGTACTCTCCACGCTCCACACGAACGATGCTCCGGCCACCATAAACCGTCTGCTCAATATGGGCATCGAACCGTTTCTCGTGGCGTCGGCCGTCAATCTGATCACGGCCCAGCGTCTTGCCCGCCGCGTCTGCGTCGAATGCAAGGAGCCGGAAGATATCCCGGTCCAGGCACTGATCGATGCCGGCGTCCCACCGGATGAGGCGCCTTCCTTTGTCTGCATGCGCGGCAAGGGATGTCCCGTCTGCAACAATACCGGATACAAGGGGCGGGTCGGCTTTTATCAGGTTATGCCCATGCTGGAAGAGATCCGCGAACTGATTCTCAACGGCGCCAACACCGCCGAGATCAAGAGGGAATCGATGCGGCTGGGCATCAAGACCATGCGACAGTCAGGGCTTACCAAGCTCAAGGAAGGGGTTACTTCCTTTGAAGAGGTCGTGCGGGTGACCGTTGCCGATGACTAGAAAGTTTTCATCCGGAAACTCCGGATGAAAGACTTTTTGTTTTCTATTCGGAAGCGAGCAATTTTTCGTCATGACCAGAAAATCAAGGGATTGCGCGGAGGCGTACATCGGTACGCCGCACAAGCAAGCCCGAAGATTGACGCCGCCATGGCGGAAAAGGGCCGTTTCCGAATAAAAACTAGAAAGGACGGAGCCAATGGTTAATCTGCATCAACTGCTGAAGGTTCTTGTCGAGAACAATGGTTCCGACCTGCACATCACCACCAACTCCGCGCCCCAGATCAGGGTTGACGGCAAGCTTACGCCGCTTGACTTCCCGCCGTTGAACCAGGTCGAAACCAAACAACTCTGCTATAGCGTCCTGACCGACGCCCAAAAGCACAAATTCGAAGAGGAAAATGAGCTGGACCTTTCATTCGGGGTCAAGGGGCTTTCCCGCTTCCGGGGCAATGTATTTGTTCAGCGTGGGGCAGTCGCCGGCGTATTCAGGGTTATTCCCTACCGGGTACTGTCGTTCGAAGAGCTTGGGCTGCCTCCCATAGTTTCCGAACTGGCGGCCAAGTCCCGCGGACTGATCCTGGTGACCGGTCCGACCGGCAGTGGCAAATCCACCACGCTGGCCTCCATAATCGATTACATCAATATCAACCGCCGCGAGCACATTGTCACCATCGAGGACCCGATCGAGTACCTGCACCCCCATAAAGGTTGTATCGTTAACCAGCGCGAGGTAGGGGCCGACACCAAGGGATTCAAAAATGCCCTCAAATATGTGCTGCGCCAGGACCCTGACGTGGTTCTGGTGGGAGAGCTGCGCGATCTGGAAACCATCGAGGCAGCGCTGACCCTCTCGGAAACCGGGCATCTCTGTCTGGCCACCCTTCATACCAACTCCTGTGTCCAGACCATCAACAGGGTTGTGGACGTATTCCCTCCGTATCAGCAGACCCAGATACGGGCGCAGCTTTCCTTTGTGCTGGAAGGGGTTCTGTCCCAATCGCTGATCCCAAAAATGAACTCCGGGGGGCGTGCTTTGTCCCTGGAGATCATGGTTCCCAATTCTGCCATTCGGAACCTGATCCGGGAAGACAAAGTCCACCAGATCTATTCCCAGATGCAGGTCGGGCAGGAAAAATTCGGCATGCAGACCATGAACCAATCGCTCCAGTCCCTGTACCAGAAACGAATGATATCGCTGGAAGAGGCCCTTGGGCGCTCCCTGGATCCGGAAGAACTCAAACAGATGATCAGCAACCCCTCCACAGGACTGAATATGCAGAGACGGCAACCTGCGCACTAAAAGCGAGGAGTATCGGATAATGCCAAAATTCTCATGGGAAGCGCGTACCAGAACCGGCGGACTGCAAAAGGGCGTCATCGAGGCCGCTGGCGCCAACATTGTTGAAGCCCAGTTGAAAAAGTACGGTTTCACCAATATCACCATCAATGAACAGGCCAAATCGGTTTCCTTCAAGCTCCCCAAGTTTGGCGGCGGTAAGATTGAAACCAAGGATCTGGTCGTTTTCACCCGTCAGTTCGCCACCATGATCGACTCGGGGCTGCCGCTGGTTCAATGCCTTGAGATCCTTGCCGGCCAACAGGAGAATAAGACCTTCAAGGAGATACTCTACAAGGTCAAGGAAAGCGTGGAGAGCGGCTCCACTTTTGCCGACGCCCTCGGCAAGCATCCCAAGGCCTTTGATCAACTCTATGTCAATCTGGTTGCTGCCGGTGAGGTCGGCGGTATTCTTGACACGATTCTCAACCGCCTGGCCGCCTATATTGAAAAGTCCATGAAACTGAAAAAACAGATCAAGGGCGCCATGGTCTACCCGGTCACCATCATGTCCATCGCGGTTGTGGTCGTCGGGGTTATCCTCATCTTCGTCATCCCGACCTTTGCCAAGATGTTTGCCGACTTCGGCGGCGAATTGCCGGCGCCGACCAAATTTGTCATCGCCCTGAGCAATTTTCTGCTGAAGTACATCATAGTCATCATTATTGCCTTCTTCGGTATCGTCACCGCCATCAAGAAATACTACGCAACACCCGGCGGACAGAAAAGGATCGACCGTATGGCGCTCAAAGCGCCGATTGTCGGCAACCTGATCAGGAAGGTTGCCGTTGCGAAATTCACCAGGACTCTGGGGACGATGGTCAGCTCCGGCGTGCCGATCATGGACGGCCTTGATATCGTAGCCAAGACCGCCGGCAACAAGATCGTCGAAGAGGCTATCTACGGCGTGCGCCAGGCCATCTCCGAGGGCAAGACCATGGCCGAACCTCTGGCTTCCTGCGGTGTTTTCCCGCCCATGGTCGTCCAGATGATTGCCGTTGGCGAGGCAACCGGCGCCATGGACGCCATGCTGAGCAAGATCGCCGATTTTTATGATGACGAGGTGGATGATGCCGTGTCGGCCATGACCTCCATGATGGAGCCGCTCTTGATGGTGTTCCTGGGTACGACCGTCGGCGGGCTGGTTGTAGCCATGTACCTGCCGATCTTCAAGCTGGCGGGGGCCGTCGGCGGATAATATATGGGGCTTGAACGGAAACTCAGGCTTTTCATCTATGCCAGGATTGTGGTGTCATTCCTTTTCCTGGCTTCAACCATACTGCTGAACTATCAGGACCTTACCGCGACTGGTGACCATCTCCAGAGCGGCCTGGTCCGCCTGATGGCCTTTTCGTTCCTGTTCTCGCTTGGTTGCCTGTTTTTTCTCAGGTTCCAGAGATTCCATGCCTTTATCGCCTACCTCCAGACGATCTGGGATCTGCTTTTCGTAACGGTTCTGTTACTGTTTACCAACGGAATACTCAGTCCCTATTCATTTCTCTATCTCCTCGCCATCATGAGCGCCGGCCTGTTGCTGGGCGGTCGGGAAGCGCTCTACACGGCATCCCTCTGCAGCATAGTTTTCGGCTCCATTGTTGACCTGCAGTACTTCGGCCTGCTGACCCCGATCGGCCTCAGCCGGTCCGATGCCCAGTTGCTTGGCGCATCACATATCTTTTACACAATCTTTTTCAACCTGATGGGTTTTTATCTGACGGCCCTCATCACCAGTTTTCTTTCGGCGCGGGCCCGGGAAAGCGAGGAGGCCCTCCGCGAGAAAACCGTCAATTATGATGAACTCGAACGTTTGAGCACGAGCATTGTGTCAAACCTGGAAAGCGGTTTGCTTACCACAACCCCGGCCGGCAGGATCAGGGTTTTCAATCATTATGCCGAAATGATTATCGGCATGACACAGGCCGATGCCTATAACAGGCAGCTTGTGGACATTTTTCCGGCTCTTTCAGGTATTGCGCAAAACATGAATGCCAGGATGGACGGGGAGTTTGACTATGAATTGAAAAACGGCGAGCAGATGAGCCTCGGCTACAACGCCGTACCGTTCACCGATAGTCAGGGGGGGCAGGCGGGCGTCATCATCAACTTCAAAGATCTCACGTCAATGAAACGGATGGAAGCGGCCCTCAAGAAGGCGGACCGGCTGGCGGCCTTGGGCGAGATATCCGCCCGCATGGCCCACGAAATCAGAAATCCGTTGGCGGCAATGAGCGGGTCGGTCCAACTGCTGGCCGAGCATGGTTCCATAACCGAAAATGATCAACGACTCTTGAGGATCGTGTTGCGCGAGGCGGGCAGGCTCAACGGTCTGATTACCGATTTTCTGGCCTATGCCCGCCCGTCCTCGCCCTGCAAGGAGAGGTTCGAGTTGCGGCCGTTGGTGGACGAAATGATTATGTTCCTCTCTTCGGACGGCCATTTCAGCAAGGTTTCCTTCCGTAATCTCGTTGCCGCGCATATACTGATTCAAGCCGACGTCAATCAATTGCGCCAGGTTTTGCTGAACCTGTTTCGCAACGCCGCGGATGCCATGCCGGAGGGTGGGATAATGGAGGTGGAATCTCGTTTTCAACTGAGTGGTGTCGATGGCTTACATAAAACCCCGGCGGCGGTTATTACGGTAACTGACACCGGCTGCGGCATTGACGGCGCTACGGCGGCCCATCTTTTCGAGCCCTTCTGGACCACCAAAACAGATGGTTCCGGCCTCGGCCTGGCCGTTACCTACCGTATTATCGAAGCCCACGGCGGAACGATCACCGTCGAATCGCCTCCTGAAGGGGGTTGCCGTTTTACCATAATGCTCCCCGTGTCTGATTGAGATGTCAATACCGGTTTCCTACAGCTTTCGCAACCTTCTCACCCGCCGTCTTACAACCTTCCTGACGGCAACGGGAATGGCGCTGGTGGTGTTTGTTTTTGCCTCGATCCTGATGTTGTCTGCGGGATTGGAAAAAACACTGGTTGAAACCGGTTCTGACGATAACGTAATTGTTACCCGCAAGGCTGCCAACTCAGAGGTGCAAAGCGGCGTGGAGCGTTCCCAGGCCGCCATCGTGGAGAGCCTGCCGGATATCGCTACCGGAAGCGACGGCACTCTCCTGGCGGCCAAGGAGTTGGTCGTGCTGATCAGCCTTCCGAAACGGGGTAGCGACAAGCCGGCAAATGTGGTCATCAGGGGGGTCGATCAGGCCTCGCTCAAACTTCGACCCCAGGTGCGACTGGCAGAGGGACGCATGCCGCGACCCGGTTCAGCGGAAATCATGGCGGGGAGCAGTATCGCCCAGCGCTTTAAAGGTGGGGGGATCGGCGAGTCGCTCCGTTTCGGCATGCGTGACTGGACTGTGGTCGGTATCTTCGATGCCGGTGCTACCGGTTTCAATTCCGAGATATGGGGAGATGTCGTCCAATTGATGCAGGCCTTCCGCAGGCCGGTATATTCCTCGGTAACCTTCAGGCTGCGCGACAGTGCCGATTTTCCGGCAGTCAAGGCCAAGCTCGATGCCGATCCACGCCTGACGTTGGATGTGCGTCGTGAAACCCGTTACTACCGCGACCAGTCCGAAGCCATGGCCAAGTTCCTGCGCATACTCGGCATGTCGTTAACGGTGATTTTCTCGTTGGGGGCCATCATAGGCGCCATGATCACCATGTATGCCGCCGTCGCCAACAGGGTCGGAGAGATCGGAACCCTGCGGGCTATCGGCTTTCAACGCAGCAGCATAATGCTGGCCTTTCTGATGGAATCGCTTCTGCTCGGCCTGATCGGAGGGGGCGCCGGCCTTTTCATGGCGTCCTTTATGCAGCTTATCACCATCTCGACCATGAACTGGCAGACCTTTTCCGAGCTTGCCTTTTCATTTACCCTTACATTCGAGATTGCCTACAAATCGCTGTTGTTTCCCCTGGTGATGGGGTTTGTGGGCGGTGTAATTCCCGCCCTGCGGGCCAGCCGGCTGAATATCGTCGAAGCCCTGCGGGAAAGCTGAAACGGAGAAAAGGTATGAATGGATTGTTTCTTAAAAAGTACACCATATTAGCGGTCTTGGCCGGGGCATCCCTGACCCTGTACCTGGTTGACTATCTTGTTCTCGGCAGCAGTCGGGACATCGCCTCAAGTTTTCTTGGAAACCTAGCTTTTTTGCCTGTTTATGTAATATTTATTACACTGGTTGTTGAACAAATTATCCAGGAGCAGGAACGCCAGGCGGTCTTGCGCAAGATGAATATGGTGATCGGGGTTTTTTTCAGCGAAGTCGGCAACCGCCTTCTCAAGGAGTTGGCGGCCTATGTGGCTGCCTGTGCGGAATTGAAACACCACCTTCTGGTCAACGGCACCTGGAAAGATGATGAATTCGCAAAGGCGCTGGACTACCTGGGCCGGACCGACATTAAGATCAGTTGCGACGGATGCGACAAGAACCGGCTGAAGGGGTTCCTGATCGAAAGGCGCTCGTTCCTGGTCGGACTCCTGGAGAATCAGAACCTGATGGAGCATGACCAGTTTACCGATCTGCTGTGGGCCGTATTCCATCTTGTGGAAGAGTTGGAGGCGCGCTCCTCCTTTGATGACATGCCCCAGAGCGATATTGAACATCTCAATGGCGACATCAAACGCGTCTTCGGGCACCTGTCCCGCGAATGGCTGCTTTACATGCAACATCTCAAGATCGATTACCCCTATCTGTTTTCCCTGGCTGTCCGGCTCAACCCGATGATCGACAACCCTGATCCCCAGGTTTACTGATGGGGGACGCCCAACCATCCATTGGAGGTTTCATTTCGTATGGGAGCCATATCGAGTTTTGGCAATGAGCCTGGCATGCCGGTCATTGACCGGGCAACCTGCACCCTATGCGGCGCCTGTGCCGCGACATGTCCCGTGGGAGTACTGGCGCGGGGCGAAGCCGTAATAACAATCGACAGGAACGCGGCCTTCGGCTGCATTGCCTGCGGACAATGCATGATGGTCTGCCCGGAGAGATGCATTGCTGTGACTGGCCGAGGAGTGAATCCGAACGATCTGGTCGATCTGCCGGCAGAGGATGAGCGGGCCGGGGCAGGGCAGTTGGAGGCATTGATGCTTGCGCGGCGCAGCGTGCGTCGTTTCAACGGAGATGACGTGTCCAGGGAGACCATTGAGCGGGTGGTGGCAGCCGCCGCGACCGCACCCATGGGGATACCTCCCTGGGAAGTGGGGGTGACCGTCTTCCACGGCCGTGACAAGGTGCGCGTATTGGCCTGGGACACCGTTGATGCCTATCAGGGCTTTCTCAGGTACGTGGATAATCCGCTTGCCATGGGGCTGTTGAGGCGGTTTATGAAAAAGAGCACCGGACAATGGTTCAATAGCTTTATCATTCCCTTGGGCCGCGAACTCGTGGCAGGTCGCCATTCCGGCAAGGATCTGGTGCTCTATGATGCCCCGGCTGCGCTGATGTTCCATGTTTCCCCCTATGCCGACGGCGCGGATGCCTTTATAGCCTGCACCTATGCCATGCTTGCTGCCGAATCCATGGGGCTGGGCACGACCATGATCGGTTGCGTGGCGCCCATGGTCAGCCGCAGCAAGGCGCTACTGGAGAAATACGGCCTGCCCGCAGGGCATCTGCCCAAACTGGTGCTCATCTTGGGTCACCCCGACATCGGCTACCGCAGGGCGATCCGACGGTTGTTCCAGTCGGTGCGCTACTACTGAGCCTGTGGTTTTTACCAAAATGGGTCGGAATGCCTGAGATTGGAGTAAAGAAAGGTTGTGGGCAATCATGTCGATATTATTTACAGTTTATGTTGCGCATGTGTTACAATACAGCCCAATAGACGCAACTTTCTGTAATATAAATAGATTGTTAATTGGCACGATAAATGCTGTTATATGTAATTATGATAACAAGCATAAAATTCCAGAAACAGCTTGCAAATCTGCATCGTAAGTTCCGACGAAAGGAAAGTGTTATGAAATGTATATTTCGAAAATTGATTCTGGCGGTTCCGATTACCATGGTAGTAATGGGTGGAGCGGTGATTGCCCACGCAGTGGAGATTACGCCATCGAGTTATAGTATGCCGAACGGAGATGGTGTTGCATCCGGCGGTGAGTATAATTATTGGGATACAAGCTATACCGGCAATGGTAGCACAACCACGGATGGAGCATATTTGAGCGGAGGGCTCGGAAGACTTACTGACGGGGTAATTGCCACAAATGACTGGGAATATGTGGTTTCTCCCGGAGTATATGCAACGCAGGAAAGTGCATCGGGGACTGGTCCCTATGTTGGTTGGGTAGGGATGAACCCAACGATTGTTTTTAATTTCGCCAGTCCGGTATCTATCAATACCATAACGTTCTACGTTGATAATCCATTGAACCAACACGGCGGAGTAGCCGCCCCCTCGGCGTTCACGATAGCCGGGACCACCTATACTATTAATGATTCTTCTTTACCTAATGGGGTAGTGGCGATCAGTTTGACTAATTTAGATTTAACTGATGTTACGACGCTGCCCGTGACAATTTACGAAACCCTGGATCCTGATGCCTTTTGGACGTTTCTCAGTGAGGTCACTTTTGACGACGGGAATTCTGCTCCGGTGCCCGAGCCTGCTTCTTTCACTCTTTTTGGAGTCGGGATCGTGTTTTTTGCGCTATTGACGATTCGGCGCAAGAGACAAACCTGTAGATGCTGATGATTATCGAGGGACAGCTCTATGGCCGCCATCTTTGTATCTTTGATAACTACGGAGAAGTTCCATTGCTGCTGCATCCCCCTCGTATGACATATAGTCGGGGACACTGAAGGAATTAATCCCGTCCGTAGTATAGCCGTCTGCCACCTCTAGTTGCCGGATTATTCTGGAAATGGGGGCAGGTATGGCTCTAAAAGGGGATTCCGAAACCTCTGCAAAGAGTTCAACAACGACCTGAAGCTTTTTTCCATTAGCGTCTGCGGCACTCCTGGCTGCTTTCAGGTAAAGCGGAACGAGTTCCCTGGGCAGTTTTGCACCGCCTGCGCCATCCTGAAAAAGCAGGACATCCACCGGCGTCTCCCTCAAAAGATCATCCAAGAACGCTTCATATGAACCAGGGTCCATTCGGGCATTGGAAAAACTCGACAGGACAACCATGCCACGGGGAGTCAGCTTCTTGAGAAAACCTGATAATTGCTTTAGATGTCGATAGAGCAGTATTCGTTCCTTTGGTGGGCGCCACGTCAGATCATCAATTTCTTCCGGGATATACCATCCCTTGAAAGCATTGTAACCTGTGGCAACGGCAGCAACTTCCTGGGCGACTCTCTCCGATTTCCAACGCAATCGGTCCAGATACTCTTCCTGCAGCGCAGGAGTCTGTTTGATCATCTCCCAATAGCATGATTCCGCGGCCAAGCCCAGGTAAAGCTTGATGCCCCTTGCTTCCGCCAATTCAAGAATGGTTTTAAGCGGTGGTTGCGGCATTTGTTCGAACGTTTTGGTAGTGAAGAATGCCCTGTTGTCATGAAGAGTCCATTGGACAACAATTTGTTTCAGGCCAAGGGCCTGAAAGGAATCAAATAGTTTTTCCCACCTGGCGCGACTCCAGTTGCCATTTTGCTCAAGAAGCTGGATAAATGTACCATCCAACAAAGGCCGATACGCTGGAATGCCTGGAGTCCCCGCTTCTGTTTCCGGCATGGTCGCGGCTCCAGCGGCAAAGGCCACAAACAGTGAGAACAGTTGGATAAACACTATTTTCAAAAGATTTTTCATCAGAAAGAGAATTCCAAGCTCAAAAGAACACTGTCGTAATCCCCGGCATTTTTACTAAATCCCTGATTGATAAATATCCCGTGTTTGTAGTTGATGGAGACATCGGCCGCACTCCGGTATTTCTCGTAGCGTGTCATGTTTAAAAAGGATTTCAGGGAAACCCCTGCACCCCCCTCGAAATAATTCCCCCCCTCGGTAAAGGGAGACTGCCAGCGAGCATCCAAAACAAAATGGGGGATAAGCAGGTAACTGGACGAGAAAGAAAATGAACGTCCCTTTCGAACCTCCGCATAGGCGGCGGTTGTTTCACTTCGTAAATATTCGTCAAGTTCGGAATAGAGAAGGTAATAATCCTGGTTGCGCTCCAAAGGCTGCGGTTCCGAACCTTTGCCCCGCGAGTAAAGGAGTCGTAACAGCCACTCATCCAGCGCACCTTTGCCCACCTTCACGAGTTTTTCGCAACTGATCCAAAGGTTTTCCCTTTGCAAAAATTTGTAACGAAGACCAATACCTGCCTGCGTTGAGTCATCGTTGTAATTCAAGCTGTTGGGATTCAGGTTGCCAAAAACTCTGCCGAAGAGTTCCAGAATCCGATCATTTCTCAAACCGATTGCCGGTGGCCGGTAAGATGTCTCAAGGCCAATCTGGCCATTCAAGCCACCGCTTGTCTGCACACCGTTCACCTGGAACGAACTCGGAGACTTGCCGGTTCGATAGGAAGCATACAGGGTCGCGTTAAAGTTTTTTGTCAACTTGGAAATCTCGCCGCGGATCCGGTAAGCTTCTTTTTCCCTGCGGTCTGTTTCTTCCGAAGTGCCCAGCGGCATGAGAGGAAAAGAGTCGAGAGCCATTTTAAACCATTGGACAGCCTGTTCATTCTTACCAATTTTACTGTTGAGATAACCCAGTTCCTCCAGAATCTGTGTAGAATCAGGGGTTCGAGTTGCCACCACCTCCAACATAGTGATGGCGTCGCTGATACGTCCGTCTGCAGCATAGGCATACCCCAGTGACAATGCATAGTCATCCTGTTGGGGGGCCTTTTCATATGCGGCCTGAAAGTACTCGATTGCCTTATGAAGCTGCCCGATTTTTTGGCACAACATCCCCAGTTCATAGCTCCTTGAAGATGTTGGTTGCAGCTTTTGGGTTTTTTCCAACAATAAGATCGCGTCTTCATTGCGTCCCAATTTCTGCAACAAGCCGGATTTCAGATCGTTAAATTCGATTGTGGCTGAAGGGGAGAGTTTTTTTTCGTCCACGTTGTGCAACGCTTGCCAAGCTTCATCGGTTTTGCCGGCAAGATTCAAGACCGTGGCGAGCTTCATGGAAACGACGATGTCGGGGGCATCTGCCTGTGACCGTGTGAAGGCGTCGGCCGCCAAGTCATAAGCAAACTCTTCCGCGTAGAGATACCCCAGGGTCGTATAGATCTGTTTCAACTGCTTCGGAGTGGCGTGATAAGGTTCTCGTAATGCCAGTTTCAGATAGTGAATGGCGGCTCCGGGTCTGTTGAGTTCCTTTTGACAGAGGGCAATCCCGATCAATGAGTCGGTATTCTTTTTCATGCCGTCTGCCAGGAGAAACTGCGCCAAGGCTTGTTCCCACTGATTTAAACGATAATGGACAAGACCCAGGGAATAATGTCTCTGCCAGCTTTCCCCGCAACGCCGCAGCGCTGCATTGAAATGGCTGGCGGCATCCTGCATGCGTCCCTGTTTGAAATAGTTCATTCCGAGACCATCTTCAGCGGAACATTTTTCCTGGCTTGATGCCTGGGGGTGGTTAATAACCTTGGTTAAATAATCGAATGCAGTTTTCGGGTTTTCCTCGCCCTGGTAAAGATTAGCCAGGATAAGATTGATTTCCGGGGAATTATCGCCGAGCACAACGGTTTTTTCATACTCGTGTGCCGCTTCGAGCCGCCGTCCGGCCTTCTCCAGGAGCAGCCCTTTTTCTCGTAAAGCCGTGCGCTTCATTTCATTCGAAAGGGTCGGATCAGCGAGTGCCTGGTCAAGATAGTTGAGCGCCTCAACTGACCTTCCTGCCTTATTGAGCAGAACGGCAAGCCTGACGTCGATCTCGGCGTTTTTTTTGCCACTGTATTTGAGCGCTTTTCCAAGTTCGTCGGCAGCGCGAGACGACTGCCCGGCTTTTTCAAAAATGGCGCTTTTTTCCTTGTAAGACACCTGTTTAAGCTCATCTGTCAGGGCCGGCTCCGCAAGCGCCTTGTCGAGATAGTGGAGCGCCTCTTCCGCTTTTCCCGCTTTGTTCAGCAACAGAGCCAGACGAACCATGAGATCTCCACCAGGGGGTGGCTGGTTGATTAAACTTTTTTTCAATTCCTCTGCTGCAATTTCATAGCTGCCGGACTTCTCATGGATGAGAGCGAGATCCCTTTGGGCAACGGATTCTTGCCGGCCGGAAAGCCCAAGCAACAGCGCTTTTTTGAGAAATGGCCCGGCTTCATCGAATTTTCCCAGCCTGACCAAGAGGTTGCCGCAGCGGAACTGCATTTCTGCGCTTTCCGGAGTTTTTTCCAACAACGACCTATAGATTGCGGCACTTTCCTGAAACCTCCCCGCTGATTCATATGTTTGAGCCAGCGCTGCCAGATTCGCCGCCGACGCCTTTTTCCCCCGCGAATCCACAATAATCCTTAATTCCTGGATTGCTGCAACATAATCATGTCTCATCAGGTACAGATTTGCCAGGAACTCCCTATCCTCCGGTAGTAATACATGTTGCCTGAGCAGCGACATCCATTTTTCGGCTTCATCGTATTTTTTGCCGGCGTAAGCCATATTTGCCAAGCCGCGCAAAGCGGCCGGATTGCCGGTGTCGTTTCCAAGTGCTGCTTCGTAGGCTTGTCGTGCACGTTCCGGCAGGTTCAATTTTCTGGCAATCTCGGCCAAAGCCAGGGAGGCCGCAATTTTTTCAGCATGCGACTTTGCAACATCCTGGGCTGTACTATAGGCGTCCAGCGAATCTTTCAGGCGGCGTGTTTTCTCGAACACAAAGCCGGTTTTCATGTACCAGGCATGTCTCCTTTCGATTTCCGTAAGGTTGCGTAACATTTTGCCGGCAGCTGCATAGTCATCCAGGGATATGGCAAGGTCAACCGCCGTGGACAGGGCGTAAATACGATCCTCTTTTTGAATATCCTTCTCGGATGCTGCGGTTGAGAATACGATTAAGGCCCTGTCCGTCCTTCCCAATTTCAGGTAAGCCTGCCCTTTGAAAAAATATGCAGGAATGAATGCCGGCCAGCGGTCGAGAATTTTGTCAGCTTGGGTTATGACCTCTTCATTGAGAGACATCTTGTCCAGAAGGACCATATAGGATACACGGGATTGAATATCTTCAGGCTTCAGGGAGAGATATGCTGCAAACTCCTTTTGCGCCTCGTTGAGGCGGTGGTCGCGCTGCAGGCGGTAAGCCTTATCCAGATGAGGGTAGGAACGAAAGTTCAGTATCTCTTCCTTGATGAAGCCCTGCTTTTTATCGGCTTCAATCTTGCTCAGATAGTACACGACATGTGGTTGGTAAGCCGGGGGCAGCTCTGCGGCCATTGCAGGCCCCATCTCTCGCAGAAGTGAGGCCGCGAACAGCAGAATCACGAGTATCGATCCGCTTTTATTCCAAGGTATCAAGGTCGCTCCTGGTCTTCCGGGAGGTCATTATTATTCATTTCCCCGATGATGGATGCTATGGCGTCAGGTGTCACTATCTGCATCTCAATCAGAACTTGACCTAAGCTCTTGAATCGCTTCTTCTGTAGTTCCATCGCATGGTTGAGTTGCTCTTCCGTAATATCTCCTCTTTTGACAAGGAACTCACCCAAACGCTCACCTGGGACAGCGGCATACTCTTCAAAAACCTTATTCAGCACGGTGCAGGAAATCACAGATTCATCGAGCAGGATATCTCCCAGACGTGAATACGTTCGTCGCTGTTGTTTGAGGGCCTTGGACAATTGCTCTTCCGTGACCATTTTTTTGTCGAGCAAAAGCTGTCCCAGCCTCGGTTTGGCGATACATTCCTGTTTATCAAGCCTTTCGTAGCCGCGTTTGATGGAAAACGAGAGGCTGTTTTTCGTGGTGAGACATAGCTCGATAGGTACGCCGATCACCTCTTCGATCCTGTTTAATTCTCCTCTTCGAGGCATTGTGGAGGCCGCGACTATCAATTTATTGTTCTTCAGTTCGACGGGGAACAGGGAAAACTGCACTGCAAACTCGCGGGGAAACATACGCAAAAGATCGAGAGGCGTTTCATAGGGATCTATCTCACGGGTGGAGATTCGCAGCTGTATGCCAAGAGCCTGGATCAGTTCATCCTCGCTGACCAGCCCTTTGAGCATCAGGATCTCTCCCAGCAGCCGCCCGGTATTCTGCTGTTCGCTTATCGCTCCTTCCAACTGTTCAAAGGTAATTATCCGCTTCTCGACCAGCATGTCGCCAATCCGTCGCCGGAAGGCCATCAACTCTTCTTCTGTTGGGGGGACATGAGTAGTATGGTCCCATTTGATCCATTTACCGGTAATCAGATAATGGAAAAACATGTAGAGCGCCCGGTTGGTTGCAAAAAAATTGATAATATTCGCCCAGACGAAGTTCGGAATTGAAAGGATTGCCCGCTTAAGGTTGTAGAACCTGAACACGCAATACATCCTCACAACCAGGCGTTGAACCAGAAATACTGTTGTGACCAGGATAATATTCCAAAGCAGCGACCCCTCGTTCACAAGAGGGGGGTAATGATAGGCGTCGGGAAAGATCAGTATTGCAGCATGGTATGCAATTACGAACAGGATAACCACGTATCCAAGCATATTTACCTGGCTGGTAAGCAATGCCTTGCGATCCTTGAAAAGCACATATTTTGTCAGAAGATCACCCTTCCAACCGAGGTTTTCCCACCCCTGCAGAGCTATGCCAGCAATCCAGCGGGACTTTTGGCGAACAGACGATTTGAATTCTGCCGGGAAGACATTCCGGATAGATACCAACTCGGATTTCTCAACGTGTCGATTCTCACCGGAAAACAGGGACTTTTCCGAGGTGGTGCGCTTGATCGGCAGCTTGACAAAAATCGCCTTGCCTACCCCGACGGTACGCAAGCGCATCCCCATTTCGTAATCCTCGGTCAAGGAATTGAGCTTGAATACCAAATGCTGATCATTATCCCCGGCCAGCAGTTCGAGGGCATGCCTGCTGAACCCGCATCCCACGCCGGCACAAGGGACGCCGCGGCCGAAGACCTCGCGGATCACCATGTTTTTATGGTGATTTTCGGCAAATTCGTCCATATAGTGGGCACGAGTGAATTGATACCAGTGTTGGGGTTCAAAGGGAACGACAGGGAGTTGCACCATGTCTTTGCGGGGGATCAGATAATTGAATAATTTGATTGTTAATGGATGAACGATATCCTCGGAATCCTCCATCACAAAAACGGAAAACTCATAGTGATGTTCCTTCTCAAAGTCGTGGATACCCCAGTAAATCCAGTTCAGGCAATCGGCCTTGCAGGTTGGGCCGGGATCACGGCAAACTATACAGTGGATGTTGTCATATTTCTCACGTAATCGCGCCACTTCTCGCTGGGTATCAAGGTCATTGGGATAGGTGCCGATAAAAATGTGGTAATTTGAATAATTGATGGTGGTGACGGTATTATCGACCATCTGGAAGATAATTGCGGACTCGTTCCACGCCGGTATCATGACGGCGATCGGCTGTTCCGGAATACTGAGGAGTTGCTGCTCGGTTATGGGTTTGTGCCGCATCCTGATGAATAGTGACCGGTAAATGCTGCGGACGAAATAAATGACATCAACGATGAGATCGTCGAAGCCGCTGACAAGGAAGATGCAAGCGACCACAAAAAGCAATCCCTTGAATGCCAATATCACATATGCAAAGAAATCAACTAATGTTAAACCCATTTTATCCCGGCACCGGTGTTGTTATCCATCATATTCCGAAGGCAATTTGTTTCGATTCATTGCGGGTGATTTTATACCAACATAACTTTTGTTACAATTATATTTCGGCAGGAAACCAGCTGCTGCAAATTTTTTGGACCGCAGTTTCATGCAGGCTGTCCACGGATTTGTTGAGGATTTCTCTGAAACGGGCAACATGCCGGCATCAAGATGACGGTTATGGTTTTTAGCTTGAAAATCGGGGACCATTTTCAATTTCTTGCTGCTCACAGCCGTAGGATGATTCGGGAACTTTACTTCAACTGCTCCTTGGCTGCGGAAGGTTCTGCGGCAAGGGGCCGCACGTGGGGCCATGGGGGAGGAGCCCGACGGCCGATAAGGGAAAAACCCTTCCTTGACACGCTATGAAAGGCTTGATACCTTTTCCGTCCAACTTGACGGTAAAGGCAGTTTTCTGAAAAGGAGCGAATATCCATGCCCGGATCCACCAGAATCGTTATTCTTGACGGCTATACCATCAATCCCGGCGACAACCCCTGGACCCCGGTCGAGAATCTGGGGACCTGCGCGATTTATGACCGTACCCCACCTGAACTCACCGTGGAACGCGCCGCTGAGGCAGATATCGTTCTGACCAGCAAGGTCAAGCTGAATGCCGCCATCCTGAATGCCCTCCCGAAACTCAAATACATCTCGCTCCTGGCAACGGGATACAACAATATCGATGTGGCTGCCGCCGGCCAGCTCGGCATTCCGGTCTCGAATGTTCCGGCCTATTCCACCGAATCGGTCGCCCAGACCACCTTTGCCCTGCTGCTGGAACTGGCTGTGCAGGTGGGCGTTCACGATGCAGCTGTCAAAGCAGGCGAGTGGACCCGCTGTCCCGATCATTCCTTCTGGAAAACGCAGATTACCGAACTGGACGGCCTGACACTGGGCATAGTTGGTTATGGTACGATTGGCCGGGCTGTGGCCCGGATCGGCGCCGCTTTCGGCATGCGGATCATCGCCCATGCCCCTCGCATCCCCCGTGAGGCGGGGCCGGTCCCGGTCCGTTTCGTCGGCCTGGAAGAGCTGTTCTCGGCGGCCGACGTTGTAAGTCTCAACTGTCCCCAGACCACTGAAAATACCGGGTTTGTCAACTCGCGACTCCTGAGGTTGATGAAATCCAACGCCTTTCTGATCAACGTGGCGCGGGGAGGGTTGGTGAACGAGGCCGACCTGGCCCAGGCGCTGCAGAGCGGCTGGATTGCCGGGGCAGGGCTGGACGTGGTCGCACATGAACCGATGCTTGCCGACAATCCGCTGCTTTCCGCCCCCAACTGTATCTTTACGCCCCATATTGCCTGGGCATCACTGGCCGCCCGCCGGCGACTCATGAATATTGTTGCCGCAAATGTCGCTTCGTATCTTGGCGGAGCGCCGGGCAATGTGGTTAATGGCCAGTACCTTGCACCAAGAGTAGAGAGGTAATTTTTACGGATCTACAACCCAAAGAAAGCCGGGGCCAATTCCCCCCTTTGACAAAGGGGGGCAAGGGGGGATTTGCTTCAAGTTGACCAAATTCCCCTCGGTCCCCCTTTTATAAGGTTCATTGGGGAATTCCGGGGAAAGCTGCTTTGTCCATAATCCACGTAGGGGCTCATTGCATGCGCCCTGATTTTGAGTCTGAAAAACGGGCGCGGCAAGCAGCGCCCCTACGTTCCCCTCGGTCCCCCTTTTATAAAGGGGGAGGACAAACAGTACGTATTGTTTAGGTTATAGTTCCGAATTTTTGAAAGCCCGTGTTTGCACGTTGAACCCCGGCATGTTGCTCGCTCCGCCGTTCAGGCGTCATCGGATTCACAACAACAGATTGACGAGGTTTCCCCCATGGCCTGCCCTGCCGAGCAGGCCATTTTTTTTGCGCTCCGCCACGAATGCCGGTTCGCTCCTCGGCTATTGACTTTATCGATGCAAAGGGTATTCTCGGCACATCATCATATCGCGAGGGCACCATGAAATTGCTTGTCGACCACCTTAAGGAAAAATTCATCACCGGCCTGTTCGTGGTGATCCCGGTGGGAATCACGATCTTTATCCTGACATTTTTGTTCAGCTTTGCCGATGGTATTCTCGGCACCTACCTGGATTCCCTGTTCAGTTTCATCGTCCACCACGACATCCATATCCCCGGCCTCGGCATGATTACCGGGGTGATCGTTATCTACCTTGCCGGCATCCTGGCCACCAACGTCCTTGGAAACCAGTTTCTCAAGCTGGGTGATGAAATGTTGTCGCGTATCCCGCTCGTCAAATCGATCTACTCATCCAGCAAACAGTTGATCAAGGTGTTTAAGGAGGGAAAGACCTCCTACCGCCGGGCCGTTTTTGTGGAGTGGCCGCGCTCCGGCGTACGCGCGATCGGGTTTGTGACGGCTGAGATCGTGCGCGACGGGGTACCGCTGGTGGTGGTCTATGTGCCGACCATGCCTAATCCGACCTCCGGCTTTGCCCTTTTCTTCAGGGAGGACGAGGTGTTCGACAGCGGCATGACCGTGGAGGAGGCTGTGAAGTTCGTGGTTTCCGGCGGCATGGTGATACTGTGACTGAGCCCGCATCCCGATCCGCTCCTGCCGGCGCCGTACCGACCCCCTCCCTCCATGAAACCCTGAAAAACGTCTTTGGCTATACCTCGTTCCGGCCGCACCAACAAGAGATCATCTCCGCCATCATTGGCGGCGAAGATGCCTTTGTCCTCATGCCGACCGGCGGCGGCAAGTCGCTCTGTTATCAAGTGCCGGCCCTGCACCGGCCCGGCGTGGGCATCGTGGTTTCGCCGCTCATCTCCCTGATGAAGGACCAAGTGGATGCCCTGACGGCCAACGGCGTCGCTGCCGCGATCTACAACTCTTCGCTGAAGGAGGCTGAGGCCCGGCGGGTGCTGGCCCGTCTCCATAGCGGCCAGTTGGACCTCTTGTACGTCTCGCCGGAACGGCTGATGAGCGACGCCTTCCTGGAGCGCCTGAAGGATCTCGATATCGCCCTGTTCGCCATTGACGAGGCCCACTGCGTTTCCCAGTGGGGGCATGATTTCCGGCCGGAATATGTGCAGCTTGGCCGGTTGCGGGGCCTGTTCCCCGGCATCCCGTTGATTGCCCTGACCGCCACCGCTGATCCCCAGACGCGTGACGACATCATCGGGCGCCTGGGTTTGACGGAGGCGGTCTGCCATGTGGCCGGTTTCGACCGCCCGAACATTCGCTATACGGTCCTGGAAAAGCAGAAGCCGTTTCAGCAATTGAGTGTCTTTCTCAAGACACGACCCGCTGAAGCCGGTATCGTTTATGCGCTCTCACGCAAGCGGGTGGAGGAGTTGGCCCGGCAACTGGCCGAGGCCGGGGTCAAGGCCGCTCCCTATCATGCCGGCCTTACTGACAAGGATCGCCAACAGACCCAGGACGCCTTTCAGCGGGACGACCTGCGGGTGGTCGTGGCAACGGTGGCGTTCGGCATGGGGATCGATAAACCCAATGTGCGCTTTGTGGTGCACTATGACCTGCCCAGGAACATCGAAAGCTATTACCAGGAAACCGGCCGCGCCGGCAGGGATGGACTACCGGCCGAGGCGCTGCTTTTGTTCGGCTACGGCGATATCTCCATCTCCCGTGCCTTGATCGAGAACGGCGGCAATCCGGAGCAGATGAGGATCGAGCTTCACAAGCTGAACGCCATGGTCGGTTTCGCCGAGGCGCTTACCTGTCGCCGGCGGGTACTTTTGGGCTATTTTGGTGAGCATCTGGAGGAGGATTGCGGCAACTGCGACGTCTGCCATAGCCCGCCTGAGCGCTACGACGCCACCGAGGATGCGCGGAAGGCCCTCTCCTGCGTCTACCGGGTCGGACAGCGCTTCGGCATGGGACATGTCATCGAGGTGCTGCGCGGTTCCCACAGTCAACGCATCCTGAGCCTGGGGCATGACCGGCTGTCCACCTACGGCATCGGCAAGGATCTGTCCCAGGACGTCTGGGGGGCGATCATGCGCCAACTGCTGCATCTGGGCTACCTGGAGCAGGATGTGGGCAATTATTCAGTGCTGCGGTTGGCTCCCCGGTCAAAACCGGTCCTGCGTGGTGAAGAACGGGTGGTGCTGGCCCGGCCGCGGGTCAGGATGGCGGCGGTGAAGAAGGAACCAAAACAGGGCAGGGGAACCCTGGACTACGACCGGGAGCTTTTCGAGCGGCTGCGCGCCCTGCGCAAACGTTTGGCTGATGAACAGCAGGTTCCCCCCTTCGTTGTGTTCGGGGACGCCACCCTGGTGGAGATGGCCGCCTACCGCCCCGTGGACGACGAGGGCCTGGCGCGTATCAGCGGGGTCGGGAAGCATAAGCTGGCCCGCTATGGGGCGGCTTTCCTGCGGGTGATCCGCGGAGAAGCGGATGCATCCGGCTCTCAAAATGCGTCTTCAAGCTTCCATGAAAATTGATTTGTGGTACCATGCAGCGTTCCCTGGTCACTAATTTTCTTTCGACGAGCGAGACATGAAGATTGTCTGTCCCAACTGCAATGCCACCGGCACCATCCCTGACCATGAGATTTCGGATCAGGGTCGTTTTCTGAACTGTCCCCGCTGCCAGCACGGTTTCACCGTCAAAAAACCGCGCCCCGAAGGGGGCGCATACCTGGTTGACACCTGCCCGTCATGCAACTTCAGCACCTTTGGGGATGAGTCCTTCTCCACCTGTCCCAAATGTGGGGTTGTCGTCAAGACGTATGTGGAGCGGCAGCGGGAAGAGGCGCAGCGCCTCCGGGATCAGGAACTGCTTACCAAAAAGTATACCCACAATGAGGCGCCTCCACCGCCCGAACAGGAAACGAGCGCGGTTGCCGATTTTGTCGAGACGCTGCACCCGGTCAACCTCATAGGGTGGGGCGTCTCCCTGGCAGCTGCAATCATAGCGGTCATGGGGCTCTGGGGGCTGGCCGGGTATTACGGCAGCGACATTCAGGAGCAACTGTCAGCCCAACGGGACGAACCGGTATCGGCCTGGTATGTTTTCCTGCATTACGGCGCACTGCATTGGGTCCAGTTGTTGTATGGCGCCGCGCTTCTGGCGGCAGGGATATTGTTCGCGAGACGGAGGGCGCAATCGCTCAAGATGCTGTCGCAACTGTTGTTGGCTGCGATCTTTTTCGTACCGGTCTACTTTGTCTCGGGATTTGTCGTCTGGGTAATGGAGCCGATACCGCATTCCATCAGAGGCTATTTTATCGAGGTGGTGAATATCGCCCTTATGACGGCACTCTGGTGCATACCCCTGTTTCTGCTGGTGCGCTTTCTTGACGACCGCAGGATTACCTCTGTCGTGAAGCTGTAACGTATGAAATTGAAGAGTTCCCGCAACATTGATCGGGCCGGTGGATTAAAAAAGCCCATCGGATGGTCATTCCGAATTAGCTTAAATTCATATCTTTACGATATCATTGCATAAATTAAAACGGTTCACATTTCCAAATACTTACACCTCCAAATATCATGAATCCGCATAAAGCCCCTTCATCTCTGGTGTTGTCTAGAGCAGGGTTTCCGAAGAATTAATCAAAAAAGTAATTCATAATTAATACATCACTCTAAACTGCACGCTAGTTTTCAATCAAGACCTTTGCATCAAGGAGCGTTGTGCAAATTTCCCCGTTTGGGGCTTGCGCTTAGAGATTGACTTTTAAGGGATAGGGAATTGTGATAATAAGGTAATGCATATTCAGACAACCGTGTTATTGAAACGGGTGCGGCCGAATGACTTAACATAAAAAATTTCGGAATTATGAAGCTGCGGTATATCCACCATAACTTATTGGATTATATTGCAAATATGAAATAAAATGTGTTGATACTGCAACAGGTTTTATGGGATTTATGGCTAGAAATACAATAATTAGACAAAATAATCGCTACGGCATAACCGTATTTGTCGCAGAAAATAAGGTGTTAAATGGCTACAAAAAAGACTATTGACCTTAACAGCAAGCGTGTCGGTGTAATCCGAACGGTTGAGACTCCTCTAGGCTTCTTTGTGCTTGTTGTATTAGTTATCGAAGCCATCTTCGGAATTGCCTCCAGCTTTTGTCCTGATCCGCAGCGTTCTTGGCTCATCGCTGCCATGATTATTTTAATCTTTTGCCTCATAGCTATCGTTGCTTTTTTGGCTTACTTCCGTCCAGAGGCTCTCCGCGGTCAACGTGGGCCTGATTCACCTCTGCAATCTAACGAGGAAACTCAAAGATTGGAAGTGACACGGATTAGCTCTGTTGCAGTCGAGCCAGCAGTTTCTTCAAAAGATAAGGAAACTGCAACATTCATGAAGCGGGGATACCCAAGAAGCCAGCACCCAGAATTTTTTTCAGAAGTGGAGAAAATTGTCCCACATGCAAAGCGGATCAAACTTGTCGCAACCGGCCTAAATCTAATCTGGGAAAAACATATTCTCGATATGATGCTTCAACGTGCACAGACTGGCGATGCGGAGGTCACTATTTGCTTGGGAAATCCATATAGTCCGCACGTCGAGGATCGTCTCATAGAGGAAGAAATAGGAGATAATAGACCGCCTGTAGGTCGTGAAGGTATTATTAAGAGCGCAGAGGCTCTTGTCGAGCGACTCGCTCGGGCAGGTAATCCAACAAACTTCAAAGTTTTGCTATTCGAGCATTACCCAACATTTGCAACCCTTATTTTCGATGACGAAATTTTCATATATCCATACGCCTATCAGGTACTTGGGAATCTCAGTCCAATCTTTCACTTAATCGACGATGGTGGAGAGGTTGCCAACTTTTTTGTTAGGAACGTCACTCGTATCATAACCGATGCTGTACCTGCCCGAGATGTGCTATTACGTAGGAAAACTTCAAACTATTTTTCAGACTCATGGATTGCAGCGGCTGTGTATATTGTCCCCGAAGAGAACGATGCTTTCTACCGACTTGGTTCAGAAATCCTTGGTTACGATATCAGGAAAGGCCAAATAGTTGAATGCGGTAGATTTGAAAAGCTTCGCCCTTATGTTGGAGTTGCCAGTGAATTTGGCTTTCATGCCACACTAGCGGATGCACTTTACTTCGCAACTCAGTCAGAAATAAATCGAGTTGAGGCAGAACTCAGGATGCTTGCGAAGGATTTCTGTCCTTTCTTGCTGTCTGGACTTTGCATAGTAGATGGGATTGACGAGCGTGGAGACATTGTCATTGGATGTGAAGATTTATCAGGTACACTTGAGGCACTTCATCATGAAATTGTAAATCGTGTCTACAAGACGGCGATTTCTTCTTACTACACAAGCGTTCGTAACAGAGAACCGTTCGTTACAGAAAAGGAAAGACATAACCTTATGATCCAGCGGTATGGAGCACCGTTCATACTAAATAGATATCGCCCTCATTTCACTCTTATGTCAAATCCTCCGCAAGATGTTTTAGTAAGGACCGAGGTATTAAATATAATTGAGAACGCTGCCGGTCAATTTGTCAGTAAACAAATAAAAATACATGAACTTGCACTTGTGACCAAAGCACCAAAGGACACATTCTGGCGTATATGTGAGACATTTCAATTAATAAAAAAATAAATACTAATAAAATTCTACAACATTTACCATTAGGAAAATAACAGATGATTCCAACCAGGAAGTTGGACAGTTCCGATAAGTCGTCCGATCAACTCCTGAACCGGCGTTATGTTTAAAAGAGAGGGAATAAACACTGAATGTCGACCGTTAATGAAGATACCCCATTATATGATGTTTTCATCTGTCATGCATCTGAAGATAAAGATTCCGTAGTGCGAGACTTGGCAGATCTGCTTCGGCATAAGCATATCGAGGTCTGGTATGACGAGTTTTCTCTACAGGTTGGTGACAGCATACGACGTGCTATTGACAAGGGTCTTCGAAGCTCTCGATTCGGAATAGTTGTCCTTTCTGACGCTTTCTTTCAAAAGGAATGGCCACAATATGAGCTGGATGGTCTTCTGACGAAGGAGATCATAGGCCGAGAAAAAGTCATCCTTCCAGTATGGCATGGCATTGACCACGGACATGTTGCTAAGTACTCACCTTCATTGGCAGGTCGTCTTGCTGCAAATACTGCCATAGGTCTCACAGGCGTAGCGGATCAACTCTCGCGTGTTATCAATCCGCAATCAAGCCCATTAGTTTCAGCTCGTGATTATCTGATCTCATTGAACGTCGTACCACCTGTTATTACTGATAAACTCTGGCTATACGTCGTTGAGGCATCTAACAATATGTTACCGTTTGGAGCCGTGCCGGACGAAACATCAATATGGGGACGATGGTCTTTCCCTCTGCCTCCAAAGAGCGATGAGCCATCAGCCTGGGGCGAGAGATTGGCTTGGGCATATATGCAGATGCAGTGGGTAGAAGATGCAGGAAGAAGTTCCATAACCCCTCTTACCCACTATCTGGAAGTGCAGGAGTTCATTCGCCGTAATCCAGGGTTATATGAGACATGTCAAGATTATCCAACTCTTCTGGTGGAATGGGCACCTCAATTGACCATCTCAGGTTTTGAAGGCGATCTGCTGGAAACAGTAGAAAGTGCATATCAGACCTCATGCAAAAAGCAGAAAGAACGTGCGATGAGAAGTCCGACAAGTGGCACTGGGTTGACTGTTAATGGGGCAACTCCTGAGTGTGACGAAGATTTTGCTTTGCGGCATCCGACATTCGGCGGATATGACCCTGTGCATGTTGCCTCAGCATATTTTCATGGCGGCATATTTGGTCCCGACGTCTCTCCTTACGAAGAGGCAGATCACCTTTTCTGGTTGCTCTCCAAAAGCAGCAATTGGTTACCGGAATCCACAAGAGAAATTCTACTGGATGGTATCGTCAGCCATAGTAGGTGGCTTTGGGGTTATATTGAATCAGATAAGGGCGGAGAATGGCGTCATTGTGGTGCCTTCTCGAAATCAATTTATGAGCTGATTGAAAAGAAGAAAAAGGTTCTCCCAAAGTCAGCTATTTTCGACTTAGAGAATCGCATTGCAATGTCTGTTAGGCAACTAAACTTACCAGAAAACGTTGACATGATTAAAAAAAGGTTCTTTGAGGATAGTATTATAGCGAGGACAATATCAGGTGAGTTAGCTCTCACGAAACGACGAAGATCAAAAAAACTCAAAACATGACTAACGTGAAGATAATGCAGCACCACATAACCAGCTAATGTACATGTCAGTCCGTGTTTCGCAAAACCATCGTGCAACATTAAGCGCAAACGATAACAGAGAGCCAATAAGGGGACATCTGCTAATTGACTCGGTGACTCATTTATTGTCCCCTTATTGTCCACCCAGGGTATTACGGCAGCAACATTCAGGAGCAGCTGTCAGCCCAACGGGACGAACCGGTATCGGCCTGGTATGTTTTCCTGCACTTCGGCGCACTGCATTTGGTCCAGTTGTTGTATGGCGCCGCGCTTCTGGCTGCAGGGATGTTGTTCGCGAGACGGAGGGCGCAATCGCTCAAGATGCTGTCGCAACTGTTGTTGGCCGCGATCTTTTTCGTACCGGTCTACTTTGTCTCGGGATTTGTCGTCTGGGTAATGGCCCCGATACCGCATTCTATCAGAGGCTATTTCATCGAGGTGGTGAATATCGCCCTTATGACGGCACTCTGGTGCATACCCCTGTTTCTGCTGGTGCGTTTTCTTGACGACCGCAGGATCACCTCTGTCGTGAAACTGTAACGTATGCATGTTGAATCTTCTGCCGCATAATCCGTAGTGCCCCCGTCAATAATTATTGTGGCCAATAATCCAAAGAAAAGCCGGTCTCAATCCCCCCTTTGACAAAGGGGGGCAGGGGGGATTTGCTTTGAGTGGTGCAAATCCCCCTCAGTCCCCCTTTGTTAAAGGGGGAAGACAAACAGTGCCTTTGTTTCAGTTATAGTTCCGAAATTAATTGTAAATTCCGGTGTTGTTGTGTTTGACAACACATGTCTCCTGTTGTTATAATGTCCAACATGAATGCTAGCTTATTGCTCAGTGAGCGGCACATACTATCAGAAGAATCATTTGTCGAGATGATAGTGTGGCGCTTGCCGCTTCCGCTGTCAGGAAGTTGTCACAGCTTTAAATATCGGCTTGCTCTTGTGGTGAGAGGATCTTGTGTGTTGTGTTACGACAACGAGGCTGGCAAGGGCGATCATAAACATGTTGGCCAAGACGAAATTCCATACGATTTTTCGACACCGAAAGCCTTGTTAGACGATTTCTGGAACGACGTAGATAGATGGAGGAATTGATATGCGTATAGTGACATTGGAAGTCTCTTCCCGAGAAAAAACAAATCGAAGATTTTTACGGGCATTTGAGGGTGATCCACAAGGAGACATCATCAGCTTTGAGTCGCCTGCACTTTTATTCAAGGTACTTTCCGGTAAGCGTTGGGAGGTACTGAATGTCATGACCGGTTCAGGACCAGTAACTATTCGTGAACTGGCACGTCGTTTAGGAAGGGATATAAAGGCGGTACATGGCGATGTGCATGCTCTGCTAAATGCCGGGATACTGCAAAAAACAGACTCTGGACAAATTATTTTTCCATTTGATGCCCTGCATGTGGATTTTATGCTGAAAGAAGCAGCCTGAAATTCGGGATAACCAGAGAGATGCACCTGACCGAAAAGCCGTCAGGTGATCTCCCACTCTGTTATCTAGTATTGTATGTTTGAGCGTGTTAGATGGTCATTCCGGCAGGCCTTTTGGACCAAAGGGAATAGGGGAACTATTCCCCTTCCTGGGGTGTGCTCCCCTGTTCCGTTTTGGCACCCGGTTTACGACGCCGGGGTCGGCGCTTCTTGGCCGGCGCTTCGCCGGTTGCCCCCTCCGCAGGTGCGGGGTTGACAGGGGGAGCCGCCTCCGCGGCACTGCTCTGCTTTACACGCCCGCTTCTCACGGGCCGGGCCGTCCGGTCGCCTACCCGGCCCCGGCCGCCGGCGGTTTTTGCGTCGAGTTTGCGTTTGGGCCGCGGGGTCCGCACGTAGTCGTGGACGAACAAATCATCCTCGGCCCATTCGGTGGGTATCTTGTCCTTGATGAACTCCTCGATGGCCTCCAGGAAAAAAGCGCCGTCCTCATCGGCCAGCGAGATGGCCTTCCCCTCGGAACCGGCCCGAGCGGTGCGTCCGATGCGGTGGACGTAGTCCTCGCTGTCCTGGGGCAGGTCGTAATTGATGACATGGGAAACACCCTCTATGTGCAGGCCGCGCGAGGCCACGTCGGTGGCAATAAGGATCGGGAGCGTCCCCTGCTTGAAATCATCGAGTATGCGCATTCGTTTGCGCTGCTCCACATCGCCGGAGATGACGCGGCAAGGAAAGCCGTTGGCGTTCAACCGGTCGAACAGGAATTCGGCTTCATGCTTGGTATTGATGAAGATCATGGTGCGCTCCATCCCTTCGCGCCGCAAGAGTCCCAACAGAAGTGGGAATTTTTCCTTGCGGGAAACGTGGTACAGAACCTGTTCGACCCGCTCTGCAGTCATCTTTTCAGGAGTGACCGAGAGCTTTTCCGGCATGTTCATGAACTCGTAGGCCAGCTCCATGACCCGCTGGCTGAGGGTGGCCGAGAACATCAGGTTTTGGCGTTTGTCGTAGGGGGGGAGCCGCCGCAGGATAAAGCGCAGGTCGGCGATAAAACCCATGTCGAACATACGGTCGGCCTCATCGATCACCAGCATCTCTATATCTTTGAGGGAGTAAACCTTCTGCTTGAGATAATCGATCAGCCGTCCCGGGGTGCCGACCACCACATCGGTGCCCTCGCGCAGGGCGCTTCGCTGTTTCATGTAGTCCACCCCGCCGTAAATCGCCTGGGTGACTAGACCGCAGTGCCGGCCCAGAAGTTGCGCATCGGCCTCGATCTGCACCACCAATTCCCGCGTGGGCGCCAGGATCAGGGCTCGCGGCTGCTGTGTACTCCTCTTGCTCTCCAGGAGGCGGGTAAACAGGGTGATGAGAAAAGCGGCGGTCTTGCCGGTGCCGGTTTGGGCCTGGCCGGCCACATCCTTACCGCCCAGGGAGATGGGGAGGGTTTGCTCCTGGATCGGGGTGCACTCGCTGAAACCAGCGTCCCGGATGCCTTGCCGGACCTCTTCAGGGATTGGTAGCTCATCAAATAGCATTGACTGGTTCCTCGTGTTGCTCGAAAATTTCAGTTTCATTCCAATGTTACAGCATATACCGTGACGTGGCGTCTGGCAATGGAAACATGAAAAGCGTGCGCGGTGCAACGGCCAGAAATGCTTTGACAAACCGTTTTTCATTCCTTTACTATGGCAAAACTTAACTAATACCGATTTCAAGTCAAGGATGAAATCAAGGCGGCGAGGATTGAGGCGACGAAGGCGTACAGTAGTATCGTACGTTGAGGAGCCAAAGACGAGCCAACGAAGATAGCGCCTTGATTTGGAATTGGTATATCAAGGAAATCACCTGATGCAGGCCGCCCTTACTATCATCGGCGACGAACTCAAACTCGTCGAACAGCAATTCCGCAAAGACCTGGAATCCGACGTCCCCCTTATCCGCAAAGTGGGGGAATACGTGCTTTCCAGCGGCGGTAAGCGCGTTCGTCCGGCCCTGTTGCTGCTTGCCGCCAGACTGTGCGGCTACCAGGGGGACAAGGCGGTCCCGCTGGCAAGCGTTATCGAATTCATTCATACCGCAACGCTGTTGCACGACGATGTTGTCGACAGCGCCACCCTGCGCCGCGGCATCGCCTCGGCCAATACCTTGTGGGGCAACGAGGCCTCGGTGCTGGTCGGCGATTTTCTCTTCTCCAAGTCCTTTTCCTTGATGGTCGGCGTTGGCAGCCTCGATATCCTGCGGGTGCTTTCCGATGCCACGACGGTTATTGCCGAGGGAGAGGTCATGCAACTCCTCTGCACCGGCGACCTCGATCTGACGGAAGAGCGTTATGTCGGTGTCGTGCGCGCCAAGACCGCCATCCTCATGTCGGCGGCGTGCGAGGCAGGGGCGATCCTGGGAGCCGTTCCGGCTGACCGGCGGAAGGCCCTGGCCGATTTCGGCATGGAGTTGGGGATCGCTTTCCAGCTCATGGATGACCTCCTTGACTACACCGCTTCCGAAGAGGAGTTCGGCAAATGTATCGGCCATGACCTGGAAGAGGGCAAGATCACCCTGCCGCTGATCCATACCCTGCGTCATTGTACCGCCGCGGAACGCTTGATTATCGAAGCGGTTGTGGAAAAGGACGAGATGTCGCTGGATGAGTTTCGCGAGGTCTCAGGGCTGGTCAGGCAGTATGACGGCATAGAGTATACCGTTGAAACTGCCCGGCGCTACATTGCCGCCAGCCGGGAACGTCTCGATCCGTTTGAAGCCTCGCCGGTCAAGGATGCCCTGCTTGAGCTTGCCGACTACGTGGTTACCCGCTGCCGCTGAAACGTTCCGGCTGCCACTCTCTTGTGAATTCATTCGGAGGTATAATGAAACGGTTTCTCTGTCTTGTCATTTTGGGTGCAATTGTGGCATTGACGGCATGCAGCAAAAAGGAAGCGGCCAAGGAACAACAGGGACCGCTTCAGGAAAACGTCCCGGCCCCTGCGATCACGGTGAACTCCCTGAACGGCAAGCCGCTGAATCTTTCGGACCTGAAGGGGAAGGTGGTTCTCATCAACTTCTGGGCAACCTGGTGCCCCCCCTGCCGCGAAGAAATCCCTTCCATGATGAAGCTCAACAGCGCCATGGCCGGCAAGCCGTTTCAGATGGTTGCCATCTCCATCGACGAAGGAGGCCAGCCGGCGATCGAGTCGTTCTTCAAGACCAGCGGGTTCAGCCTGCCGGCCTATACCGATCCGGATAACCGCGCCGCCAAGGCGTATGGGATAACCGGCGTGCCCGAGACCTTTGTCATCGACAAGAGCGGTATCCTGGTCAGAAAAGTTATCGGCCCCATGGCATGGGATTCTCCCGATGTCCTGTCGTACCTGGATGGGTTGATGAAATAGTTTCCATCCGGAAATCCGGATGAGAAACTAGTCGTTTTCTATTCGGAAAAATGGCCGTTTCCGGATGAAAACGAAATAGGAGTCTTGCCGTGCATTCTCAGCATGTCACTTACGTGGGGGCGCTCATCGCCGGGCTGCTTTCATTCCTGTCGCCATGTGTCCTGCCGCTGATCCCTTCTTATATCACCTATATAACCGGCCTCTCCTTTGCCGATCTGCAGGCGGAACATCCTTCCCATATCGTCCGCCGGAAAGCCATGTTGCACGCGCTGGCCTTCATTGTGGGTTTCACCGTGGTTTTTGTGCTGTTGGGAGCTTCGGCCACGTTTGTCGGCTCGTTTCTCCAGGAGCATATCGGGGCGTTGCGCAAGGTCGGCGGGGTGTTGATAGTCCTCTTCGGCGTCCATGTGACGGGGCTGGTGCCGCTTCATTTCCTGATGGGGGAGAAAAGGGTTCATCTTCACCAGAAGCCTGCCGGCTACGTGGGAAGTTTTCTGGTTGGAATTGCCTTTGCAGCCGGATGGACCCCCTGCATCGGCCCGATTCTGGCCTCGATCCTGATGGTGGCCGCCACCGAGGGGAGTATCATGCAGGGCATCATCCTGCTGCTGCTGTATTCCCTGGGATTGGGGATCCCCTTTTTCCTCTCCGCCCTGGCCATGCATCAATTCATGGCGGTTTTCAATCGTTTCAAAAAGTTTATCCGTGTGTTCGAGATCTGCACCGGCTTCTTCCTGGTGCTGGTCGGTATCCTGATCTATACGAACGGCCTTACGCGCCTTTCCGCCTATGCCAGCATGCTCTTCAAGGGGATTGAATGAAGATCCACCGGGCTCGGCACTCCATACAACTGGTTGTGTCGCAATTGGCGGTGACCGAGGCCTTTTACGCCGGCATACTTGAGCTACCGGTGCAGCGTTCCTTCACCTCCCCAGGGGCTCCGGATCACCTGGTGATCGACACGGACGGCATGGCATTGATCTTCGTTGAAGAGGATGACGTCATCAGGTCCCATCCGGTGCTTGAGCCCCGTTTCAGCATGTTTCCGCGCGGCATCGGCATGACGCTGCATTTTCAAGTCAATGATATCGAGGAGATTAGCGAGGCTATCGAGGAGGAGGGCCTGGAGATTCTCTACCCCCTTGAGATCAAGCCCTATGGCATCAAGGAGATGTGGTGTTTCGACCCTGATGGCTATCTGGTTGTGCTGGATGAACCACTGGAAGAGAGAAAAAGGGCCGGCGCGTGATTTTCCTTTGAACCTGAATCCGCGACGCCTTTACGAATTCAGGTTGAAACGAGTATAACTCCGGCGATCAAATTGCTTGACCTTGACTGCGGAGGGTGGTAATCTGACGCCACGATATATATGGACTACCTTTTAATCCAGCCCGAGAGGTTGGCAAGGGTTACACAGATGACAGACGTGAATCAAATAATTGGGAAGGGCCTTTCCGTATGCGCGGTGAGGCTCTTTTTTTGTGTCTTACGGAAAGGTGGCCGACCATGACGGAAAATGTGACGGTACTGATGGATGAAAGTGGAATCAAACGGGCGTTGACCCGTATTTCCCACGAGATCCTTGAGCGGAACAAGGGAGTGCGGGATGTGGTCCTGATCGGCATCCGTTCAGGCGGTGCATTGCTGGCCGAAGAACTTGCCAAATCCATTGCGGTGATTGAAGGGGACGCAGTCCCGGTGGGGTCGGTTGACATCACCCTCTACCGGGACGACATCAAGAGCCAAGTTCCCCATCTGCCGGTGGGAAAGACGGAGATCGGTTTTTCGCTACAGGGGAAAAAGGTCGTCCTGGTGGATGATGTGCTCTTTACCGGCCGCACCATCCGCGCCGCCATGGATGCGCTGATGGATCACGGCAGGCCGGAATGCATCCAACTGGCGGTGCTGATTGACCGGGGACATCGGGAACTGCCGATCCGGGCCGATTTTGTGGGACGCAACGTGCCTACCAGTCTCAAGGAAAATGTCCAGGTTGTATTCAACGAGCAGAATCAACCGCTTGAAGTCGTTCTTGAAAAATAGGGGACTGTTGAAAAAACTCAGGTTGTTCAAAAATAGTCAGATCGTCGCACCCGCAGAACGCCCTGCGGAGGCGTAGCAGCGCTACGCCGCACAAAGGGGCTTTCGAGGACTGAGGCGAGATGGCTGTTTTTCAACAACCACATAGGGGAGGAGGGGGCATGGCAGAGTTCAAACACAGGAATATCATTGCGCTCAGAGACCTGACCAGGGAAGATATCGAGTTGCTCCTGGCAACGGCCGAAAACATGCGGGAGATCAACAGTCGCGACATCAAGAAGGTCCCCACGCTGCGCGGCAAGACCATCATCAACCTGTTTTACGAGGCATCGACCCGCACGCGAACGTCCTTTGAAATTGCCGCCAAACGTCTTTCCGCCGATACCGTCAACATCTCCCCCTCCACCAGTTCGGCCACCAAGGGAGAAACCCTCGCGGATACGGCCCTGAATCTTCTTGCCATGAAACCGGACATCATCGTCATGCGTCATGCGGTTTCCGGCGCCCATTACCATCTGGCCAAAAAGGTGACCTGTTCGGTCGTCAACGCCGGCGATGGCGCTCACGAACACCCGTCGCAGGGGCTTTTGGACCTTTTGACCATAAAGGACCGGTTCGGCCGGCTTGACGGCCTCAAGGTGGCTATCGTGGGTGACATAACCCACAGCCGGGTGGCCCGCTCCGATATCCAGGGACTGACCAAGATGGGGTCCCACGTCTACCTGGCCGGTCCGCCGACCATGATGCCGCCGGCGGCCGAGAGGCTGGGCAGCGTCACGGTGTGCGCCACCATGAAAGAAGCCATCCAGGATGCGGATGTGGTTATGATGCTGCGCATCCAGCAGGAACGCCAGGGCAAGACCCTTATGCCCAATGCCCGTGAATACTCGCGCTACTTCGGGCTCAACCCGGAGAACCTCAAACTGGCCAAGCCGGGCGCCATTGTCATGCACCCAGGCCCGATCAACCGCGGCGTGGAGATGTCTTCCTACGTGGTTGACGGCAGCCAGTCCCACATCCTCAAGCAGGTCGAGAACGGCGTGGCGGTCAGGATGGCCATGCTGTACCATGTGTGCGGCGGGGAACTGGCATGATGAAGCGGCCGCTTTTCCGCCAGCTCGGCGTAAGTCTTCGGTATCGTTTGTGCGGCATAGCGTTGCTATGCCTCCGCGCGATACCTCGACAGCCTTGATCTGACGAAAAATCGACCGCTTTGAGGAAATACTTTAACCTATCATTCAGGGGTGATCCATATGAATCTTTTGATCAAGAACGGCCAGGTGATCGATCCTTCCCAAAATTTTGACGATGTGGCGGATGTGCTGGTGGAAGCCGGGGTGGTGAAGGAGATCGGCAAGAACCTGAAGGCTCCTGCCGGCGTGGAAATCGTCGATGCCGCCGGGAAGTACGTGGTGCCGGGTCTGGTTGACATGCATGTGCACCTGCGCGATCCGGGATTGGAGTACAAGGAGGATATCGTCAGCGGCACCAGGGCCGCTGCTGCGGGCGGTTTCACCTCCATTGCCTGCATGCCCAATACCAAGCCGGTCATCGACAACAAGGCCGTGGCCGGCTATATCATCAGCAAGGCCAAGACTGAAGGCTTCTGCAACGTCTTTCCGGTCGGCTGCATCACCTACGGCATGGGTGGAGAGCGTATGGCCGAGATGGGTGAGCTGAAAGAAGCAGGTTGCGTTGCGGTTTCGGACGACGGGAGACCGGTCGCCAATGCCGAACTCATGCGCCGCGCCCTTGAATATGCCCGGGGCATCGGTATCCTGGTCATCTCCCATGCCGAGGATCTGGCATTGGTTGGCGAGGGGGTCATGAACGAAGGGTTCACCTCCACGGAACTCGGCCTGAAGGGTATTCCCCGTGTTGCCGAGGATATCGCCACAGTCCGCGACATAATGCTGGCCGAATACTCCGATTCGCCGATCCATATCGCCCATGTTTCCACCCGGGGATCGGTGCGCATCATTCGCGAGGCCAAGGCCCGCGGCGTCAAGGTTACCTGCGAGACGGCGCCCCATTATTTCACCCTGACCGATGACGCGGTTCGGGGCTACGACACCAATGCCAAAATGAACCCGCCTCTGCGCGAGGCCGATGACGTGGCGGCCATCAAGGAGGGTCTCAGGGACGGCACCATCGACTGTATCGCCACCGACCATGCGCCGCACCATCTGGATGACAAAGACGTTGAGTTTAATGCGGCCCTGAACGGCATCATCGGCCTGGAAACATCGTTGCCACTCTCCATGAAGTTGGTCGAGGAGGGGGTTGTGACACTTCATCAATTAATTGAAAAAATGTCTGTTAACCCTTCAAAGATACTTGGTATTTCCAGGGGGAGTCTCCGGGTTGGAAGTGTGGCCGACATGACCGTGATCGACCCGTCCGCCGAGTGGACAGTGGAGTCGGAAAGGCTGGCCAGCAAGTCCAGGAACACACCCTTTAGCGGGTGGCGGATGAAGGGGGCGGCGACCTGTACCATCCTGGGCGGCGCGGTAGCCTTTTCCCGGCAATGAGAAGCCCAGACATAAGTTAGAAGTTATCGAGTCTCATCAAAAGGAGTCATAACGTATGAAAGCAGTCCTTGCGCTCGCCGACGGGCGCATTTTCGAGGGTACGTCGTTCGGAGCAAGTGGCGAGGCCACGGGAGAGGTGGTTTTCAATACCTCCATGTGCGGCTACCAGGAGGTCTTGACCGATCCTTCCTATAAGGGCCAGATGGTCACCATGACGTATCCCCAGATCGGCAACACCGGCGTCAATCCCGAGGATGTCGAAAGCCGCGGCCTGTTCCTCTCCGGATTCATCGTCAAGGAATATATGGACTTCTACTCCAACTGGCGGGCCACTATGAGTCTGGACGCCTATCTCAAGGAGAACAGCGTGGTGGGTATCCAAGGGCTCGACACCCGCGCCCTGACCCGGCATTTGCGGGATAAGGGCACACAGAACGGGATCATATCCACGGTTGATTTCGATAGGGAGAGCCTTGCAGGAAAGGCGCTGGCCGTCCCCAGCATGACCGGCCTGGACCTGGCAAGCGGCGTCAGTTGCGACAAGCCGTACCACTGGACACAGGGGTTGTGGGACCTGGAGACAGGATACGCCACGGTCGATCCCGCCACCCTGAAGTACAAGGTGGTGGCCTTCGATTTCGGCATCAAGTACAACATCCTGCGCTGCCTCGTGGATGAAGGCTGCGATGTGACCGTGGTGCCGGCCAATTTTTCGGCCGAAGAGACGCTTGCCATGAATCCGGACGGCATCTTCCTCAGCAATGGCCCCGGCGACCCGGAACCGCTGACAGCCGTAATCGAAAACATCCGCAAACTTATCGGCAAAAAGCCGATCTTCGGCATCTGCCTCGGTCACCAGTTATTGGGATTGGCCCTGGGGGGCAAGACCATCAAGCTCCCCTTTGGCAACCACGGTTCCAACCTTCCGGTCATGGACATGGCAACCCGCAAGGTCGAGATCACGGCCCAGAATCACGGTTTTGCCGTTGATCTCGATTCACTGGGCTCAGTGGCCTGCCTGGGTCACGAGAACCTGAACGACCAGACCGTGGAGGGGATTCGCCACTGCGATCTGCCGATCTTCTCGGTGCAGCATCACCCCGAGGCATCGCCGGGACCGCACGATTCCCGTTATCTGTTCGGAAGGTTCGTAGAAATGATGGAGAAGTATCGTTAGGCACGGTCGAATGGAAACGGTAAGACGACTTATTACAAGTTGCAATCAAGATGACACAAAAGCGACCACCCCCAACCCCTCCTTATCAAGGAGGGGGGCTTATAATCCCCCTCCTATTTTAGGAGGGGCTAGGGGTGGTAAGGTGTTGGCTTGAACGCACATTGGACTTTTTACACAACAAAGAAATAACCTTGAATTATCTGAACCTTTATCAATCCGGCGAGTTGCTGGAACGCGTCCGCGCAGCTTACGCCCGTCTGGCCGCCTGCGACCTCTGCCCCCATGACTGCGGCGTGAACCGCCTTCAGGGGGAGCGCGGGGTCTGCGGCGCCGGGGCGCATCCGGCAATCGCCTCGGCCAATGTCCATAACGGCGAAGAACCGCCCATTTCCGGCAGCCGGGGCTCCGGTACGATCTTTCTGACCGGATGTAGCCTGAAATGCCGTTTCTGTCAGAATTTTCCCATCAGCCAGATGGGCAACGGCGAGACGATAACAACAAAGATCCTGGCCGGCAGGATGCTCAAGCTCCAGCGGCAGGGGGTGCACAACATCAATCTTGTCACCCCTACCCACTACCTGCCCCAGATCCTCGCTGCTCTGTATCTGGCGATTCCCCAGGAATTCCGGCTTCCCCTTGTCTGGAATTCCAGCGGCTACGAGAAGGTTGACGCCCTGAGACTCCTGGACGGTGTGGTGTCTGTCTTTCTGCCGGATATGAAGTACGTGGACAACGGGACGGCAGAGCGCATTTCCTCGGCCCCTGGCTATCGTACCCACAACCGGCCGGCAGTCGGCGAAATGCTCAGGCAGGTGGGGCACCTTGAACTGGACGATGATGGTGTCGCGGTCAAGGGCCTGATTATCCGCCATCTGGTCCTGCCGGAAGGGTTGGCGGGAACGCGGGAGACCCTGTCCTGGATTGCCGAAACACTTGGGACAGAAACCCATATCTCATTGATGCGCCAATACTTTCCGGCTCATCAGGCCATGAACACGCCACCCCTGGGCCGCAAGATTACCGATGATGAGTACGCCGAAGCGGTGCAGGCGCTGGAGGAGTTCGGCCTGGAAAACGGCTGGGTACAGGAGTAGCACAGTGGTAATGCTTCATTTTGACCGGCATCAAAGGCGGCAACTGGCTATCGAGGCGGCGAAGCATTGAGAACGGTTGTCCTGCTCGTCATCTCCAACGTATTCATGACCTTTGCCTGGTACGCCCACCTCAAAAACCTGCGTACCAGGCACTGGCTGATCGCCGTTGCTGTTTCGTGGGGAATAGCATTCTTTGAATACCTGATCCAGGTGCCGGCAAACCGCATCGGTTACGGCCGTTTTTCCCTGGCGCAACTGAAGATCATGCAGGAGGTAATCACCCTGTCGGTCTTTGTACCCTTTGCCGTACTATACATGGGCACGAGCCTGTCCTGGAACTATCTATGGGCCGCTTTTTGCCTGGCTGGAGCCGTTTTTTTCATATTCCGCTGATCATAAGAAGGAGTCACGAATACATGCCGAAACGTACCGATATCAAGAAGATCCTTATCATCGGAGCCGGCCCGATAATAATCGGCCAAGCCTGCGAATTCGACTACTCCGGCACCCAGGCCTGCAAGGCCTTAAAGGAGGAGGGGTTCGAGGTGGTGCTGTTGAACAGCAATCCCGCCACCATCATGACCGACCCGGATTTTGCCGACCGCACCTACATCGAGCCGGTAACCCCGGAAATCCTGGCCAAGATCATCGAGAGGGAGCGCCCTGACGCCCTGCTGCCGACCCTGGGAGGCCAGACGGCGCTGAATACTGCCGTGGCGGTGGCTGAAGCAGGGGTCCTGGACAAATTCGGCGTGGAGTTGATCGGCGCCAAGCTTCCGGCCATCAAGAAGGCCGAAGATCGCACACTATTTAAACAAGCGATGGAAAAAATCGGTTTGGCCGTTCCGTCCTCCGGTCTTGCCCACAACTACAAGGAGGCCATGGAGGTTGTCAAAACGATCGGGTTTCCGGCGATTATCCGTCCATCGTTCACCCTGGGCGGCACTGGCGGCGGCATCGCCTACAACATGGAAGAGTATGAAAAGATGGCCCTGGCCGGCATCGACGCATCACCGACTAACGAGATCCTGGTGGAGGAGTCGGTCATTGGTTGGAAGGAATACGAGCTGGAGGTGATGCGCGACACGGCCGACAACGTAGTGATCATCTGCTCCATTGAGAACTTCGACCCCATGGGTGTCCATACCGGCGACTCCATCACGGTTGCTCCGGCACAGACCCTGACCGACAAGGAATACCAGATTCTGAGGGACGCGTCTCTCAAGATCATCCGCGAGATCGGCGTGGATACCGGCGGCTCCAACATTCAGTTCGGTATCAATCCCCTAAACGGCCGGCTGGTGGTAATCGAGATGAACCCGCGCGTCTCCCGGTCGTCGGCCCTTGCTTCCAAGGCCACCGGCTTTCCGATAGCCAAGATCGCCGCCAAATTGGCCGTGGGATATACCCTGGACGAGATCACTAACGACATCACCCGCGAGACGCCGGCCTGCTTCGAGCCGACTATCGATTACGTGGTCACCAAGGTGCCCCGTTTCACCTTTGAGAAGTTTCCGGCCGCCGATTCCGTCCTGACCACTCAGATGAAATCAGTGGGCGAGGTGATGGCCATTGGCCGCACCTTCAAGGAATCGCTGCAAAAGGCGCTCCGTTCCCTGGAGATCGGTTCCTCCGGTTTCGAGTCGCGTCTGTTCGACCCGGATGCCGAGACCCGTCGGGCGCTGACCGTCAAGGAGCAGCAACTCCTGGTTGAGAAACTGCGCACCCCCAACTGGGAGCGGCTCTGGTACGTGGCCGACGCCCTGCGTAGCGGCATGACCGTTGCCGAGATCCACAAGCACACCGCCATTGACCCCTGGTTTTTGCATAATATCCGCCAGATCATCGAGATGGAAGGCCGGCTCAGGACGGTTGACCCGAAGGCCACTGACGAAGAACACCTGAAGCAGATCATCCGTGAAGCCAAGCAGGCAGGGTTTTCGGACAAATTTCTGGCGCGGCTCTGGAAGATGGGTGAAGACGAACTGCGCGGACTGCGTTGGTCGCTGGGAGTCCGCCCGGTGTATAAGCGGGTCGATACCTGCGCCGCAGAGTTCGAGGCCTATACCCCGTATATGTACTCAACCTACGAGGAGGAATGCGAGGCAGAGCCGACCGACCGCAAAAAGATCATGATCCTGGGGGGCGGGCCCAACCGCATCGGCCAGGGGATCGAGTTCGACTACTGTTGCGTGCACGGCGTCTTTGCCTTGGCCGAGGACGGATACGAGACCATCATGGTCAACTGCAACCCTGAGACGGTCTCTACTGATTACGATACCTCGGACCGGCTCTACTTCGAGCCGCTGACCTTGGAGGATGTGCTGGAGATCGTGGCCAAGGAAAAACCGGTGGGCGTGATCGTGCAGTTCGGCGGCCAGACACCGCTCAAGCTGGCAGTGGCGCTCGAGAAGGCCGGCGTGCCGATCATCGGCACCTCGCCGGATGCCATCGACCGGGCTGAGGACCGGGAACGGTTCCAGGAGATGCTCCATAAATTGGGTTTGCGCCAGCCGGAGAACGGCACGGCCCGCTCCTTTGAAGAGGCCGAGAAAGTGGCAGACCGCATCGGATATCCGGTCGTCGTTCGCCCATCTTACGTATTGGGCGGCCGGGCCATGGAGATCGTGTACAATGCGGAGAACCTGCTGCGCTATATGACCACCGCCGTTCAGGCCTCGCCCGAGCACCCCATCCTGATCGACAAGTTTCTGGACGAGGCCATTGAGATCGACGTGGATGCCCTCTGCGACGGCAGCGAAGTGGTGATGGGCGGCATTATGGAGCATATCGAGGAGGCCGGTATCCATTCCGGAGATTCGGCCTGTTCGCTGCCGCCGTACTCCATTTCGGCCGATACCGTGGCCGAGATTCGCCGCCAGACCGTCATGATGGCCCTGGAATTGAATGTCAAGGGGCTCATGAACGTGCAGTACGCCGTCAAGGACGGGGACATCTACATACTTGAGGTCAATCCGCGGGCTTCGCGCACCGCGCCCTTTGTTTCCAAGGCAACCGGCCGCCCTCTGGCCAAGATAGCGGCCCGGGTCATGGCCGGCAAAAGTCTGAAGGAGCTGGGGGTTTCCGGCGACATTGTGCCAAAGCATATATCGGTCAAAGAAGCGGTTTTCCCTTTTGTCAAATTCCCCGGTGTAGACACGATCCTCGGACCGGAGATGAAATCCACCGGTGAAGTAATGGGCATCGGCTACACCTTTTCCGAAGCCTTTGCCAAGTCGCAGTTGGGCGCCAACGTGAAGATGCCCCTGACCGGCAATGTCTTTATCAGTGTTCGTGAAGTCGACAAGAAACATGTTGTAACCACGGCAGAAAAGTTGTATAAAAGTGGTTTCGGAATCCTTGCTACCAGCGGCACCGCTGCGTTTCTGGAGGAAAGGGGGATTCCGGTCCGGCGGATCAACAAGGTTATGGAGGGGCGCCCCCATGTGGTCGATGCCATCAAGAACGGCGAGATCGACCTGGTGGTCAATACGACCCAGGGAGCCCAGGCAGTTGCCGATTCCTTTTCCATTCGCCGCGAATCGCTGATGCAGGGCATTGCCTATTACACCACGGTGGCCGGTGCCAAGGCGGCGGCGGACGGCATCCTTACCCTGAAAGAGCAGGACCTGAGCGTCAGGACCCTGCAGGAATATCTGAACCTTTAGCGGCCGCGGACAACGCGCTGCCGCCGATGCCGACCCAAGTTTGTTTGCATTATTATGTGCTCAGGAGCCCGATAGTAGATGTCCCATTCTATTCCGTTGACTAAAGAAAGTTACGAGGCGTTGCAGGAAGAGCTGAAACGCCTGATCCGCGAGGAGCGCCCCAAGGTTATTCAGGATATCGCCGAGGCCCGCAGCCATGGAGATCTCTCGGAAAATGCCGAATACGACGCCGCCAAAAACCGCCAGGCCTTCATCGAAGGACGTATCCAGGAATTGAATGGCAAACTGGCCCGGGCCTATGTTGTGGATCTTTCGGGCATGAAACCGGACAAGGTGGTCTTCGGCTCCACCGTAACCCTCTACGACACCGCCTCCGAGGAGGAGGTGTGCTACAAGATCGTCGGCGAGGATGAGGCGGACATCAAGCTGAGCAAGATATCGTGTACGTCTCCCGTCGGGAAGGCCCTGATCGGCCATAAGTTGGACGACACCGTCAAGGTCGCGGTTCCATCGGGAACCAAGGAATACGAGATCATCGACATCAAGTACGAGTAAAAGGATAGGGCGTACACCTTCAGGGAAGAGAGGCAACCATGGCAGACAAGATCACCAAGAATATGACTTTTTTTGAAGTGATGCGCTTGCATCCCGCCGCTGTTTCGGTGTTTCAGAAGTACAACCTGGGTTGTGTCGGTTGCATGGGTGCCCAGAATGAAAGCCTCGAACAGGGGGCCAATGCTCATGGCATCGATGTGGAGACGCTCGTGAATGACCTCAACGCGGCCATCGCCTGATTTTTCCGGCTGTCCGCATGCTACGCCAAGCCCCTGGGGAGCCTTTCCCCGGGGGCTGTTTTATGCCTCGCATTCCGTCTGCCGCCATGGACAAGAGGGCGTTACAATTAAGCTGGGCTTTTTAAGGGGTGTCTGCTATAGTCCAAGGACAACAATCTGATATTATTAAACTCAGACTGTTCGGCATCCGCGCACCACAAAAACTTTTGATAGCGGGACAGGCTGCTGTATGGGCGGCTTTTCCCCGGAATTAAGGATCATGGAGCAGTACCGACAATGCCTCTCAGCCTGATTGAGGGCGCTTTGGGTGGCATCGGCCTGTTTTTGCTCGGTATGCGTCTTATGTCGGACGGCATCCGGACCGTGGCTGATGCTCGCATCAGGGACGTCTTTACCACTCTTACCTCGAACCGGTTCTATTCCATGTTGTTCGGCATGGCAACCGCCCTGGCGGTCAATTCCGGCAGCGCGGCGGTTATCTTTACCATCGGCCTCGTCAACGGCGGCGTTCTGAATACCTTTCAGGCGTTGAGCGTTTTGGGCGGGGTACTCATCGGCGCTTCACTGCCGCTGCACATCCACATTATCCCCTATAGCCTGATCTCGACCCCGCTCATCTTTTCGGGTGTCGTGCTCAAGTTCTTTGCCCGCAAACGCCGGTTTGCCAACGCGGGCGACCTTCTCTTGGGCATCGGCCTGCTTTTCCTCGGGTTGACCCTCCTGGAGGGGAGTTATCGCCCCTTTGATCATCACCCCTTCTACACCAACTTCAACGAGCTGTTTTTTCATCAGCCGATCCTGGCAACCCTCTTCGGGGCGCTGGTATCGTTTCTTGTCCAGTCGGCCCGTTCCTCGGTCACCGTTATCGCCTCACTGTCGTCGGGGTATCAGATCGATCCCGTAACCGCTTCGCGCATGGTGTTGGGAGGGCTGATCGGGGTGGCGGCAATGGGGGCGCTTGCTTCGGTCGGCGGTAATTCCGTGACCCGCAGGGTCGCCACGACCTATCTGTTTTTCGCCTTCTCAGTGGCACTGCTGCTTGTTCCCCTGGCCTCGCTCATGTTGGAGGCGGCCCAGCGCCTGCCCTTTGCCGAATGGTCCGGGGCCTGCACCGCCGGCCAGCCGCTCTTCTGCCAGCTGGCATGGGTGCACACGGTCTCAAGCCTGCTGGTGGCGTGCATTCTGATTGCCATCAGCGCCCCATTGGCCCGCATGCTTGGCGGTTCGTCCGCAATCACCGGCAACGGGTTGGTCGCATCGCAGCCCTGTGCCGGCTACCTCGACGATCGCATTCTCAATACGCCGCCCCTTGCCCTGGAACAGGTCCGCAAGGAGGTCGTCCGCATGATGTCGGTGACGGTATTCATGTACGCCGATATCCACGAGATACTTTTCGATTTTGACGCCCGCAGGGCGGATACCATTCGGCAACATGAACAGGTGCTTGATTCGCTCAATCACGAGATCACCACCTTTCTTGCAGCCCTGGCCCGGACAGCGGACAGTCCTGAAATCAGCTACGATATCCCCGGTCTTTTCCAGGCGGTCAGCGACCTGGAGCACATCGGCGACCGCTGCGAGAACATCCTGAAAGGCATCGTGACCAAAAAAGAGGCCGGCGTCATTTTTTCCGAGGATGCCATGGATGACCTGAAGCGTCTTGCCCAGGTCGTGGCCGGCGCCATCAGCGACACCGAACATATGATCAGGCACGGTTTCATCAGGGATGGATTTGATCTGTCCGCTGCCAAAACAGAGGCGCGCAACGCCTTTGGGGCGGCGCGGCAGAACCATTTCCAGCGGATGAGCAGCGGCGTCTGTCCGCCTCGGGCCGCAAAGCTGTTCAACGAGATGGCGTCGGACTTCGAGGGGATTGCCTCGTTGTGCTGGAACACCATCGCCTCCCAGGGGAGAAAGCGGTGATGGGTTCTGTGAATAACTCAGGTTGTTCAAAAATAGTCAGATCGTCGCACCCGCAGAATGCCCTGAGGAGGCGTAGCAGCGCTACGCCGCACGAAAGGGTATTCGAGGACACGGCGAGATGACTGTTTTTCAACAACCTTCAAGGGTTGCGGCCATTGATTTCGGCACCAACACCGCCCGACTGCTCGTGGCCGAGATCCGGGAAGGCGGGTTTGAACTTGTCCGTCTTGAGCGGGAGATCGTTCGCATGGGCGGAGGTTTCAGTCGCGAATCAGGGCTCTCCGGAGACGCCCAACAGCGCGGCCTGTGCTGCCTGCAACGTTTTGCCGGCATCATCCGCTCGCTGGACGTCTCCCAGGTCCGTGCCGTTGCCACCAGCGCCGTGCGGGATGCGATCAATGGCCCGGCGTTCGTTGAGTCGATCCGTTGCATGACCGGTATCGAGCTCATGGTCATCGACGGCATACGGGAAGGGGAACTGACCCTGGCCGGCGTTCTGGCGGGGCTTGACCGCCGGGAGGAGGAACTTTTGGTCTTTGATGTCGGCGGTGGCAGCACCGAATATACGCTTGCGCGGGACGGCCGGGCACAGTTCGTCCGCAGCCTGCCGCTGGGGGTGGTCAGACTGACCGAAGGCAAGGTGACGCCCGAGGCTGTCTCGGAAAAGATCGGCAGGGAACTCGACCTGCTCATGCAGGAAATGGCAACTGCGCTGGTCAGGCCGGCGTCCGGAGCGACCCTGGTCGGCTCAGCCGGCACCGCCACCACCCTGGCTGCCATTGCCATGGAAATGAAGGATTACGACTATCGCAAGGTCAACAATGCAACCATTTCCCGGCAGCAGATCGAGACCATCTATGAACGCCTGCTGCCCATGACCCCTAAAGAGAGGCTGAAGGTTCCCGGCCTGGAAAAGGGGAGGGAGGACCTGATCATCGCCGGGATTCTCATCACCTTGCACACTATGGACCGGTTCGGGTTCCACACCCTTAAGGTGAGCGACTACGGACTATTGGAGGGGCTGATCGTCTCCGGGGGCGTTGCCGGTTCGTGAGCCGAACGTTAATTTATTCCGCGTCATGCTGCTGGTTGCAAACAAATTGCATTCCCACCCCTCTTTTAGTATAGTCCTCAATTCAAAGTGGTTTTATACCGATTCCAAATCAAGGATGAAATCAAGGCGGCGAGGATTGAGGCGACGAAGGCGTACAGATATGTACGTTGAGGAGCCGAAGACGAGCCAACGCAGATAGCGCCTTGATTTGGGATCGGTATTACATAAACTGACTACCCCCAAGGAAAACAGATGAAGAAAGAAATCCTGTCCGGCAATGAAGCTATTGCCCGTGGAGCCTACGAGGCGGGTTGCCGCGTGGCCTGTGCCTATCCCGGCACCCCTTCCACCGAGATACTCGAAAACACCGTCAACTACAAGGAAATCGATTCATCCTGGGCTCCCAACGAGAAGGTGGCCCTGGAGGTCGCCATCGGCGCCTCTTTCGGCGGCGGCCGCGCCCTGTGCACGATGAAGCATGTCGGCGTCAACGTGGCGGCCGACCCGCTCTTCACCCTTTCCTATACCGGCGTGGGCGGCGGTCTGGTTCTGGTTACGGCCGATGACCCTGAGATGCACTCCTCCCAGAACGAGCAGGACAACCGCAACTACGCCAAGTTCGCCAAGGTGCCGATGCTGGAACCTGCCGACTCCCGGGAATGCAAGGAGTTTACCCGGCTGGCCTTCGAACTCTCTGAGCAGTACGATACGCCGGTCATGCTGCGCACCACCACCCGCATCTCCCACAGCAAGTCCATCGTCACCCTTGGTGAGCGGGTATGCGACTTGGCCGAGCCCAAGCTGGTGAGGAATGCCGCCAAGCTGGTGATGCTTCCGGGAAATGCCCGCGTCCGCCATCCTTTGGTGGAGGAACGCATCAAAAGGCTGTCCGAGGCGGGCGCCGCCATGGCGATCAACCGCGTGGAACTGCGCGACAGCTCCATCGGCATTATCACATCCGGCGTCTGCTACCAGTATGTGCGCGAGGCTATGCCCGGCGCATCGACACTCAAGCTGGGCATGGTGCATCCCTTGCCCAAGGCTTTGATCCAAGAATTTGCCAGCCAGGTGGACAAACTCTACGTAGTGGAGGAGTTGGACCCCTTTATCGAGGAGCAGGTCAGGGCCATGGGGATCGCCGTGACCGGCAAGGAGTTGATCTCGTTGTGCGGCGAGCTCACTCCGGGCCGTATCCGCACCGCTTTCGGCCTCCCGTCACCCCCGGCCGCCACGGGGGATAAACTCCCCGGCCGTCCTCCCAACATGTGCCCGGGCTGCCCTCACCGCGGTGTTTTCTTTGCCCTCAATCAACTCAAAGCCTATGTTACCGGCGATATCGGCTGCTACACCCTTGGGTTCATGCCGCCGCTCTCGGCCATGGATACCTGCATCTGCATGGGAGCCTCCATCGGCATGGCCACCGGTGTCAGCAAGGTTGTTTCCGCCGAGGAAAAAAAGAAGGTGGTGGCCGTGATCGGCGACTCCACTTTCCTGCATACCGGCATCAACGGCCTGATGGACATGGTCTACAATAATTCACCCTCGACGGTCGTGATCCTGGACAATCGTATTACCGCCATGACCGGCCGTCAGGACAACCCGGCCTCCGGCTTCACCCTGATGGATGCCCCGTCGCACCGCATCGATTTCCCCCTGCTCTGCAAATCGCTTGGGGTCAGGCATATCCGGGTGATCGACCCCTTTGACCTGGAGCAGACCAAAAACGTGCTCCGGGAAGAGATGGAACGCCCTGAGACTTCGGTGGTCATCACCGACAAACCCTGCGTCCTGGTCAAGCGCGAAGGGGTTTTTCAAAAGGGGCCGGTCTACACGGTGGAGGCCGAGAAGTGTACCGGCTGCCGCGCCTGCCTCAAGATCGGCTGCCCGGCCATCGAATGGCGGCCGGCCGGGGACGGCGGCAAAAAGGGCAAGGCCTTTATAGACCCGCTGCTCTGTACCGGATGTGACGTCTGCCGGCAGTTGTGCAAATTCGAGGCGATAGGGAGGGCCAGATGAGTGACCGGGTTACCAACATCCTGCTGGTCGGCGTCGGCGGCCAGGGCATTCTGCTGGCCGCGGAGATCCTTTCCGAGGCCGTTCTGCTGGCAGGTTTCGACGTAAAGAAGAGCGAGATCCACGGCATGTCCCAACGTGGCGGCAGCGTGGTATCCCATGTGCGCTATGGTGCGGAGGTCTTTTCGCCCATTGTGCCGGAAGGAGAGGGGGATATCCTGTTCGGGTTCGAGCTGATGGAGACCTATCGTTCCCTACCGCTGCTCAGGCAGGGAGGTGCCGTGGTGGCCAACGATCTGCGCATCTCGCCGCCCTCGGTGCTGATGGGACAGGAAAACTATCCGGAAGGATTGACGGAACGTATCAGGGAGCGCTTTCCCGACTTCCTGCTTCTGGACGGCCAGAAACTGGCCTGCGAGGCGGGAAATTCCCGGGCCGCCAACACGGTGCTTTTGGGGGCGGTATCCCGGCGTCTGGATATCGACGAACAGTTTTGGCTGCAAGCCTTGGAAAAGATGGTGCCGAAAAAGGCGCTGGAAGTGAACAAGACGGCTTTTCTGCTGGGCCGGTCCTCGGATTGGGATACACCATGACGCTACTGGAATCGATCATCGCAGCCAACCGGAACTTTACACGGCCGAACGCCTTCCCGCCGCTCCCCAAGTCGCCCAAGAAGCAGTTGGCCATATTCACCTGCATGGACACCCGGCTGGTCGATTTTCTTGAGCCGGCCATGGGCCTTTTGCGCGGGGATGCCAAGGTCATCAAGAATGCCGGCAATACCATCGTGGACCCCATGTCAGGCGCCGTCATCCGCAGCCTGGTGGCCGGCATCTTCATGCTGGGGGTCGAGGAGGTCTTCGTCATTGGCCACCGGGATTGCGGCATGGCCGAACTGGACGCCGAATCGGTCAAGCGCGACATGGTCAATCGCGGGATCTCTCCGGAGGTCATCGACACCCATGTGCCCGATCTGAAACAGTGGCTGGGTATCTTCGCCCATCCGGTCGAGAACGTGGAACGGGTGGTCGGGATCATCCGCCATAACCCGCTGATACCCAAGGACGTACCGATACACGGTCTGATCTTCTGCCCCAACGAAGGCCGCCTGGATGTGGTCGTGAACGGTTATAGCCAGGAGAGTTTTGCTGCGCATATACTCTAAAGAGGTTACGAAGCATGTATTTTAACGAAGAGTTCGAAACGCTGCCCCGGCCGGCTCTGGAGGCGCTGCAACTCAAAAGACTTCAAGCTGTGATTGAGAGGGTGTGCGCCAATGTCCCCTTTTATAAGGAGTCGTTTTGCAGGGCCAAAGTAAAATCCGCCGATGTTCGCAGCCTGGATGACCTGCAACGGCTTCCCTTCACCACCAAGCAGGACATGCGCGACTCCTATCCTTACGGCCTGTTTGCCGCTCCCCTGGAGGAGATCGTCCGCATCCACGCCTCGTCCGGCACCACCGGCAAACCGACGGTGGTGGGCTATACCCACAAGGACATCGAGACCTGGAGTGAGTTGATGGCCCGCTCTTTTGTCGCGGCCGGCGCCCACCGGGGGGATATAATCCATAACGCCTACGGTTACGGGCTTTTTACCGGCGGACTGGGAGCCCATTACGGCGCCGAGCGGCTGGGGGCCTCGGTCATCCCCATTTCTGGCGGCAATACCAAGCGCCAGATCATGATCATGCAGGATTTCGGCTCCACAGTATTGACCTGTACCCCGTCCTACTCGCTCTTCATGGCCGAGGAGGCGAAGGCAGAGGGGGTCGATTTCAAAAAACTCAAGCTTCGGGTCGGCATCTTCGGAGCAGAGCCCTGGTCCGAGGCCATGCGGGGTGAAATCGAGGAAAAGCTGAACCTGGCAGCCATCGACATCTACGGCCTGTCCGAAATCATGGGGCCGGGCGTGGCCATCGAGTGCATCGAGGCGAAAAAAGGGCTGCATATCTGGGAAGACCACTTCATCCCCGAGATTATCGATCCCGAAACCGGCCGGCGTCTGCCCCAGGGCGAGCTCGGCGAACTGGTCATCACCACCATCACAAAACAGGGAATCCCGCTGATCCGTTACCGCACCCGCGACATTACCAGCATCACCTACGAGCCCTGCGCATGCGGCCGGACCCACGCCCGCATCAGCCGCATGAGCGGCCGTTCCGACGACATGCTGATTATCCGCGGGGTCAACGTCTTCCCTTCCCAGATCGAATCGATCCTGGTGGGAATCGAAGGGGTTGAACCCCATTATCTGCTGATCGTCGACCGCAAGGACAACCTCGATACCCTGGAGGTGCATGTGGAGGTGGATGAGCAGCTCTTCTCCGACGAGATCAAGGTGTTGCAGCTTTTGTCGAAACGGATCGAGAAGGAGATCAAGGATGTGCTGGGGGTCACCTGCAGCGCCAAACTGGTGGAACCCAGGACCATCCAGCGCAGTGAAGGCAAGGCCAAGCGGGTGATCGATAATCGTAAACTCTAAAAAAATCTGCCACAGAGACACGGAGACACAGAGAAAAAGCAGGAGAAAACCTGAATCGTTTTAGTTAAGGCCTCCAACCGCTTTTTAAAAATTGATTTTGAAGTTCTCCGTGTCTCCGTGTCTCTGCGGCGGGTGTCAGGTTTTTCCACGGGGAGGTACAACAAATGAAAGTCGAGCAGATATCCATCTTCATTGAGAACAAATCGGGACGTCTGGCCGAAATCACCCGTATCCTGGGTGAGGTCGGCGTCAACATCCGGGCGCTGTCCCTGGCCGATACCTCGGACTTCGGTATCCTGCGCCTGATCGTGAATGACGTGGAAACGGCCAACAGGGTACTCAAGGAAAAGGGATTCACCGTCAACAAGACCGAGGTGGTCGCCGTTGAGGTTCCCGACTGCCCCGGCGGGCTGGGAGCCATACTCCGGGCGCTGGACTCGGAACAGATAAATGTGGAGTACATGTACGCCTTTGTCGAACGTTGCGGCGGAAACGCGGTGATCATCTTCCGTTTCGATGGGACCGACAAGGCCATCAATGTCCTCAAAGCCAATAATTTCAGTGTCCTGGCGGGCGAACGCCTGTACAGCATGTAATTCCGGTTCACTACATTCGGTTTGCCATAGGGGGGAAGAATGAGAAAACTGATCGCAGCGTGCAGTGTTGTAGGTATCGGCTTTTTGTCCGCCACGGCAGCCTTTGCCGCGGGAACGATCAAGATCGGCGGGCTTTTCGCCGTGACCGGCCCGGCGGCCTTCCTCGGGGAACCTGAACGCAACGCGGCCAAGATGGTGGTGGAAGAAATCAACAAAGCCGGCGGCGTCAAGGGGCACAAACTTGAGCTGGTCGTCTATGACACCTCCGGCGATGCGACCAAGGCGGTACAACTCGCCACCAAGCTGATCAAGGACGACCATGTGGCGGCCATCATCGGTCCCAGCACCACCGGCGAATCAATGGCGGTTATCCCGGTGGCGGAGAGGGAGCAGGTGCCGCTTATCTCATGTGCGGCCGGTATCAAGATTACCGAGCCGGTGAAAAAATGGGTCTTCAAGACCGCCCAGAACGATACCCTGGCGGTTGGCAGGATCTACGAATACCTGCAACGGCATAAACTGTCCAAGGTGGCCATCCTGACGGTTTCCGACGGTTTTGGCGCGTCGGGACGCGAGCAGCTCAAGGCCCAGGCCGCAAAATACGGCATCTCCATTGTGTCGGACGACACCTATGGTCCCAAGGATACGGACATGACCGCCCAACTGACCAAGTTCAGGGGTTCCCAGGCCCAGGCGATCATCTGCTGGGGCACCAATCCCGGCCCGGCGGTCATTGCCAAGAACGTTCGCCAGTTGGGTATCAAGACGCCGCTTTTCATGAGCCACGGCGTATCCTCGAAGAAGTTCATCGAACTGGCCGGTGAGGCTGCCGAAGGGATCAGACTCCCTTCCGGCAAGGTGATCGTGGCGGATTTGCTTCCCGCATCGGATCGCCAGAAGAGCTCCTTGACGGCGTTTGTCAAAGACTACCAGCGGCATTACCAGGCTGAGGGGGATCATTTCGGCGGTCATGCCTGGGATGCGGTCATGCTGTTGAAAAATGCCATTGAACACGGGGGTGACTCTCGCGCCACAATCCGGGAACAGTTGGAAAATACCCGCGGCTTTGCCGGTATCGGCGGGGTCTTCAGCTATTCTGCCCAAGATCATGCCGGGTTGAACAAGGACGCCTTTGTGTTGGTGGAGGTAAGGAAGAAGGGCTGGGCCATCGTAAAGTAGTTTCCGGATGGAAACCAAATAATTATTTAAAGGAAACTCCCTCTCCATGAAGGTGAGGGAGTTTCTGTGTAAGAAACGGGTAACTATTCAGCACAGTGCTGCACGTTTTAACCTCCCCTCCCTTGACGGGAGGACCCTCTGGGGCCTAAAGGGATTGAGGGGTGGGTGAAGTGGGCAACAGGGGAAAAAGTAGCAATTTCCCCCACCCCCTAGCCCCCTCCCGCAAGGGGAGGGGGGACATTTCACCATCGTTTAGTTACTTTCAGAATATGCTGAATAGTTACAGAAACGGAAGACAATGCAGCTCGAACAGATCCTTCAATATACGTTTTCCGGCCTGTCAACAGGGGCGATCTACGCCCTGATCGGCATCGGTTTCTCCATAATATTCAACGCCACCGGCATCATCAATTTTGCCCAGGGTGAATTCGTCATGCTGGGAGGGATGCTGACGCTGTTCTTTCTGGAGGCCCTGAAATTACCTCTCTGGGCGGCCATTCCATGCGCCGTGGCGGCATCCGCCCTGGCAGGGTTGTTGTTCGAGCGTCTTGCCATCAGGCCGCTACGCCAGCCGACCCCCCTCAATCTGGTTATCATCACCATTGCAGGGAGCATCCTGATCCGCGGTTTGGCCATGCTGCTGTGGGGCAAGGATACCCATGCGATTCCGCCCTTTACGGGCGATGAACCGATTTCCATCGCCGGGGCGACTATCTTGCCCCAACATATCTGGATACTGGCCATCACCCTGTTGATCATTGCCGTCAACAAGTTTTTCTTCTACCACACCATCAGCGGCAAGGCCATGCGGGCATGCTCGTACAACCGCCGCGCCGCGGGCCTCGTGGGCATTGACGTGCGCCGCATGGTGCTCTTCTCCTTTGTCATCAGCTCTGTTTTGGGATCGCTGGCCGGCATCATCGTTGCCCCGCTGACCATGACCGCTTACGATGTGGGGGTCATGCTGGGGTTGAAGGGCTTTTGCGCCGCCATCATTGGCGGGATGAGCAGCGGTATGGCCACCGTGGTGGGAGGGCTGATCCTGGGGGTCCTTGAATCGTTGGGAGCGGGTCTTATCTCCTCCGGCTACAAGGATGCCATTGCTTTCATCATCCTGCTGCTGATCCTGTTCATCCGGCCCCAGGGATTGTTCGGCAAGGCCGAATCGGAGCGGGTGTGACGGCATGAAACGTGAGTTGCTCAAATTTCTACTCTTCGCCGTACTGGTTCTTGTTGCGCCGCTGGCTTTCAAAGGGGGCTACCTGTTGAATGTGCTGGTGTTCGTCGGCATCAACACCATGCTGGCGGTGGCGCTCAATCTGCTGTTGGGGTATGCCGGCCAGATCTCCCTCGGCCACGCGGGATTTTTCGGTATCGGGGCCTATCTTTCGGGAATCCTGACCGTCACCTACGGTTGGAATCCGTGGCTCGCGATGCCGTTTGCGGCGCTCGCGGTCGGCATACTGGCCGGACTGATCGGTTTTCCGATCCTCAAGCTTAAAGGGCATTACCTTGCCATGGCCACCCTCGGTCTGGGCATCATCATCTATATCGTTTTCAACGAGACCGTCGATCTTACCGGCGGCCCTTCAGGCCTTTCAGGCATACCCAACCTTACCGTCGGTTCTCTCGTATTCAACAGCGATATCAAGAACTACTATCTGATCTGGACGTTTACCCTGGCGGTGGTGCTGTTTGCCGTCAACCTGGCCGGTTCGCGTGTCGGCCGCGCCCTGCGGGCGGTTCACGACTCCGAGGTGGCGGCGCGGGTCATGGGGGTCAATGCCCGGCTCCTCAAGGTTCAGGTTTTTGCCCTGTCTGCCGTCATATCCTCCCTGGCCGGAAGCCTCTACGCCCATACCATGACCTTTGTCTCCCCGGTTTCGTTTGGCTTCAATTTTTCGGTGGAACTGCTTACGATGGTGGTGATCGGCGGTCTTGGCAGCGTCTACGGCTCGTTTCTGGGGGCGGCGCTCTTGACGCTGCTGCCCGAACTCCTGCGGGGCGCGCAGGACTATGATATCGTCATCTACGGCGGCCTGTTGATGGTCATGGTCATGTTCATGCCGGGCGGACTGGTGAGGGGCATACCTGATCTCTTCAGAAGAATGGCCAGGTTACGGGAGGACGCCGGCAATGCTTGAGGTCTCCGGCATCACCCGCGTATTCGGCGGCGTCACGGCCTTGGAGGACGTTTCCTTTACCATCGGGCAGGGATCCATCACCGGCGTCATCGGTCCCAACGGCGCAGGAAAGACGACGCTGTTCAACATCATAACCGGCATCTACAGCCGGACATCCGGCAGGGTCATTCTGGAGGACAGGGACATCTCGGGGCTTCCCCCGGAACGGTTGGCACGCCTGGGCATGGTGCGGACGTTCCAGAACATCGAGCTGTTCGACACCATGAGCGTGCTGGAAAACGTCATGGTCGGGCTCCATACCAAGAGTTCCAGCGGGTTGCTGGCCTGTTCCCTGAAGATGCCCTGGAGCATTGCCGAAGAGCGGCGCATCCGGACAACGGCCATGAAATGGCTTGATTTTACCGGCATCAGCGAACTGGCGGACGAGACGGCCGGAAATTTACCCTTTGGCAAGGGGCGGCTCTTGGAGATCGCGCGCGCCCTGGCCATGGAGCCCCGCATCATCCTGATGGACGAACCGGCTGCCGGCCTCAACAGCCAGGAGACCCTTGGCCTGGCGCACCTAATCGGAAAGATCCGCCAGATGGGCGTCACCGTGGTTCTGGTGGAGCATGACATGGAACTGGTGATGGATGTGTGCGACCGGATCGTAGTCCTTAATCTCGGCAGAAAGCTGGCCGAGGGGACCCCGCGGGAAATCCAGGAGAACCCGGAAGTAATTGCTGCATATCTTGGGGAAGGCTAACCAAGGGCCATCTCTCACAGAGCTCACAAAGGCACAAAGAAAATCGGATAGACCAGTATCCGCCACAGGGATGCAGAGATTCACGGTGAAAAGCAAAAAACCGTTTCTCAGGTAGAACCATCTTCAAGCACCGCTACTTGTCTTACTTTATGGCTTTCTCCGTCCTGAATCCGTGACGCCTGAACGGCGGATCGAGCGACTGGCCTGCGTCCAACGTCGCCCATGCAGCGCCATGCCGGCTTTGCTGTGTGTCCTCCGACACGGTGGAGATACGGCTTGCAACGCCGGGACTGAGGCATGCTAAGCGAGGGGAGCCGTGAAGGCGTCACGGATTCAGGTCCGTGCCTTTGTGAGCTTTAGCGAACGATAGTGAGCGAGTGAGAGAATATTTATATTGTTATTGGCTGGTTACATGCTGCGACTTACAAACATAAATACTTACTACGGCAAGGTCCACGCCCTCAGGAACGTCTCCCTGCACCTGGGAGAAGGTGAGATCGTGACCTTGATCGGCGCCAACGGCGCCGGCAAGACCACGATCCTCAACACGATCTCCGGGGTGACACCGGCTGGCGGCGGAGAGGTGCTGTTCCGCAAGGAACCGATCACAACCCTGGCTCCGGACAGGATTGTCAAATACGGCATCTCCCAGGTGCCGGAAGGGCGTCAGGTGTTCAAGCCGCTCTCGGTTGAGGATAACCTGGAGTTGGGCGCCTACCTGCGTTACCGCAGCCGCGAGGAAAGGTCCGCCATCCGCAGGGATCTGGCGCAGGTTTTTACCCTGTTCCCCCGGCTGGAGGAGCGGCGCAGTCAACTGGCCGGCACCATGTCAGGCGGCGAACAGCAGATGCTGGCCATCGGCCGCGCCTTGATGGCAAACCCCAGACTGCTGTTGCTCGACGAACCTTCCATGGGATTGGCTCCCCTGGTGGTTCAGGAGATCTTCAAGGTTTTGGAGCGGTTGCGCCGGGAGAACGGTGTCACCATACTGCTGGTCGAGCAGAATGCCAAGGCTGCCCTGAAGCTCGCCGACCGGGGCTATGTGCTGGAAACCGGCAAGATCATCCTGGAAGGGCCGTCTGCGGAGCTGAGGGAGAATGCCGAGGTCAAGCGGGCCTATCTGGGCAAGGACAAGAAAGAGATCTGGGAACGATAAGTGCTGATACTTGCCATTGAAACATCCTGTGATGAAACTGCTGCCGCTGTGGTGCGCGACGGCCGTGAGACGCTCTCGTCGGTGGTGTCGTCACAGATCGCCATCCATGCCGAGTATGGCGGCGTAGTGCCGGAGATCGCCTCGCGCAAGCATCTGGAGATGATTACGCCGGTGGTGGGCCAAGCCTTGCACGAGGCCGGCCTGGCCATGAATGATATCCAGGGGGTGGCGGTCACGCGCGGGCCTGGCCTGGCCGGGGCGCTCCTGGTGGGGCTTTCCGCCGCCAAGGCGATAGCCTTTGCCCAAGCCATCCCCTTCGTGGGCGTGCATCACATTGAAGGCCACATCTTTGCCACCTTTTTGGAGCAGCCTGTGGCGTTCCCCTTTCTTGCGCTGGTCGTGTCGGGCGGCCATACCCATCTCTATCTTGTTGAGGGCTTCGGGCGCTACACGACCCTCGGCAGAACCATCGATGACGCTGCCGGTGAAGCCTTCGACAAGTCCGCCAAGATCATGGGTCTCGAATATCCTGGCGGCTCCCGCATTGACGCCCTGGCGCGGGGAGGGGATTGCCGCGCGGTGCGCCTGCCCCGACCGCTGCTCAATGACGGCAGCCTGAATTTCAGCTTCAGCGGCCTCAAGACGGCCATGCTCCAAAGGATCGCCAAGCATCCCGTAACCATACCGGGCAGAGAGGCGGGCGATCTGTGCGCCTCGTTTCAGGAAGCAGTCTGCGATGTCCTGGCGTCCAAAACCGGGGCGGCTATCCGGCAAAGCGGGGCCCGGCGTTTGGTTGTGGCGGGGGGGGTGGCCTGCAACAGCGCCCTGCGTGCCCGCATGACCCTCATGGCGGCGGATCTCGGGGTTGAACTGCATATCCCCACGCCCGTACTGTGTGGCGATAATGCCGCCATGCTGGCGGTAGCCGGAAATCATTATTTGTGCAACGGCCATGCCTCACCCCTGTCCCTGGATGTCACCGCAACCTGGGAGATGGACCGCATCAAGGAGCAGTTCCCATGACAGCGTTGCGTCGCCCGCTCAAAGCCCTTGGCCAGAATTTTCTCGTTGACGGTAATATTATTGCCAAGATTCTTCGCGCAGCCGAGTTGAACCCGGAGGATAGCATAATCGAGATCGGTCCCGGCCGGGGAGCGCTGAGCGATTTGCTGGCGCAACACGCCCGCAGGCTGACACTCGTGGAATTCGACCACGCCCTGGCGGCGTCCCTGAAAGACCGCTACGCGGCATCTGACCAGGTTACGGTGATCGATGGCGATATCCTGGCGCTTGATCTGGCCGCGGTGCTGGGCAAGGAACCGGCGGCTTGGAAGGTGGTGGCCAATCTTCCCTATAATATCTCCACCCCGATTTTATTCCGCCTGCTGGAACTTCGCACCCTTTTCTCACGGCTGGTGCTGATGCTGCAGCGCGAGGTCGGTGAGAGGCTGGTGGCCTCGCCGGATTGTTCAGATTACGGCGTGACGACTCTACTGTTGGGGCTATGGTTCGATATTCGCCGGGAGTTCATTGTACCGCCAACCTGTTTTCACCCCCGTCCCAAGGTGGAGTCGGCGGTGCTGAGCTTTGTGCCGCTTGTGCGGCCCCGGGCGGAGGTCGGGAATGAGACTGTTTTCCGAAAGGTGGTCAAGGGAGCCTTTGCCATGCGCCGCAAGACTCTGTCCAACTGTTTGAAAGCTGCGGAACTGGCCCCGACGGATGAATTGGGAGTGATTCTGGAACAGTGCGGCATCGATGGCAAGCGCCGTGGAGAGACCCTTTCCATGGAAGAGTTCGCATCACTTTCGCGGGCCTTTTCGAAGCTTGCGCAGCATTAAATCTACTTAGCCAAATTCCTTTCCCCCTCCCGAGCCCTCCCCCGCTGGGGGAGGGAATCAATGCTCCTCCCCCAGCGGGGGGAGGTTGGGAGGGGGGAAGCAAGTCGGGGTAAGCTAATGTGACTAAGTAGAATTACGTGCAGAAACAAAAAAACCGCCTTTCAGCGGTTTTTTTGTTGTAGCAATGGGCATAAATGGTTACGCTTTGGCCTTAGTGGTTTTTGCCTTGACGGTTTTAACGGTCTTGGCCGCTTTTGCCGGTTTTGCGGCGGCTTTGGCCTTCTGCGGTTTTGCGGTGTCTTTTTTTGCAGCTCGTACTGCGCGTGCCTTTTCCAGATTGGCGGCCAGATTATTTTCATTGGCAGCCTTGCGACGGGCCTCGGAATAGTTCTTGGCGGTCAGGGACTGGGACGCGGGGATATTGAACTGTTTGCGGTACTGGCCCGGTTTCAGGTCGTGGGCCTGTTTAAGGTGACGGGTCAGGGTCTTGAAACCGGTTTTGCCGCAGATCAGGCAGCAGACTTGATCGTTCTGGAAGGCTTTTTTGATCGACATGGCAGGTGCGCCCGGTGCTGCAGTGCCTTCTGCCACAGTTCCGCCTTCGGTTTCCAGTTTTTTCAGTGTCGCGAAAACCCGGCTGATTTCCTGGATAAGATCGTCGCTGCTCATCTCTGTACCGGCCGCATGGGAAGAAACGATACCTGCAGTCAGTTCAACAAGAGTTGCTGTCATACATCCTCCTTTATATAATTTAGATATTACGGGTTAACACGAAATCACAACATAAATCAAGAAAATAAATGTGAAAAAAATGGTTAACTACAGATATTCCGATTATAAAAACTAGTTGCTAAGCACAAGAGGGATGTGGCATGAAGGAGAGCAGGGCGACAACAAAGCATGAAACGGAACAATCATCATGACATCACCACTGTTTTACCTGCTCCTGGTAGTGCCGCTGGCATCACTGATACTATTGGCCCTGGTGTTGGTGCGGCTCTCGCGCATCGCTTCAAGCGCATCGCTTGATGTACGAATCGATGCCCTGGAACGCCAACTGGAGCGATTGGAGCGTATGCTTCGCGACGAGTTGGCAAGGAACCGGGAGGAAGCCCAGGAATCGGCCCGGCGCGGGCGTGAGGAGGGTACCTCGCTCGTCGGCGCCCTGGGGGATTCGCTCTTGAAACGGATGAGCGAGATCGCCGGCTTGCAGAAGAATCAGTTGGACATCTTTGCCGGTCAGTTGAAAACAATGACCGCAAGCAATGAAGGCAGGCTGGACAAGCTGCGCGAGACCGTGGAGGACCGCTTGAGGCTGATCCAGGAGGACAACGCTCGGAAGCTGGAACAGATGCGCGCAACCGTGGACGAAAAACTGCATGATACCCTGGAAAAGCGTCTGGGAGAGTCCTTTAAGTTGGTCAGCGAACGGCTGGAGCTTGTCCAGCGCGGTTTGGGAGAGATGCAATCCCTGGCAAACGGCGTCGGGGACCTGAAGAAGGTGCTGTCAAACGTCAAGATCCGCGGCACCTTCGGCGAGGTACAACTGGCCAGCCTGCTGGAGCAGATACTGGCGCCGGGTCAGTACGAAACCAATGTCGAGTCAAAAAAAGGGAGCGGCCAGCGGGTGGAGTTTGCCCTGCGCCTGCCCGGCCGGGACGGCACTGCCGAGGGGGTGGTTTGGTTACCGCTGGACGCCAAGTTCCCCCAGGAAGACTACCTGCGGCTGGTAGAGGCCCAGGAGAACGCCGATGCCTCTGCCGCCGAGGAAGCGGCCCGCCAGTTGGAACGGGCGGTCAAGGAGATGGCCAAGGCCATCCGCGACAAGTACCTGGACCCCCCCCATACCACCGATTTCGGAATAATGTTCCTTCCTACCGAGGGGTTGTATGCCGAAGTGTTGCGGCGGCCCGGCCTGGCCGAGACGCTGCAGCGGGACTGCAAGGTACTGGCGGCAGGCCCCACCACCCTGGCGGCGCTTTTGAACAGCCTGCAGATGGGGTTCCGCACCCTGGCCATCGAGAAGCGCACGGCAGAGGTCTGGACCTTGCTTGGCGCGGTGAGGACCGAATTCTCCAAGTTCGGAGTGGTGCTCGAAAAAACGAGCAAGAAGTTGCAGGAGGCGGGCAATCATATCGATCAGGCGGCCATCCGCACCCGGGCCATTGAACGCAGGTTGCGCGACGTACAGGAACTTCCACGGGGGGAGGCCGAGGCGCTTCTTGACATGCCGGAGATGAACGAAGGGGATGAAGAGTGACCTATGTCTGAAAAAGGCAATATAGCACGGGCAGCCGGAATCCTCGGCTCGGCGACCATGTTGTCGCGGATCATGGGCATGGTGCGTGACATGGTCGTGTCCCGCCTGTTCGGCGCCGGATTTGCGACCGACGCCTTTTTTGCCGCTTTCCAGATCCCCAACATGCTGCGGCGTTTTTTCGCCGAAGGGGCTTTGACCTCCGCCTTTGTGCCCATCTTCTCCGAGACTCTCAACAAGCGGGGCGAAGAGGAAGCGCGGGAACTCGCCGATACCTGTTTCAGCCTGTTGACCATTGTCATGGCCGGTGTGACCCTGGCCGGCATCCTGTTTTCTCCCGCCATCGTAGGTTTGATGTTTCCCGGATTCCATTCGGTGCCGGGCAAATTCGAGCTGACCGTACTGCTGAACCGCGTGATGTTCCCCTACATCTTCTTCATCAGCCTGGTTGCTCTCTGCATGGGTATCCTCAACACGGTCCGCCATTTTTTCACCCCGGCCATCTCAACTGTTTTCCTCAATATCTCCATGATCGTGGCAGCCATCTCCCTGCGCGGTTTTTTTGCGGCCCCCGTTACGGCCCTGGCAACGGGTGTGCTGATCGGCGGTGTCATGCAGCTTCTCCTGCAGCTTCCGGTGCTGTGGAACAAGGGATTTTCAATCCGTCCCCGTTTCAGCTTCAGCCATCCCCAGGTGCGCCGCATCTCACTCCTGATGCTGCCGTCGATCTTCGGCGTGGGAGTCTATTATCTCAACATCACCGTCAGTGCCGTACTGGCCTCGCTGCTGCCCCAGGGAAGCGTCTCCTACCTCTATTACGCCCAGCGGCTGTTCGAGTTTCCCCAAGGCATATTCACTGTTTCCGTGGCCCAGGCCGTGCTCCCTTCCATGAGCAGGCAGGCGGCCGCGGGTGACATAAGCGGCATGAAGGAATCCCTGGCCTTTGGCCTGCGCTTGACCCTCTTCATCACTATTCCGGCCATGGTCGGCCTGATGGCCTGTTCGACCCCCATCTTCAGCCTGATCTTCATGGGTGGGGCGTTCGACTATGCCAAGGCGGTCAACTCGGCCCAAGCGCTCTTCTATTACTCCTGCGGTCTTTCCTTCGTGGCAATGACGCGGGTCCTGGCGCCGGCCTTCTATGCCCTCAAGGATACCAGAACGCCTGTCTGGACAGCATTCTGTGCATTCCTGGTCAATTTCGGTTTCAGCCTGGTCCTGATGGGGCCCTTGAAGCATGGCGGGCTGGCGCTGGCCACAACCATTTCAGCCCTGGGCAACATGCTGATGCTGCTCTGGTTCCTGCGTCGCAAGATCGGGAAGTTCGGCGGGCGGGGGATTGTAGCCTGCGGTCTGAAATCACTTGCTGCCGCTGCGCCGATGGCCGTCACGGTCCGTTATGTGTGCGGTTGGGCCGACTGGTCGCTCACGGGTCACAAAACAGGCAAAGCCCTGGTGCTTGGCGGCGCCATAGTAGCAGGCGTCGTTATCTACGGGCTTTGCGTCCATCTGCTGCGTTCGGATGAAGCGATGGAGTTGTTGGCTATGTTCAGGAGGAAACTTGGACGGAAAAGGAGCATCCCATGAACTACGTGTCCCTGTTTGAAACCCGCTTGGGGGTAGGCGTTGTCCAGGCCGGCGATAGAGGTGTCTGCCGGGTGCATCTCCCCACGGAAGCTGATTCCTATCGGAGAGAATTCAGGGATGTGCCCCCATCGGAACTGACGCAACGGGCGGCTGAAATGTTAAAGCGCTACTTTAAGGGGGAACGGCAAACATTCAATGACCTACCGGTTGACCTTTCCGTTGTCACTCCTTTTAGAAGACGCATTCTGGAGCTTATTCGTTCCATTCCCTTCGGCGAGGTGTGGACATATGGCCAGGTGGCCGGGTTGGCCGGAGCGCCGGGGGCGGCACGGGCCGTCGGCGGCGCCATGGCCTGCAACCCCCTGCCGGTCATCATCCCCTGTCATCGCGTTATCGCCGGCGACGGGAAGCTCACCGGCTTCAGCGCTCCCGGCGGCATTGCCTGTAAAGAATATCTTTTGCGCATGGAAGATGTTGAATTTATAGGACAACGAATTTTTCTAAAAAAATGACAGTTATAAACAGGCAAACTTGGCATGAAAATTATTTGTTGCATCCAAAAGGCGGCTGGCGGCCTAACCACCCAAAATTCTAAGAGTCAAATATAACTTATCGAAATTAAACCGGAATCCGTTTGTGTAAAAAAAAGGCAAAGTGTAAAAATCACTTGAAAAAATATAACTTTTGTATTTCATCAACATCGTTGTCCACATGTTATCCACAATTTTTGTGGATAAGCTGCAACATGACGGTAAAAGCTGACACATTACTGTGACTTATACCGTGACGGGCTCCTCATTCGAGTTTTTTGGCTTCTTCCCATAAGCGATCCATGTCGGCAAGCGGGGTCTCATTCATCTTCTTGCCCTGGCTCCGGAGGTTGCCCTCCACATACTGGAAGCGCCGCTGAAAACGATTGATCGTTTTGCGCAGGGCCTCCTCGGGATTGAGCGACAGGAAACGCCCCAGGTTGACGATGGCGAACAGCAGGTCGCCCAGCTCGTCCTCCATGCGGCTCTCTTCGCCCCCTTCCCAGGCCTCCTCGAACTCATGCAACTCCTCCATGACCTTGGCAAAGACCTGGTCGGCATGTTCCCAGTCAAAACCCACCCGCGATGCCTTTTCCGTGATCTTCTGGGCCTTGAGGAGCGCCGGCAGGTGGGGAGGCACACCGGACAGGGCCGATGGGCGCTCTTCGCCTTTTTCGGCCTTTTTGATGCGTTCCCAGTTTTCGACCTGTGCGTTGCTGTCGCTGATCTGCAGGTCGCCAAAGACGTGGGGATGGCGTCTGACGAGTTTTTCGCAGAGCGTCCGGATGACGTCGGCCATAGCAAAATCGCCCGCTTCTTCGGCAATTGCGGCATGAAAAACCGGTTGCAGAAGCAGGTCGCCCAGTTCCTCCTTCAGATGCTCCGGAGATTTTGCGTCAATCGCCTCGATGACCTCATAGGTCTCTTCCAGCAGATAGCGCGTCAGGCTCTCATGGGTTTGTTCGGCGTCCCAAGGGCAACCGCCGGGGCCGCGCAGGCGGCGCATGATGTTCAGCAGGTCGTCAAATGTATTCTGGTCAGTTTGTAGAGCGGTTTCTTTACTCATTTTGCGGCCACCAGTTCTGTAGAGAGTTCATCGAAGAGCGCCAGGGATTTTACACTTGCCGCTTCTTTCTTCGTGATCTCCTCGAAGAATTTCAGCTTTCCGTTAAAGCGGTCGGCCTGTGTCTTCAGGTTGAAGGCGCTTTCGGACAGAAAGCTTTTTTCCTTGGGATCGATATCTTTTTTCATCAACCCTTTGACCTTGTTCCAGTATTCGTCGGTTCCGCTGGCATAGTGGTTCACACTCTCCAGGAAGGAAAGGGCGCCGGACGAGAGGTCTGCGACCATGGCCAGTTTTGCCTGGGCATCGTTCATATCCTTCAGCAATTTCTGATCGGCAAAGTGAGATGCTTCGGTTATTGCCCGTTCATCAAGCGGTTTTGCCGGATCAATGGCGTCAACCAGGGATATGAAGCGTTGTGACGAGTTCAGGTAATTGGCGACGGAAACAGAGGCATTGTTGAGTGCAACCGTAAACTGGGCGATGAATTTGGTGAATATCGAAGCTTGGCCGGCGTAGGGGATCGGGAGCATCCTGGCTACGACCGCGGCATAGGAACCGGCCTTGATATAGCGGTTATAGCCGGCCAGGTTGGTGCTCATCCATGTGACGAACCCCTCAAAATCGCTGGTGGTCTGGCGCTGGGTCTTAACATCGGCGGCGATTTCCTTGAGGCGCTGGACTTTTTTCTGACGCAGTCGTTCGAGGGATATGGCTTTGACGGATTCAAGCTGTTTGATCTTGATTTTGAGACCTTCGTTTTCAAGTTGGAGGTTGAACATCTGCTCCTCGTTTGGTGTGGTCGGGCCGCAGACATTTTCTTCGGCTTGCGCGACGGCAGAGGAGAGCAGGACCAGGGTAGCCAGAACAACTAGTGTCATGGCGGATGAGCGTCGTCTTACGATCATGATTGATGCGTCCTTTTCTGTTGATGGGTATGCGAGAGTGCGTTCGTTTTTTTATAGCTCTGCACCGGGCACAATGCAACGTCTTTTGCCACGCTGTCCGTGTATGCGGCTGCAATGAATTGCATTTGGTTCCGCTCTGTACTACCATGAGTAGGTAGGCTTGGAGCCCTTTGCCTGCCTCGCATCCGAACGGAGTTCACGTGATGGAGGCCGAAGTTATGCCAATTTTCGGACACTTTCGTTTGAGCCTGATTCAGAAGATGATCGTCAGTTTTGCCCTTTGCGGGATATGCATGATGGCGGCGCTGGTCTATGCCGTTGTCGGCCTGAGCACGATGCACCGCTTGGAGGAGGAAATTGCCAGAAACGACCTAGCCGCGGCGACCACCACCATTACCCTGCGTGAGATGATGTTGACGCAGGAACGATATATTGGCAGGTTTCAGATCTTGCGACAATCGGTATTTCGTGAGCTTTACGACCGGAATGCGGAAAAATTCCGGGCGGAACTGGCCTCCCTGCGGAGTGTGTACCATGGGGATGCCCTGGACAGGTTGGTTGCGGCATACACTGCATACGCAAACCTGACCAGGGAGGTGTTCCGCGGCAGGGGTATCGATGATGGGACCATGAAGCAGGCTGCGGCGCAGGTGGAAGATATTATCGAGCATATCCGGGTGGAACAAAAGGAATCCCTGGAGGCCAAGCTGAAGGCGTCCGACGAAAAAGAGGCCAAGATCGTCACCCGCTCCATAGGGCTGGCCTTTGTCGGCGCGTTGTCGGCCTTGTTGGTGGCCGTCTACCTGATCTACACCTTCGCCTCCTCCATCGGCAAGTTGCAGACCGCCACCCACCGCATTGCCGCGGGTGATTTCGATCACGATCCCGGCATACCGCCGGGGGACGAGATAGGCACCCTGGCGCAGGATTTTACGCGGATGGCGGCCAGGCTCAAGGAGTTGGAGCAGATAAGTCTCGACGCCAGTCCCCTGACCCGCCTGCCGGGAAACATTGCGATTGAGCGTTCCATCAGCCGGCGGCTGCGTGAACGGTCGCCATTTGCCATGTGCTATCTGGACCTGGATAACTTCAAATCCTACAATGATCGCTACGGCTACATCAAAGCCAGCGAAATACTGTGCAAGACCGGGGAGTTGATCCATGATAGCGTTAAACGTCTGAATGATCCCGAAGCCTTTGTCGGACACATCGGCGGCGATGATTTTGTCGTCATCGTCAGCGCGCAACTGGCCAAACCGGCATGCCAGACGATCATCCGGGAGTTCGATGCCATGGTCCCGTTCTTTTATTCCGATGAGGACCGCGCTGCCGGCTCATTTGAAGGGATTGACCGTTATGGCGTGCCGCGGGTATTTCCGATCATATCCATCTCGATCGCGGCGCTGGTCTGCGAGCCGGGCGATTATGCCACCGCCGCCGAGATCGCAACGGCAGCGGCCCAGGTCAAGTATCACGTCAAGGAGTCCTCGGGCAGCAACTATATCATCGTAAGAGAGACAGGCGACCATGATGCCTGAACGGATCATAGCGCTCGTGCTGGCACTCCTCCTGGCGATTACCGGGGGGTGCAGCATGCTGCGGAGCAAACCGCTCCCCGAGGCCGGCGCGGTTGTTGAGCAGGAGCGACGGTTCGCCGGGGCTTTACAGTACCTGATGCAGGGGAAAGAACGGGAGGCAGAGCAACTACTGGAACAGGTTGTCGCCGGCAAGGCCCTGCCCGGCGTAACGGATGAAGCACTTTTCCGGCTTGCTCTGCTCCACCTGCGTGACGAGGGTGGAAAAGGCGACGCCCATGCCCAAACCGTGCTGGCAAGGTTGAAAAAAGAGTATCCCCGCAGCATCTGGACCCGGCAGGCGGCACCTTTGACCGCCTACCTGGCGGGAGTGGGCGCTCTTCGCGATAGCCAGCGAGAGCTGAAAATCCTGCGGGAACGGAGCCAGTCCCTCATCCGCGATAATAAGGAATTGCGCCAAAGTCTCGAACGCCTGAAAAATCTGGATCTTGAGTTGGAACAGAAGATCCAGCGCTGAAAAACAGATGAGGGATGAGGGATGAGGGATGAGGGATGAGGGAAAAATCCTTAGTCCGCCTTTCTCGTCTCTCATCCCTCATCTCTCATCCGCCTTTTCTTTCCTTCCCAGATATTCCCCCAGGAACGCACCCTTGTATTCCATGAACCGGTCGTTGGCGATCGCCTCCCTGATCCCGGCCATCATGGTCATGTAGAAATGGATATTGTGCAGTGCGGACAGTACCGCCGACAACACTTCGTTGGCTACGAACAGGTGGTGAAGATAGGCGCGGGTGAAATGACGGCAGGTGTAGCAGTCGCAACTGGGATCGATGGGGAAAAAATCGCGCTTGTAGTTCTTGTTGGTCAGGCGGATCTTGCCCCGCCGGGTGAAAAGCGTGGCACTGCGGGCGTAGCGGGTGGGGATGACGCAGTCGAACATGTCGATGCCGCGTTCGACGCTCTCCAGGATATCCTCGGGCAGACCGACCCCCATCAGATAGCGCGGCTTGTTGTCCGGCAGGTGCGGCGCCGTCCAGCCCACCACCTTCTTGAGCAGCTCCAGTCCTTCGCCGACGCTGACCCCGCCGATGGCATAGCCTGGCAGATCCAGCTTGCGCATCTCCCGGGCGCACATGGCGCGCAGGTCCTCGTAAACGCTTCCCTGAACGATGCCGAACAGGGCCTGGCCGTTGTCGATCATGGCGTTTTGACATTCCCTGAGCCAGCGGATGGTCTTGTGGGTGGACTGTTCGGCGTATGCCCTGTCGCAGGGGTAGGGGATGCATTCGTCGAAGGCCATGATGATGTCGGCGCCCAGGTCCTGCTGGATGCGGGTGGCGCTGGCCGGGTCGAGGTAGATCTCTTCACCGGTCACCTCGTGTTTGAAGAAGACGCCGTCCGCGGTAATCCGTTTATTGGGAAGCGAAAAAACCTGGAACCCCCCCGAATCGGTCAGGATCGGCTTGTCCCAGGCCATGAATTTATGCAGGCCGCCTCCCTTTTTCACCAGTCCCTCGCCCGGCTGCAGATGAAGATGATAGGTGTTGCTGAGGATAATCCGTGCGCCGGTTTCCTCGATCTGCGCCGGAGTGAGTGGTTTCATGGCGCCGTGAGTGGCCACCGGCATGAAAATCGGCGTGGGAATCTCGCCGCGGGAGGTGGTGACAAGACCCAGGCGGGCAGCGCAATGCTTGTCTTTTTTGATCAATTGGAATATCATTTTACCCTCATTTATCAAATCTGTTCTGAAGCAGTTCGCATCATAGCCGCGGCAGCCGCGCCGCAGAATCGGTTGCTGGTGTGGATCATGCCGTTTGTTCCCAACAAAGTGTTTCAACAGCATTGTAGCTTACTATCAGAATGTCAACCCGAATGCAATCCCGCTTACTGTCGAGCAAAAGAAGAGGCGTTTTGCCGGTATTCTGTATACACAAAAGCCTTGCAATTTTTTATAACGGTGTTTAGTATGCCCTGTCTGGATTTCGCAGAGGAATTGACATGGCATGTAATTGCATGACTGCCGCATCAAATACACTCGAAGGAGGATAGTATGCAGGTCGTCTCAAGGTTATGCTGGCGTGGTCCCCCGCGATTTTCCCCTGATATTCACCAATTAAATTCATTCAAACTCATCTGATGCCCAAGCAGTATCACCATTTTGAAAAGGAAGGAACTTTTATGCAACTGTCATCCTCGTCTATTGGCAGGAAGATCCTGATGGCGGTCACAGGACAGCTGATGATCCTGTTCATCCTGATCCATCTGATCGGCAACACGACCATCTTCGGGTGGCTTCATGGAGGCATCAACGCCTACGCCGAGCATCTCCATGCCCTGCCGCCGCTGGTGTGGGCTTTCCGGCTCTTCATGCTGGCAGCCGTCTCCATCCATATCTGGTACGGCATCCAGTTGACCATCGAGAACAGCGGCGGCCGGCCGCAACAGTATGCCGTCAAGTCAACCCAGAAGGCCACCTTTGCCAGTGAGAACATGATCTGGAGCGGCCTCCTCATCCTTGCTTTCATTGTGTATCACCTGCTGCACTTCACCATGAAGCTGATCCCCGGAACGGTGCTGGTAACCGATCCCGAGGGTACGGTCAACGTGTTTACCATGGTGGTTTCCAGCTTCCAGAACGTCTTTGTCTGCGTCATCTATGCCGGCGCAATGGTGGCCCTGTTCCTCCATCTCTCCCATGGCATCCAGAGTTCCTCGCAAACCATGGGCTGCAGCAATGACCGTACCCTGCCTGTCATCGTCAAGGTGGGCACGCTGGTGGCTCTGGCCTTCCTGGTGGGGTATATCACCATCCCGTTGTCAATTTTTGCTGGATTTCTGAAAGGTTAAGGGGGTTACCGTGATACTTGATGGAAAATGTCCAACCGGACCAATTGAACAAACCTGGGACAAACACCGCTTTGACCTGAAGCTGGTCAATCCCGCCAATAAACGTAAATACAACGTCATCGTGGTCGGCACCGGCCTGGCCGGCGGCGCCGCCGCAGCTTCCCTGGGCGAGTTGGGTTATAACGTGCAGGCCTTCTGCTACCAGGACAGCCCGCGCCGCGCCCATTCCATCGCTGCCCAGGGGGGCATCAATGCCGCCAAGAACTACCCCAACGACGGCGACTCCATCTATCGTCTCTTTTACGACACCATCAAGGGGGGCGACTTCCGCGCCCGTGAGGCCGATGTCTGGCGTCTGGCCCAGGTGTCCAACAACATCATCGACCAATGCGTGGCCCAGGGCGTCCCCTTTGCCCGCGACTATGCCGGCTACCTGGACAACCGTTCCTTCGGCGGCGCCCAGGTTTCCCGCACCTTCTACGCCCGCGGCCAGACGGGCCAGCAGCTCCTTTTGGGCGCCTACTCGGCCCTTTCCCGCCAGATCAAGGCCGGCACGGTCAAGATGTACAACCGCCGCGAGATGCTCGACCTGGTCGTGGTTGACGGCGTGGCCCGCGGCATCACCGTGCGCAACCTGGTGACCGGCGAGTTGGAGAGCTACGCAGCCGACGCGGTCTGTCTCTGCACCGGCGGCTACGTCAACGTCTTCTATCTCTCCACCAATGCCATGGGCTGTTCGGTTACGGCCAACTGGAAGGCTCACAAGAAGGGCGCTTTGTTTGCCAATCCCTGTTACACCCAGATCCACCCGACCTGCATCCCCCAGGCCGGCGACTACCAATCCAAACTGACCCTCATGTCCGAGTCCCTGCGCAACGATGGCCGTTGCTGGGCGCCCAAGAAGAAGGGGGACACCCGTCCGCCCAACCAGATTCCCGAGGAGGAGCGTGACTACTATCTGGAGCGCAAGTATCCGAGCTTTGGTAACCTGGCCCCGCGTGACATCGCCTCCCGTGCCGCCAAGGAGCAGTGCGACGACGGCCGCGGCGTCGGCCCGGGCGGGCGCGGCGTCTATCTGGACTTTGCCGATTCCATCAAACGCCTGAGCGAGGACACCATCCGCGAGCGTTACGGCAACCTGTTCGAGATGTATGAGAAGATCACCGACGAGAACGGTTACAAGGTGCCGATGCGCATCTATCCGGCGCCTCATTACTCCATGGGCGGCCTGTGGGTCGATTACAACCTGATGAGCAACGTCCCCGGCCTGTTCGTGCTGGGCGAGGCCAACTTCTCGGTCCACGGCGCCAACCGCCTGGGGGCCTCTGCCCTTATGCAGGGCCTGGCCGACGGCTATTTCGTTATCCCCTACACCATCGGCGGCTACCTGACGACGGTCAAGCCGGGCCAGGTTAAGGAAGACCACGCCGAATTCAAGAAGTCGGTCGAGGATGTCAACAAGGATGTCAACAAGCTCCTGTCCATCAACGGCAAACGTACCGTTACCGATTTCATGCGGGAACTGGGCGGCCTGATGTGGGAAAACTGCGGCATGGCCCGCACCAAGGAGTCCCTGGAAGTAAACCTTAAGAAGATCCCGGCCCTGCGCGAGGAATTCTGGAAGAACGTCAAGGTTACCGGCACCGGCGCCGAGTTCAACCAGCAACTGGAGAACGCCGGCCGCACCGCCGACTTCCTGGAGTTCGGCGAACTCATGTGCCGCGACGCGCTGCACCGCAACGAGTCCTGCGGCGGCCATTTCCGGTCGGAGTACCAGTACGACGACGGCGAGGCCAAGCGTGACGACGTCAATTATTGCTATGTGGGCGCCTGGGAATTCAAGGGCGTGGGCGCGGAACCCGAGCTGCACAAGGAGCCGTTGCAATTCGAGAATGTACATCTCGCCGTAAGGAGCTACAAATAATGAGCGATCACAAGTCCATGACACTGACACTGATCGTGTGGCGCCAGAAAAATGCCAGCGATCCAGGCAAATTCGAAACCTATACCGCCAAAAACATCACCGACCACCATTCCTTTCTGGAGATGCTCGACTGCGTCAACGAGGACCTGATCCTCGCGGGCAAGGAGCCGATCGTGTTTGACCATGACTGCCGTGAAGGTATCTGCGGGATGTGTTCCCAGGTTATCAATGGCGCGCCCCACGGCGGCCAGGAGCGCACCACCGTCTGCCAGCTTCACATGCGCAAGTTCAAGGACGGCGACACCATCTACATTGAACCCTGGAGGGCGCGCGCCTTCCCGATCGTCAAGGACCTGGTCGTTGACCGCACGGCCCTGGATACGATCATCCAGGCCGGCGGCTATACCTCCTGCCACACCGGCGGCATTGCCGACGGCAACGCGATCCTGATCCCCAAACCGGTGGCCGACGAGGCCATGGATGCCGCCGAGTGCGTCGGCTGCGGCGCCTGCGTGGCCGGTTGCCCCAACGGTGCCGCCATGCTGTTTACCGGCGCCAAGGTTTCCCAACTGGCGCTTCTGCCGCAGGGCAAGGCAGAGGCTGCCGCTCGCGTCTCGGCCATGACCGCGGCCATGACTGAATGCGGTTTCGGAAACTGCACCAATCATTACGAGTGCCAGGCCGCCTGTCCCAAGGGAATCAACGTCAAGTTCATCGCACGCATGAACCGCGAGTTCCTCAAGGCGCAGTTCGCCTAATTCTGATATGTTTTAGGCCGTTATGTGTTACAATCGGGGCACCCTGTCGGGCGCCCCGATTTTTTTGTCGAACATGAGGTCATTCATTGGATTTCAGTTTCGTTCACCTGCGTTTTACCATTCATACCCGCGACATCACCTCTCTGGTTTCGTATCTGTACCGAAGCGGCCCGGATTTTGCCGAAGCCTTCAGGCGTCTTGTCTGCCGCAGGGCGGCCCTTGAATGTTCCAGTGGCCCCGGCTGCACTGACTGTCCCTATCGTGTTTTGTTCAGCCAGCAACTCGGCGCCGATCCGTCCGCGGTGAGGTGCCATCAAAAACCTCCGTTGCCTTTCATTTTTTCTTTTCCCGCCCGCGGCGACGCCTCAAAAAAGGCTGACGGCTTCACCTGCACGCTCGTCCTGGTGGGAAAAGCGCTCAATCATACAACGGTATTCATTAGCGCCTTTCATTCCTTGCTCGCAAAGGGACACAAGGCCGGGCAATTCGCCGAAGCTGCGGTCTCACTGGTGGAATCGCTGGATTTTCACGGTAATCCGGCAACGATTGCTTCGGGAAAGGTAGCGCCGGACATGGGAAGCCTGGTCACGCTCGACGCCCAGGGCGTTGTCGACAGCCGCTGCCGGCCAGCCGATGCCGTGGGGGTAGCCTTCATAACGCCGCTGAAGCTTGCAAAAACCGGTAGGATCATGTGCTCGTTCGATGCCGGACAGTTCGTCCGTTCGCTGATGCGCAGGGTCTCCGCCCTGGCCTACTATTATTGCGGCTACGAGATGCGGGACAATTTCCGGGAGTACGCTCATGCCGCCAACCGAATAGAACTCCTGGAAGACAATTTTTTTTACGCCGATGCCGGTCTCCGATCTGCGGCACTGTCCGGCGTCATGGGGGATGGAGTCCTGAACGGCGATTTCAACGACCTCATGCCTTTTCTTGCGTTGGGGGAGTATCTTCATCTGGGCAAGGGCGCCTCCTATGGGATGGGACAGTACCGGTTGGCTTGGTAGGCGCAACTCCAAGTGGTACAAGGTACTCCTGTGCCACCCGTTTTTTGATTCGCAACGTTGTGTGCCGCTCAGTATATTGACGTAAAAATATAATTACTGTATTTTAAAAAACCCTGGAGAAATGTGGTAAAGCAAGCTGTACATACCGTGTCGATTGACCTCGAAGACTGGTTTCACGTCTGCGGCCTCAAGCATCAACCGCAGATTCCGCCGAACGACTGGCGTATCCGGCAGGCCACGGAGGTATTGCTCGACCTGTTCGCCGGGTTCAGGGTAAAAACAACCTTTTTTGTCCTTGGCAGCGTGGCTGAGGCTGATCCGGAACTGGTGCACACTATTCACCGGCAAGGACATGAGATCGCCTCCCACGGTTATTCCCATCGCCTGGTGTACGAACTCAGCCCCGGGCAGTTCAACGAAGAATTGCACAAGACCGAGGACGCCATCATGGGGATCACCGGCAGCCGGCCGGTCGGATTTCGTGCTCCCCAGTGGTCGGTAACGGCCCATACCCCCTGGTTTGATGAAATCCTGGCGCAACGAGGCTATTTGTACGACTCCAGCCGCAACCCGCTCCCATTTGTGGGGGACCGGAACGCCGCACGCCACCCGTACCGGATACAGACGGCGCACGGCGCGTTGTGGGAGATTCCGCCCATGGTGTCACCGTCACTTGTGGGGAATCTGCCCACCGGCGGGGGATGGGGGTTTCGCCTGTTTCCGTTCGCCATGATAGTTTCAACGGTTGAGTGGTACGGACGTGCCGACCGGCCGGCAGTACTGTACCTGCACCCCCGCGATGTCGATCCCGGGGGACCGCGGCTCAAACTCCCGCTCCTGAAGCGTTTCGCATCCTACGGGACACGGCGGGATGCGCTGCCGCGGCTGCGAAGGCTTTTGGGACGCTACACGTTTACCACCTTGCGGGAACAGGTTGAATCATGGCAGTCTGCATCCTGATCCCGGCGTTCAACGCCGAAAAGACCTTGGACGCGGTTCTGCATGACTGTTCCTTCCTGGGGAATCCGCTGGTGGTGGTGGATGACGGGTCGCGGGATGCCACGGCAGGTATCGCTGCCGGCCATGGGGCGATCCTGCTACGCCATGAACGCAACCTGGGCAAGGGGAGGGCGCTGAGAACCGGTTTTGCCTGGGCTCTGGACCATGGTTTTGATACGGTCGTAACCCTTGATGCCGACGGCCAGCATGATGTATCCTCGGTTCCTCGGGTTGTCGCTGCCGCCCGTGAGAGCGGTTTTGACATCCTGATAGCCTCCCGTTACCGCCAGTTTCAGGAGATGGGCGGTTTGCGCAAGGTTTGGAACCGTTTCGGCGTCTGGTGCATTCGGCAGCGGACCGGGTTTGAAATCAGCGATAGCCAGTCCGGATTCCGTTGCTATTCCGGCCATCTGCTCCGCTCGGTCACGCTCGATGCCGAAGGCTATAACCTGGAGATGGAGATTCTCTTGAAGGCCTGGCGCAACGGATTTTCAATCGGCTCACTGCCGGTGCCGGCGCGGGTGGCCGATGGCCGGGCCACAAGCCATTTTCGGCCGGTGCGGGATACCTGGAACATCTGCATGACGTTCCTGCGCTACATGTGACTGATTTCCGTCTGGAAAGGGTCCTTTTTCGCCCATGCGGCGTCAATCTTCGGGCTTGCTTGTGCGGCGTACCGGTTTCCTGCGCTACATGTGGTGAGGATGAACGCGACATAGATATTCGGGCTCTTGGGCTCGTGGAGTGAAATGCATGATTCAGACGTTAAAGAATTACACCAGGGAGAAAGCACTCTCGTATCTTTTGGCGATGGCGACGAATTCATCGGATGAGACACTGATCAAGATGACCCACCTGATGGAACTGATCCCCAAGAAGGTTTACTACAAGGACCGTATCCGCTGGATTCGCGGCCTGATCCGCGATAAACACCCAAGCATTGAGTTTCCTCGCCGCATCTTGCGCGACCTGCACCCCAACCAGCGGGACAAGTGGATCAGCAATCTGGCCATAAACCACCTGCTGAACGGCACCAACAAACGCAAGGAATGGGCTGACAGGAACGGTTTCTATCCCCCCTCAACCGTGGTGATCAGCCCGACCATGCGCTGCAACCTCTCCTGTTACGGCTGCTATGCCGGCGATTACAAGAAATCCCTGGAGCTGTCCCTGGACGAACTTGACTCGGTGCTGAACCAGCTCAAGGAAATGGGCATCTATTTTGCCGTAATCTCCGGCGGCGAGCCGTTCTACATGGAGGGGATCTTCGAGATTTTCCGAAAGCACGGCGACATGGCCTTTCTGGTCTTTACCCACGGCGGCCTGATCGACGAACAGATGGTGGAACGGTTGACCGAAGTGGGCAACGTCATGCCTGCCTTCTCTCTGGAGGGGTACGAACAGGAAACCGACGAACGGCGCGGAGCCGGCCATTTCAACAAGGTCATGCACGCCATGGACCTGCTGCGCGAAGGGGGGCTCTCATTTTGCGGTTCATTCACCCATTCCCGCAAGAACACCGATATCATCATCAATCCCCGCTACATCGACATGCTCCTTGCCAAGGGGGTTTTTGCCATGTGGCTGTTCTCTTATGTGCCGGTGGGACGCAAACCTGATCCGGAGTTGATGCCGACCCCGGAACAGCGCGACCGCCTGCGCCGCACGGTGATCGGCTACCGGGCCACCAAGCCGATGCTGTTCGTCGATTTCTGGAATGATGGGCCGATGATTTCGGGCTGCCTGGCCGGAGGGAGAAAATACTTCCACATCAACGCCAACGGCGACATCGAACCATGCGTCTTCTGCCACTTTGCCGTGGATAATATCCGCCGCACGTCATTGCGCGATGCGCTGGCGTCGCCGCTGTTCCAGAAAATCCGCCAAAGACAGGGAGAACACGATAACCTTCTGCGTCCCTGCATGCTGATCGACCACCCCGACGCAGGCCGGGAACTGTTCGCCTCTGAAGGGGCCTACGCCACCCACGAGGGGGCCGACGAGATCTTTACCGGCCTGGCGGACAGCATGGATGATTATGCCAGCCGGTACGGCGAGATAGCCGATGAGGCCTGGGATGCGGAATTCAAGGACCATCCGATCAAAACGGGCAGGGTGTCGCGCACTTAGAACGAAGTAACACCAAATTTTTCTGAAATTCCCTCCCCCCAGCGGGAGGAGGGAATTATATGCGTTACATAACGTGTTCCAAGGCATTAGATGGCACTCTACAGCGGAATCAACCTGTTCCTCATCGACCTGTTCACCATGCTGGTGCCGCGCCGGCTGTTTCCTCCTGCCGCCTTTGCCTGGGGGATGCTTTTCTACCTCCTGCTGGGGGAGAAGCGCCGAGGTTTCCGTGCAAACCTGCGAACCGTGACCGGTCGCGGCAATGTGGAGCTGCTGGTTATTTCGGGATACTACAAGTATGCCCGCAACTGGTGTGATGTGATGCTGATGATGCGGCTGACCGGCCCCAGGTTGCAGACCCTTATCGGCCGGCGCAGCACCCAGGGGCCGTTGGATGACGCCCTGGCCGCGGGAACCGGCGCAATCCTGGTGTCGCCGCATCTGGGCAACTGGGAGCTGGGCGGACTCGGGCTGGCAGACCTGGGATACAAGCTTAACGTGCTCACCTTCCGGGAGCCGGACGAAAAGGTCAACGAGCTGCGGGAAAAGGTGCGCGGCAAGCGCGGTATCGGCTTCATCTATGTCGATCGCGACGATACCTCGCCGCTGGCGATCATCGAGGCGGTCAATGCCCTGCGGCGCAATGAGGTACTCTGCCTGCTGGGCGAGCGCGACGGTTCTTCCCATACCCTCGCCATCGACTTTTTCGGTAAGCCGACCCCTTTTCCGGTCGGTGCCGCCTATCTTTCCCTGGCCAGCGGGGCGCCGGTCATCCCGGTCTTTGTACCGCTTGAAGGGGGCGCCTATGCCACGTTGATGGATGCGCCGATCTATTTCAAGGGTGGCCACGGGGAACATGGCCGGGCGATCCGCAGCGGCATGGAGCGGCTGGCCGCGGTATTTGAGCGCTATATCAGGGAGTATCCTGACCAGTGGTACAATTTCTTCGATTTTTGGGGCGGGGACCAATCTTCCTCTGAGACGCGAAGACGTAGAGAAGGGCAATGACAAGAAAGCAGAGACGAAGTAGGTAATGTCCGGTCAGGTTTTTACGCCAGATCAAAACCTCCCTCATCCGCCCCTTCGGGGCACCTTCTCCTTTAGGCCCTTTGGGTCCATTGGGAGAAGGGATATTAATCATTCCCTCTCCCAGCGGGAGAGGGTGGCCGAAGGCCGGGTGAGAGGATAAGGCAGGGTTTTAGCTCTATTGCAAAAACTAAACCGGACAATGCAGAAAAGAAGTAATTTATTGGTGAGAGGAACTGTAAATGAGTGAAGAGTTGATCCCGAAGGTGAAGCAGATGATCATCGAAAGCCTGCGTATCGAAGGCATGTCCCCCGATGAGATCGAAACCGACGCACCTCTGTTCGGCGAAGGACTGGGGCTTGACTCCATAGATGCCCTGCAACTGGTGGTGGCTATGGAAAAGGATTTCGGCGTCGTGGTGCCCGATGCTGCCACCGGCACGAAGGTATTTGCCTCGGTGCGCAGCATGGCTGAGTACATTGCGGAACACACTAAATGAAAGTGCTGTTCGTCTCGCCCGGCTGGGAGAAGGGACGTCTGTGGGGGGAACTGGCCTTCAAGTTTCCCACCCTGTCCCTGGCGTCGATTGCCGCCGTTACCCCCCCGGAATGGGATGTCGCCTTTGTTGACGACAATTTTGAAACCATCGACTATTCCTGCCATGCAAACATCGTCGCCCTGACCGCCATGACCCCCCAGGCGCCCCGCGCCTACGAGATAGCCGATGAATTCCGCCGCCGGGGAAAGACAGTGGTCATGGGAGGCTTCCATGCCAGCAATCTGCCGGACGAAGCGCTTTGCCACGCGGATGCCGTGGTGGTGGGGGAAGGAGAGCTGGCCTGGCCGCAACTTTTGTCCGACTATCGTCAGGCGAGCCTCAAGCGCCTCTATCAGGCCGGCTCGCAGATGGAGATGGGGGACATCCCTCGTGCCCGCCGCGAGATATTCACGGGCAAGCGGTATCTGCTCACCAATACCATCCAGACAACCCGCGGCTGTCCCTTTGACTGCGAATTCTGCTCGGTGACCGCTTTCTACGGCCGAAAATACCGAAAAAGGCCGGTGGCTAACATCCTGAAGGAGCTTGAGCAACTCCGCACAACCAACTCGTTCCTCTTTTTTGTGGACGACAACATTGTCGCTGACAGAAAGTATGCCCTGGAACTGTTTGCCGGCATGAAGAGTATGGATTTTAAATGGCTCTCCCATTCGCCCATTGATTTTGCCGCAGACCGGGAATTGATGAAAGCGGCAGGGGAATCGGGCTGCGTAGGGATGTTCGTGGGATTCGAATCCCTGAACCAGGCGTCCCTGTCGGCCATGGGCAAGGTCACCAACCGGGCCCGTTCCTATCTGGAGGACTCACGGGCCTTTCGCGACAACGGCATCGGCATTCTGGGCTCGTTTGTCATGGGGTATGACGGCGATACCCCCGACATCTTCGAACAAACACTGCGCTTCTGCGAAGAAGCCCGCCTGGAGGCGGCCATCTTCCCTATTCTGACACCCTATCCCGGAACCAGTGTCCGCCGCCGTCTCGAGGCAGAGGGACGCATCTTCTCCAACAACTGGCGCGACTACGACATGGAACATGTCACGTTCCGGCCGCTCGGCATGAGCGCCGAACAGCTCCAGCAGGGGTATGAGCAACTCTGCAGCTCGTTCTACTCCTTTCGCTCCATGTATCGTCGCCTCTTCAAACTGCACCGTTCGGTGCAGGTCTTCGGACCGATGAATTTCGGTTTCCGCGCGGCCCTGGGACGCAGGATGGTGTCGGCATGACGAAGAGCTTGTTGTCACGCCGCCTGAAAGCGATACCATTGTGACGGCCGGGCGCCCGAGACTGCTGCTGGTCTATCCCTCCACCCACAAGCTGGGCTGGGTGCGCCGTTTTCAACTCCCTTCGCTCTCCCTGAAGCAGGTTGCCGCGGCAACGCCGCCCGGATGGGAGGTGCTGCTGGCCGATGAGGTTCATGAAGACATCCCCTTTGACGGCAGCTTCGACCTGGTGGGCATCACGGTCATGACCCATCAGGCGACACGGGCCTATCAGATCGCCGACCGCTTCAGGCAACGGGGCATCCCAGTGGTTCTGGGCGGCATCCATCCAACGGTGCTTCCCGATGAGGCGATACAGCATGCGGACGCGGTTGTGATCGGCGAGGCAGAGCCGGTCTGGGCCCAGCTACTAAGCGACCTGCAAGCAGGGGACATGGCGCCGTTTTACCGCTGTGTCCCCCAGGGTGATCGCCTGGAGATACCCTGGTCGCGGCGCGACTTTCTTGCGGGCCGCAACTACCTTACCACCCAGACCCTCCAGGCCAGCCGCGGCTGCCCCTACGACTGCCCGTTCTGCACGGTCACCCCCTATTTCGGACGCACCTTCCGCTATCGCGATCCCGACGACATCCTGGCGGAATTGCGCTCTTTCGACCGCAAGCTGACGATATTTCTCGACGATAATATCCTGGGCGACCCGGAACGTGCCAAGCCGATCCTGCGCGGCATGGCCGATCTGGGGCTGCGCTGGGGCGGGCAGGCCAATCTCCGGTTTGCCGAAGATCTCGAGATGGTGAGCCTGTTGGCAAAGTCCGGCTGCATCGGCATCTTTGTCGGCATCGAATCGGTGGCAGGCCCCCAGGCCAACCATCCCAAGACCGGCAGCAAAACCAGCCAGGCCGACTTGATCAAGCGAGTCCGGGATACCGGTATCGTGCTGGAGGCCTCGATGATCTTCGGCTTCGATGACCACGATGAAAGTGTTTTCGAAACCACGATCAGATATCTGGAGGAGTGTGCACCCAGCATTCCGACCTTTCACATCCTGACCCCCTATCCCGGCACGGCGCTGTTCGAACAGTTCGACCGGGAAGGGCGCATGCTCCACAAGGAGTGGCAGCACTATGACCATAACCAGGTGGTCTTCCGCCCCAGGCTGATGACGCCGGAGAGGCTGTACCAGGGGTGGCGGGCTGCGCGCCGGGAAGTCTACCGCTGGCCGTCGATCATCACGCGGGTTATGCAGGGGAACGGCAGGTTCGTGAACCTGGCTTACAATGTCCTGCGCCGGGGCGGTGTCTATGGGGACGAGGAGAGCAAATGAACTGTTTCATGTTCCCCGGACAACCCCTGATCCACGACGCAACGCTTCCCTGCGACGCCGATTTTGCTGAGCTCGCTGCCCTGACCCGCACCCATACCGGCCTGGACCTGTCCGCATTCACCTGGGCAGGCGAGGAGCACTCGGAGCAGGTGGCGCTGCAGGTCTACGGGGTGGCCGTGAGTCTCTACCGCCACCGCTGCCTGCGGGCGGAAGGAATGAAACCGGCCGTGGCGGCCGAGCACAGCATGGGGGTCTACGCCGCCCTGGCGGCCTGCGGCTCGATCGGCGAAGAGGAGGCGCTGGAGATCGCCTTTCGGGTCGGCGTCTGCATGGAACGCCGTTTCCAGGGGCGGGACTATGCCCTGGGTTGCCTGGTCGGGCTCGTAGCGGAGAAGCTGGCGGTGCTGGCCGCCGAAGGCGCGGTTTTCCTTGCCAACCACAACACCTCGCACCATTTTCTGCTGGCCGGCGGACGCCTCGAAATGGAGGCGACCCTTGGCCGGGCGCTCGCATCAGGAGCCTTTTCAGCCAAGATATTTCCCTGCGACGCTCCGCTGCATACCCCGCTCCTGGCCGAGGCGGAAGGGGAACTGGCGGCCGTCTTCCGCGACTATCGCTACCGCGAGCCTGCCATCCCGCTTATGAACCACATTGACCAGGAATTCCTCACCGCTGCCGAGATCCCCGCCTTTCTGATGCGCGAGTTGACTGAAACGGTTCACTGGGAGGCGACCTATCGCGCCCTGAAGAGGTTCGGCGCCACCCGTTTCACGGAGGCAGGGGCAGGGGATTCGCTCAGGAAATACAACCGCTGGATCGAGAGCAGACCATGAACTGTCACGAAACCGCCATAACCGTGCGTTTCAACGAGGTGGACGCCTATCAGGTTGCTTGGCACGGGCACTACGTTGCCTGGATGGAAATCGGCCGCAGCGAACTGGCCGGCAGATTCGGGCTGGATGCTTTCCAGTTAGGGGCTCTCGGCTACCTGGGGCCGGTGGTTTCCCTGGAACTGAAATACCTGCGTCCGGCCCGCTACAACGACGTGCTGACCGTGCGCACCACCCTGACGCCCAGCGAAACGGCCACCCTGGTCTTCAAAAGCGACATTCTCGGCCCTGATGGTGCAAGGTTGGCCACCGGCCAGACCTGCCACGCACTGACCGACCTGGAGGGCGTTCTGCAATTCCGGATGCCGCCGGCGGTCGCCGAACGCGTTGAGCGCATGAAGGCCTGGCTGGAGGCGGCATGAAGATACTTCTGGTTTCGGCCAACCGCGAACATTCACCCTATCCGGTGTTCCCCATTGGTCTCTCGTACCTGGCCGGGTCCCTGGCCGCTGCCGGGCATGAACTTTCCGTGCTCGATCTCTGTTTCGAACAGGAGCCGGAAACCGCTATTACGGAACGGCTCGCCTCGTTCACGCCGGACCTGGCGGCAGTTTCCCTGCGCAACATCGACAACGTCACCTGGCCCGGCTGCCGTTCCTATCTGGCCGGGGTAAGGGATGTGGTCTCAATCTGTCGCGGCCTGGCCCGCGTCGTGGTGGGCGGTTCCGGTTTTTCCCTGATGCCCCGTGAGATCATGGCCTATCTGGATGCGGATTACGGTGTGATTGGCGAGGGAGAGGAGGTGCTGCCCCGGCTGGTGGAAATGGTCGGGCAGGGGGCATGTCCATCCGCCCTTCCGGGGGTGCTGGTGCGTGGCGTTGATAGATTCCAGCCGCCGCTGCCGGTGGAGCGTATAGCCTCGCCCGAGCGGAGCCTGTTCGACGTGGCGCGCTACCAACGCCAGGGTGGCATGGCTAATGTCCAGACCAAACGCGGTTGTCCCTTTGCCTGCGTCTACTGCACCTACCCCCTGCTGGAGGGGCGCAGGATGCGGTTGCGGCCGATCAGTACAATCATTGCCGAAATACGCGCCCTGGTGGAGGGGTACGGCGTCAGCTACGTCTACTTTGTGGACGACATCTTCAACTATCCGACCGACTTTGCCGAACAACTCTGCCGGGCCATGGCCGCCGAGCAACTGGCGATCAACTGGTCGGCCTTCATCAATCCCGCCTTCATGCCGCCCGGTCTCCTGGATGTCATGCTGGCCGCGGGTTGCGACGCCGTTGAGTACGGAACCGAATCCGGCTCGCCGCTCATGCTCAGGAACCTGGGCAAGGCATTCACGGTCGCCGATGCCCGCGAGGGCTCGCGCCTGTGCCGCGAACGGCAGGTGGATTTCGCCCATTACATCCTCTTCGGCGGGCCGGGCGAGACGCGGGAAACCATCCTGGAAAGCTTTAACCTGATGGACGAGTTGGAGCCGACCGCTGTCATCGCCATGACCGGCATCCGCATCTTCCCCGGCACCCCGCTGCACCGGACCGCTCTGGAAGAAGGGGTCATCGATAGCACAACCGACCTGTTGGAGCCGACCTTCTACATCTCGCCCGCGGTCAGGGATGAGATGGCCGGACTGGTTACCTCCGAGGCGATCAAGCGCAGGAACTGGGTCGTGCCCGGCCTGGAAGTGAACATCAGCGACGCCATGCTGGCGGCCCTGCGCACGTTCCCGGTCAAGGGGCCGCTCTGGAAGCTGATGAAGCGCCTGGGCAGAAGCCGCATCAAGCCGATGTGACACCATCGTGCCGCCCATGATTCCACTCTCTGGAAGATCACATGAATTCATCAATAATTGCTAAAATCATCTCATTTGTGTTCGTAGTCTCGGTACTGTTTGCCGGGGACTGCACCGCAACAAATGATCCCCTTCCGGTCACACCGGTTCAGAACGTCGATCTGACACGCTATATGGGTCTCTGGTATGAAATTGCGCGTTTTGATCATTTTTTTCAGGAAGGATGCCGTGGAAGCACCGCCTCATATACGTTATCACCGACCGGAGAGGTTGAAATAAGCAACCGTTGCATAAAAGAAAAAGACAATAGTCTGCGGGAAGCGAAGGGTCATGCGTGGTCGGTTGATCCCAAAGGCAACGCCCGCTTGAAGGTAAGCTTTTTCTGGCCATTTCGAACAGACTACTGGATCATTGATCTTGGCAGGGAATATGAGTACGCTGTGGTTGGTTCTCCAAATCGAAAATATCTCTGGATCATGGCACGCAAACCAGTGATGGAGAAGGATGTTTATAAGCATATTCTTGAATTGGTTGCACAACAGGGATTTGATGTCGGGAAGTTGGTTCGGAAACCTTGACGGCTAGGAAAATTCCGAGGGCCAAAATTTAAGGCATAATAACAATTAAATTATCTTCAACCTATATGACACAGCGAGGACTCACTGTGCCCTCAAAGATGATGATCTATCAAATCAAGATTACCTTTCTCAGCTTTCCTACGCTTTTGATTACAATAACCTCTTAAAGGGTATTCTTCACCCAAATTTTAAAATAAATCTGCCCGTAATTTTTCTGCATTTTCTTTGCTGCCAAGTCTTCTTTCGTTGGTTTATGTGTCAGCGGTTGATTCCATCACCTTCCAGCAGGGTGTTGACATAGTGCAATCGTTGCACTATTATCTGGGTATGCCATTAATACAGCGGTTTCTTAAGTGTGCAATCTATATCAATGCCAGAGACCATAACCCGCCACACTTCCATATCAGGATGAATGATGGGCGGGAAGAATGGGTTGATATAGTAACGCTGGAAATACTACAAGGGAGTGTGCCACGCAGGGAAATCAAAGACGCACTTGAGTGGGCGTCGAACAACAGGGCATTGCTGCTGGCTAAGTTCAAGGAGTACAACCAATGAATAAACGGTTCAGAATCAAGTCCGTGGAAGTTACTGAGCCATGCCGGTTATCGGTAACATTTGGCGATGATGTAATAATGGATATTGACATGTCCACCATCATGGCACAAAACAATTTCCTGTCGCAATTGTGCGATGCCACGCTGTTCTGTAAGGCAAGGGTAGGTGAACACGGGCTCGAAGTCGTCTGGAATGATGAGATAAGCATTGCAGGAGACAATCTCAGGGCGGAGGGGGTAGAGCAGGCCGGGGGAATTTCGCACGAGCATATCTGGGAATGGATGCACCGAAACGGTTTAACGCTTGATAGCGCGTCAGAGGCTCTTGGAATCAGTCGTCGCATGCTGGTTTACTATCGCAACGGGGAGAAACCGATACCAAAGAACATTTGGTTGGCTTGCCTCGGGTGGGAACATATCAAGGGTGCGCACAAAGGGTTAATGAAGCAGGCAGCGTAGCTCATTTGGATGTGCATGAAAATCTTGATGCAGTGAGCGAGAGAATATTAGAGGAGTTACAGGCGACCAACCCCGGCCCTTTAGGCCTTTAGGCCCTCTGGGTCCCAGATGGTCCTCCTAAACTAGGAGGGGAGGAAGAGCGCCCCAGGATCATCTCGGTACGCCGCTCAAGAAGCGAGGAGGTCGATTTATATGAAGGCTGAAGAGTTTGATAAAAAATTCGACGACAACGAGGATATTTCCGCCTATCTGGACGTTTCCAAGGCCCATCGGTCCGGCCAGGAGCAAAAGAGGGTAAATGTGGATTTTCCGCTGTGGATGATCCACCAACTGGACAAGGAGGCGAAGCGCCTGGGGGTACCCCGGCAGTCCGTCATCAAGGTCTGGGTGGCCGAACGACTCAGGAAAGCTGCCTGATTCCACCGGGGATTCTGAGAAGGAGCTCAACCGGACGTGCGGAAAAACTGCGCGCCGGTTAGCGATGGAACCGCCATCGCCAATAAAAAAATAAGGAGCCGACATGAATAACTGCCTGATTTTAGTTGACCTTCAAAATGATTATTTTCCCGGCGGCAACATGGAACTTGTCGGTATCAATGAAGCTGCAACAAATGCGCAAATTCTTTTGCATGAATTCAGAAAGACAAAATCATCCATCATTCATATACAGCACATCTCAGCTCGCCCAGGCTCGACATTTTTCCTGCCTGATACCGATGGAGCGGCAATCAATCAAATGGTTGCTCCTCAAGAAGACGAACCAGTCGTCATAAAAAACTTTCCAAACAGCTTTCGCAGCACAGCTTTGTTGGAACTGCTGAAAGAAAAAGAAATCGACGATCTGGTTATCTGCGGCGCAATGAGCCACATGTGCATTGACGCAACCACGCGCGCCGCGTTTGATTTGGGTTTCAACTGCATCGTTGCCGAAGATGCCTGTGCCACAAGAGATTTGAATTTCAGGGGCAAAATCATAAAGGCATCAGAGGTTCACGCATCCTTTATGGCGGCATTATCCGCCCCATACGCCGCGGTGATTTCAACAAAGGAATTTATCGATGGCACGGCGTCAACATCGCGTTGATTCTGCCGGGAGATGAGGGGAAATGGGGTGATTGAACTGATCGACTCCGGTTTGACATGATGACAAATCTCAACCCGACTCCTGCCGTCGCTCCGGAACCGGCGCATCGATCCGCCCTGCGTGTGCTTGCAGGAGGAATACTCGGCATGATGGTGGCCATGGGGATCGGCCGTTTTGCCTTTACGCCGATTCTGCCCCTGATGGAGCGCGACCTGGGGATCAACCATGGCCTGGCCGGCGGCCTGGCGTCCCTCAACTATGTGGGCTATCTGGCCGGCGCGCTGCTTTGTGCCGTCTGGCCCGGGCTGTTGCGAAACGCCTTCGTCAACCTGGGCGCGCTGATGGCGAGTATTGCAACCACCCTGTTGATGGGATTTACCCAATCGCCGATGTGGTGGGGTGCCCTGCGCCTGGTGGCCGGCAGCGCCAGCGCGCTCCTGTTTGTGGTGATTGCCATCGAGGTGCGTGAAATCCTGGTGCGCAGTGGTCGCGGTCGCTGGAGCAGCGCGCTGTATGCCGGGATTGGCCTGGGGATTGCGTTGAGTGGCGCCGTTGTGCCTGCCTTGGACCGCTTTGGGGGCTGGAGTGCTGCCTGGTTGGGGATGGGAGCGCTTTCCGCCTTGTTGGCCCTGACCGGCATCATTGTTGCCGGCAAGCGCCGGAGTGCGATTTTTGTTCCGGACGTGCCGGAAACAGCCAGGGGCAGCCTTGTTGGCATCGTCAGATTGTCGGGCGCCTATTTTCTGGAAGGGATGGGGTATATTGTCAGCGCCACTTTTCTGGTGACCATGATCGCCCATACGCCGGGGCTGGCCGGGTTTGCCTCCTGGAGTTGGGTTGCGGTGGGTTTGGCCGCGGCTCCTTCCACCATCCTGTGGCAACTGGCGGCGATCAGGCTCGGCGTGCGGCAGGCATTGACCCTGGCCTATCTGCTCCAGGCCTGCGGCATCCTGTTGAGCATCAATGCCGCAACCCCCCTCCATGCCGGTCTGGCAGCCGCCCTGTTCGGAGGCACCTTTCTCGGGATCGTCGCCCTGGTGATGGCCGAGGGAGGGCGGCGTTGCGGCACGGAAGGGCGCCGTGCGACCGCGGTCCTGACCGTTTGCTTCGGGGCGGGTCAGGTTATGGGGCCGCCGCTCGCCGGATTTCTGGCTGATCGGCAAGGAGGGTTCACGATGTCGCTCTTGCTTGCCGCCGCTGTTGTGGCTGTCGGCGGCGCACTGGTGGCAACGGACAGCCGTTTCTCGGCCGGATCCGCACCGGATAAAACCTGAAAAAGGAGAACAAGATGCCCTACGTAAACATCAGGATCACCCGTGAAGGAGCGACGACCGAGCAAAAGGCGGCCCTGATCAAGGGAGCCACTCAACTGCTGGTGGATGTGCTGGGCAAGAATCCCGCAACCACGGTAGTGGTGATCGACGAGGTGGATACCGACAACTGGGGAGTCGGCGGCGAATCGATTACGGTACGGCGCAAGGCGGGAAAGTAGTCCAACCCTGCGCGAAGATAAGTGCGCTCAAACAACATATGGAGACGGAACATGGAACAGAGAAGATTGGGTACGCAGGGACTGATTGTCTCGGCCCAGGGGCTGGGCTGCATGGGGATGTCGGATTTTTACGGCCAAAGGGACGAGGCTGAAGCCGTCGCCACCATCCACCGCGCCCTGGATTTGGGCGTCAACCTGCTGGATACTTCCGACATGTATGGCCCATTCACCAACGAAGAGTTGGTGGGCAGGGCGATCAAGGGAAAACGCAACGATGTGGTCGTGGCGACGAAATTCGGTATTGTCCGCACCAGCGACCCGAACTATCGGGGCATATGCGGCCGTCCCGACTATGTGCGCTCGGCCTGTGACGCCTCCCTGAAGCGGTTGGGGGTTGACCATATCGACCTTTACTACCAGCACCGGGTGGACCCCGAAGTGCCGATAGAGGATACTGTAGGCGCCATGGCCGATCTGGTCGCGGCCGGCAAGGTCCGTTTCCTCGGTCTGTCCGAAGCCGGCACGGCGACCATTCGCCGCGCCCATGCCGTGCACCCCATCAGTGCGCTGCAAAGTGAATACTCGCTCTGGAGCCGCGACCCGGAGGACGAGGTGTTGCCGGCCCTGCGGGAGTCAGGGATCGGCCTTGTAGCTTACAGCCCGCTGGGACGCGGTTTCCTGACCGGACAGATCACCCGTTTCGAGGATTTCGATGCCGACGACTACCGCCGCCTGTCCCCCCGATTCCAGGGTGATAACTTTGCCAGGAACCTGCATCTGGTGGAGCGTATCAAGGCCATAGCCGAACGAAAGGGCGTAACGGCCGGCCAACTGGCCCTGGCCTGGGTAATGGCCCGGGGAAACGACATCGTACCGATACCGGGGACCAAGCGCAGGAAGTATCTGGAAGAGAATGTGGCCGCAGCAGCAGTGGCGATCAGCACAGCCGAAATGGCCGAGATCGACAGGGCGCTCCCCAAGGGCGCGGCAGCCGGGGAACGCTATCCGGCCGCCATGATGGCGATCCTCAACCGGTAGGCCCAGGCAATCCATACCTGCAAGGAGTTGGTGACATGCACCATGAACTGCGCCGCAAAGAACGCGCCCTCACGGAACCGGAGGCGATGGAGATCCTGGAACGGGGTGAATACGGAATCCTCTCGACCCGTGACCCCGATGGCCGGCCGTACGGCATTCCCCTCAGTTACTGCCTCGACAACGGGGCCATCTACATCCACTGCGCCGTGGAAGGGCACAATCTGAACAATATTGGCGCCGACAGCAGGGTGTCGTTCTGCGTGATCGGTACAACCGAGGTTCTGCCCGACAAGTTTGCCACCAGGTATGAGAGCGTCGTTATCTCCGGCAGGGCGACGGAGGCCTTTGCCGAGGAGAAACAACAGGCTTTGGAAGGGTTCCTGGCCAAATATTCCGCGCAGTTCCGCAAGTCGGGGTTGGAATACATAGAGGCTAAGCGGGAACGGACCAGGGTCTTCAAGATCGGCATCGAGGATATGTGCGGCAAGGCGCGAAGATGATGCTTTCAGGCCGGCGACCCCGCATCCATGCTCGCGAATAGAAGCAGCACGGATGCGGAATCCGCCACGGTATCCCCATGATTATCAGACGTGTCCGTCCCGTTGCCGGTAGGCTATCAGGTCGGCTACGGTAACCACCGGTAGTCTGTGCCGCTTTGCAAAGGAAACGATTTCCGGCATGCGGGCCATGGTGCCGTCCTCATTGGTTAACTCGCACAGAACGCCGCACGGCTTGAGCCCTGCCAGTCGCATCAGGTCAACCGTTGCCTCGGTGTGTCCCCCACGTTCAAGCACGCCGCCGGGACGCGCCCGCAAGGGGAAAACATGGCCGGGGTTTCGCAAATCCGAGGGCCGCGCCTGGTCGGCTATGGCGGCCTGGATGGTGGTCACCCGGTCCTTGGCGGAAACTCCGGTGGTCACACCCTCCGCAGCCTCGATAGTGACAGTGAAGGCTGTTTGATAGCGGCTTGAATTCTCCGCCACCATCATCGGCAGGTTGAGGGATGCCACCTTTTCGGACGTCAGGCAGAGACACACAATTCCGCTGCACTCCCGGATCATGAGAGCCATCTGGGCCGGGGTCAGGGACTCGGCGGAAAAGATGAGATCCCCTTCGTTTTCCCGTTCTTCATCATCGGTGACCAATACGCCGCCACCAGTCCGTAATGCGGCCAGTGCGTTTTCAACACGTTCAAGGGGGGTACCAAAAGAGACCAGCAGTTCCTGAGACATGATTCAACTCCTTCAATAGGGGGAATTGGTCTCAGGGCGGCAGGACGGCAGGCGAAACATACCCGCGCACGCGAGGGTGCGCTGGATGGCGTTGGTTGCCATGGAGGTGGGTCGCTGCCTTATCCTCTTTCATCCGGACTGTAACCGTCGGCTCTGGCATCTCACCAAATCTGCTGACCCTCCTCCCCGCAGGAAAGAGGCGCTCGCGGGCTCCCCGGAAAAACCGGGATACCGCCGGTGGGGAATTTCACCCCGCCCCGAGAATAAGTGTAATCATACTAAAGGCATACTGGTCGAGTTGTCAAGAGACATCTTTAGGAATAAATCCGCCGCAGGCGTCTGCATGACCTGTCCGGCAGCATGGTTTGATTACGGCAGTTGACGTGTCGATGCCATCAGCTCTGGACATACTCCGGCGAAAACGTTAAAGTAATAATCTGATATTCAGCCCTTTCCGGAGTTTCGATGGAATTCAATGATCATATCGTGGTGGTAACCGGCGGCACGCGGGGCATAGGCCGGGCCATTTCGCTTTTGTTCGCCCGACAGGGGGCGTGCGTCTTTGCCGCCTATGTGAGCAACGACCAGGCGGCCGCGGCGCTGGTCGCGGAGGCACAGGAACTGGCCGGTTCGATCAGCGTGATCAAGGCCGATGTGGGGACGGCCACGGGAGCCCAGGCGCTGATCGACACGGCTTCGCGCGCGAGCGGCCATATCGACGTGCTGGTCAACAATGCCGGCATCGTCCGCGACGGCTGGCTGGCCATGATGGCGGAGGAGGACTGGGATGCGGTCATCCGCACCAATCTGTATCCCTTGTTCCATTGCTGCAAGTGGGGGGTGCGCAAGATGATGGCCCGCCGTAGCGGCAGCATCGTCACCGTGTCCTCCATTTCCGCCCTGACCGGCACGGCGGGACAGACCAATTATGCGGCCTCGAAGGGTGCCGCCATCAGTTTCACCAAATCCCTGGCCCGTGAGGTGGGAGCGATGGGCATCCGCGTCAATGCGATCGTGGCCGGGCTGATTGCCACCGATATGACCGCCGGGCTGAAGCAGGATGTGGTGGACGGGATCGTCAAGGGTTCGGCCCTCGGCAGGATCGGCACCCCGGAAGAGGTGGCCGAGGCGGTTGTCTTCCTGGCCTCCCGGCGTGCCTCCTACATTACAGGCCAGGCCTTGGTCGTCGATGGCGGCACGGTTTAGTGTCTTGGAAACGAATTATTCCAGAAAAGTTCCTCTGGGGCCTAAAGGGAAATGCTGAGAGAGGGAATCTACCACCCCCTGCCCCCCTCCTAATCCATGAGGGGGAAGAACTGGGCTTTTTTCCTCCCCTCCTAGTTTAGGAGGACCCTCTGGGGCCTAAAGGGCTGGGGGTGGTAGCCATCCTCAACAGCCCCCTCCCTAACCCTCCCCCGCTGGGGGAGGGAACTATATTCGTAACTTCAAGTGTTACAAGGCTCTAGAAATTTTTTAAAGTTCTACTTCCTGTTTTAATGTATAACAATATAATTTTAGGTGTTAAATGGTGAATAGTCGCGTCGTCATAACCGGTCTGGGGGTCTTCTGCGGGGCCGGGAAAAACGTGGCCCAATTCAGTGAGGCCCTGCTGAACGGCAAAAGCGGCATTGCGCCCCTGGACCTGTTCGACGTTTCGGCCTTTCCCTCCCGTATCGGCTGCCAGGTCAAAGGTTACGACCCGCTGGATCATTTCGATCGCATAACGGCGCGAAAACTCTCCCGCGCCGACCAGTTCGGCCTGATCGCCGCCGCTGACGCCCTGGCGGACAGCGGCGTGGCCGGTCATTATTCGCCCTTTGACATGGGGGTTTCCATGGGGGGCGGTGCGGCCGGCATGTTCCAATCCGAGCAGTGGCTGAAATCGCTCCGGTCCGGAGTGAATGCTCCGCCGGTGTTGCTGCGCGGTGTGCTTCCCGACAAGACCGCCACCGAGATCGCACGGGCCTGTAACCTTGCCGGCTATCAGGGCACGGTCACCACTGCCTGTTCGTCGTCGGCAACCGCCATAGGCTGGGGCGCCGAACTGGTTGCCACCGGCCGGCAACGGGCAGTGGTTGCCGGTGGCTCCGATACCCTTTCGTTTTTGACCTTTGGCGGCTTCAACTCGTTGAAGGTGGTCGATCCCGAGCCCTGTTCCCCTTTCAGCCGGGGGCGCATGGGGATCTCCCTGGGGGAGGGGGCTGCCTTCCTGGTGCTGGAGAGTGAAGAGGACGCCCAGGCACGGGGAGCCAGGATATACGGGACCGTGCTCGGCTATGCCCTGACTGGCGAGGCATTTCACATGACCGCGCCGGAGCCGACCGGCGCCATGGCGGCACGGGTCATGGGGAACGCCATTGCCGCAGCCGGGATCGACAGCAGCCGGGTGGGGTGGGTCAATGCCCACGGCACCGGTACGCCGCTCAATGACGTGGTGGAATCCAACGCCATGAAGCTGGTTTTCGGCGATCGGGTCGCATCGGTTCCCCTTGTCTCGACCAAGGCCATGACCGGACACTGCCTGGGCGCGGCCGGCGCCATCGAGGCCCTGGCCACGGTGATCGCCCTCAACCACCGCATCATTCCCCAAACCCTGAATTTTCGCGAACGCGACCCGGAATGTGACCTTGACTACTGCCACGAAGGGAGCCGCCCCTGCGGCGCCGGCATCGCCATGTCCAATTCATTCGCCTTTGGGGGCAATATCACATCACTGGTCCTGGGGATATGATCTATTCTTTCAGCGATATCGTCATCAGCGGCTTTTCGGCTGTTACCGCCGCAGGCAACGGAATGGAAGCGGTGCTGGAACTCCTGCGATCCGGCCGGGACGCCCTGTCGCCGGTGCCGGACGACATAGCGGGAGGCAACGGGCAGCGCTGGGGTAAGGCGCTCGGCTTCAAAGCCTCCGATTTCATGCCGCCGCTCAAGGCCCGCAAGCTTGACCGTTGCAGCCAGTTTGCCGTTGGCGCGTCAGGTCTGGCTCTTAAGGATGCCGGCATTGACCTGAAGAACATCGATCTGGAGCGGATCGGCATTGCCCTTGGGTGCGGCTTCGGCGGCGTTGCCAATTCGGCCGAGTTCCTGAGCGGCTATTTCAAGAGCGGTGTCGAGGGACTGGAGCCGGTGCTCTTCCCCAATACGGTCTCCAATGCGTCTGCCAGCAATGCCTCTATCGAACATGGGTTGAAGGGGCCTAACGTGACCCTGGTGCAACGTTTCTGCTCGGCCGAGTCGGCCTTTCTGATGGCCTGCCGTTTCATCGCCGAAGGACGGGCCGACGTCATGCTGACCGGCGGGGCCGATGACCTGATGCCGCTTATGATCACCGGCTTTGCCGCCACCGGCCAACTGCGGCGATATGCCGCCTGTTTCGGCGAGGGGAGCGGCATCCTGGTGCTGGAGAACGCGGCCCACGCCGCCCGGCGCAACGCCCCGGTCAAGGGAGCGGTTGAGACGGTCGCCGCCATCGGGCTGCTCCCGTCCGGCCATGAGCAGGAAGGGGTGGATCGTTTGTTAACCGGCGCAGGGCAATGCGATCTGCTTTCCCTTTCCGGCACCGCCGGCGATACCCCGCTTCTGATGCAGCGGATCCAGGCCCCGGCCACCATCGACACAGCCCCCATCCTGGGACGCTCACTGGCCATGGGGGGTACGGCCATGGCTACCTTGCTGGCCTCCCTGAAACCCGGCCAACAAGGATTGCACCTGGCTGCCTCTCCCGAAGGTCCCTACTATGCCATCCGCTTCACGGGAGGCGCTTCGGGAGCGTCCGCGTCTCCCGGCGAGGGCTAACCTAACAAGCTGTTGAAAAACTCAGGTTGTTCAAAAATAGTCAGATCGTCGCACCCGCAGAAATCCCTGCGGAGGCGTAGCAGCGCTACGCCGCACAAAAGGGCTTTCAAGGACGAAGGCCAAGATGGCTGTTTTTCAACAACCTTCTAAATGAAAGGGGCTTCGCATTAAGGCTGATCCCACGGCATATCTCCCCCACCGTTATCCCTTTCTGCTGCTTGACCGGGTCGTCGAACTGGAGGCCGGTGTGCGTGCGGTCGCCCTGGTGGCCGTCTCATCAGGCCGCGGATTTCCCCAGGTGCTGCTGGTGGAGTGCATCGCCCAGTTGGCAGGCATTCTCACCATCCAGGAAGAGGGGGAGGGGGGCTTTCTGGCGGCCATCGACCGGGCCGAGTTCACGGGAACGCCCCTGCCCGGCGATCTGCTCTCGGTTTCGGTCAGGGTGGTCAAGGCCTTTGGCAGGCTCTTCATGGTGGATGGGGAGGTCGCCAGCGACCGCCGCTTGCTGGCGACGGCCCGGCTTACCCTGGGAGTGGGCAGACTGTGATGTGTGTTGGACGGGATTCAGGCTTTTGCCGTGGTTTCGTTGCCTGGTGGCGGATTTTTTCTGCGCTCGGTGCGCTGCTGATGTTCATCGCGTTTGCCTTTCCCTGCCAGGCCCGCCAGATCCCTGCCGTCGAAGGGCTCGAAGCGCTTCGCAAGGTATTTAGCGGGGTCACGGACTTTACGGCCGACATCAGCCAGGAAAAGCACCTCTCACTGATGAAACGAGCCCTGACCATGAACGGTACGATGCGCTTCCGAAAGCCGGACCTGTTTTATCTTGAACTTTACGCACCCTATGCCAGCCGCATGGTCCTGCGGGACAACACCATCGAACAGGTCGTGGGTGCGGGCGGGGAGCGGAACAGGATCGTCCTTCCCCCCGAACAGGGGCTGAAACGCTGGCTTTCACGGCTGGCCGCGCCGATCACCTCCTTGCCGGAAGGCGTCGGCGTTCAGGCCGATGCGACCGGTTCGCTCTATACCGTCACCATAACGCCCCGCGCCGGGGGACAGGTCAGGGAGTTGGTTATTACCTTCCTGGAGGACGGCACGATCAGGAAGCTGATCATTGTCGAGCAAAACGGCGACCGCGCTATGATGACCTTTAAAAAGGTGCGCCGCAACGTAGGGCTGGCGGACCGGGATTTCCGGCTGGAATGATAAATCTTGCGACAACGATCGGACCTTTGATGAAACGCCATCTTTCTTTTTTGTTCCTGCTCACAGCCCTGTCCCTGGTTTCCGGATGCGCCGCCTTCACCCCCAAGCCGCCGCTGGAGTATCGGCCCGGCGCCCAGGTGGATTCCCTTTCGGCTGCCGTGTCCCTCTCCATTACCAAGGGTGAACAGGGCATGGGCGCAAACGGTTTTCTGCTCTATCGGCGTCCCGACCGGATGAGGGTGGTGATCCTTTCCCCCTTTGGCACCACCATGATGGAAACCGTTGTGTCAGGGGAACAGGTCACGGTTGTGGACAACTCCAAGGGGGTGGCGTTCAGCGGCTTGATGTCCGAGCTTCCCGAACAAGGAGAGGGGGATACCTGGCGCCAGGCGCGCTGGATCATGGATGTGCCGGCCCCCGGCAGCTCGCTGCGCGACGGTTCGATGGAGCGGGTCAACAGCATGGGCCTGAAGGAGCGGGTGACCTTTGAGAACGGGCTGGTGATCGCCAAAAGTCTGGCCAACGGCGACGAGGCCCATTACAACGATTACGAAGTGGTGAACGGCGCGCCCCTGGCGACCGAGATCATCATGTATGGCCACAAAGGCGTGCGCTTCCGCATCAAGATCAATGATCCGGAGGTCAATACCGACCTTTCACCGGATGCCTTCACCACCCATCTGGACAGCCTGACCCTCTACCCGCTGTCCGCGCTGCAGGGACATCAATAGTCCATGTTCCGCGCGTGGTATCCCCGCATCATCGCCGCCGGCAACGTCCTGACGCGGCGGCACCTGGAATGGATCTTCCGTGCGGCCTCGACGCGCCCCCTGACCGTCATCTGCCTGTTTGCGGGCGCAGTGGCTTTGTCGGTCGCCTCGATATCATCCATTCAGTTCGAAACGGACATATTCCGGCTTTTCCCGTCACGCCAGCCGGCCCTCAGGCTGTTGCTCGATTCGCTGGAGTGGACCGGCAGCGCCAATGATGCCTACTTTCTGCTGGAGGGCAATCCACAGTCACTGCCCGCCGAGGCGGGACGTTTCGCCGGGCGTCTCGGACAGGCGCGCATCGATGGACAGCCCGCCTTCAAACGCATTACCTGGAGGATCTACGACGAAAGCCAGGCGGAATCGTTCAAAGAACTGATCGCCTATGCCGTCATCCACCCCCAACTCTTCATTGCATCGAAAGATCTGCCCCGTTTTGTTGCCCGCTTTGCTCCTGGTCAGGCCGCTGCGGCGTTACAACGGCTCCGGGTCAGCCTGGCCGGTCAGATCGGCGGTTTGGACGGCGGGTTGGCCGCTGTTGATCCACTTTCCCTGCGCGACCTGATCCTGCCGCGCCTCAAGGCCGGGGGGCAGGCACTCGACCTCGATCCGGCATCCCCCTATTATATTTCCCGCAACGGAGCGGTGCTGATCATGATCGCCGAACCTGCCAGGCCTGTCCAGGACATGGCGTTCGCCCGCAAGCTGGTAGGGGCCATCAACGAGTCCCGCCGCGGTTCGCCGGTTTCCATCTCCTGTGCCGGCGCCCATATCAGCGCTGTCCTTGATGAAGCGGCAATGAAATCCAATGTCCTCGTCAGCATCGTGACCTCATTGTTGGTGGTGCTGGGTATCTTCTTCATCGCCTACCGGCGATTGTTGCCTACCCTGCTCATCCCGCTGATCCTGGCGTGCGGCGTGCTGTTTGCCTTGGGGACCGCCGGGCTGTTCCTGTCGTCGATCCATATCATTTCCTTTGCTTTTACCGCCCTCATTACCGGCATCGGCACCGATTATTCGATACATATCTACGACCGCTTTCACAGCGAGCGGGCTGCCGGCAAAACGTCACGGGAAGCGCTGGAGCTGGCGATGCTCGATACCGGCCGCGGCGTCTTCACCGCTGCTTTTACCACGGCGATCCCGTTTTTGGCGTTGATGGTGTCGGATGTCCGCGCACTCCACGAACTCGGTCTACTGGTGGGACTGGGGGTGATCTATTCCCTCTATGCCACCCTGTTTTTTTTGCCGCCTCTGCTGCTTTTCATGGAGCGACGCTTTCCCATTGCCTATCGTCCCATACCGGGTCTTGGACTGTCAGGCGTCTGGCGCGCCGTGCTGCGGCATCCGGCAGCGGTCGCCGCGGGCTCCCTGCTGATAACGGCAGGGCTCTCCTGGGCAGCTTTTTCCATCACTTTCGATGGTGAACTCAAAAACCTGCAGCCACGCCATTCCGAGGCTTTTTTAGCTCAGGAAAAGATTGAAAAAAACCTGAGCATTGCGCCGAAGCAGATTGTGGTGGCGCTGGAGGGACGTGATCTGCCTGATGTTTTGGAACGGGTTTCGCGGCTTGACGCATTGGCGGCAACGCTGCAAACGCGCGGACAGATTGTGGCTTGGTCATCCTTGGGCAGTGTGATTAACGGCAAGAAGACTCAAATGGAGATATCCTCCCTGCTGCGGGAGCAGTTTGGCGGTGCAAACCTTGGAAGGGGCATCAGCGGGGCGCTTGACCGGCAGGGGTTTGCCACGGAGCAGTTTCAGCCGTTTCTGGATGGGATGAGCCGGCTGCGCCAAGCCGAACCGGTAAGCCCTCAGGAGGCTGTGGCCCGCCTTTCGGCCTCGCCGCTCAAAGGGGTTGTTGACCGGCTCCTGGTTAAAAACGCTGCCGGCTACCACGCCCTGGCATATCTGCACTATTCCGGCTCCTCCCTTGATCTGCCCGCCTTTCGAACCGCACTGGCGGTCATAGACCCGTCGGCTCGCATGACCGGTATGGATCTGATCAGTGACCAGTTGAAGGATGCCGTACGGAACAGCTTTACCGGTGCCTTCCTGCTGGGGGGGATACTGGTGCTGTTCTTTCTGCTGGTTCATTTTGCAAGTATGCCGTCGGGGGTGTTTTATTCGCTGTTTCCGGTGGTGGCTGCCTCCGGTTGCATGTTGGGGACCATGGCGTTGATAGGTCAGGGGCTCAACTTCATGAATGCCATGGTGTTGGTGACGATCGTGGGGATGGGGAGTGATTTCGGCTTGTACATCCGCTTTCGGGTAACCGCGGAAACGCCCGGCGAACGGGAACGGCAGTATGTGCAGATCGGCCGGTCGGTCTTTCTTTCGGCCATGACCACCATCGTTGGCTTCGGTTCACTGGCCTTTACCGACTATGGCGCGATGTCTTCCATCGGCTGGGCCACTAACCTGGGAGTGGGTTTCCTCACCTTCTTTTCCCTGGTGACCCTGCCGGCGGTAATGTCCCTGAAGAATCGAAACCCTTGCAATAGATGAAGCGGTCAAAAAAAGAGGTGATTTATGCATGGGAAACCGGCCAGGATACCGACTTGCCGGAAGATTACGGCAAGCTCTTCAAATCACAGCCGAGACAAAATCAACTGGTTGATTGAAACTCCCTGTTCTGCGGAAAGCATTGCGAGGCTGCGGTGTACTTCAGGCGGTACGCGCAAGGTGATATTCCCTTTGAAGTGACGAACGCTCAGCGGTTCCGGGACAACACCATTTTCTTCTTCAATCCATTTGATCGATTCGGAAACCACAAATTCAATTTCTTTTAACGCCTTCTCCGGTGTCTTGCCATGAGCGGCCAAAGACGGAAACTCAGCGCACTTGGCTATATGGGCATTGTCCTCTTCGCTCCACTCAATACGGAAGGTATATTTCTTGACATCATGCTTCATGGCTCTTCTCCAATTTCTCGATTGCTTTTTTGACCTGGGCCACCTGATACGGTTTTGCCATCTTTCCGTCACGCTGGAGATTGATGCGGGGGTTGCCCTGCCACGGGGTTTTGAAAATGTGGTGGCTCCCGGCTATGCGCGGTTCTCCAAAATAGTGTTGGCAAAGGCTGATCAAATCACCGAATGAAACCCCTTTGACGTTATCCAATATGCTGGTATCTATGCCCATATAAACCATGATAGCTTATGTGCTATCACCTTCGCAATAAGATTATGAGGATGAGAAAATAGAGGGGTCGATAAAAGCGATTCAGTGATAGAACGTCACGCCCACCAGGAATTTGCTGGAATTGAGCGGTTCGTTGGGCGTGGCGGTTCCGGCATTGGAGATGTGGTGGTAGCGGTACTCGGCGATGAGCGCCGTGTCCTTGCGCACAAAATACTGCACCCCTGTCCCCCCCTGGTAGGAAAAATCCAGTTTGGTCCCCATGGTGGGCAACCCCACATCCACATAGAGTATCCCGCCGCCGGCAAAGACGTAGGGGGTTATGCCCTCCAGCCCGGTAAATTTCCAGCTTCCCAGCAGATATCCCCCCACCATGGACCGGGCGTCATGGTCCACGGCCATGTGATAGGGCAGCTCCATCAGCAGTTCATGTCTCCCCTGGTACCAGCTTCCCCTGCCGACCTCTTGGGAGAGAAAAAGGCCGTAGCGGGCGATGACGTCCCAGGTCTCCACTTGCGTTCGGGTAGCGCCGAAACCGCGGTGGGTGATGCCGTAACCGGTCAAGAGGGCGCATTCCGAGTCGGCCGTGGCAACGGCGGTTTCTGCCCGGCTAGGGAGCGGGGCAAGGAAGATACTGAGGGCGAGGATGGTCAGGAGCGCTTTCATTGCCATTGGAGGAGATTTCCGATCTGTTTTGGTAAGTTGTGTTGACCTGAAAACGTTTTTAGTCCACGAAAGACACAAAATATCACGAAAAATTAAAGTATTACGTCAAAACAGCACTTCATTGGATAGGTTACAACCAAAATGTTACCTGTTTATTGTTCGTGTTTTTCGTGCTTTTCGTGGACAACTGATTTTTTCAGGGTTGGTCGTTGCGCGGCTTCACGTCTCGAAGCCGGCCGGCTCATCCGCGGCCGTTGATCCGCTGTTTTTGAGTTCGGCAATGACCTGGGCGCCCAGGAGCAGGATCAGGGCCGACACCTCGATGCTGAGCAGGGTCACCACCACCGTGGCGATGGAGCCATAAATGATGTTGACCATGGAGAGGGTGGCGTAATACCAGACCAGTATCCGGCGGACGATCTCCCAGAGCAGTGTGGCAGCCGTCCCGCCGATCAGGGCGTGGCGAAAGGTGATCCGCACCACCGGCATCACCAGGTAGATGGACGTGAGCATCAACAGTTCGCCGGCGATTCCCAGGATATACAGCGCCACCCGCTCCGTGCCGGCCAGGCTTACGCTCCGGTTGAACAGGACCAGGTGCCGGCTTTCAAGGGTCTCCACCGCTCCTACCAAAACCGATACCAGCACGATGCCCAGGGCAAGGGCGCAGATGTAGACGAAGGGAATCAGGGCGGAGACGAAGAAACCGCGGCGCTCGTGCCTGACATGGTGAAAGAAGATCACCGAAATGGCGTTTTCCAGGACCGAAAAGGCGACGGAACTGAAAAACAGCATGGCAACGAAACCGATGGAGCCGATCATCTGCCGGTTTTGAACAAATACCCGCACCTGTTCCAGCAGGGTGGCGGTATATCCGGGCACCACCATTTCCAGGTAGGTCGCCATGGTTGATACCAGCACCTCCTCGCCGATAACATGGGACAGCACGGTCAGGACGAGGATCGTCATGGGCACCACCGACAACAGGGTGTAGAAGGCGACGGCGCCTGCCAGCAGAAAGCCCTGGTTGCGCTTGAAATCCCGCATAACCGTGCCCATGAAGCCGAGAATCCGGCGCAGTTTCCACGGGTTTTTGTGCTGTTGGTTCGTTGTGGACACTAACCCTCCCCTTCCGGCGGTTTGTTTTCCTTTGTGCCGTTGTCCCACCATCCGGGTCTGTTGCGCCTGATCCAGACCGGAATGGCCAGCAACAGGGCGACCAGGGCGAGTCCCAGAATTATCTGCTGCACCAGGGAAACGCCGGTAAAGAAGGTCTTGCCAAAGTAATTGAGCAGGATGGTGCCGGGAGTCATACCGATCAGCGTCGCCAGGGCAAAGGCCCGCAACGACATGCCGGCCAGGCCGGCGCCGTAGCTGACGAGAGCAAAAGAGAAGACCGGATCAAGGCGGGCAAACAGGACAATGTACGCCAACTGGCGCTGGGGGTACTGGCCGCTGAAGGCGAACTCCCGGTGCAGGAGCCGGGTGATCGCATCCCTCCCCAGGGCATGGGCCAGGAGATAGCAGGCAATAGCCCCGGCCTCGGAACCGATCAGGGAGTAGACGGTTCCCATGAACGGGCCGAAGAGCACGCCGCCGGCCACATCCAGGGGGGCATTGGGGACAACGGTCAGCACAATCGCGACGGTTCTGAGGAGGATATAGGCCATCGGCGCCAGAATCCCCATACCCTTGATCCAGGCTGCGAGCCACCGGGAGTCCAGCCATTCGGGCGGCAGATCGTGCCAGACAAGGACGCAGAGGACGACCAGAAGAACGGTCAGCAGCCCCGCCTTGAACAGGCACACCCTATCGTTGTCACATAGAGCCATGGTTTCTCACTAGCACATTTTCTAAAAAAGATCGCTCAAGCGAATAGTTGCTGACCAGTTTCGCGGCCGTGGCGTATGAATTCGTTGTAAAGACCTCTCCATACGTTCTCCGCGTAGTCACGTGTGTTCATCATTCAAGTGGAAAAACCTCTGCGCATCTGCTAGGATACAATAAATCGAATCAATGTTAAAGGATACGACATGCCTCAATTACAACGCATCGAATCGCAAATTGCCGCGCTTCCTGAAGCGGAACTTCGCCAGTTTCGTTCATGGTTCGACGAGTTTGACGCCGACCGTTGGGACCATAGCCTGGCAGCGGATATTGCCGATGGCAAGCTCGACATTCTTGCCGGGGAAGCTCTTGCCCACTATGGCGCGGGTAAATGCAAACCGCTCTGATTCATCACGCTTCCCCAGGTTTTTGGGAGTGCTACGCTCATCTTCCACTCGTCATCCAGCAATTGGCAGATGCCAATTTCGAAATTCTGAAGCGCAATCCACGTCACCCTTCTCTCCACTTTAAACAGGTTGGCCAGTTCTGGTCGGTTCGAATCGGCCTACGCTACCGTGCCCTCGCTGTCTCAGTAACCGATGGGGTGGTATGGTTCTGGATCGGCACCCATAACGACTACGACCGGCTAATTACCTAAAATCCGTCACCATTTCTGTTTCCTCTCGAACGCCACTATCTCCGGCAGATTGCGCAGGAAGGCCAGGATGCTGTGGGGAGATTTCCAGATCATCTTCGTGTAGCCCCAGTGGATGCGGGTGCGGCGGTAGAAACGGCGGATGAACTCGTTGTAGAGCCCCTCCAACTGTTCCTTGGTCATCCCCGTGGGCACGAAGACGAAGTTCATGCAATTCATCAGCTCCCATGTCTCGTCGAATTGCCCCTGTTCGCGGATGGAGGCGTAGAGCGGCGCACCGGGAAAGGGAGTGAACTTGGTGACGTTGATCTCTTCCAGCGGCAGTGACAGGGCATAGTCAATGGTGCGGCGGATGGCGGCCTCATCCTCCCCCGGCAGGCCGACCATGAACAGCCCCTTGACCCGCATGCCCGCCTTCCTGACCATCCGGAGTTTCCTGCCAACCTCATCCAGGCCGTAGAATTTGCGATGCTTCTTGAGAACCTCCGGATCGCCCGATTCAATGCCGAAGTTGACCTGCCAGCAACCGGAGCGCTTGAGAAGCGCCAGGAGTTCCTCGTCAACGTGCTCCAGCCGGGCAATGCAATTGTAGGTTACTTTGAGCCTTTTTTTTGCCTTCAGGTCGCAGAACCGCGCTATCCGTTCGCGGTCGAAGGTGAACAGGTCGTCATAGAAAAAGACGTGGCGGATGCCATAGTCGCGGTTGAGCATGGCCACATGTTCAATGACGTATTCGGGCGAGTTGAAGCGGAAGCCGCGCGCGAATACCGAGCGGTCGCAGTAGGAGCAGGCATAGGGGCAACCGCGGCTGGAGATGATGCTGGAGTTGGGAGTAGTGGGAAAGCTGAACAGCGGCAGGGTATAGCGTTTGGGGAATCCGGGCAGCAGGTGGTAAGCGGGAAAGGGGAGGTCGTCCAGGTTGGCGATCAACTCCCGCTGGCCGGTAAGCACCCCCTTGCCGCCGCGGCGAAAGGCGACGCCGGGCACCGACTCCACCCCCTTGAAGCCGGCCTGGGCCAACTCCAGCATGGTTTGCTCTCCCTCGCCGATCACCAAATAATCGATGGCCGGAAAGTCGTCCAGGAGCCGTGCCCCCATGGTGCAGGGGTGGGCACCGCCAAAGACCGTGACGATTCCGGCGTCCCGTTCCTTGATGGCAGCGGCGATGCGATAACCTTCCCGGAAGGCGGAGGTGGTGGTGGAAAAGCCCACGGCGTCGGGACGGCGGCGGACGATCTCATCCGCAACCTCGTCAACCCCCATGGGCGTTGCATAGCAGTCGATGATCCCGACCTCGATAGCGTGGTGTTCGAGCCAGGCGGCGATGCTCATGATCCCCAAGGGGGGCATGATGTTGAAGATGGTGGTGATATCCTGAACGCCCGGCATGAAGTTGCTGCCGTGGGGGTGGACGAAGAGAACCTTCACTCAACGACCTCCAGGACGCCTTCCATCCCCTTTTCCCGATGGCTGGCCAGGAAAGGCGGCTTTTTGTCGCAGTAGAACGGATAGCTGCCCACCTTGGTGGGGGTGAAGGCGATGGTCTTCGGGTCCCGGGAAAGCGATTCTTTTACCTTGATGCCGGCCTCCGGTGCGTCGATGACGAAGGAGTGGGGAACAAACCAGCCGTCCTTGCGCACCACCATCTCCACCGGCTGGTTGACCTTGACCACGATGTGGCCGGGTTTGAAGAAGTAATCGCCCCCCAGTATCTCCACACGTTGGACGCCGTCCTTGTCCATGGGCACGATAAACGGAACTTCGTCGGCGGCCACGGCTACCGACGCAAACATGAGCAACAGGCTGACAATGAGTGATTTCATGACGTTTACCTCCCGATGCAGGTCATGGCCGTTTCGCCCGGAGCAGGCAAGGCATTATTACGGAGGCAATTAAACATATCAATGGTAGGGGCGGCGCTTGCTCCGCCCAATCGGGGCGCGGCAAGCAGCGCCCCTACATCATGGGTTGTGATGTTTAATTGCCGGAGAAATAACCGTGCTCTTTCCTTATCTATAGACTAGCATAGCCGGGCACAATTTCCATGTTTTTATTGGGCGCGAAGGCCCGGAAAAGCGGTACTCCTCCTTTGACAATTAGAGCAAAATAGGCCATAGTCCCAGTGTCCCGAGCGATATCACCAGCGGAGTAGCAATGCAGCAGCGCGCCATCACACCCGATAGAAGCGACGACGATTTCCAGTTCGATGCCACCCTGCGGCCCCGTGCCCTGGCGGATTACATCGGCCAGGAGAAGATCAAGGGCAACCTGCGGTTGTTCATCGATGCAGCCAAGGGGAGGGGCGAAGCACTGGACCATGTCCTACTCTACGGCCCGCCCGGACTCGGCAAGACCACCCTCGCCAATATCGTGGCATGCGAGATGGGGGTCAACATCAAGTCCACCTCCGGACCGGTCATTGAGCGCCCCGGCGACTTGGCGGCCATCCTGACCAATCTGGAACCCCACGACGTACTCTTTATCGACGAGATCCACCGGCTCTCCCACGTGGTGGAAGAGATCCTCTACCCGGCCATGGAGGATTTCCAGTTGGACATCATCATCGGCCAGGGGCCGAGCGCCCGCAGTATCAAGCTCGACCTGCCGCGTTTCACCCTGGTGGGGGCCACCACCAGGGCCGGGCTGCTCTCATCGCCGCTGCGCGACCGCTTCGGCGTGATCTCGCGCCTGGAGTTCTACACCGAACAGGAACTGGCCACCATCATCTGCCGCTCATCCCGCCTCCTGGGAATGGAGATCGAACCCCAGGGCGCCGTCGAACTCGCCCTGCGCAGCCGCGGCACCCCCCGCATCGCCAATCGCCTGCTGCGGAGGGTGCGGGATTTTGCCCAGGTGCGGGCCAACGGCGTCATCACCCGCGCGGTTGTCCAGGACACCCTCGCGTTGCTGGAGATCGACGAGATGGGTTTCGACCAGATGGACCGCATGATCCTTTTGACGATCATCGACAAATTCTCCGGCGGGCCGGTGGGGCTGGATACAATCGCAGCGGCCATCGGCGAGGAGAGCGACACCATCGAGGACGTGTATGAACCGTTTTTGATTCAGAACGGCTTCCTGAACCGCACCCCGCGCGGCCGCGTCGCTACCCGCGCCGCCTATCTGCATTTTGATCGCAAAGCTCCGGAATCACTCCAAGGGAACCTGTTCTGACAATGCAGCAGTTTTTCGATTTTCCCATGAAACCCGCATACAGCTTCGACAGCTTCGTCGCCTGTGACGGCAACGCCGCGGCCCTGCAGTTTGCCCGGCGCATCGCCGACCCCTCCGATGCCGAGAACCTGCTCTACCTGCACGGTCCGGCCGGTTCCGGCAAGACGCACCTGCTGCAATCCATCGCCCGCTCCTTGTGTCCCGCCGCTGCTGAAACCGCCTGCTACCTGACATGCCGCGAAACCTTTTCCGCCCTGGAACTGGCCGCCCGTTTCCACGGTGCATCGGCCCTGGTGGTGGATGACCTGCATCTGCTGCCCGACGAGGCCGCCCTGCGGGCCGCCCTGTGGCAGTTGTTCAACGATTTCTACTCCAGCGGCAGGAAAGTGGCCCTGGCCGGCCTCCTGCCGCCCCGTGAGCTGCCCCATCTGGACGACCACCTGGTTTCGCGTCTTTTGTGGGGCCTGGTTGCCCGCGTGGATGCCACTGACGACCATTCCCGGCGCATGATCCTGAAAAAGATCGCAGACGACCGCCAGGTGCGGGTGCCCGATGATGTGGTCGATTACATCCTTATGACCACCAGCCGTGAAGTTGGCGCCTTGATTGCGGCCTTTGAGGCGCTCTTCCGTCTTTCAATGGCCGAACAGCGCCGCATAACCCTGCCGCTGGCCCGCCAGTCCCAAAGCAGAGGGGTGGCGCCATGACCCCCCCTTTCCGTAACCGTCTGAAGACCCCCGAAGAGGTCGAGTTGGAACGCAAGCAGCGGGAACTGAAGCGCCACCAACTCGAACTGAGCGACTGGGAACGGATGTTTTCCGGACTCAAGGCCGAGATCCGCACCTTTGAACAACTCTACGAGGACACCGTTGGGGGGCGGATCACTGCACTGGAAGAACTGGAATGGCAGTTGAACGGCATCCTCGGCGCGGAAAAGACGCCTCCCCGCCGGGAAACGTTTTCGGACGAGCAGACGTTCAACCATTTTCACCATACGACCGACCTGCTCGACGAAGAGGATGAGAGCCCGCCCGACACCTCCTCCATGAGCATCAAGTCGCTCTACCGGGGGGTCGCCAAGGCGGTGCATCCCGACCTGGCTTCGGACGAGTCGGACCGCCTGCGGCGCCAGGAATTGATGGCCATTGCAAATCATGCCTACGAATCGGGCGACCGCAGATCCCTCGTAGAACTGTTCCTGGACTGGGAGGCAGGGACCGGCGCAGTCTCCGGCAAGGACGTCGCCTCGGAACTGGTGCGGGTGATCCGCCAGATCGCCCGTGCGCAGCAGAATATCCATGCCGTCATCCTCCAAATCGACGAACTGAAGCAGACGGACATCTATCGCTTCAAGCAGCGGGTGGACGAGGCCCGGGAAAAGGATATCGATCTTCTGGCCGAGATGGTTGCCAAGGCTGATGAGGACATTGCCTTGCTGCGCAGACGGCTATCGCTGCTGCGGGGCGAGGAGGACGTGACCGGGAGCCGGAATTCTCCCCATGTGAAAACCCGTGTCATCCGATTTCCCGCGGATAAGAGTTATGGCACGCTCTATACCCGCAACATCAGCTCAATGGACTACCGGGACTGGCAGTGGCTGGGGAGCGCGCGCGGCGTGAGGGAGGTCTTTCTGGACAAAGCGGTGCGGCTGGACGCCAAAGGAGGGGAGGGCAGCGGACTGGATTTCCTGGGCACCCTGCATCCGGAGGATCTGCAGGCCCTGTTCCTGAACGACATCGACGACTGCGCCCTGGCGCATGTCGCTCATCTCTCGGGGCTCCAGGAGTTGTGTCTCTCCAACACCACCGTCAGCGGGGAAGGGCTTGCCCATCTCGCGCCCCTCGGCGGGTTGCAGCGCGTCTATATCTATCACACCGCCATCGACGACCGGGATCTCCACAACCTGACCTGTCTCAGGGGGTTGAAATGGCTGACCTGCAGCGGAACAATGATCAGTGAGGAGGGCCTGAAGCGTCTCCGCCAGGAAATGCCCGGCTGCAAGGTCGTCAATTTCAAGTGGCGCTACGACACATAAGGCGGTCATGCCCGCAGGTCACCCGTCATTTGCCGCATATTCTCACGCCCCCCTTTCTATTTTTCATACCCTGTTGTAGTATGCACCCCCCCAAAAAAAGACCACGAAAGAACAGGTAGCCGCATGTCCGTCAGCAAGGATCAACTCACCACTATCATTCACGCCATTATCGCCGAAACCTCCCTTACGGCACAACAGGTCGCAAACACCGTTGAACTTCTGCAGGAGGGTGCCACCGTCCCCTTTATCGCCCGCTACCGCAAGGAGCGCACCAATGAGCTGGATGAAGTCCAGATCCGCACCATCGAGGAGCGATTTGCCTATTTCTGCGAACTTGAAGAGCGCAAGCTGACGATCCTCAAGTCCATTGAGGAACAGGGCAAACTGACCCCGGAACTGCGGGAGCGGATCGAGGTCACGCGCCAAAAGACTGAACTTGAGGATCTCTACCTCCCCTACAAGCCCAGGCGGCGCACCAAGGCCACCATTGCCCGTGAACGGGGACTGGAGCCGCTGGCCGGCCTGATGGCGGCCCAGGAACTGACCGCCGGGACGCCGGAGGATGCGGCCCTGCCGTTTGTCGATTTGGACAAAGGGGTGCCGGATGCGGCCGCAGCCCTGGAGGGGGCAGGGCACATTCTGGCCGAGCGGCTGTCCGACGATGCGGATGCCCGCGCCATGGTGCGGCGACTGACGTGGGAACAAGGGGTGTTCAACTCACGGGTAGGGGCGGACAAGAAGGATCAGGTCACCAAGTTCGAGATGTACTACGACTACCAGGAACCGCTGAAGGGGATTCCCTCCCACCGCATGCTGGCCATGCGTCGCGGCGAGAAGGAAGAGGTGCTCTTCCTGACCGTCACGGCGCCGCTGGAGCAGATCCTGGCCGGTTTGAAGGCACGCCTGATCACTGCCGGCAGCATCTTTACACCGCTTCTGGAGGGGGTGGCCGAAGACGCCTACAAGCGCCTGATCGCCCCTTCCATCGAGGTGGAACTGCGCCTGGAGGCCAAGAATCTGGCCGACGAGGTGGCCATCCAGGTCTTCGGCGGCAACCTGCGCAACCTGCTTTTGGCCCCGCCGGCAGGCGGCAAGCGGGTGTTGGGCATCGATCCCGGCCTGCGCACCGGTTCCAAACTGGCGGCGGTGGACGGCACCGGCCGTTTCCTGGAACACGTTACCATCTACCCCCATACCGGTGCGGCGCGGGTGCCCCAGGCCAGGCAGGAACTGCTGCGTCTGGTGGCAGGGCACGCCATCGAGATGATCGCCATCGGCAACGGCACCGCCGGCCGGGAGATGGAGCTGTTTGCCAAGGAAACCCTGGCCGAGGCAGGCAGACACGTAGCCGTCGTGATGGTCAGCGAGGCGGGCGCCAGCGTCTACTCGGCCTCGGATATCGCCCGGGAAGAGTTTCCCGACCTGGACCTGACGGTGCGGGGCGCCATCTCCATCGCCCGGCGTCTCCAGGACCCGCTGGCCGAGCTGGTCAAGATCGATCCCAAGAGCATCGGCGTGGGCCAGTACCAGCACGACGTGAACCAGACCATGTTGAAGAAGGCCCTGGACGACGTGGTGGAGTCATGCGTCAACTACGTCGGGGTGGACCTGAATACCGCCTCCTGGGCGTTGCTTTCCTATGTTTCCGGCGTGGGTCCGGCCCTGGCCAAAGCGATTGCCGGCCACCGGGACCGGCAGGGGGCATTTGTATCCCGCAAGGCGCTCATGGATGTGCCCCGCTTCGGGGCCAAGGCTTTTGAGCAGGCAGCCGGTTTTCTCCGCATCCGCAACAGCGCCCACCCCTTGGACAACACCGCCGTACATCCCGAACGTTATCCGCTGGTGGAGGCCATGGCTGCCGACCGGGGGGTGACCCTGGCCCAACTGGCCGCAGATCCCGCCCTGGCGGCCGGCATCGACCTGCGCCGCTACGTGAGCGACAGCGTCGGCATGCCCACCCTGCGGGATATCATCGAGGAGTTGCAGAAGCCGGGCCGCGATCCGCGCAGCCAGTTTCAGGCCGCCAGTTTCCGGGATGACATCCGGGAGATAACCGATCTCCAGGAGGGGATGATCCTGCAGGGGGTCGTGACCAACGTGACCGCCTTCGGCGCCTTTGTGGACATCGGGGTCCACCAGGACGGCCTGGTGCATGTCAGCCACCTTGCGCACCGCTATGTCAAGGACCCCAACGACGCGGTCGCAGTGGGGCAGGTGGTCAAGGTCAAGGTGTTGTCGGCGGATGCGCAACGCAAGCGGATCGCGCTTTCCATAAAAGAGGCCGAGGCGGGAGGGGAAAAGCCCCAGCGCAGCCCGAAACCGGCGGCAATAGTACAGGAAGCAAAGGCCGGCCTTGATCTCAGCGCCATGGAGAAGGCCGGTTTCCGGGTAAAGCGGAAGTAAGGTCGGTTTATTCCTCTGCCGGACGTCGCCGGTAGTGAGGTCATGAGGAGATTTGCCTTTAATGAAAGCTTGAAATTACCTATTCCATCCGGTATAAGTTTTCTCAGTGTTAAGAGATACCAGTTTTAGTCGCATCACCTTAATAATCTTATCGATTATCTGCTCCCAGATCTTTCCATCATTGCTTGTTGCAACAGGGCGTTGACCATAGCGCGAAACAAAGAACGTTAAGAGCCGCAAAGCCTGTTCTGCCTGTTTGACTTGCCACTCTTCACGCGTATTCTCCCAATGATCCAAGTATCGCTTTTTTTGTTCAGCCGGGAGAATTATCTCGGCCGGACTTTTGCATGTGGCATTGTAATCTGTAAACCATTTAACATAATAAGGAATTTGCTTTGAAGCAATTACTGAAGAGTAACAAGCAACAACTGGCGACACTCAACCAGATGGCGCAAGCGGTCTTCGCTGACGCTTCGCCTCCACGACGTTATGCGCAAGGTAAAATATGAAAAAAATATCGAAATTTTGCTGTGAAAGATTTGGCGAATTTTACGAAAGCGGTGAAATACACTATGCATATGAAAAACATCATAACATTGATGAAACTGAATGGATCATAGATGGATTTGCACATTTGTACTATTGCCCTTTTTGTGGAGCCTTTATAAAAGGCCATGGTTTTGGGAACTATGATGAAAAGTATCCACCATCGGAAGGTGCTCGGATTATTAAATCAAGTATCACATAATGTGCAATTCCGGGGACATCAATACTGTTTTCGCCTTGACCGGGCACAATAATCGGTATGGATGTCTCCGGAATTGCCCCAAATCAGGTGAATATGAAAAAATCTGAAAAGTTCGAAATAATTTGCTCTGCGTTGGCTATTTTCGCCATTTTAGCGCTATTTCAATCCGCACTCTTAAACATAATTGCCTTGGTAATTGCAGTCAGGATGCTTATCAAATTAAAAGGGGGAAACTTTAATCCAACAGTCCCTTCACTTGTTAAACGTTTATACGATTTTGATAAATCTCCATTTTGGTCTGGAATTTTTTCAGGAATATCTGCCGGCATATTTGTCATTTTTATTTTAATTGCAATAACGATGCTGTTAGCAATATTCGAAGGTATCTCTGGGACTCACGGAATCGGCGACATCCTTGGTTTTATTATACTGCCTATTATGATGATCGCCGGGCAACCGTGGAGTTCCAAGATACCGAATCATATCATAGGACTAATATTAGGGATTTTAACCAATGGTTTCCTTATTGGAATAGTTGTCGGCGTAATAGCAAAGTTTACTAAAAATAGGAATAAAGAAACTGGGCATAACTAGGCTCTGGTGCGGACAAGCCGCACAGCGCCCACCACGTTGCATTTTAATGGTTGTTGCTTGTGTTTTATCCCTTGATCCTCGGGAACAGGGCTTCGGCCTTGGGGCAATTCCGGGAACATAATACTGATTTCGCCTTGACCGGCACAATAATAGGTATTATGTCCCCGGAATTTGCATAACGAGAGGTTTCACCGGATGCCGCAAACATCGCGACCCCGGCGATCCACAAAACCGTTATATCAATTGGCACAAAGGAGATAAAAAGCATGACAGATACTGCCCAAGTGCTTTACGCGACGCTTCCACGCAGAATTAAGGCCAGCATAATAGACGGGGTGGTCTTGCTAACATTAATGGTACTGTCCCCCCTGGCAATTAGCGCGTTGGTTGGAGGAGATACCGGCGCAAATGCGATTATTATGTATATGCCTCCAGTTTTGCTGGAACCTATTCTTATCTCCTTTCTTGGGTTCACGTTGGGCCAATACATTTTTGGAATTCAAGTGATTAGAGTAAATACTGGTGGAAAATGTCCGCTCGCAGCATCTTTTCTGAGATACTTCGCCAAAACTATTTTAGGTGGTCTATCAATGGCATATATGCTGTTTAGCAAGAAGCATCAAGCCATTCATGACCATCTCGCGAAGACTTTAGTAGTGTTATCTCGTAATAAGATCGAACAAAATCCAGAGTTCGTAAATTACGGCGAAACAGAAAATATTTTGGAAGCTGATGTTACCTATTATTACCCTTCAGCACTTCGAAGGTTTTTGATCTTTTGTATCTGGGCGGTTGTTGCATCTCTTGTATTTGGAATATTAGAAGAAATCGCAGCCCTGCTATTTGTCCATGGGTATACTCTTGAGACTAAAAAAATACCAAAGGAAGTTGAAGTTATATCTATCATTCTTTACTCAGTTCTATTTATTTGGCTCGCTGATTTAGCAACAAAAGGGAATTTACCGGGAGCAAGAAGAAAAAAGAAGGAGCTTGGAAATAGTTGACTGAGCCTAACAAAATGCGGCAATTCCGGGCAATTCCGGGAACATAATACTGATTTTGCCTTGACCCGGCATAATAATAGGTATTATGTCCCCGGAATTGCCCTTCGAAATGTTGTTAAATCCCCTTCAGTCCCCTTTAGGCCCCAGAGGGTCCTTTTTTAAAGTGGGAAGACAAGCAGTACCTTTGTTTTGGTTATAGTTCCGTTGATTATAGAGGAGGAATACATGTTTCGCATTGTTACTATCGTAGTTGCAGCAACAGCTGCGGCCAGCTTTGCAATCAGTGCTTCGGCTGCGGAGATACCGAATAACAAGATCACGGAAGTTAGCCAGACTTTCAGTTGGTCGGGTGTTTATTTAGGTGCCGATTTTGGCGGTGGCTGGAGTAGAACAAATCTTACCAACACCACAAGTGATGGTGCTTTCGCATGGCCCGATCTGGCCCCTGGGCAGGGCATCGGCTACGACCAAGATGGCGTTCTGGGCGGTGGCTATGTCGGCATGAACTTTCAAAGGAATAATTGGGTTTATGGGTTTGAGTTGTCTGGCTCAGTTGCTGATATTAAAGGAGGTGCAACCACAGTACCTGGGGCTCCCTACTCGGTAGGGGATGATGTTTTTTCTTCAAAAATAAGCGCTGTCTTCTTAGCAACAGGTCGGATCGGATTGGCTTTTGATCGATCTCTTTTGTATGCAAAAGGTGGGTATGCTGGTGCAAGCGTGCACTCTAGAGTTAGCGATACCGTTGGTTCCCAGCAGGGGGCTGGGTCTGATGAAAATTGGCGTTCTGGATTCACTGTCGGCTCTGGATGGGAGTATGCCCTAACCAACAATTGGATTTCGGGGTTAGAGTATAACTATGTGCGACTTTGGGGGGGCTCTGTCAATCTTGGCGACGCTACGGCTCATTATGTGTTTAACGACGATTCACGCAATCTTCATGCCTTCCTCGCTCGTATCAGTTATAAGTTTCATTGAAACACTAAACGGAAAACTCCGAACAACGGGGTGGTAACGGATGCCGTAAATAAGGCGGCCCCGTACACCCAATGAGCGTTCGGCAAAAGAGAAATTTTGTCGATGGAAAAATGGAGAGTTTTTTCTTCTTATAGTTCAATAATGATCGCGACACTGTGCAATCAAGATGGTGTCACCTTCGACTGAATACACCAAACGGTGGCAGCTATCTATTCTGCGAGACCAAAAACCGGCTAGTTGATGCTTGAGCGGTTCCGGCTTGCCGATACCGGCAAAAGGTTCTCGCTGAATATCCCGAATAAGCTGATTGATGCGTTTGAGCATCGCCTTGTCGGTCATCTGCCAGTAGAGGTAGTCTTCCCATGCTGCGGTTGAGAATTTGATCATTATTCCGTCAAGTCTCTGCTCTGCCCGCCGCCCGCCCGCAGTTCCTCGACTGATTCAAGCAGCCGCTTGGCCCCTTGGGGATTACGGAGCAGATAAGCGGTTTCCTCAAATGCATGGAAATCGTCGAGGGAAAGGATGACAACGGGTTTACCGCGTTGGCTGGTCACTACTACGGGCATGTGGTCTTCGTTAACGGATCGCATGACGTCTGCCAAATGCTGGCGCGTATACGTATAGGTTAAGGCATTCATTGCTAGCACCTCCTTGCCAGATATGTACATAACATAGTACATCTCAGTAGAGGAATCAAGGAATGAATCCTCGTACCATGTAACACTTGAAGTTACGCAAATAATTCCCTCCCCCAGCGGGGGAGGGCTAGGGAGGGGGAAGATTCTCCCGATGGGAATATTTGCAGAATAGGTGACCAATGGAGACAGTCTCCAAGCTCTTCACTCCAACACCGGTACCATCGCAGTTACTTCAAGCCGCCCGTGCTTTGCGTGGCACAATGACCGATGCAGAACAATTGGTATGGTATTGTCTGCGCCGCAAACAGCTTGGCGGTTTCCGTTTTCGCAGACAGCATCCTATTGAGCGGTTTGTTCTGGATTTCTATTGTAGTGAAGCAAAACTTGCAATAGAACTTGATGGCGGACAGCATAACGAGTTGGACGCTAAAGTTCGCGATAAGGAGCGCACGGCTTTTTTGGCGGCTTGTGATATAGAGGTGCAGAGATTCTGGAATAATGAGGTCTTTACCGATTTAGAAGCTGTATTGCAGCTGATTTACGGGGTTCTGCTGGAGCGTGCGGCGCGGCATGCGCTTCCTATGCCACATCTTCCCCCTCCCTAGCCCTCCCCCGCTGGGGGAGGGGACGTGTTGGTCCGTTGGCGGGAGGACCCTCTGGGGACTAAAAAGTCTTTTCCGAAATTGTTAGTGTTACAAGGTAATGGTTGCTGCCCGTGTTTTATCCCTCAATCCTCGGGAACAGGGCTTCGGCCTTGGTAATCGCCGTACCCTCCTTCAGGCCGCCCCAGGCAAGGCCGACCAAAGACTTTTCCTCCCCGCACCCCAGACTGGCCAGCGCCTTCTCCGCCGTTGCCGGCAGGAACGCCGACAGGATGATGTGCACGATGCGCTGGGATTCAAGCAGGCAGTACATGACCGTGGCCAGCCGGTCCTTGAGGGCCGGGTCCTTGGCCAGAGTCCAGGGAGCCGACTCATCGATGTACTTGTTGCCCGCCGAGATCACCTCCCAAATGGCCTGGAGCGCCTTGCTGAAGGCCAAGTCGCCCATAAGCCCCTCCACGGCGGCGATCATATCTTCGGTGCGTTTTTTCAGGGCAAGGTCGCTCTCGTTCAGCACCGCCGGAGGAGGAAGGATGCCGTCGAAATACTTGACCGCCATGGCAGTTGACCTGCTGAGCAGGTTGCCCAGGTCGTTGGCCAGGTCGGAATTGATCCGCTGGACAAGGGCGGCGTGGGAGAAGTCGCCGTCCAGGCCGAAGGGCACCTCGCGCAGCAGGAAGTACCTGACCGCGTCCACGCCGTACTTGTCGATCAGCATGTTGGGCTCGACCACGTTTTGCAGGCTCTTGCTCATTTTCTGCCCTTCGATGGTCCACCAGCCGTGGGCAAAAACCTTTTCCGGCAGGGGCAGGCCGGCCGCCATCAGGAAGGTGGGCCAGTAAACGGCGTGGAAACGCAGGATGTCCTTGCCGATCAGGTGCACGTTGACCGGCCAGAAGCGCTTGTAGTCATCGGTCGCCTCGGGATAGCCCAGGGCCGTGATGTAGTTGGTCAGGGCGTCGAACCAGACGTAGATGACATGCTTCTCGTTGTCCGGCACCGGGATGCCCCAGGTAAAGGTGGTGCGCGATACGGACAGGTCGCGCAGCCCCTCCTTGACGAAAGAGATGATCTCGTTGCGCTTGCTCTTGGGCTGGATGAAGTCGGGGTGGGAATCGATGTGGGCCAGGAGTTGGTCCTGGTATTTGCTCATGCGGAAGAAGTACGACTCCTCCTTCAATTTTTCCACCTGCCGGTTGCAGTCGGGGCAGCGTCCGTCGATCAACTGGGTCTCGGTCCAGAAGGTTTCGCAGGGGGTGCAGTACCAGTCTTCGTACTCGCCCAGGTAGATGTCGCCCTTGTCGAGAATATCCTTGAAGATATGGGTAACGCCCTTTTTGTGGCGTTCCTGGGTGGTTCTGATGAAGTCGTTATTGGAGATGCCCAATCGTTCCCAGAGCGCCTGGAAGCGCTTAACTACCCGGTCGGCCAGTTCCAGCGGCGTCTCGCCGGCGGTCGTGGCGGCCTTTTCCACTTTCTGGCCGTGCTCGTCGCTGCCGGTCAGAAAATAGACGTCATACCCCATGAGGCGTTTGTAGCGGGCCAGGACGTCGGCCGCCACCGTGGTATAGGCGTGGCCGATGTGGGGCACGTCGTTGACATAGTATATGGGCGTAGTGAGGTAGAACGAAGGTTTCATATCATGCTCCCGGGGTTTTTGGCGCTGGGGTGGTATCGGGTTTGTCGCCCTGTTTGCGGCGATGGCCGTGCTTGCGGTGCCGGTTTCTGCGGCGGCCCTCTTGTTTCTTCTGGTCATCCTGCGCCTCGGCGCCGCCGCTCTCGACGGCAGGGGGGGGGGCGGCAACGGCTGCCTTGCTCTCCTGCGGCTTCTCCAAAGGCGGATGAGAGATGAGGGATGAGGGTTGAGCAGCAACGCTAGACTTGCCCTCCTGCCGCTTCTCCTCCTTCTGCTGGGGCCTGCGTTCACGCTGCTCCCGGCGGGCCTCCGGCGGCGGAGCGGCCGCAGGCAGGGGCGGGAGCGCATCGGCGGCGCTGTCGCTCAGTATCTCGTCGCGCCGGATGGTGAACATCTTGTTGTCGTCAAGCCTGAGGGTAATGGTGCCGGTCAGGATGTTGATCTTGTCGATGACGCCGGCAACAGAGGGGGTGCGCACCCGCTTACCGCATTTAGGGAAGTTTTTCCGCAGGCTGCAGTAGGTTTCGTATTCGTAGTCCAGGCAACAGAGCAGGCGGCCGCATTGCCCCGATATCTTGCTGGGGTTCAAGGCCAGGTTCTGCTCCTTGGCCATCTTGACCGACACCGGCTGGAACTCCCGCAGGAACGAGCAGCAGCACAACTCCCGGCCGCAGATGCCGATCCCGCCGATCATCTTTGATTCGTCGCGCACGCCGATCTGGCGCATCTCGATGCGGGTGTGGAAGGTGTGGGCCAGGTCTTTGACCAGGTCGCGGAAGTCTACCCGGCCGTCGGCGGTGAAATAGAATACGGCCTTGCTGCTGTCGAACTGGTATTCCACCTTCACCAGCTTCATTTGCATGCCGCGTTCCAAGATCCGTTTGAGGCAGAAGCTGAAGGCGCTTTTCTCCAGTTGCCGAATGCGTTCCAGGGTTTCCATGTCGTCCGGCGTGGCCTTACGCCGGATGGCGACCAGGTTTTCGGGCACTCCCCCGGTGCGTTCTGCCGGACCCCGTAAAACAGTGCCGATCCCCAGACCGCGTTCGGTCTCCACCACGACTTTGTCGCCGGGGGCCAGGTCGAGGTCTCCGGCGTCAAAATCGTACAGCTTACTCGCAGTTGAAAATTGTATGGCTACGATGCGTGGCAAAAAATTCTCCTTTATTCCAAATATATGAACGGTAGGGGCGGCGCTTGCTCCGCCCGATCAGGGTGCGGCAAGCAGCGCCCCTACATAAGGGTTTGAATGTTTCATCACCAGGAAACTAGTACCATGTAACATTTAAAGTTACGTATCGAGTCTCCTCCCCCAGCGAGGGTTAGGGAGGGGGAAACAGGCGTCAAATTCAACTGAGCCCCCCTCCCAGCCTCCCCCCGCTGGGGGGAGGGGTCGTTTCCGAAATTATTAGTGTTACAAGGTACTAGTATGCAGTGGCGGCTATCCTCATAAAGAGCCGGTCCAGGGCAAGCTTGCCGTTGGCGTTGCGCTGTATCGCACGCCGGGTTTCCAGAACATCGTCCAGTATTTGCAGCGCCCGCTGCAGGGGCCATTTGGCGGCAAAACCTTCCAGGGACGGGCGGGCCGTGGAGTTGACGATGTCGGCGCTGCCGGCCGCCAGGTGCGCGGTGTCCTGCATGAACGAGATCAGCATGTCCAGGGTTTCCAGGGTCTCGTCCCGGTTCGTGGCCAATTCTTCGGCAGCGTCGAAAATGGTGGCGATCCTGTTCAGGTCGAGCGCCGAAAGGCGCGCCAGCAGGATCGCCTGGCGGTTGGCAAGGGCCTCGTTGTCCAGTTCCAGAGCCCTCCGGATGCTCCCTTCCGCCATGGGGGCAAGCAACTCCGCTGTTTCAGGGGGCATGCCGCGCCGTTCCAGCAACAGCCGAATGTTCTCGGGCGACAGGGACGAAAAGCGGATCAACTGGCAGCGGGAACGGATGGTCGGCAGCAACATGCCGGCGTTCTCGGTCAAAAGGATGATGATGGCGTTGCCGGGGGGCTCCTCCAGGGTCTTGAGCAGCGAGTTGCCCGCTGCCGGGTTGAATCGCTCGGCCGACTCGATGATGCAGGCTTTGCGCGGCGCCTCGTAGGGGCGCAGTGAAAGTTCGCGCTGCAATTCCCTGACCTGCTCGATCTTGATGAACTGGCCGTCCGGCTCGATGCAATGGATGTCGGCATGGGAATCGGCCGCCACCTTGCGGCACTGGGCGCAGACACCGCAGGCATCGTCTCCGTGTTCCGTGCAAAAAATGGCCTGCACCAGGGCGAGGGCGGTTGTCTTGCGTCCGCAGCCGGACGGGCCCTCGAACAGATAGGAGTGGGAGGTCTTTCCGGACCGGAGCGCCCGGCGGAATACCTCGATGACCAGCTCATGCCCTATGATGTCAGCGAACGGCATGGCAATGCCCCTCCAGGCGTGAGGCTACCTGGCCGGCGATGGCGGCGGCGATCAATGCCACCGGATCGCTGCCGTTCACGGTCAGGAAACGGTGCGGTTCTTCGGCGGCCAGGGCCAGATACTCTTCCCGGACCCGCTGGTGAAAAGCCAGGGCCTCCAGTTCAAAGCGCTCCTCGCGGGGGCCGCTGGAGGCTTCGATCCGGCGCCGCGCCCGCTCCAGGCCCAGGACCGGATCGCAATCGATCAGCACGGTCAAGTCCGGACGCACGTCCCCGCACGCCAGGCTGTTCAGGGTATCGACGGTCTTGCGGCCGATGCCCCTGCCGCTGCTCTGGTAGGCGATGGTGGCGTCGGTAAAACGGTCGCACAGCACCACGCCTCCCTTGTCCAGGGCCGGTTTGACGACCTCGCCCACATGCTGGGCCCGGGCCGCGGCGTAGAGCAGGAGTTCGGCGTGGGGCAGCATGGCCCGGTTATCGGCGTCCAGCAGGATACCCCGGATCTTGTCGGCGATGGCGCAGCCGCCCGGCTCACGCGTCAGCGTGACACGGCGGCCGGCTTCCTTCAGGCGCTCGGCCAGCATCCTGATCTGGGTGGTTTTGCCGCACCCCTCGATACCTTCGAATGTGATGAAATAGCCCACGCCCGTTCCTTGCCGATTATCTGCAAATACTGAATTATAGGTGAGTTGCCGCGAATTCGCAACTGAATTCCTTTTCCGCTCTTCTTGCAGGGTAGTGCCGGAGGTTATGCTTTCTGTTGCCAAAAGCGGACAGCGTGGCTATAGTTTGAACCTCGGTAGCATTGTCCGGTTTAGACGTTGTAATAGAATTAAAACCCTGCCTTATCCCCTCACCCGGCCTTCGGCCACCCTCTCCCGCTGGGAGAGGGACTGATAGTATCCCTTCTCCCAGCGGGAGAAGGTGCCCCGAAGGGGCGGATGAGGGGGTGTTGCAAGAACCCGGACATTACTGAAACCTCGGGAGAACCAACGACGTGGAGATAGACTACACCCTTCTGGAAGAACGCCTGGCATACCATTTCAACGACCGCAGCCTGGCCTGCCGGGCATTGACCCATCCCTCCTGGCAGCATGAGTGCAACGGTAACGGGGACGACGATTACCAGCGCCTGGAATTCCTGGGGGACGCGGTGCTGGGCATGCTGCTGGCCGAGATGCTCTATTCCCGCTTTCCGGGCTGGGATGAGGGCAACCTGTCCCGTTCCAGGGCTCATTTGGCCGGGCAGGGGACCCTGGCGGGCCTGGCCCGTTCCCTTGACCTGGGCTGCCTCATCCGTCTCGGCCGGGGCGAGGATCAGACCGCCGGCCGCAGCAAGGATTCGATCCTGTCGGACGTGCTTGAGGCGCTGATCGCGGCGATCTACCAGGATGGCGGGCTGGAGGCGGCCCGCAGCCTGGTTGCCCGTTTGTTCGAAAGTATGTTCGACGCCCCCGACAGCAGTAATCCTGGGCGGGACGCCAAGAGCGAGCTGCAGGAATTGCTCTCGGCGCGGGGCCTGCCGCCGCCGGAATACCGGCTGGCCGGGGAGTCCGGTCCGCCCCATGACCGGTTGTTCCGCTTTGAACTGCTGGTGGACGGCGGCGTGGCGGGCGAAGGGGAGGGGAAGTCGAAGAAGATTGCCCAGCAGGCCGCTGCCGCACAGGCGCTGGAACGGCTTTCGACCGATCCGGCCGACTGACGTGGGAGCGGTCACGATTCCTTTCTTCATCAGTCACCAGGGGTGCCCCCACACCTGCGTCTTCTGCGACCAGCGCGCCATCTCCGGTTCCCGCGGCAACCTGCCGGACCGGCAGCAGATCCGGTCCGCCATCGCTTCCTGGCAGCGTTCCGCCGGCGGACGCCCACTGGAGGTGGCCTTTTTCGGCGGCAGCTTTACCGCCCTGCCGGAACAGGTGCAGGATGAACTGCTGGCTCCGGTACACCCTTTCCTGGAAAGCGGCGTTGTCAGGTCGATCAGGGTATCCACCCGGCCGGACTGCCTGGATGGCGCCGTGGTGCGGCGACTGGCCGGCCAGGGGGTCGCGGTCATCGAGGTTGGCGTGCAATCCATGGATGACGCGGTACTGGCGCTGAGCGGCCGGGGGCACGACGCGGCCGCATCCGAGGCCGCCCTTCGCTGCATCAGGAAAGAGGGGCTGGTTGCCGGGGCCCAGTTGATGCCCGGCCTGCCGGGCGACACGCCCGCTGGGGCGCTTAGGTCCCTCGAACGGGTAATCGCCGCCGGCGCCGCCTTTGTGCGGCTCTACCCGGTGGTGGTGCTGGTGGGCACGGAACTGGCCCGGCGCTATCAGGCGGGCGAATATCGTCCCTTGGACCGGGACCAGGGCATTGCGCTCTGCAAGCAGCTCCTGCACAAGGCCATGCGGGCCGGGATCGACGTCATCCGGATCGGTCTCCAGGCGGGCGATGGGCTGAACAGCGCTACGGTGCTGGCCGGCTGCTGGCATCCGGCGCTTGGCCAACTGGTGCGCTCGGAGCTGTATTTCGACCTGCTGCGGCAGCTCACAGCGCCCCTGCCCGGCAATGTACCCTTCGGGGTCACCTGCCATCCCTCGCGGCTCTCGGACGTAATCGGCCAGAAACGGCACAACCTGGCGCGCCTGCGGCCGTCAGGCGCGTCGATCATTGTCAGGCCGGATGAATCCATTCCAGTGGAAGAAGTTATGGTCGAATACCTAGAGCAATGCTTTAGAGGTTCTATCGTAACAGACCTGGATTACAGCCTGAATACGTGACGCCTCCATACCTCCGCTGGTCTGGAAGGCCTCTGTCTTAGCGTTTGAAGAGTTTGCGACAATCATGCGGCGGACCAGCCGAGTGAGTGAGCTGTCACGACATTGCGGTGTGCGGGCTCCGGCTCTTCCGGCCACTGCGGCATTCCGGCATCACGTATTCAGGTAAAACATAAGTGAGGTGTGAACCATGCGTAAAGAATCACTGGCATTTCTGGAGAAGCTTCTCGACGCCCCCAGCCCTTCCGGCTATGAACAGCCGGCCCAGCGGGTTTTCCGCGACTATGTGGCCCCTTACTGCGACGAGGTGACCACCGACGTGATGGGCAACGTGTTTGCCCGCGTTGCCGGCAAGGGGAAGGATCTGCCGCGGGTCATGATCGTGGGGCATACCGATGAGATCGGCCTGCAGGTCAAGTATATCGACGACAAGGGGTTTCTCTACTTTGCCGCCGTGGGTGGGGTGGATGCCCATCTGACCCCCGGCAAGCGGGTCAATGTCCATACCGCTGCCGGACCCCTGGCGGGGGTGATCGGCAAGAAGCCGATCCACCTCATGGACACCAAGGACCGGGAGACTGTGGTCAAGCTGGAATCCCAGTACATCGACATCGGCGCCAAGGACAAGAAAGAGGCCCAGAAGCTGGTAAGGGTCGGGGATGCGGTCACCTTCGAGAGCGCCTTTACCCGCCTGGCGGGCGACCGGGTCGCCTCCCGCGGCTTCGACGACAAGGCCGGCTGCTTCGTAGTGGCCGAGGTGCTGCGCCTGGTGGCGGCCGGCAAGAAAAAGCTGGCCGTGGACCTCTACGGCGTTTCTTCCGTCCAGGAGGAGATCGGCCTGCGGGGCGGCACCACCAGTTGCTATGCCGTCAACCCGGACGTGGGCATCTGCGTGGAGGTGGATTTTGCCACTGATCAGCCCGACGTGGAGAAGAAGCACAACGGCGAGGTGGCCTTGGGCAAGGGGCCGATCCTGACCCGCGGGGCCAATATCAACCCTCACCTGTTCGAGCTGCTCTCCGCAACGGCCGTGAAGGAAAAGATCAGCGTGCAGCACACCGCCAATCCCCGCGCCACCGGCACCGACGCCAACGTCATGCAGATCTCCCGCAACGGCGTGGCCACGGCCCTGGTCAAGATCCCGCTACGCTACATGCACACCCCGGTGGAGACCGTCTCCCTGGGCGACATGGAGGATGCCGCCAAGCTGATCGTGGCAGCGCTGGAAAGGATCGCGACCCGGGAGGAGTTTGTACCGGCTTGATTCGCGAAAATCTTGCATTGTTGTACTTTATATAGTACATTGATTACTGGAGGTTTGTAAATGACCGGCAAACAATTAAGCGAGATACCGGTTATTTTTTATCGTACCTCGCTTGGGGCTGAGCCGGTCAGAGATTGGTTGCGCGGCTTACCGGCTGATGACAGGCGAACAATCGGGCTTGACCTTGCTACGGTGCAGGTTGGTTGGCCGGTGGGTATGCCGTTGTGTCGCTCACTCGGTGGCGGTTTATGGGAAGTACGCAGCAGTCTTCCGAGCCGCCGAGTTGCGAGAATACTGTTTTTCATTCATGAGGGACAAATAATTATTGTAAGCGGATTCATCAAGCAAACACAGAAAACGCCACAAGACGAGCTTGAATTAGCGCGCAGGCGGATGAAGGAGGTAACGGCATGAGCGTGAATATACAACATTTAGGATCAACGCTCGATGACTTCCTGCATGAGGAAGGCATTTACGAGTCCGCAAAAACTGAGGCGGTTACTCGCGTGATTTCGTGGCAGATTGCCGAGGAGATGCGCAAGAAGGGCATTAGCAAAATGCAGATGGCTGAAAAGATGCACACCAGCCGGACACAGGTTGACCGTATTCTCAAAGCAAAAGGCAATGTGACAATCGAGACGCTACAACGCGCCGCCGCACTTATCGGGCGAGAGCTTCGTCTTGAATTGGTATGACCTTACAGTGAAACCTCGTTGTAAGCTTTAAAGCATCTTTCGTAACCCGTTACCGACAAGGCAACGGGTTTTTTTATGTCAAAATAGGGCGGTCATGAGGTCAGATGAGGTATTGTGTCCTGTATATGTGAGAGATTATTTCGCGCGGAGGGTGCTGATGAGATACGTGGTTGTGGATGTGGAGACCACCGGCATGTCGGTTCAGCGGGGCAGCAGGGTGATCGAGGTCGGCGCGGTGACCCTGGAGGACGGCGTTATTGTGGCCGAGTTGGACACCCTGATCGATGCCGGCGCGCCGATCAGTTACGGGGCCTTCCGGGTGCACGGCATATCCGAGGCCATGCTGGCCGGCAAACCGGGGCCTGCCCAGGTCTGGCCGTGGTTCCGGGAATTCTGCGCCGCAGCGCCGCTCGTGGCCCACAACGCAGCCTTCGACAGCTCATTTGTGCGCTTTGAGCTGGGGCTTTTGGGCATGGGGCTGCCCAACCCCTGGCACTGCACCGTGCGTCTTGCCCGCCGCAGATTGCCGCACCTGCGGGACCATCGCCTGGATACGGTGTATCGTCACCTGTTCGGAGAGTTGCCCTGCGGTACGCAGCGTCACCGGGCTCTGGACGACGCCCGCCTGGCGGCTCGGGTTTGGGTGGAGTTGAAGGGGAGTGAAGGGTAGGGGTCGTTATGGGAGATTATTTGGAGAGCCTGGCAAAGACCTCATGATCCGGTTTGGCTGAGAATTCGCCGCGCTGAAAGGCGTCGATCCGGCTTTCAGCTTCTTCGGCCCAGAGTTGATCGAGGTGTTTGCGATCAGCGCCATCGAAGCTGAAGAAGAGTTCCTCGATCAGTTCTGCCCGGTCGACGGGAGGGAGTGCCAGGGCTTCCGCCAATACTTGTCGCATAGTGTTAGGCATATGGATAGCTCCTTGATAAATTTTGCATTAGCCACTCTAGCACTTGCCAAAGAACATGTCAAAGTTCCGGCGTTTTATAAGGATTGGCGAGGTATGGACGATGCCTGTCTGGCGGAGCGGGTGTGGGGGGAGTTGGAAGGGAGAGTCATTACGGCGGTAAAAACATATCAACGGTAGGGGCGGCGCTTGCTCCGCCCAATCGGGGCGCGGCAAGCAGCGCCTCTACAGCGTGGGTGTGACGTTTAATTAGCTGGAGCAATAATGCTTGTATAGTAGATGAAATGGAGTAATGTTATGACATAACCTATTGAAACAGAGTGTTAATTTTTTTAACACTTTTTGGGATTGTGTCATTTTGGGACAAAAAAGGGGTGGTATGGAGGTGTTGGAGAGTGAAAGGTTATGAATAGCGAATCGATAGCCAATGTGACGTAAGACGGAGTGGTTCATCTATTAGAGGAGCATTTGCTGGGCTATAGTGGATCTGGCAAAGGTAATCTGGGAAAATGCGGAGGATCAATCGGATAAAAATGGGGTCTACCTAACTGTCGAACAGCAAAAAAAAACTAGGGATTCGTGAAAGGACCGCTTCTGCTCGAATTGGAGGATCCAGGCGGGTCTGTGCGGATCTTGAGATAGAAGACGTTCTTTTGTTGAAGGTGAGATACGAAGAGAAACGCTACTACTTCAGGCCTAGCGCCAAATCCACAATCCTTCAGTGTCTTGAAAAAAAGGAAATCGCGGACGGATATCAGGAATCTCCAGAAAAGATAGGAAGATTAGTAGGTTAAATCATATCAGCGCATGATATTGCATTTTTACAGTTCTAATTGAGTAAGGTGTGTCCAAAAAAATTTCCTGTTTTCTTTCTCGTCATTATTGGTTAGGCAAGCGGTATAACAAATGCTGAATCGGGAGATGAATATGCGCGCAAAACCGTTGACCCGAAAGAACAGGAAGGGTGAGTTATATCTCCGCCTTCCCGAAGTCGATGACCAGATTGCAATTGCCCTTCAACTAAATGTTGCTGAACTCATAGACAGAGTTACGATCAGTGACTTTAAGTTGGAGGGCTTTTTTCAGGAAGAGTGCATAGTATATATAATTCGGCATTATTATCTAGCCGAAAATCATAAAATGGTCAGTAAGTTATTTGAATTGCTGATGAGCCGCTGCATGGGGTTTGTTTATGAAAGGTTGGTCACTCTTGGAGAAGACAAGAAAAACGAAGCATACAGCGAAGTCATTAAGCACCTAGTGGAAAATATCTTGGAGTTTGAGACCGGTAAAGGTGATTTTTTCCAGGTTAGGTTTTGGGTTGGACTGGAGCGACTTACTATATCTGAATTTGGAAAACAATTGGAGATAATAAAAGAAGATCAAAACCTTGTTTCTATAGACGATATGAGAACGGCTCTTCAACGTTTCAAGTGGGTTGAGCATGTAGCCTGTTGAACTTGAGCTTACCTGCAATGAGATAAGCCATGGAAATCATGTTGCGAGGGTTGCGATACCCTCTGGCCCTT